>WNGL01000168.1_pt1 | contig 75145 bp, 70 predicted proteins | sample 5400591 | NCBI WGS metagenome assembly WNGL01 (sample SAMN13153377, study PRJNA577476) | soil metagenome | isolation source: 80 cm soil or saprolite under Garry oak tree replicate 1 | place: USA:California | collected 2016-06-15 | reverse complement strand
AAAATCATCTACAAAGCAATGCCCATACTTGAGCAACTTCGATCACTGCTTAAGTATGCAGTTGGAACTCAACTCCGAAGAACGCCTGCTGGTGGGATCTTCACACCAATACCTGCTTTTCGGTGATAGTTCCGAAAAAATAAATGACGGTAGAGTTTATTTTCCCGAAACTTGTGGTAAATATTGTCTATCTCAGCCGCCTCAGGTTTATGCGCGGCTCAGCCTTGGTCCAGGCCAGCGTTATGCCTCAAAAGGATGCTATATAGCTCAGCTGATCCGGAATTAATCAGAAAAAGCATTAACACCGCAAATCATTCATTTTTGTTGAAATTGAGCCTGTGGCGGATTATTGTTACGCATACATCATCTTCATTTCAAAAACCGGGAGAATAGAATATGGCTCCAAAAATCAGCAACATCTTTATTGGTTTATTACTGGTTTTAAGTTGTGTTTCAACCGCATTTGCACAGCCTTCAATATCCATTTCTCAAACTGATAGCGCAACGTACACGGTGCAGGGCACCGGAATGGACGTCGTTGGGGGTATTCAACTTGAGATTAACTATGATGCAGCGCTGGGGATCCCCAAGGTAACCCAGGGGGGGGGTGTCTCCGGGGCGATGCTTGTCGCGAACACCAACCAACTCGGCAACATCAAGATCGCTGTCATCAGCACACACCCCATTTCATCAAGTGGTCAGATTGCAGCAATTTCTTTTGCATCGAAAACAGGGAGCGGCGGCATTACAACGGCAAGTGTCAGCATGATCGACAGCAATGGAAAAACGATTGCTGCAGCACCTGTCAGCATCACCAATGCGGCCGGCAGTACAGTACCGGACGCCTCTACTATCGCAGGTATTCCGTTCACTCAGTCCACTCAGACGACTCAAACTGGCAAGACAGGTCAGACAGCAACTGCCACAACACCGACCTACATGGGCACGGTGTCTCTGCCTGCCGACCAGCAGCAACGTACCGATTCACAGCCGGCGCCGTCTCCGGCCGTTCCCGCCGGCTCCGGAGAAACGGCAGCAGCCAAAATAGCAGAACAGACTCAACAAGCAGCTACACCGGCGGTTGATGTAAAAGCCGAAGAAACGCCGCAGTTTGTAGTGTACAAGGGAATTATAGATCGATTCAGGCAGCACAGCGGCAGTAAAAAACTTTCCGTCATGGCGGCGCTCTTTGATAAGAAGATTACACCATCTATCCAGCAGGAACCAATGATCCTGTTAAGTGACGGCAAAAGCAAAGCGACTCTCACCGTTGCCATTCCAGCCAGAATTAACTCTTCACCGAACTTTGCCGTTAATGGCGGCACGCTGATCTCTTTCATACAGGACAAACAGAGCAAAGGGCGCTGGATAGTCGAGGTTTTACCCGAGGCTGGTTCAATAAAGGTTACCGTCACAATAATAGCCGGAGCCGAAGAGTTTGAATACCCGCTTACCGTGGCTCCACCTGTAAAATCTGCGCTCGCGCTTGATGAAAACGGCTGGAACAGGTTTTTGAAGGAAATCGGTACAACCGCAGCCCCCCAGCACGATTTGAATAACGATGGCGTACGTGATTTTATGGACGAGTATATTTTTGTCGCCAATCACCTTGCGAGAAAGGCAACCTCGGCAAAACAAGCAATACCACCCAATAAATCCGCACAATAAGGGTTTTGAACATCTGCACAGAAAAGCCGCCCGTTTGGGCGGCTTTTCTGTTCAGTACAAGTCTAGACTTGAGAATCGCTTATCCCGCAATGGAAACACTTCCTCGTATGTCGTCACCCCATCCATCTTGATGTTTGCAACCGCACGCAAAAAGACCGTTCGACACATATAGGCACCAGCAGGTGCACAAGGTGGACTAAAATCGTGTTAGATGTTATATGCAGATATCACATGAGAAGATTGACCCCTGCCGCTTGCTTTGCTACACTGCCGACTACAAAATCTCAGGGAGGATTACATGAAAAGATCGTTATTATGCGGAGTGGTTGCGGCGACGCTGGCTCTTGCAGTTTCACCGGTACTTGCTGCAGACATCAATTTTTCTACTACTACATCAATCGGCCAGGGTGAATTCAGAAGCTTGAGCAGGGAAGCCGGAGCGGCGCTGGGGTACAGAAAATTGGCGCCGGCTGCTCCGCTCGGCATTACCGGCTTTGACATCGGCGGTGAGGTCAGTTTCATCAGTATCAACAGAAACAGCAGCTACTGGAGTGCCGCTTTCAACAGCGATGCTCCTTCATACCTGGTTATTCCCACTATACGGGCTCGCAAGGGTTTACCTTTGGGTATCGATATAGGCGCCATGTATTCCTACGTACCCAACAGCAACATCAAGCTGTATGGCGCCGAGCTGAGTAAATCCATTCTGGATGGCAGCGTGGCCACACCGGCTGTAGGCGTTCGGGCGACCTATACCAAATTGGCGGGTGTAAACGATCTGGATCTGCAGACCTACGGTTTTGATGCTTCGATCAGCAAGGGTTTTCCAGCCGTGCCGAAACTGACAAAAGAAAACGACTCCATTCCGCGCATCTTTGGAGGGATTGTAATTTCACCGTTGCCACTTTTCGGAATTACTGGTGAAGTCGAATATGCGGTGCGTCCGATTTATTCTTTGAAGGCTGCGGTCAGCTTCTAACTGTTTTCCCAATCAGGTTGTTGCATAGAAAGAGGGCGCATTTTATTGCGCCCTCTTTTTTTCCCCGTACACTAAATAATATACTTAATTCCAACCTTATTTTACCCTACCCTGCCTGCTGAGCCATCTTAAATTGTACCTTTGCAGTCAGTCTCCGTCTGATGAACCAGGCACCGCCGAGAACAAAGAGCAGAGCTGCAACCAACGGGTATTTCACCGCAAATATCAGCGGTGTCAATGCGAATCTCATCAGGATACGCAATATGTCATGCTGGGCGATGAAATCCGCAATCGGCGGGCTGTGTTTGTAGTAGAACTTGACAAAAGCCGTCCCCAATTCCGATTTCAGCAGCACGTCGTCACGGAAGTGGCGCAGGACCATGACGTGCGGATCGAGATAGCTGCCAAATGCTGCAGTTGCGATGAAGCAGCCGCTTCCGCCACCCCCGGTACTGGAAAGGGCGGGAGAATTACTGCCAGTGCTCCCGGCGGGGGGCGGGGGCGTAGTAGAAGAAGCAATGCTCCCGACTACCAAGAGATTGCGGATGACGCCGGAACGGGAATCGCTGTCAAACGGTCCGTTGTCCTTCAGAGGTATGGAAAGGCTGGTACCGGTCAAAGTATAATCAGTTCCGGCTGCCAACGGCTTCCAGACACCATTAACTACAGTGTAGAACAGAGGATCTGCCGGCAGTGAACTGAAATCCAGCGCAATAGTGTCCGTTCCCCCGGAAGGCACGGAATTGATGGTTAGATCCAGTGCTCCATTTATGTCGAAAGTCGATGGCTTGGAGTTAATTGCAAGCAACGGATCCGTCAATTGGATATTATTAACAGATGCAATAGTCCCACTGCCATTGCTAATGGCGGAATTAGTAATGAGCTTTGTTGATGAGCCCAGTATGGAAAGTGTTGAGCTGGCGGTAATCCCGTCCGCATCGGTTACGGTAACAATGAAGTTAAAATTGCCTGCCCCTGAAGCAGAACCGCTAATCACGCCGGAATTTTTATTCAGCGTCAAGCCATCTGGTAACGCACCGGACGAAATTGCCCACGAGTAGGGGATCCTACCACCTGCCGCGGCAAACGTCTGCGAATAAGCTGATCCAACCGTAGCTATCGGTAGACTTGATGTGGTAACCAATAGCGCCGAATTGATCGTAATCGAGAAGGTTTGAGATACTGCCTTGCCGGTTGCATCGGTAACCTGAACCGTAAAAGTGCTCGTTCCTGACGATGACGGTACGCCGCTGATTACTCCAGCAGTTGTATCAAGTAACATGCCCGGAGGGAGTGCCCCGGAAACCGACCAGACAAGCGGTGCGGTCCCGCCGGTTCTGGCGATGGTCTGATTATAGTTAGCCCCGATATTACCGGCCGGAAATGTGGTGTTAAGCATCGCCGGTGCCGGATTAATAATAATATTCAGGTCCTTGGTCGAGAAGTTGCCCAATGCATCCGTCGCCTTAACCGTAAAAGTAAAGGTACCGGCCTGCGTCGGCGTGCCGATAAGCGATCCAGATCCGACAGACGCAAAAGTGATGCCGGGAGGAAGAGTGGTACCATTGGCCAGGCTCCATGTCAGCGCCGTCCCACTGGCGCTCGTACCGGTCAAGGTCTGCGCGATGCCCTGAGCATAATCGACCCCTTGAGTCCAGGCCTTTAACGAGGTAGTGGAGATTGTCACGCTGGTTACATTCAGCGTGTAATCTGCAGTTGCTGTTGCACCAGATACATCGGTCAGCGTGACCCTGAACCGATATGAACCTGCCAGAGTAGGTGCCCCTGTGACTCGGCTTCCAGGTGAGTCTAAATTTAACCCAGCAGGCAGTGTGACACTTGGAGCGAGCGGCGCCCACGACCAGGTATACGGCGTAGATCCGCCTATCCCGGCAAGATTAACCGTGTAGGGGGTATTGATGGTGGTATCGGGAAAGTTAGAAGTCGTGATGTTCAGCACATTGGCACCAATTCCCGAACCGGTAAACGAGAGATTCGCGGTACCGCCATCGGATATGATGGTGGTTGCATACTTGGTGGCATCGGCAAAAGAACCGGAAGCAAGTGGTGCAAAGCGCAAGATCATATCGTAGCTGGTTCCGGGGTTGATGCTGGATGGAATCGGCGTCTGATAACTAAACGGACTTTGCGGAGAGGAGAAACTGGTGATGGTAAGTGGCGTATTACCATCATTACGTATTTTAAAAGTTATATCCTTGGTAGTACCGGTGTTAACATTACCGAAATCTATTGCTCCGTTAAGTATCGGATTACCTGTAGAATCCGCTATTGCCAGCTGCGGCGATGTCGAAAACTGCATTAATTGGCCAAATAAATTGGCATTACTTGGATCTCGGCCATCGGCCCAGACGACCATGAAATCCCTGAAATTGACATCGCCGAAGGCGACTGCAGGAAGCAACTGGTTGCCGGATACGGTGGTGACCGGCGTATTGCCGCCGCTCAAATTACCTTGAGGGTCGATAAACTGAGAATAGATATCTATATTAGAGATATTGGCACTTTGGTTGCGGGCATCTTCAAATGCCACGAAGTAGCGGCTGTTGACATTATCAAAGGCAGCTACCGGCGATGATTGATCGCCTACGGCTGTTGCAATATTTATTTGATTACCGTAATTGTTAAAGTTGGTCATATCAATAAGTTGCCCTAGGATATCCTTATCTGCACCCGATTGTTCTTCCCAAGCAACTAGCAATCTACCAGTATTAGGATTGACGGCAAGTGCCGGATTTGTAGCCTTGGTTCCAAATGAAAAATCTTGAACAAGTCCAAGTCCAGTTCTTTTCCGCACAGTGATTACAGTATTTGCATCCTCTACACCCACGAATTGAGGAATCTTGTAAGTACAGTCTGTAGCTGGGGCTACAGGAAGCGTATATGGAATTGTCAATGTAGTTAAAACATTCCGAGCACTCCACACAGCAAAGTATTCACCAGTTGTTGGATTGAATATTATTTTGGGTTTAGTTTCATTTATCTGGACATTAAAGGTTTCCGTAATTGTAGAGCCACTATCATTAACCGATTTTTTAACATAATCGGACTGATTTATCACATTACTGATTGTGCCATCGGAAGCAATTTCAGCAGTTCGAATCAGGTTATTATCGCTTCCGCCTAAATATGGTATCTGAATAACAGAAAGGCTATTAGGGCAGGATGAACCAGTGTAACCAACTGCATCTATTGTACCCTGAGTGCTGATATCCAGCCAGGCGGCAATAAAAGTTTTTTTAACGTTATTATAAATCAGATCAGGCTCTAACTGATTGATGTCCTTATTAGCTCTAAATGTAGAAATGGCAAACTGATCTGTGCCTGCCACTCCCGCACGGGTAACCAATCCACCTGCTGTTGATAGGAACTGACCAAATATCTGACTGTGGGTGCCATCGGTACCATCAGTCCAGACGACAAGGTATTTTGATTGATCCGGACTGAAGGCCACCTTTGGTTGCGACTGGTTATTGGCAGCACTGGTAATAGCAAACTCGGCGCCACAGACAGGCGGAGTGGAGGACAGACTGGATGCGCCGGTAGCATTGCATATTTTACCGAAAATATCTGTGTTGCCGGCACCATTGCGATAGTCGGTCCAAACGACTAAATAGCGTGAATTGATGGTATCATAGGCAATTGACGGCTGTGTCTCATCGTTGGCACCATTCGTAACCTGCAAATCGGTTGAGAGCGCTTTACCGCCAACAACCTTATGTTTTGCAGCTGATAAGGTCGGATTACTTGCCGATTTATCTCCGGAGCAACCGGCAAGCAACATGATAATCAATATATTTATAATGCTAATTAGACATTTTCTCATGACCGACCTCGTTGGGTTTGCTATAGAACAGATTGTATTTATTAACATTGAAGATCTACGGAGCTACCAGAACAGACTGCCATCCCTCTTTATTTACCAAGTTGCCCGTTTCGCCGAAGACTGATTTGAAAACGGAGCTACCAGAACAGACTGCCAACCCTCTTTATTTACCAGGCCGCCGGTAGATGCGATAACATACACGGTGAAGGTGTCAGTTCTGCCAACAGGAAGGGTAAGTTGGGACGTAGCTGCGCCGGTATTATCAGTACTTTTTGTTTCCGACAGTTCCGGAGATTGAGTTGATGATCCTAGTACAACTGTGTACCATCTGAAAGTAATCTGTTGACCCGGAAGGGGCGAACCGCTGGATGGGGTAAATTTAGCTGTGGCGGTAACAATGCCACCGTTTGAAGACGGAGATGAAACAGATAGCGACCCGGAAGTCTCACTTCCGCACCCGAACATCCACAGACCCGACATTACACATAACAATAATAGCTTTTTCATCAACTAACTCCCTCAGAGAGAATCTGATTTTTTATATATGACAAACGTTATATTTCTGTAGAGCATCCAATTCTAAAAACTCCAGATGTCAAAGCGGTTTTCGGGCGAGAACAATTAATAAGGCATCTATCTTGTCAAATCGCCCCAAGGATTCGCGGAGTAATAAAAATCAGCAGCTCCGACTTGGTCTTGCTCTTTAAATTTGATTTAAAGAGATTTCCTAACAAAGGTATGTCCATCAGGTACGGCACCCCATCATCACTTTCAGAATCGCTGTCAACATAAATTCCGCCAATAACCGTTGTCTCTCCATCCCGTAACAACATTTCAGTTGTTGCCTGCTTGGTGTTTATCGGAGGCGGGCTGCCGGCGCCGGGGGCATCATTTTTAGCATCTATTTTCATGATTATGGTGCCGTTTGCATTGATATGCGGAGTAACTTCCAGTGAAAGAGTTGCAGCCACGAACGCCGTGACAGCGCCTGTTGTCGCTGTGGTGTTCTGATAGGGTATCTGTTGACCCTGCGATATTTTGGCGGCTTTATGATTGAGGGTCGCAACCTTCGGCGACGATATGATCTTGATCATTCCTGCACTCGCCGCGGCGCTGAGGCGCATATCCAGCTTGACGTTGCTCCCCAGTGTTCCGAACGAAATACCCATACTGCCGCCCGCTGCAGTTCCGGTTCCGCTAGTTGGCGCAGAAGAAGCTATACCGCCAAATCCGGTATCAAGTGTATTGATTCCCAGAAACGACGCCGATCCATCGCGGTTATGCACACCCCAATTGACACCAAGATTACGGCTGAAGGTTGAGGTAGCTTCGACAATACGAGCCTCGATCATTACCTGTTTTTCAGGCAGATCCAACTGGCTGAGCAGTGCTCTCATATCGCTTAGAGCCTGGGGAGTGTCCTTTACAATCACTTTACTTGTACGACTGTCAGAGGATATCTGCCCCCTGTCGGAAGTCTTCAGCTTCTCGAATTGCGATGTTATCGATGTCAAATCTGCATAATTAACAGAGAAAGTTTCGGTCTTAAGCTCAATAGACTTTGCGGCCGTTTTTTTGATTTCAAGATCTTCCTCGGCCTGAGATTTGAACTTGCCTTTACCCTTAATAATTACAATATTGCCATCTTCACGCTTATCAAGGTTTTTTGTATCAAGGATAATTTCAAGAGCCTGATCCCAAGGCACATTAACTAATTTTAAACTGATATTTCCGGTGACTTCATCACCGAGTACAAAGTTCTTGTTGCTGACTTCGGAAAGAAGCTGGAATATCTTTCTGACTTCAGCATCGGCAAATTCCAGCGTAACTTTGCGACCTTTATATACTCGTGAAGTGCCAGCCTGCTTGCCGTTTGATTCTGATACCGGTGAAAGGTCGGATGTCATTTCCTCATCGGAGACTGACGGCGTTTTTTTGCGAGCAGGCACACCTTTCTGATCATTAGCCTCAATATTAAGTTTATCGGCTGTCAATCCTTCCGGATGCTTGAAATCCACATACAGCATGTCCCCTTCCTGGCGATATTCAAAAGAGGCTACAACGCGTGTGGCTATGCGGATTTTGGTATCAACACCTTTTTTAGTTTTTAAGGACAGGGGCGTAATGCGCAATACAGGTGAGACAAAAGAACGAGTTTCAAGCGAGCGCTGCAGGTTTTTGGGCAGAGTTGTATTCTTGATCGTTAGTGTAACATAACCGGGAGTTTTGACCGGTTGGTCAGCTTTAATATCACCTTTTACCTTTACTGATACTCTCGATATGCCGTCAATTACCTGAAAATCAATCATCTCAATTGCAGGGGCGACAAGTGACGGCTTCGATTTATCCGCAATCATTGGAGTTTGCTTAATCACAACAGCTTGTTTTACAGCTTCGGGTTTCAATGTCGTTTTTATTTCATTTTTCGCTTCCGGAATTACATCGGGTTTTACTTCAGCCTTCGGTTCCGGTTTTACTTCAGGCTGTATCAATGCAGGAGTTTCTGTTTTGGCATCTGCTGTCGATTTATTATTATCAACAGACTTGGCACCAAGAGTTATGACCACTCCGGAATCCGTTTTGCTAGCTGTTGATTCAGGAAAACTGCCGTTTACCGGATCAAAAACGACACGCACCTTGTCAGGATATTGACCGATTCGCGCAGAAGCAACACCGGATGCATTCAACGGCAGCAGCTTTGCTGACAAGCCGCTTTTTACATTCATTAAATCAACAACATATCGCTCAGGTTTATTAAGCCTGAATGCTTTAAAATCGCTTATTTTACCATTAAGAGCCAATGTGATTGTATTGTTGTTAACCAAAATGGCGGTTAAAGTGCGGATTGATGACTCATTACCGGCAGAAGAGACAGTGTCCACGATCGCAGCCACCGGTTCTATAACAGCGGGCTTATCTGCAAGATCTTTTACTACAGCAGAAGAAGAATTTTCAACCGCAGAAGGAAAAGATATCTTTAACTCTCCGGGATTGTCCGGCATGGTGGAAATCACCGCTTCGCTGTCGCTAACAAGTTCAATTTCCACCCTTGTCAATACACCTGCCTCAGTATCAAAACGGCTGGCCGTAACAGTCTTGAAGTTTCCTTTGTTAACAACTACCGGCGCAGATATTTTTCCTTGCGTAACCTGGGAAAGATCAAGAACCAGCCGTAGCGGCGAAGCTGTTTTGTAACTTGTATAGGTGGCAGGAGACGTCAGTTTTATCGTCAATTCAGTGGCGGAACCATCGCCGGTAGGCACAATAGATTCAATACCGGCAAGCTGTTTAACTTCCGGTTTATCGGCACAAACAGCGAAATCCGGCGCTGCCGTTAAAAAACCTGCGAGTATTGAAACTGTCATGAGCGCAATTCTCAATTTATGTTTCTTCCACTTCATGCGGAACTCCTTATTGTTTCCTGGGAAGGGTAAGTTTTATATTTTCTTTACGGACCCTGCCGCTGTCATCTCTGAATTGTTCTAATATATCAACGCCGCTTGAGCTGATAGAGACAATTCTGCCATCATTTTTCCCTATCAACATTCCGACTTTCAGCACATATCCTTTGCCGCCGGGATCAGTCACCATCGCCTTATTTTCCCGGTCACCGGTTACTATACCAATCAGCTTAAACTGACTGACGTCAAAACTGTGAATCGGAAGAGAATTGCGCCGGGATTTTTTAATTGCTTCCGGTGTGTTTTTTGGTTCTAACTTAACCGCCACAAAAGGCTTGAACGGATCTTTTTTGTTGCTGAAATCAAATTGGTTTACCGGCGGGGTTGCAAGACGCAGAGCCGAGGTAACCTGTTTTTGAACCGGCTTGGGCAGCGCAACCATCGCTTTAACCGGTTGACCAGGTGTCGGCGCAGGCGTCTGTTCTTTGCTGCAGGCTGTAAACAGCAGTGCATACGCCAGTACAACAGCAAGCGATGACGATATATTATTATTTTTTGTCAATTTTTTTATCATCCTTAATCTCTTTCTTATCAAGGAAGCGGAATGTTGTAGCAAGACACGTAACCTTGGTCATCATGCGATTATTGACACTCTTGATATCCGAAAACGCTACATTGGTAATATTTACGATTCGTGGCAGGTTGGCGACAGCCGCAAAGAAATTTGCAACACTGAAGTATGAACCGGAGATAACAATATCGACCGGCACATCCGCATAGAAATCCTTCGGGACCTCCGCCTTGGGACGGAATGTCAGGAAATCAAGTCCGGCGTTTTTGCCCAGAGTGGTGATACTCGTCAACAGCGACGGGATTTCTTTGGAGTTTGGCAACTCGGTTAATGCCTGCGCCAACTCCTTATTCAGCTGTTCATATTCAATCTGCAATTTCGGAAGGTTGTTGGCGATCCTGGTTTTTTCGTTAATTTCGCCCTGTAGCCTGGTTAATTCGACATTAAGAACATTAAGCTCGTTATATTTTGGGAGATAAAGAAACCATACTAAAGCAGCAGCTTCAATAATAGAGACCAATATAAGAATCAGCATTTTTTGTTTAGTAGGGAGTTTAAGAATTTTTTCTACATTAGGATCCATAATCAGACCACCTGAATGACGCGCATTATTTTTTTACAGCAGGAGCAGCCACAGGTTGCGGTGATGCAGACTTCAGCTTCATAGATAAATCAAATTTTTTCAACTTCGTCTCAGCCACCACGGTTTGCTCAGAAAGCAATAACTCTACAGTCATAAAGTCGCTTGACGCTTCAAGAGCCTTCATAAACTGAGCAATCAACTCTTCTGTGAAGGCAATTCCTGATATTTTTACATCCTGACCGGATTCGTTATAATTTGTAAGCCACAGTTTTTCAGGAGTGAGGTCACTCAAACTCGCCAACCTCTGGGCCGGACCGGTTTTGTTTTTCCGTAACTGCGTGAGAACATCGAGTTTTTTCTTAACCTGTTCTTTCAAAGTTTTAAGTGCTTCAAGTTTGCCTATTTTAGTTTTAAGAACATTAATCTTATTATTTGCCGCAGTTATGTCCTCATTTGCCGCAGCAACCTGAACACGTTTAATAACGTAAAGCGATAAGACAATCACGGCAATAAAAACAACGACAACTCCTGCTATGGTTAATTGCTGAATTGCCGTTTCCTTCTTCTTGGCGGCCCTGACGGGTAAAAGATTGATTTTAATCATTTGTCCCCTACCCTCCTGACAGCAAGCCCGACCGGTACCGCCATAAGCGGCCCGATCTCCCGAAGGTATTCAGGATCAAAATCTTTTTCATTATATTTCAGTTTTGCAAACGGATTAAGTAGTTCAACCGGCAAACCGATTTTTTCAGAAATGGTGGCGATAAGATTGTAGATTTTCGATCCGCCACCACTTACAAAAACAACAGATATACGATCGTCTCCAGCGGTTGAATTATAAAAATCAAACGATCGCCGAATTTCCTGAGTAATGGTTTCGTTAACCTTCATGATAACTTTACGGATAGATTCGTCACTTGACTCATGAGCCAGCAGCTTTCCAGTTTCGGCTTCCTCACTACTTAATCCGAGTTGCTTCTGAATTTCCTCTGTATATAAATTTCCAGCCATCTGCACATCGCGGGTAAAAAGTGTAATGCCATCTTTGACAATATTTAGATTCATCACACAAGCACCTATGTTTACCAATGCAAGAATATCTTCAGAACTATAGTCGTAATTGATTTCAAATGCATTTTGGACGGCAAAAGAATCAACATCAACAACCGACAGCTGCATTCCCGCTTCACTGAATACAGATATATAATCGTTGATTATATCTTTCTTGCTGGCAACCAGCAGAACATTCATCCTTGACGGATCAACGCTGTCTGGCGACAATATCTGAAAATCCATATTTACATCTTTTATATCGAATGGAATGTACTGTTCGGCCTCCCATAAAATCTGGTCTTCCAACTCTTCCTGCGGCATTGCAGCAAGCACTATTTTCCTGATGATGACCGAATTTCCGGAGATTGAGCAGGCAACGTCCTTGATCTTGATACCGAGACTGCCAACCAGTTTTTTTATAGCAGCTGCAATTGCAGTACTGTCCATCAACGTGCTGTCAACAATCGCCTCGGGGGGCAAAGGGAAAATGCCCGCATTCAGCAACTGGAAGGATCCTTTATTATCCTTCAGTTGAACCAACTTTACGGAACTTGATCCGATGTCAATGCCTATGATCTCTTTTTTCTTCTTAAAAAGAAACATGTCCAGTCCCGTTATTCCTGATCCTGAAATACTTTATTTTTGTCTTCAAGGCTATATCCCAAAGCCAGAATAATTTTCCGCATGGTCTCCATGCGACATCTCTCGCCACGCTCAATACGATCTATTGTCAGTGTCGAAACTCCGGCTTTTTTCGCGAGTTCCGACTTGCTCATCAGGCGCGACTCACGAATCGATTTTACCTTGTTTAATGCATTCATAAACAGTATCCCATGAAAACAATAATTTCACGGTACCTATTTACAGTAATTATTACTCTTGTCAACTATTTTATGCATAATTATATATAATATTACAAAATAAAAATATTTCTTCTGTTTCAGGTTTTAATAACACGCTCGCTGGACACAAAAAAGCCGGGGCCATATATCTTTTAAGGATATTTCGGCAACCCGGCTGTCTCATGGAGACCCTGTAGGCTTTCCGCCCCATTCTCGCGAATGGTTAAGTATTATCGTATATCAGACAGTCTCTATGTATGAGCTCGTTTGCGCTTATACTTCATACTGCAAACAAAAGTCAAAATTTATTATTTTATTGACAGTTTCTGCCAATTATCAACTGTCAGACGGTCTAGCTAATAAGCATACAGCACCGACAACTGCGCTTTCTCATTCGGGTTGACGGCACGTTCACTTTGAACTTCAATTCTATAATATGCCGCACGGTGCTGAGGTGTTACTGATCCGGAGGATGAAGTAACCCCGCTCCCGGCATCCAGATAGTCGACTCCGCTATTATCCGAATTCGAGCATGGTTGTCCGGCCGCCGTATCGCCGCCACAACGTGTATCAATTATTTTTGCAAATACGTTGAACCCGACCTGGTTATTTACTGCATTAAGGGTGAAAGTCATGTCGGGAGACTGCTTTGGATTAGGGCTGGAATATTGACCGGTACAATTGGTCCATTGAAGAGTCGATAAACCAAGTTTCTGGTCGATGCAATTGGATGGCGCTGTAGGAGGTGGAGATGTTGGTACAGAAGGAAAAGTCAAAATTATTGCGTTAGTCAGTCCGCTTATATAGCCTGTATCAAGACTGCCCTTGAATATCGCCGGCATAATATCGCGTGAAACCACGTCAACAGCGCCATATCCGGCCTCAGTCGCGCTCCTGTATAGCTTGTTTGCAGCACTTATTCGTGTTCCCTGCAGCACAATTGTCAACAGTGCCATGATGATCCCGAGAGATATCAGAGTGAACAGCAGAGATGTAACCAGCGCTATGCCTTTGTTGTTTTGAAGTCTTACCATGATTTAACCTGCTCATGTAAAATTAGTTGTTGATATTCTTGGGGGCCACCACCAGCTTATACATTTTCCAGCGATAATTTTTGTAGTCTGCGCCGAAAAGAGTTAAATCCAACGTGCGACCATTCCCGAACTCACCGACATAGATACTCGATGCGGAATGTGTGTAGTTTGAATCTTTGCCACCTTCATGAGCAACAATATATACCCTGATTTCTTTCAGCTGTGACCGGATCTCCTTGGCCGTAAGGGCGGACAAACCATCTTCTCCAACGTGCAAATCAGCTGCGCCGTCCCCGTCCGTATCGAGCGTAAAAATAACCTGCATGTCGGCAACACATTCGATCAGGGGACTCGGGGGAAAAGCGCCATTGGATTGGTTCATCACGGCTTTGTACAGAATTCCCGTCCCTTCTGCACAGCGGGTCGGCATTGAACCAGCCGTAGTTGGCCGTTTGACAAAATAATCGACCCGGTTGTAAGGGGCTCTCAGGTCTGTTGATTCAGAAACGGCATATGCAACAAACACATCCGTATCCTGTTGAGGCTGAAATGCAGCTGTTGGTGGGTCAAGCGGCGTTGCAAGCGGCGTTGCAGGCGGCGGCAGCATTTGTGCTGTTATGGGGTATGAAAAACTGGCGGCGGCGGTGCCGGTGCCGATCAGTTTCTTGGTACGGGAATCAATGGTGATCACCCGTTCACCAGCCTTGAAATCATTGGTACCCCAGGCTTTAAGCCTGCTATCGGTTCCGACGCCTTGAACATAAGTCCATTTTCTGACGGTGTCACTCGTTCCGGCCAGTACGGATTTGATTACCAGATAATCCCTGTCCCTTTCAACCGGAACAGACGATGTAGATTTGGCGGCCAGCACCGCCCTGGGAACCTTGTTGGTATCGGAAGTGGTATTGTTTGTGTCGTTAAAACCCTCCGTGGCTATTCCAGGGGCAATATAATTGGCGGCGGCGTCACCCTCAGGAAAGTTTGCCACAAAATCGAGTTTCCAGGGAAGACCGTAGCCGGCGTGTTCAAGATCCACCCTCATCATTTCCAGCCCTATTATTCCCTGGACATTGCTTTCCGACGATTTTGTCTGCTGCGAAGATATGCTTAATATCTTGTTAAACGCCTGGCTGCTGATAATTATGATTATCATGAACAGCGCCATTACAAACACTAATTCCAGGAGTGAAAACCCCCTGGAGGATAAGACACACCTGGACGCAAAACGGTTTATTTGCCTGTAGTTGTTCATTCTTTGCGGCTCCTGACAGACGCTACCGAATAGGTTGTGGATGTGTTTTTGTACACCCACTTGACATTGACTACATATTTCCTTGAAACCACTGTCGGAGCCGAATTATTGTATTCAATACTTCTCCTCACGGTATAAGAGCGGTTTATGTTGCGCAGCCTCGAAGGAATAACCATGGTTGCGGCCGCCACGTCATCAAAGGGACGCGAACGCATGTCGTTCATAGCCTCTTCCGCGACCTGCACCACTTCGCCGCGCATCTGATTTTTGAGGTTATGTTCCATCGCAATATTCACTGATTCCAGAAGCCCTAACAGGCCAACCAGCATGATGACCATCGCGACAAGCAATTCTACAAGCGTAAACCCTGATTCATTGTGCATCGATATTGGCTGCAGCACAGCTAGTCCCCTTTTTTTTGCCTATACTTACCCGTGTCGCAGATATCACTATCGAATCAACCACGGCATCATTTGCATCTGATATGCAGACTGATTTATTGGAAATTCCGGAAACATCCGACATGCCCTGGGAGTCGAAAACTATATCATTGGAATTATTGAACCCTACAGGGTGTTTCAGCACAACAGTTTTTACAGGTGCCACTGTTACGGATGTGAGATTAGAGGAATAGATCCCGTAACTTGACGCAGCAATTTTAAACGTCCAGTTTTTCTTCTCATACAAAGCTTTGAGCCTGTATTCCATCAGATCCCCGTAAAGCAGCCTGGTTTGGTTCACTATTTGTGTTTTTGTAGTATATCGAGAAAAGCCGAATGTACCCAGGGCTGTGAGAATACCGATCAAGGCGATCACAGTCATAAGTTCCATCAATGAAAAACCACGGTTATTCATAGCTATTTTTCCTGAATGTGAAGAATCCGCTTTAACGGCTTGTTGCCGGATGCCGAAACGATTGGCGGTGGATCGGTTGGCGGTTTGCCCGTCATCGGCGTGTCCATTTTCCTCCCCTCATGTCCTGTAAGAGCGGTTGAAAGATTAACCTCTTCAAAACTTCCGGTCGAAACCTGAACCAAGGCCTTGCCCTTCAACTGATCCGCCGAGGCTGTGCCGCCGGTATCATAACGCATACCCCACATAAATGATTTACCGCCATAGTTGCAGATGTCGGTAGATGGCATGAACGAGGTAAAGAATACCGCGCCGTTCGGCATCGGCACCGGTTCGGTGATGACCCGTTCGGCACCGAAATTATTTGTGTTATCCGCACCTGCCAGATTGATAAACCACCCTTTTTTGGTGCTATCCACGTTGTTAATGGTATCGGTTTGATTGTTAAAACTAGATTCGGCAAAGGTTATGCTGTTGGTGCAATGATATCCGGGGCTTGTAGCATTGTTTATGCTGGTGATCGGATAAATATCATCATTTACGTTGCTGTAGCAGGGTTCCTTGACCGCCAGAATCCTGCCGGGTGATGTCGAATCATCCCCCTTGAAGAAATATCGCCCTGTACCGGTATAGAGCCAGAGATTTTTGAATTTTCTGTCCTGGAGTTTGCCGATGGCTGTGGATACCGGCCCCACGTTGCTGATCAGGGTGCTGAGCGACCAGTCGGCCGGGGTAATCTTTTCATCGGTCAACAGTCTCATGATGCCGCCGTTCCAGACCGGGGTATCGGTACCGCAATTACTCGTGCAATTTGAATAGCCGAAATAAAGGGCATCATCCGAATAAAAACCTGGATCAAGTTTCCTTGAACGATCCGTATCAATCGGAGCAGATGTCATGGAACCTGCAAAGGCACTAGTTATCGTAGTATCAAATTTTCTCAGTAAATTTCCGTTCTTCAGGTCGAGCACAAACACACTGAGGGGATTGTCCGATTTTCCCTTGAACTGGTGATATGTCGTATCAATCGAACCTGTGGGGCCGCTTCCGACAACGGCAAACCAGCGACCATTAGTATCTTTGTATGTAACGCCGCCTGCGTCAAATTGATGACTGACACGGGCAACACCCGCACCGGTTGTAGCATACCCCAAAGCAGGGTCCGAAAACTCCCATAAATATTGAGGGGCATTAGGATTTGTGATGTCAAGCGCAAAATAGGACGATTTACCGACCTCCGGAATAGGGCTCTTCACACAGTCAACCCGGTCAGTATTATCCGGATTTTTGCACGTAGCGGACGTTGCGCCGCCAATCCCCATACTGCCTATCAAAATCGATCTCCAGCTTTTGTTGTTATCAGTTGCCGGGTCTTCCTTGCAGGCCCAGTAAGCGGTGTGACTGCCCGAACCGGTCGCGTCACAACCGGCAGCGGAATATACAGAGGATGATATGTAGCTGTTGTCGTTATACCCTATACTTGCATCCAGCAGTCTCGTAGGACCATCAACAAGATAGAGGTGGCTGTAATCGGGATCTGATAGATATTTCAGATAGGGGAGGACATTTTTGGGAATGAACGCCCACTGTTCATCGCCGAGAGTCGCTCCTCCAGCAAGCTTTGCCTTTGTCAAACCGCTCGTTTTTACAGACAGTGAGCCAAGCTTGAACGCATGCAGCATACCGTCATTCGCACCGGCATAGGCCATACCTCTGGCCTTGTAATCAGACGAATTTGCGAAACCTTTGCCTCCCGAGCACTTTTCGCCTGTTTGGCAATCGCCGCCGGCATTGCAGGAAACTCCGGTAGACACATTGGTAGAAGTATTGACACAAAAAGATGTAACGTCGTTGTCGGCATATGTCAAATCTCCATAGCCTCCCGGAGAATCAACATGGTAATTATTCAGCTTGTTGAAAGACTGGATGCGTGGAGTTGAGGAAATGATGTCACCCAGTTTCCAGACGTGGCTGTCGCTGATGACCTTGCCAAGCGCATCGGTCTGTTTTGTACCATCGGCATTTTTGCGGGCAATGGACACGGTGCGGTTGCGTGGCGCTACTCCACCGATGAGTCCTGTATCCGGAGAATCATACCCCTTGGCAAAACTGATAATGTTTTGCGCCTCGGCATCTGAAGATGCCTGCAGGAACGATTTGATTATGCACTTGTCGTTTGCACCGATGGCAGCCCAGTCGATAGCGGCCAGGTCGTATAAACCGGCCACCGAAAATCCGCCTCCCCCGCATCCGCTGGCGGTACTGCCATACAGATAGGTGTAGAGCTTCCGGGGGTTTGTCGACAGATCTCTGTCCCAGAGTTTATTTCCGGCACGCCACAGACTGTTTACGTCGTCAGCGCTGACAATACCCTGGATGTTGCAGGTTTCCCCGAACGGGCAGCCGGAATCCGTCGCGCATTTCGTGCTTGAAGTGATCGAGCAGTACCCCTGACTTTTAACGCGGGGATCCATTGCCGTTGTGACAATTGTATCTCCGGTGCCGTCTCCGTTTGAATCTTTTTTCAGGACAGCGATGGTGTCGCCGCCTTTGAACTGGAACTCGGTTACATAGTCATTTTGAAGATGCAGCTCCTTGTCTTTATTGGTATCCTCGCGCACCGAACTGTTGCCGATGTACGGGTCAACGTAGTACCAGAGGTTCTGCATTTCACCGATCCAGGTGGTGCTGGATGGATTCAGTTGGCCGGACGCGGTTTCGAACTCTTTCGATGGATAAAACACCGCCTGCAGAATGTTGGCGCCGCTTCCCTCGCTGTTACTGAGGATTGAAGCAGCCGTACCCGATGCCGTGCCGCCTGCGACTGCAGCAAATGCCCTGCGCAACGCAGTCTCATACTGTGATGGAATATCTGTTTTCAGAAGATCCGTTCCGCCGTTATTGGCCGTTTTGGTAAGCAGGGTCGTGTTCTTGCAATCGTCGGCCTCACCATTGTCGGCGCCTGTGAAGACAACATAGGAAGTAATGTATTGATTCTTCTTCGCCGGTACGGTGGTGGACGCGGCTGTTTTACTGAAGGTATTGATATCCCTGTGCCGTGCCAGCCAGGCAAGGTCATCAAGGTCCTGACTGCCCGCATATTTGGGACATGTTCCGGTCACGTTGCCCGAAACCGCCTTATAAACATCTACCAGGGAGGCTTTATCGGGGTTTTGGTCGGCTGTCGAGCCCCCGTCTGTAATCAGCAGGATATTATTGGCCTGACAGGCATATTCGGAGGGGTTCATTTGGTCAGGGAAGTCAGTGGCGTTGAGACGCAGACCGGTGAGCAGGCCGGTGCGACTGCTCTTGCCGGTTGAATCCGAAGGATCAATAGCAAAATAGCCGATAGCGTTGTAAAACGCTTCCGAAAAAGGTGTCCATGTTGCCGCCCGGAGGCCGTCGACATGCTGTATCAAACCGGTTAAATGGTTGCCTACCCCGCCCAGAAGGCAGGTCTGGCCTGACGGGCAATTACTGTCTTTCTTGCATGGGGTCGTGGTTGTCGTTGAACAGTATCCCGGCACACATTCCTCGCCAGCCGGGCAATGGGCCGCCTTGGTGCAAATTGTCGACGTTGTAACCGAACAACGGCCTTTGCCTATAAGGGTGCTGTCAGAGATAAAGGCGCCGTCCTTGTCGGCAGCGTTGTCGCATGTATTGGTGCCGCCGCAATCCTCGGGCCGCTTGCAGGTTTTGTTCAGGTCGTTGGAACAGACCTTTGTCGGAGTCAATTTACCCGCCGGCAGCGGCACCGTGTTAGACGTCTCAGAAGCCGAACCAAGGGTATTGAATTCCATCACTCCGATGCGGATCTTGTTGGCGTATTCCTGGACAAGCCCGGAAGGGGGCGAAGGTGCCGCAATCTGAACCCGCATGCTCTTGATCGGCGCCCCCATCTGCGATTCGACGCCGACACCGGAGATGATCGCCGGAAGGTTGTCCGCCGTTGCGGTATCCGACGGGGAATCGGTCGGATCTGTAACGTTGGGGACCAGGGTGTCATTGCAGAACTGGGTATGGGCGGCCTCTATCTGCGCATCGGTGGCGGCCGCCTTCCGCACCCAGACTCCGCTGCCGTTTTGCTCGTAGTACTGACCCACATAAGTCGAGCCGCAGAGAAGCGCGGGATTACCCGGCACGATCGCCTCCGGTCCGCTCATGCAGGTGTTGCCGGCGCCGCAGTCGGAATTGATGCCGCAGACCAGTTCATGGTTATTCGAACAGGTGAAATAGCTGGCATAAACGCTGGTGCACTGGTTGTCCGCCGTCCTGACCTCGTCGATACCTATCGGAATACCGTTTCTCATCTGCCAGCACGCCTGCATCGACTGCTGGAAGGCGACCTTTGCTTTGGTCTCCTTCGTGGCGCCGCCATCGAAAAGACAAGGGCCGACATAGGCGGTGTTGCTGGCAAGACAGCTGCCGTACTGAACGGGCGCGGTACCGACGGTGCAGGTGCCGTAATCGTAATTATCAAGTGCCGAGATGCAGTTATAATTACCCTGAGGCAAACAGAGCTGACCAGCGGAACAAGAGTGGCTGGCATCGCAATTGGTGTTCGTTTGATGTCCGGCACGATCCACGCATTTCGAGCTGTTGTTCGTAATATAGCACGCAGTGCTTGCCGTTCCGGTACACGCCATGCGGGTGGGGGAGCCGTAATTGCAGTAAAACGTCTCGATTTTCTTGCAATCCGTGTCCGCGACGCACGACTTACTGTTATTGCCCGAGCAAACCTTGCCATTGCTGCTCGTACATGTGGTGTCGTCTCCTGGGGTGCAGGGCGCCGCGATGAAGCTCCGGGTGAGGTCGCCGGAACAGACGTTGGCCATGATCTGGTCGCAGTTGGGGGAGCCTTCCGCAGTGTGGCTGAAGGCACACGCCAAAGTGGGCTTCAGCGCACAGTATTGAGCTTCAGTACTCTTCAGGCAGGCGGCGACCGTCTTTTTGATATCCGCATTGCCGCCGGTAGCCAGCGCCTGAATCGCTCCCTGACAGTCGGAAGAGTTGTAAACCTTGGTTCCGTCGCCGAACAGATCGATATACGTCTGACCGCCGGCAGAGGGGGAGCTTGCATTGTACTGGTTCAGCGGTCCACGGACTGTGAAGATCAGGGGGAGTTTGCTGGCGATATTCGGATCGGCCGGTGTCGGCACGAAATTAACCATGGTCGAGGCATAATTCGTGAAATCACTGCTCAAGGGTTGCTTGAGGTAACCCTGTCCGACGCATCCGCGGGATTCGGGGATGAGACTGGTACCGACATACTTCCCGCCGGTAAGCACCTTTTTTTCGACGTCGAATTTGGAAGAGGTCAGCCAGTTGAGATAGTTTCCCTTGGCGACAAAATTGACGATGCTGAAAGTGGACGGAATATACTCAAGGCACATCGTACCGGCAATTGTAAAATTTGTATTTGCAACGCCACAGCCGAATGGAAACGTCGCGGGTGCGGGAGAAGGCGGAGGCGCCATGGCAAAATCGTCGGTAGCGGGACGGTAATAATAATAGACGTCGTTGCCGTTGGCGTCCTTGTTGTTGAAGTAGCCCACATAGGAGGTGGCGGAGTTGTAAGTCTCGTCGAAACAGTAAAATGGCTCCCGTTCAAAGACGCTGCAGGTCTCGTTGGTAACGACGCACGTCTCTGATGTGGGGCAATCCGTAGTTGTCGCACAACCCTGGGCGGTGGTGGCAGAGCAGTGATTGCAGTCGGTATTGCTGAAACAGGACCTCGTCGTGGAGGTGGAACAGTGTTTTTTACCCCTGTCCACGTAAGCCAGGTCGTACATACTGGCCGAGTTGTCAATGAGCATCAGCAGATTTGGCTTGGCGATTTCCTGAATGAACGGAGGAATTATGCAGTAGTCATTCATCGTTGCAGCCAGGGATGACGTAATATCCAAGGATGCTACCATTACAAGGGCAAGAATGATTCGTACTGTTATTCTCATGGCAAACCTCACAATTTCGTTTTCAGGCGTTACACCGGTCAAACCAGGCGATCCTTGTCTTACTTCCCGTCCAGCATCTTCTTCAGCGTCTCGGCATCCCGCATGCCGACTTCGATCTTCCCATCCGGCATGACCATGGTGGGAGTCCCCGAAATTCCGTGGGCGTTGGCGAACGCGATGTTCTCATCGATGGCCTTCTTGCTGCTTTCTTTGGTCGGCTTGGGAATCTCCTTGCCTTCAAACGCCTTGTCCAGAATATCATTACTCATGGTTTCGAAGACGGTACGCGCCTTGTCGTACGCCGCGGGGTGCATCGGCAACGGATAAAGCATGACGTAGATGGCCACATCCGGGGCAATTTTGGCGAGCTTCTGCAATTCAGAATGACCCTTCCTGCAGTAAGGACAGTCCGGGTCGGTAAAAACATAGAGCTTTTTTGAACCTTTCGGATTGCCCATGATCACGGCATTGTTCACCGGAATGGTCGTTACGTCAACCGAGGTCTGCTGTTTGGGTTGAACAATATTTTGCTGGTGCGCGGAGGCTGGCTGCAGCGTCTCGATGTCAACCACCATTCCTTGAATCAGGTGCTTCTTGCCGTAATCCATCAGGAGAAGACCTTTTTGCCCCTCCCTTTCCACGAGCAGTTCAAACAGCCCCTTGGAAGGTGATTGTTTGACGGAGGTAACGGTAGCGCCAATTTTCTTGAGCATGTCCGTGGCCTCTTTTTCAGTAAGGGTATGGCAGGCGGAGCAGACGCCGCCGCACCCTTCCTTGGCCATGGCAAACGAGGGTGAAGCGACAATCAGGGAGACAAAAAGACAGATCAGCAGTTCTTTCAACATTGATGGTTCCTTTCAGGTCATGGGTTTGTTTGATTTACAGCAAATATAGTGCCGCTTTATCGACAGACATAATACACTTAAATCATTACATTTATAAACATATTAATTCCTGACTACGCAATTTATTCATACTCACGAGAAAGCGGAAGGCCGGTCACTATGCAACTATTGCCTACCCATTCCCGAATTCCTTGATTTTGTAAAGCAGTGAACGGTGACTGATTTCAAGAAGTTTTGCCGCCTGGGTACGATTACCGCCGGTTTTGGAAAGAGCTTTCCGGATCAGTTCACGCTCGATGGCATCTTCGGCCTTTTTTATCGACAGATTTTCATCCGCCTCAGTCTGAACGTTATCATCAGGCAGGCGAACGGAGGAGGGGAGGCAGGAGGAGGTAACGCGGCCATCTTCACAAAGGATGCAGGCGCGCTCAACAACATTTTCAAGCTCGCGTACATTGCCGGGCCAGCGATGTGCCATCAGGCTGCGCATTGCATCCGGCTCGATGCGCAACGGCTGACTGCCATTATCGCCTCCGTGTCGTTCAAGAAAATAAGCTGCCAGCAAGGGGATATCATCTGCCCGTTCGCGCAGCGGCGGTAATGTCAGACAAAACACATTCAGCCGGAAATAAAGATCTTCACGAAAGCGGCCGCTCCCGACATCAGCGGATAAATCACGCGACGTGGCGGAAATCACTCTGACGTCAATTTTTCTGGATACAGATTCTCCTACCCTCCTGATTTCACATTCCTGCAGTACCCGCAACAACTTGACCTGTAAGGCGGGCGGCATCTCGCCGATTTCATCGAGAAACAGGGTGCCGCCATCGGCCTGTTCAAAAAGTCCGGTTTTGTCACTAAAAGCGTCGGTAAAGGCGCCGCGGATATGTCCGAACAGTTCACTTTCGAGCAGGCTTTCAGGGATAGCGCCGCAATTTACCGCCACAAAAGGTTTCAGACAACGCCTGCCGTTCTGATGAAGGGCACGGGCAACCAGCTCTTTGCCGGTGCCGGACTCACCCAGCACAAGTATCGTCGTCTTCAGGTCCGCAACCTTTTTGATCTGACCGAAGATTTCAAGCATCCGGGGGTTGCGGCTGAGGATTCCGCTATAGGAAAAACGGCCGGCGACAACCTCACGCAGCCGGCTGTTTTCTTCTTTTAGCCGCTCCCGCTCTTCGGCCTTTTTGAGCACCATAACGATTTCATCTTTTTTGAACGGCTTCGAGATAAAATCGTAGGCGCCCCTCTTCATGCACTCTACCGCGGTTTCCACGGTACCGTAAGCCGACATCATAATGATCGGGGCGGTCACATGCTCTTCCAGTGCCCGGACCAAAAAAGTTTTACCATCCATTTCCGGCATTCGTATATCACAGAGGATATAGTCATAGACGCCATCCGCAAGGCGCTTCAGTCCATCTTCGCCATTCGCCGCCAGATCGACGACATACCCCTGGCGGGTCAGCATGACCGACAACATATGGCGCATGTTTTCTTCGTCATCTATGATCAAAATATGCTGACTGGCGCTCATGCTGACACCACTTGTGCAGGCTGTACCGTCGGCACGAGGACACTGAAACAGCTCCCTTCACCGGCTTTGCCGCTTGCCGTGATGCGGCCGCCGAAGCCCTCGACTATCCGTGCGGAAATTGCCAACCCCAGGCCGGTTCCCTTGCCGGGCGCCTTGGTGGTAAAGAACGGGTCAAATACATGTTTCATAATGTCATCGGGAATTCCGGTGCCGCTGTCGATAACATCCAGGCGGATATAATCGGCCTCCTGTCCGGCCCTGACCGTGACAGTTCCGCCTTCAGGGGTGGCATCGCGGCTATTGAGAAGCAGGTTGATCACAACCTGCTGAAGCTGGTGGTGATCACATTTAGCCGGCAATAGACCCTCGTCGATTTCAATGCCGAGATTTAATTGTTTGAAGACACCCTGCTGTGTCATCAGGTCGACAGTTGAGAGGACTACGTCACGAATATCGGCATTCTCACCGCTTAACGTCCGTGGACGGGAATAATCAAGCAACCCCCGAACGATACGGTCGATCCGGGAGCAATCTTCCGCGATGCGCCGGGCATAATCCTGAATGGCCGGGTTATCCGGCTGCTCACCCGCGGAGAGTTCGGCATATCCCATGATCGACGCGAGCGGAGTTCCGATTTCGTGTGCCATACCGGCTGCCAGCAGGCCGATGGAAGCCATCTTTTCGGTACGAATCGTTTCTTCCCGGGCCTGGGAGAGGTCACGGTTCGCCTGTTTAAGGGCGGCCAACTGTTCGGAAACCTGGTGATCCTTGCTGCGCAGCGCCGAGGCCATTTCGTTGAATGCAACCGCCAACCGCGCAAGTTCGGCGCTTCCGGAAACATTCACCCGCTGACCGTACTGCCCGCCGGTAATTTTTTCCGTTGCCGTCAGTAACCTGTTGATCGGGTTGACAACAATCCGCGACAGAACAAAAGAACCGAGGCCGAGGAGTAAAATAAAGTCCAGTACAAAATAAGCCATCAACATCTGGCGCGATCGATTCAGACGTGCCTTTTCCGGAGCCAGCGAGAGCAGCAACCCCGCTTTACCGACAGCCACCCCATCACGTAAAACGGTAATCAGATGAACCACGCCGTTCCCATCCGGCCGGTTGTAGCTCCCTTCCGCTTTTTTTGAAAGTCCCTGGAAAGGAGAGTATAGATCACTTTCTTCCCGGCCGGCGCTAAAGATCGGCTTGTCGTTTCTATCCAGCAGGGTCAGCCGGCTGAAGGCAGACTCTTCGGAAAGCTTTTGAATATATCGCGCTGCTTGTGAATCCGGAGGTATGAGTCCTTCAGGGTATGCCGGCATTGATTCTGGGAGGAGACTGACAAAAGCCTTGAGCAGCGTGCGGGCATGTTCACCTTTCTGGGCATACAGGTCGTTGGCAGCCGTTTTAAAGGCAAGCAGACTGAATAGGAGCCAGGTCAGCAGCAGCAGTAACCCGAGAAAGGCCAGGATTGAAACGGTCAGACTGGGGCGGTAACGTGACATGGCTACCCCGGATAAAAACCACTCAGCCCCAGATACCACCGGATGAGCGGTCTTCCGTAGAAGATGTACAATATGGCACCAAACGCAAGATATGGCCCGAATGGAATCGCCAGTTTGGTATCTTTTTTCTGAAGCAGCATGATGGTAACGCCGATCAGCGAGCCGACCAGTGAGCTGGCGAAGATAATAAAAGGCACCGCCTTCCACCCCAGAAAAGCGCCCATCATGGCCAGCAGCTTGATATCGCCGCCACCCATACCGTCTTTACCGGTCACCCGTTGATACAAGTAGGCAACCAGGAGCAGACTGCCGCCTCCCAGCAGGATACCGAGCAGTGAATTCAGCCAGGTGTGACCTTCCAGAAAAAATGACAGGACAAAACCGACGACGATACCGGACAACGATATTTCGTCAGGAATAATTTGATGTTCGAGATCGATAAAGGTGATTACGACCAGAGCGGAACAGAACAGGAACAGGGCTGCAAAGGCGAGGGTCGGCCCGAAACGGAGGAACAAAAACAGCGTCAGGAGACCATTGATCAGTTCAACCAGCGGGTACTGCAGAGAGATATGGGCTCCGCACCCCCGGCATTTCCCCCGCAGAAGCAGATAGCTGACCAGCGGAATATTGTCGTACCAGCAGATCTGATAGGAGCAGTGCGGGCAATGCGAAGGTGGGGAAACAATCGATTCGTTCTTCGGCATGCGGCAGATGCAGACGTTCAGAAAAGAGCCGACAACCATGCCGAACACAAATGCGAAAAGGGGATAGATCATGGTTGGTGTCATCAATCGATACTCTCTGCTACATCCAGGGTTATTTGAGATTTGAGGTACATCTCGACTTCTGCTGCGGTGGAAAAAGCGAAGCATCCTTCGGCGATAGCGGCGGCACGCTCCAGGGTGCAACGGCGAAGAATCTGCTTTACCCGGAGGATTGACCCGGCTCCCATCGAAAGCTCATCAAAGCCGAGCCCGAGCAGAACCGGCAGACAGAAGGGATCACCGGCCATTTCGCCGCAGAGACAGGCCGGGATCCCGGCGCCGTGAGCAGCCTGAACAATCCTGCGCAGAGACCTCAACACAGCAGGATGGAGCGGTTGATACATATGGGAGAGCTGTTCGTTGCTGCGGTCAATCGCCAGGGTGTACTGAATCAGATCGTTCGTGCCGACACTGAAAAAATCAACCTCACGTGCCAGCAGGTCGGCCAGGGTAACCGCCGCCGGTATTTCAATCATCACACCGACCTGAACCTCGCTGTCAAACGGGGTAGCGGAGGCGGTCAGTTCACGCTTGGCTTCTTCGAGCAAATCCTTAGCGCAGCGGACCTCCTCCATTCCGGAAATCATCGGAAACATGATCCTGACCGGACCGGTAGCACTGACCCGTAAAATTGCCCGCAACTGTTTTTTAAATTCTTCCGGTATGCTCAAGGACAAGCGAATTGCCCGTACACCGAGGGCCGGGTTTACCTCCGTCGCCTGATCCATGCCTTCAAGCAGCTTGTCTCCTCCGGCATCCAGGGTCCGGATGGTGAGCGGGTGCGGTGCAATGGCCTGCTGCATCGCCCGATAAATCGCCAGTTGTTCTTCTTCATCCGGCATAAAGGAACGGTTCATGAAGAGCATCTCGGTACGATACAGGCCGACACCGTTACCACCGTGCCTCAGAACGGAAGCACCCTCTTCCGGTATCTCGACGTTTCCACGCAGATGCATCGAATGGCCATCAAGCGTAACGGCCGGCAGAGGAGCGGTTTTCAGAAGTTCATATTCAACATATTCATAATGCTGTTTACGGCGCAAATGTAACTGAAATGATTCTTTATCCGGATCAATAATCACCGCACCTGACAAACCGTCAACAATAACGGCGACACCATCCAGCAGAAGATCGGTTATCCCCACAACACCCATGACCGCCGGAAGATCGAGAGCGCGCGCCAATATGGCTGTATGCGACGTTCTCCCGCCGATTTCCGTCACGATGGCGAGAACATTAGTGCGATTGATCTGCAGCATGTCGGCGGGTGACAGGTCGTGTGCCGCAATAATTATCTGCCCCTCGTTCTGGGGCAGCGGTTCGACCGCCTCACCGCCCATGTTTCTCAGCACCCGCTCAATCACCGTCTCGACATCGCTGATCCGCTCACGGAGATACGGGTCATCAATGCCGGCAAACGTTTCGCGGTAGCGATGCAGAGTCCGCCGCAAGGCTCCTTCGGCATTAATCAGGCCTGTTCTTATGATCTCGGCTGTTTCAGATACCAGTCGTTCATCGGCCAGAATCAACAGATGGGTTTCAATAAAAAAAAGGTGGTCTTCGCCACTTGTTTCAGCAAGGCGGGATTTAAGTATTTCGAGCTCGGTATGAGTCTCTTCGACCGCCCGGGCAAGACGGGCTATTTCGAGGGAAATCGCTTCCGTGGGGATAGGGTACTCGGGGACGACAACCCGATGACGATCAATTATGCGCAGCCTCCCCATCACAATCCCGGGCGATGCCGCGATTCCGGAGAAAGTCCGCACGCTATTCCTCTCCGAAGCCATTGGCAATCAGATCGCTGATGGCCTGAAAAGCCTCGTCTTCGTCCGCCCCCTCTACCGTCAGACGGACGGAAGAGCCCTTCGAGGCCGCCAGCATCATGATTCCCATGATGCTTTTTCCGTTAACTTCCACATCCTCGCGGGCAAGTTTGACGTCAGAGCCGAAACGGCTGGAAGTCTTCACGAAGAGGGCTGATGCACGAGCGTGTAATCCGAGTTTGTTTATGATCAAAAAATCATTCTGGAGCATATTTCAGGTTTCCTTGCAGACTCGTTCTCTTCAAAATATCACTTCAATAATTCTCCGGCGACGATTATACCTTCGCGACCACTCCGATGCAGATCCACTGCAAGCTCGGCGACCGGCATTCGTTCGCGGCGTGAACAAAATTCTATCAACATCGGCAGGTTCACGCCGGTAACAACTTCAACACACCCTTCCTTTAAAAACGACATCGCCATATTGGACGGCGTTCCGCCGAAAAGATCGGTCATGATAATTGCCCCGCCGGACTTCACCGCTTCGACCGCAGCTACGACGCGAGCCATGATTTCATCTGCTCGTTCATCGTGAGCGACTTCAACGGTAGTGCAGTTTTCAATAGGTCCGACAATCATTTCTGCCGACATTTTGAGTGCCGTCGCCAATCCGGCGTGAGTAACCAGTACTAATCCGATCATTTAGGCCCCTTTTCAATGTCCCTGTGAATAATGCGCACTGAAGGCCATATCTCCCGCAGGTGCATTCCGGTAGCCTCCGCAATGGCAACAGAACGATGGCGACCCCCGGTACATCCAATAGAAATAGTCAAATACGATTTCCCTTCCTGACGATGTGCCGGCAACAGCATATCCAGCAGGGGAAAGAAGTGATCAAGAAATTGTGCCGTAACAACGTTATCAAGGACATATTCACGCACCGCATCATCGATGCCTGAGCCGTCTTTCAATTCCTGTACAAAAAACGGGTTCGGTAGAAAGCGGACATCCATGACGATACTCGATTCAAGCGGCACGCCGTACTTATATCCAAATGACTGAACCTCTACCACCAGCTTGTTTTCTTTCTCCTCGCCCCTGACAATTCCAAGGATGAATTCCTTAAGCTGGTGTACCGTGAACTCCGAGGTGTCGATAGTTCTGGTTGCAATCCGCCTGAGGCCGCTCAGGCGATCACGTTCAATACGGATAGCCTCGGCAACCGTGCAATGCTCATCGGCAGGATGGCGTCGACGCGTTTCGGAAAAGCGCCGTACCAGAATGTCGTCCATGGCATCAAAGAAAAAAATTTCTACCGTGTGCCCGGCTTCGACAATCTTGTGAAAGGCGCTTTCATACCCCTTGAAAAACTCCCGGCCGCGGATATCGGCAACCAGAACGATTCCTTTAAAGGTCTCGCCGGATTTGCCGATCAAATCTACAAACCGCTTGAACAGCCGTACCGGAAGATTATCGATACAGTAATAGCCTTCATCTTCCAGAGCTCTTACCGCAGTTGATTTCCCGGACCCCGACATGCCGGTGATGACGATAATTTGCATACCCTACTCTACCTCATCCCCGAGAGGTCTTGCTTCGATACGTGCCAGAAGCCGTTCCTGAAAATCGCGGGCCGAGTGATATCCCATCCCTTTGAGGAGATTGTTTCGAGCGGCAACTTCGATAATTGAACCCAGGTTGCGACCGGGTCTTACCGGAATGATGATATGGGGAATCTCAATACCGAGAATCGTGACGGTACGGTCGTCAACACCCAGCCGGTCATATTCATGCGACTCATCCCACTCCACCAGCTCCAGCTGCATATCCACGATTTTCTTGTCGCGAATAGCCGAGACTCCGTAAAGATCCTTGATATTGATAATGCCAAGACCGCGAATCTCCATCAAATACTGAAGCGACTCCTCCGCCTGCCCGACCAGCACCGCCGGCATCTTCTTCTTTATGAATACCATGTCATCCGCGACCAGGCGGTGTCCACGCATGACAAGATCCAGGGCGCATTCGCTCTTGCCGATTCCGCTTTTACCGGTGATAAAAACTCCGACACCCAGCACGTCCATCAATACGCCATGCAGATGAGTAGTCGGCAATAGCCGTTCTTCAAGAAATTTGGTGATCAGTGATATGAAGGTTGATGATTGATGAGCGGTTGCAAGCACGGGAATAGCGTGGGAATCAGCCAGATCGAGCAAAAGCTGCGGCGGGCGCAAACTCTTCGTGACAACAAAACACGAAATGGGAAAATTGCAGAGTACGGCAAGATTCTCTGCCGCGACCCGGCTGTCAATCTGCTGGAGGTAGGAAATTTCGGTATTTCCGAGCACCTGCAACCTGTCCGGATGCAGGTGCTCGGAGTAACCGGCCAATGCCAGTCCCGGTTTCTGAATACGCGAGCTGGTGACACGATGGATGAGCCCCTGCTTGCCGGCCAAAAGCGACAAACCGAGACCATATTCATTTTCAGTCAGCAGGTCTTGTATCGAGAGTGAAATACCGTCCATGATCGTTTATCGATCTAGGCGCGAGACGGTTCGATCAGTCCGTAATTCCCGTCTTTACGACGATACAGGACATTAATCTCGCTACTGTCGGCATCGGTAAAGACAATAAAGTCCTTATGAAGAAGATCCATCTGCATTACAGCCTCTTCCACCAACATCGGTTTGGCGGTTTCGGTGGTGGTTTTGATCACTACCGAGCCGGTGCTGGCTTCGATACTCTCGGCCTCAAAAATCTTCTTTGATAGCTGACGGCCATGCCCATCCCCGTTCGGTTTATGAGCTTTGATCTTTTCCTTGTAGCGGACAAGCTGACGTTCAATCTTGTCGATTACCGCATCGATAGCGGCATACATATCATGAGTTGCTTCCGAAGCCTTGGTGCTGACCCCTTTTGAGTTGATAACAATTTCGACAATGTGGCGAATCTTCTTTTCGACGGAAAAGTAGACCTGTACATTAATCGGACTGTCAATATACTTCAAAATCCGCTCAAGTTTTTCTTCAGCATATGCCTTGAGAGCATCGCTCTGTTCCATGTGTCTGAATGTCATCGTTACCTGCATACTATCCTCCTGTGTGGTTGGTGCTGTGAAATGGACGACTGCCGAAACGGCAGCTCGTCAAAAATGCCGTTTACGTTCAGAAGACGATCCCAGATTGAGCATTTCTCGATACTTGGTTACTGTGCGTCTGGCTATGTTCACCGTCTGGCCTGTCAGCAACTCGGCAATTTTCTGATCGGAAAGCGGTTTTTTGGGATTTTCTTTCTCGATAATCTCTTTGATCTTGTTTTTTACACTCTCTGAAGCGACAAAATCTCCCTCGCTGGTCGAGAGGCCGCTGTTAAAGAAATATTTCAACTCCAGCAACCCTTGCGGCGTCTGCATGTATTTGTTGGTGGTAACACGGCTGATGGTTGATTCGTGCATGCCGATATCTTCCGCAATATCCCTCAGTACCAACGGACGGAGGTACTCAATGCCACGATCAAAGTATTCACGCTGAAAACGGATGATGCTTTTTGCAACCTTATAGATAGTCCTCTGCCGCTGCTGGATACTCTTGATCAGCCAGGCGGCTGAACGCATCTTATCATTAATATAATGCTCCGTCTGTGAATCAACTGTACCATTTCCACGGACATCCGCATACTGGGTGCTGACTTTCAGGTTTGGCAAACCCTCCTCATTCAGCATGACGACATAATCGTCACCAACCTTATGCACAAAAATATCGGGAGAAATATAGTGCACGTCATCGGTACTGAATGACGACCCGGGACGAGGATCAAATCCGGAAATAATTCTGGAGGCCACAAGCACCTGGTTCATATCGACTTTTAGTGACCTGACAATCTGTTTGTAGTTTCGTTTTTCCAGATCGCCGAGATGATTCTGCAGGATGCTTTCGACAACGCTCCCCTTCATGCCCAGATTCCGGGCTTGAATAAGCAGACACTCGCGCAGATCACGAGCAGCGACTCCGGGTGGATCAAATTCCTGAATACAATCGAGCACATCCTGGACATCCTCTTCCGTCGCGGAACTTGCCGCGGCAATTTCCTGCAGAGAAGCCCGCAGATATCCATAATCATCGATATTGCCGATGATCACCTCACCCACACGAACATCCATTTCAGAGAACTGCCCCATATGAAGCTGCCACAACAGGTGATCAATCAGGGTGCCTTTACGCGTCAACAGGTTTTCAAATGAGGGGCGTTCATCTTCACCGCCGTACTGCTGCTCCCCGGAGCTGAAGTTGTAGCCGTCGAGGTAACTGTCCCAGTCCCGCAGGGTATCCTCGCCGGTCTCCACTTCATGAAAATCCGCACCATCCTGCGTCGGTTCATGTTCCTGTTCCGCTACTTCCAGAGTGTCAGGCTCACGTACATCTTCCGGCTCGGTGGATTCTTCGAGGAGCGGGTTCTCCTCCAACTCTTGAAGTACCAGATCCTGGAGTTCCAGACGTGTCAACTGAAGCAGCTTGATGGCCTGCTGCAACTGGGGAGTCATCACCAGCTGCTGGGACATTTTCAGTTGTTGGCGCATCTCCATTGCCATGAAACGTTGTCCTCAAATTGCGTTCTTAATATTGGATGGTGTAAATCAGAGCCGGAAATCTTTACCCAGATAAATATCCCGCGCTTTTTTGCTCGCTGCAATCTCGTCCGGCGTGCCGTGTTCAAGCACCACTCCAGCGCTCATAATATACGCGGAATCACAGACCCCGAGGGTTTCCCGAACGTTGTGATCCGAAATCAATACGCCGATATTTTTGTTTTTAAGCGAAACTATCAACCCTTGTATATCAGCAACGGCAATCGGATCAATTCCAGCGAACGGCTCGTCCAGCAGGATGAATGCGGGGTTTATTATCAGGGCCCTGGCTATTTCAACCCGCCGCCGTTCTCCACCTGAAAGCGCATACCCCTTGGATGATGCGATGTGTGTTATAGAAAATTCCTCAAGTAACTGTTCCATTTTTTCCCGGCCGCGGCGTTTGTCCGGCTCGACCGTTTCAATAATAGCCATCAGGTTGTCGGCAACCGACAGCTTGCGAAAAACAGAGGCTTCCTGCGGAAGATAGCTGATGCCGCGTCGTGCCCGCTGGTACATCGGGAGCGTTGAGATCTCCTCATCACCCAGAAAAACCTGGCCGCCGTCCGGCTGGGCCAGTCCGACCACCATATAAAAAGTGGTTGTTTTACCGGCTCCGTTCGGCCCAAGCAGCCCGACAACCGATCCTGATGTAATCGAAATATCTACACCGCCGACCACCTGACGGCCGCCGTAGTTTTTCTTAAGAGCTTTCGTCATGAGCTTCGAAGAACTAACTACTTCCGGCATTACTTTTTCCTTGCTGGCGGATTAATAACCGCTTCGACACGTGCTTTCGGGTCCCCGTCGCTTGAAACATCACTCTTGTCATCATCGACGTAATAGGTTATCACCTTGCCGCTGATGCTGTCTCCACCCTGAACGATCCGGGGGGTTCCGGTCAAAACGATACGGCCATTACGGCTTTCATAAACCGCCTGATCGGCAAAACCGGTTCTATTTAGCTGAACAATTTTGACATTTCCAAGCGCCTCGACTTTTTCCACATCTCCGCCTTTATTCGCATAGCTGACAACGAGTTTATCGGAGAATATTGTGACATCTCCCTGTTTCGCAACAACCTTGCCGGAGAAAATGGCAGTTTTCCCCTTGTTGTCAGCGGTCATCTCGTTGGATTTAACGGTAATCGGCAGATTTGAACGATCCTTGTGAGCCTGGGTTGCGGCTGGTACTATTGATGCCGGAAACAGACACCACAAGCAGATCAACACAATACAAAGGAGATGTAATTTCATCATCAGATACCTAAGCCGGACATGCCGGACCAGTAAAAACTTAATTCGGAATAATTGAAGCATCAATTGACGATAAAAAACGGGCCTGCTGTGTTCTGACACCTAAATCCATGCCAACCGCGGTCAGCTGCAGTTTTTGTTGCCGGAAGGTCACCTGATCGGCCGTTGAAAACTGGGCGTTTGCTCCCGTATAAACAATAGAAGCGGTCCTAAAGCTGGCGCCATCTTCAGTTGCAACGTGGACATGGCCATTGAGACGGACATTCTTAGCCGCGCCGGAATACTCGCCCTTATCGGCTGTAACCGTTACCGCACCGTGCGACTTTGTGCTCTGGAACTCCATCCGGATATCGGAAAGATATGCCGTGTCGCCCCCTTTATCGTAGTCTACCCGTTCTGCAACAAGCTCCCACACAACCAGGCCATCCTGAATTTCAGAAAAGCGGGCCTTTTTCAGAGAAACATCGATGTTGCGGGGAAGCTGCTGGTTGGCCGATAACACCGGTGCTGATCCATGAGGACTATTCCGGAGCACTACGGCCGCGATACCGATAATCGCCGCCAAGACAAGAAGTGCCAACAAAGGCCTGATATAAACTGGCGATAACATGGTTGGAAGGAACTATATCATTGGGGAACAGGACTGTCCAGCATAACGTGGCCGGTCTGTTTTTTTGGCACAGAGATTGTATTAAAGCTCATAGCGGGTCGCAACCGCCTCCCACAGACCCCGCCCTTTGAGAATCAGATCGCATACTTCACGCACGGCACCCCTTCCGCCGGCAAGGGAAGAAACATAATGGGCGGCATTGCGGGCATCGGTCACCGCATCGGCAGGAGCCGCGGCAAAAACTACGCGCCGCATGACCGGGACATCGATGACGTCATCTCCCATATAGGCGATCTGACTGTCGCTAAGCCCGGTTTTCTGCTGCACATCAAGATAGCTCTCGAGTTTTTTCAGCGCGCCCTGATAAACCAGCTCTATGCCAAGTTCTCTGGCCCTGATGTCAACAACCAGTGAGGTGCGGCCTGTAATGATGCCGACTTCTATGCCATGCCGCTGCAGCATCTTGATGCCGTGCCCGTCCTTGACATTAAAAACCTTGGTTTCAAGACCGTTGCCGTCGTAGATAATGCCGCCATCGGTCATAACGCCATCTACGTCAAGCAATAACAGGCGGATATCCGCTAACTTGTCATTCATCAGGCGATACCTGCCTTGAGGATGTCATGCAGGTGAATGATGCCGCACGGAGCCGGGCTCTGACCATTTTCGAATACAAAGAGCGAGGTAATAGCACGCTGCTCCATGATCTGCAGTGCAGCCGCGGCAAGCTCCGATCGATTTATGCGCAGCGGTCCATGTTTCATTATTTCCGAGGCATGCTGGTTGAGGATATCAAAACCTTTTTCCAGCGAGCGGCGCAGGTCTCCATCCGTAATGACGCCTTTCAAGGCGCCGCTGGAATCGCAGACACCGGTTACGCCAAGACCTTTTGCCGTTATAACGAACAGGGCCTCTTTCATCAGGGTATCTTCCAGCACCAGCGGAATTGCCTCGCCGGAGTGCATCAGGTCATCAACCCTCAGTATCAGTTTTTTCCCCAATGACCCGCCGGGGTGAAAAATTGCAAAATCTTCCGCCTTGAAGCCCCGACTGACCAGCAGTGCCACGGCCAGTGCGTCTCCCATGGCCAGAGTCGCAGTTGTAGACGCCGTTGGCGCCAGCCCGAGCGGACATGCTTCCTCAGAGACGGAAACATCAAGAAAAACATCACTTGAACGGGCCAGGTTAGACGCGGGGTTGCCGCTCATTGAAATCAGATGGGCACCCAGACGCTTGATCGAGGGAAGTATCCTCAGGATTTCCTCGGTTTCGCCGCTGTTTGAAATGGCGATGACAACATCACCCCTCATGATCATGCCGAGATCGCCGTGGATACCTTCCGCGGGATGCAGGAAGAAAGCCGGAGTACCGGTTGAAGCCATGGTAGATGCGATCTTCTGACCAACCAGACCGGATTTGCCCATCCCGCTGACGATCACCCGTCCCGAACTCTTCAGAATCAGGTCGATCGCCCGCTCGAACGAAGCGTCAATGCGGTCGGCCATTGCGGAGAGAGCAAGTGCCTCAACCAGGATTACCCGGCGTGCCTCTTCGATAACCGTCATGCCGTCGGTCTCTGCTTGATGATAGAATCAAGTGCTTTCAGGGTCTTCAACAGTCCCGGAAGTTCACCCAGAGGAATCGAATTGGGACCATCACAGAGAGCCTTGTCCGGGTCTTCATGCACCTCCATGAAGATGCCGTCAATTCCGGTCGCTACTGCTGCCCGCGACAGATACTCCACAAACTCCCGCTGACCTCCGGAGCTGTCCCCCTGGCCTCCGGGGAGCTGCACACTGTGCGTAGCGTCGAACACCACCGGATAACCGGTGGAACGCATGACGGGAAAACTGCGCATATCGACTACCAGATTGTTATAACCGAATGAGGCGCCGCGCTCCGTAAGTATGATGTTCTCGTTGCCGCTGGCGGCAATTTTCCCGGCAACATTTTTCATGTCCCAGGGGGCCAGAAACTGCCCTTTTTTAACGTTTATAATCCTGCCGCTCTTGGCGGCAGCCACCAGCAGATCCGTCTGACGACAAAGAAAAGCAGGAATCTGGAGAATATCAAGCACCTCGGCTGCCGGCGCAATCTGCTCGATGGAGTGAACATCGGAGATCACCGGCACACCCAATGCCTCCTTGACCTTGCGCAAAATAGCAAGACCCTCTCTCAGTCCGGGCCCACGGTAAGCGCTGATTGAAGTCCGGTTGGCCTTGTCGTAGGAAGCCTTGTAAATCAAGGGAATTGAAAGACCGTTGCAAATCGTCATCAGCCGTTCGGCATGCCGCATGGTTGCAGTCTCATTCTCGATCACGCATGGGCCGGCAATCAGGACCAGCGGACGATTGCCGCCTATCTTCACATTTCCGGAAATAATTTCTCGGGTAATTGACATCGTTTGCTCCTTGGCACATGCAAAAAAAACACCCCCAAACAACTGAAGGTGTCTTCACCAATACCATAAGCGCGGTTCTATCTCAATATTAAATGGAGATTGCCCGGATGAGACGCCAGCGTATTTCCAACGAAGCTACGCTCAAGACAGCTCCACCGGCCGCCACGTTTCAGGTTTTTTGTTCACACCTTGACACCCCTCTGCTTTTGCGGTAACTTGTCACGTCCTACCACAGGACGCCGATGTTTTCGTCATTATCCCAGTCATTTAAAAGGTCGCTCCGGCATGAAAATTACAGCGGTTATCCCTGCCCGTTATGCATCGACACGTTTTCCCGGCAAGGCTCTGGCGGAAATCGACGGCCGTCCGATGATCCAGCATGTCTACCAGCGTACCGCCCAGTCGGAACTGGTGGGCCGGGTCATTGTTGCCACCGATGATCGCCGCATCGCCGCTGCGGTCAGCAGCTTCGGCGGAGAAGCGATCATGACCGCAACTAATCATGAAACGGGCACCGACCGTTTGGCGGAAGTGGCAGCCGGGCTGGATTCCGATTTAATCGTCAATGTCCAGGGAGATGAGCCTCTGATTGACCCGACCATGATCGACCTGGCTATCCAGCCCTTCCTTGAGGAGTCTGAACTTCAGATGGGAACCGTAAAGACACGCATCAAGTGCCTGCATGATTTTCTTTCTCCTAATGTAGTCAAAGTGGTGACCGATAGTCGAGGCAACGCCCTCTATTTTTCCCGTTCGCCCCTCCCTTTTTTTCGCGATAAATGGAAAGACCTAAAAGATGATTCGTTCTGCTGCGGCAAACTGCTCTGCTACAAGCATGTCGGATTGTATGTCTACCGCCGTGATTTTCTTCTCAAATTTGCCGCGATGCCGGCGACGTTTCTGGAAATTTCAGAGAAACTGGAACAGCTGCGCGCAATCGAGAATGGCGTTAAAATACGGGTGGTCGAGTCGGAGTTCGAGTCGGTTGGCGTGGACACACCCGATGATTTACTTAAAGCACAGGAACAGTATCGTAAACTTTACAAATAGAACCATTTACTTATCGATTTATATTCAGGAGCAGATACCATGAAAACCAAATTTGTATTTATTACCGGGGGTGTTGTTTCCTCAATCGGCAAGGGTCTGGCGGCGGCTTCACTGGGGGCGCTCCTGGAGGCGCGCGGGTTGCGGGTGACGATGCAGAAACTAGACCCCTACATCAACGTTGATCCCGGCACCATGTCGCCCTTTCAGCATGGTGAGGTCTTTGTCACCGATGACGGTGCCGAAACCGATCTGGACCTGGGGCATTACGAGCGTTTTACGACTGCCGTTCTTTCCAAAAAGAGCAATTTTACGACCGGCCAGGTCTATTTTTCCGTCATCACCAAGGAGCGCCGCGGCGATTACCTGGGGGGGACGGTCCAGGTCATTCCGCACATCACCGACGAGATCAAGCTCAAGATCATCGAAAACGCCAAAGGTGCCGACGTGGCGATCGTCGAGGTCGGCGGGACCGTTGGCGACATCGAATCACTGCCGTTTCTGGAGGCGATCCGTCAGTTCCGCTTTGACCGTGGGCAGGGGAACTCGCTCTATATCCACGTTACGCTGGTGCCCTACATCCGGACCGCCGGGGAGCTGAAGACCAAGCCGACGCAACATTCGGTCATGGAACTGCGCAAGATCGGCATCCAGCCGGACATCCTGCTCTGCCGCTGCGAGCGCGACCTCCCGGACGATATGAAGAAGAAGATCGCCCTGTTCTGTAACGTCGGTGAAAAGGATGTTATTCCGGTAGTCGATTCCGAACATATTTATGCGGTACCGCAGGCGCTTAACAAGGAGCATCTGGATGACCAGGTCGTCGAAAAACTGAATATCTGGACCAAAGAACCCGACCTGACCAATTGGCAGGATGTGGTGGAAAAGCTGCGTCACCCCAGCAACGGGGAGGTGCGTATCGCTATTGTCGGCAAGTACGTAGACAATACGGAGTCCTATAAATCCCTCTCCGAGGCGCTGACCCATGGCGGTATCGGCAACGACTGCCGGGTCTCCCTGAAATATATCGATGCCGAAAAAATCGAGCGTGACGGCGTCGACGGGCACTTTGAAGATGTGGACGGGATCCTTGTCCCCGGCGGTTTCGGCGAGCGCGGCACGGAAGGGAAAATCCTGGCGATCAAATATGCCCGTACGCATAAAATCCCCTTCTTCGGGATCTGTCTCGGGATGCAGATGGCGGTAGTCGAGTTTGCCCGGAATGTCTGTGGTATTAAAGATGCCTGTTCGAGCGAATTCCGTACGGAGGGTGGGGAGGCACTGATCCACCTGATGGAGGAACAGAAATCGATCAGCAAAAAGGGTGGCACGATGCGTTTGGGAGCCTACCCCTGTTCAATCGTCAAGGGTACGCTCGCCCATACAGCCTATAACCAGACCGATATTTCGGAACGTCACCGCCACCGGTACGAATTCAACAGCCAGTACAGCGACCAGTTGACGAAATGCGGGCTTGTCCTGTCGGGTGTGTATAAGGATAAAGATCTCGTTGAAGTGGTAGAAATCAAAGATCACCCCTGGTTCCTCGCATGCCAGTTCCATCCCGAGTTCAAGTCCAAACCGCTGGTTCCGCATCCGCTATTCCGGGCTTTTGTCGGCGCTTCATTGGTGCAGAGAAAAAAGGCTTAGATTGCCGGCCTAATGCACGTGTTCACCGGAATCGGAACATCTTAATACACACGAAGTATTTGCTTCGAAAGATTTGAACCATTCAACCGCCTTCCGCTCTTATGCCGGGAGGCGGTTTTTTGATTAATTTGCGGGGTTTCTGCGGAGAACGTGTCTTCCTAACAGGGAGCTTGTATTAATTCACTTGAAGTCCTTCTTCGTCGAAATCACAAAATCCCTCCCTGCGGCGTCCTTCAGGTGGCAGCCGAAACAGTTGGTCACCGGATCGATGTCGCTCGGCTTGCCATCTGCGCCGAATCCGGCGAAAATCCAGCCGCCGGTTGCCCCATGCCTCCTGTCCTTCTGCATCAGCACAATCATGTTTTTGGGGCCGTCAACGGCAGGGTTGTCCTTGATGTTGAAAAACTCAACAACGATGCGGCTCCCCTCGGTAAATCTGTTGTCGGCCTGATAACCTCTCTGCGCCTTTTTATCGGCATAGATGTAGTGAATGCCGTAAAAGAGAGATTTTTTGTCGGCGTCTACCTTGCGCTCGCTTTTCTTCCAGGCGCTGTACCCTTTGGGAAGCCTTGGGGATGCCGCTTCAGAGATGGTGAAAAAAAGGCAGGGCAACAAAAGGGATAACAGGACAACGGCTGATTTCATGACGTGGTGCCTCCGGTATAAATAATTGGACGGCACTCTATATCATCATCAACCATTTTGTCACGCACCTATCATTACGCGGAGCAGGAATCGTGAGGCAACACCCTGCGCCGGCATTTGGGAATCCGGTGACTGCATGACACTTGCAATCACACTTCGGGTGACATAATGTTGTCCGTTGTCTATGCAGGACCCATCATAATTCGCCCTCCCGCAAGACCGGGGGTGCCGAGGAGAGATAAACCACATGGCATTGCCATCAACAATTTACCGGGTCAATATTCAGCTTTCGGATGTCGACCGGGGTGTTTACGAATCCCTGCAGGCGACAGTCGCACGTCACCCCTCCGAAACCGAAGAGCGTCTTGTAGCCAGGCTGCTGGCATATGCGGTTTTCTTTGAACCCGAACTCGCGTTTACCAAGGGGGTGGGCGCCGGAGATGAACCTGATCTCTGGCTGAAAGGACCGGATGATCGGGTGCTGCTTTGGGTGGAGGTCGGACTGCCTGAAGCGGAGCGCCTCGTCAAGGCGAGCCGACATGCGGCTCGGGTAGCTGCGATTGTCTGCGGAAGGGCATTACCCGTCTGGGAGCAGCAGCACCTTCATAAACTCCGGGCAGTACCCAACCTGACGGTAATACGCTTCGATCAGCCCTTCATCAACTGTCTGGCCGCCGGACTGGAGCGTTCCATAACCTGGTCGGTCACCATTACGGACAGTAACCTCTACATAAATGTCGGAGACGATACATTCGAAACGGTTCTTCAAAAACTGACAGAAAACCGGTGAAAGCGCCGCATGCAGGGCTGCCGGGAAGAGCCCATGAAGCGGATATTCCGCTCTTGCCCTGATGCCTCGATCCGGTTTTCTGCCGCCGCAACTTCACAAACCGGAAAAACCAGTTATACTTCCAAAATACAAAATTGTGTTCAAAACCATACGGAAAGGCGGGCGGATGATGATTGTTTTCATTGTCAACGGGAAGGAAAGGCGGGTTGATGTCAGCGCGGATACACCGCTGTTGTGGGTGCTGCGGGAGAAACTGGGTCTTACCGGCTCCAAGTTCGGCTGCGGAGAAGGACTGTGCGGCGCCTGCACGGTCCATGTTGACGGCATCCCCCAACGCTCGTGCATCACCCCGGTGGGGGACGTGCAGGGTAAAAAGGTGGTCACCATCGAGGGGATTCCGGAGAACCATCCGGTCAAGAAGGCCTGGCTGGCCCAGGAGGTGTCGCAGTGCGGCTACTGCCAGCCGGGTCAAATCATGTCCGGAGTGGCGCTCCTGGAGAAAAAACCGAAGCCGACCGATGCCGATATCGACGGCGCGATGAGCGGCAATCTGTGCCGCTGCGGCACCTATGGCCGCATCCGGCGGGCGATCCATGCCGCCTCCGGAAAACCCGCGGCGAAGGGAGGGAAATAATCATGAGCGAGGGAACTAAAATGAGCCGGAGACAGTTCATCAAGAGCAGTGCCCTTGCCGGCGGCGGGCTGCTGCTGGCCTGCCATCTCCCTTTCGGCTGCCGTGATGCGGCCATGGCGGCTGAATCCGTGTTCGCCCCCAATGCCTATCTGCGTATCGGGACCGATGATTCCGTAACGATCATCGTCAACAAATCCGAGATGGGACAGGGGATCTACACCTCGCTTCCGATGCTGCTGGCAGAGGAACTCTGCTGCGACTGGAAGCGGGTCGCGTTTCAGGCGTCACCGGTGGCTCCCGAATATAATCATGCCCAGTTCGGACCGATCATGGTTACCGGCGGCAGCACCAGCGTCCGTTCCGAGTGGGACCGGCTATCAAGGGCCGGGGCTGCCGCCCGGGAGATGCTGATTGCCGCGGCTGCGCAGCAGTGGAAGGTTGACCCGTCAGCCTGTCGCGCCGAGAACGGAGTCGTGCATGGCCCCGGCGGCAGGCAGCTCAGCTTCGGCAAACTGGCAGTCAGGGCCGCAAAACTGCCGGTTCCCAAGGAACCGATGTTGAAGAACGGCGCAAAGAAGCTGCTCGGCACGCCGCTTCACCGCCTTGACAGCCCGGCCAAGATCAACGGTAAAGCCATATTCGGCATCGATGTCACCGAACCCGGCATGTTGACCGCCGTTATCGCCCGCCCGCCGGTCTTTGGCGGCAAGGTCAGGAGCTTCGATGCCTCAAAGGCGCTTGCCGTTCCGGGAGTGAAACAGGTAGTCGCCGTGGATGCCGGCGTGGCGGTGGTAGCCGACGGCTACTGGCCGGCACTGAAGGGGCGCGATCTGCTTGCGATTGTCTGGGAAGAGGGAGACGGGGCGAAGGTTTCGACACCGGCCATGCGTGCGGAGTATGCCCGCTTGTCGACTACCCCCGGGCTGGTGGCCCGCAAGGATGGCGATGCGCCGGCGGTGCTGGCAAAGGCCGGCAAGCACTTCGAGGTCGAGTACGAGGTGCCGTATCTGGCCCATGCCCCGATGGAACCGCTCAACTGCTTCGCCGATCTGAAAAAAGAGAGCGGCCTGATCCGCACCGGCAGCCAGTTTCAGACCGTTGACCGTGGCGCCGCAGCCCGTGTGGCCGGGTTGAAGCCGGAGCAGGTCACATTTGAAACCACTTTTCTGGGAGGCGGCTTTGGCCGGCGGGCCTGCCCCGGCTCCGACTTCGTTCTCGAAGCGGCCCAGGTGGCCAAGGCGACCGGTCAGCCGGTCAAGGTGATCCGCAGCCGCGAGGACGACATGCGGGCAGGTTACTACCGCCCCATGTGGTACGACCGGGTGGAGGCATGCCTGGACGACAAAGGGATGCCGCTGGCCTGGCATCATCGCATCGTGGGGCAATCGATCATCGCCGGCACACCCTTCGAGTCGGCCATGATCAAGGAGGGCATTGACGATACCTCTGTGGAGGGAGCAGCCAACACCCCGTATGACATCCCGAACCTTCAGGTGGAGCTGCACAGTCCGAAAAACCCCGTGCCTGTGCTCTGGTGGCGCTCGGTGGGGCATTCTCACACCGCCTTTGTGATGGAAAGCTTTCTGGATGAGTTGGCCCATGCCGCCGGTAAGGACCCCTACCAGTACCGTCGTACCCTGCTTGCCAAGCACCCCCGCACCCTGAAGGTGCTTGAAACCGCGGCAAAGAAGGGAAACTGGAACAAGCCGCTCCCCGCCGGCCATGGCCGGGGCATCGCCGTGCACGAATCGTTCGGCAGCTTTATCGCTCAGGTGGCCGAGGTGTCGCTGGACGGCAAGGGAGTAATCAAGGTACACCGGATTGTCTGCGCCGTAGACTGCGGCCGTATCGTCAATCCTGATACGATCAAGGCCCAGATGGAATCGGGTATTACCTTCGGACTTTCGGCGGCCCTCTACGGTGCGATTACCTTCAAGAACGGACGGGTGGAGCAGGGTAATTTCAACGACTATCCGCTGTTACGCATGGGGGCCATGCCGAAGGTAGAGGTGCACATCATCGACAGCAGCGAGCCGCCGGGCGGCGTGGGCGAACCGGGTGTGCCGCCCACCGCCCCGGCGGTCGCCAATGCCCTGTTTGCCGCTACGGGCGCACGGCTGCGCTCGTTGCCGATGACAGCGGACAAAATCAAGGCAGCCATGAACAGGAGGTAATTAATTGACAGAACTGGAACTGTATGAAGAGGTAGTGCGCCTGACCCGTCAGGGTGAACCGTTTGCGCTTGCCACCGTGGTTGCCCATGACGGTTCGTCGCCCCGCAAGTCAGGGGCCAAGATGCTGGTAAGAGGCGACGGGAGCAGCCTTGGAACCGTAGGTGGCGGCCGCGTCGAGCAGGAGACCATCGAGGCCGCCCTGGTGGCGTTGGCCGATAATCAGGTTTATACCCTGGAGTTTGTCCTGACCGAAGAATACGGGTATGCCTGCGGCGGCAGCATGTCCGTATTTGTGGAGCCGCAAGGTCGCCGGCCGTTGCTGGTCATGTTCGGCGCCGGCCATGTGGGTCGGGCGGTGACATCACTGGCTCACGGCTGCGGCTTTCGGGTAGTGGTGGTTGACGAACGGCCCGACTGCGCTGTTTCGGAACTGCTTCCCTGTGCGGACGGGATCGTCTGTGCCCCGATTGCGGACGCTTTCGGCCGCCTGAAACTGGATGCCGAGAGCCTAGCCGTGATCGCCACGCCGGGACATCTGCACGACTTTGCCGCGGTACGCGGCTGTCTGGCAACCGGGGCCGGATTCATCGGCCTGCTCGGGAGCAGGCTCAAACGGCAGACGCTGCTCAAGACCCTGGAAGAGGAAGGTTATGATGCCGCGCAGCGGGCACGGGTGGTCACGCCGGTGGGGCTTGATATCGGCGCCCGGACGCCGGAGGAAATAGCGGTCAGCATCGTCGGCCAGCTGATCGCCATCAGGAGAGGAAAGTGAGCGGCAGTGTCGCCGCCATTCTGCTTGCGGCCGGAAAATCCCGCCGCATGGGGTGCTGCAAGCAGCTGTTGCCGCTGGGTAACAGCACGGTGATCGCCCGCTGTCTGGACACCCTTGTCGCGTCCGGTATTGACGAAATTGCGGTTGTGGTTTCGCCGGAAGTGCATGGTGTAGCCGAAGCAGCCCGGAAGCATCCGGTGAGGGTCGTAGTCAACTCCGATGCAAACGGCGACATGGCCTCCTCTGTTCGTGCCGGTCGTGATGCCCTGACGGCTGAAGCAGTCGGTGTGATCGTCTTTCTCTGTGATTATCCGCTGGTTTCAGCAGGTACGATTACCGGGTTGGTCATGGAACATGGAGATTCACCCGGCAGCATCATCATCCCGTGCCAAGGGGGAAAACGTGGTCATCCGCTGCTCTTTCCACGGATGATACTGAACGAACTGGAGAATGGCCTGACCCTTCGCGACCTGGTGAGGCGGGATCAGAGCCGGATCAGCTATCTTAACGTGGACGATCCGGGTGTGCTGCTCGACATGGACACCCCGGATGATTACCGCCTTATTCGCGGCATGATGCCGCAATAAAAAGTCTGTTATGAAAGGAGCCTGAACATGACCACTCGCCGTATCGCAAAGATATTCAAGAGTCGCCCCACCATCGAAGGGGCGGGTGTCCATCTGAAGAGAGCATTCGGCTATTCCCAGGTGCCGCAGTTCGACCCGTTCCTGATGCTCGACGATTTCCACACTTCCAACCCGGACGAGTACCTGCCCGGTTTTCCCTGGCATCCCCACCGCGGTATCGAAACCATTACCTACGTGCTGGAAGGTTTGGTGGAGCATGGCGACAGCATGGGCAACAAGGGAGCCATCGGCTCCGGAGATGTGCAGTGGATGACCGCCGGCAGCGGCATCATCCACCAGGAGATGCCCCAGCTGAGCCCCACCGGCACGATGTGGGGATTCCAGTTCTGGGCCAATCTTCCGGCGGCGCAGAAAATGATGACGCCGCGCTACCGGGACGTCAAGGCGGCCGACATCCCGGAGGTAACACTTGAGAACGGAGTGACGGTCAAGGTCATCGCAGGCGAGGTGGGGGGCATCAAGGGGCCGGTGGGAGATATCGTAATCGAGCCGGAAATGCTCGACATCAGCGTGCCTGCCGGGTCTGCGTTCACTCATCGGCTGCCGCTCGGACATACCGCTTTTGCCTATATTCTCTCCGGTGAGGGGTTCTTTGATGACCAGCGGGATGCTTATGCCTATGAGATGGTCGGGCACGGCTGGTCGGACACCGAGCGCCGCTGCAGCTGCGCGGCTGAAACCGTGGTGCTGTTCGAACATGCCGGTTCCGCGGTCCAGGTAACGACGGCGGACAAGCCGGTGCGTTTCCTGTTCGTTTCGGGAAAACCGTTGGGGGAACCGGTGGCCTGGTACGGCCCAATCGTCATGAATACCCAGGAAGAATTGAAGGTTGCATTCGAAGAATACCAGCGGGGAACTTTCGTCAAGTAACTACCGCGGGTAAAGTGAATTTAGTACGATATCCACCTTAATTTGAGACTTCCTGCCGCAGCGGCAGGACCACGACGAACTCGGCGCCCTCTCCCGGCTTGCTCCCGGCTCTGATCTCACCGTTATGATCCTTGACTATCCCATAGGAGACGGCCAGGCCCAGGCCGGTTCCTCTCGGCTTGGTGGTGAAAAACGGTGTGAACAGTTTTTCCTGAACGTCCGCACCAATACCGGGCCCGCTGTCGCCAATTGTCACGGAACAGCAGTTTGTATCCCGGTCGATCAAGGTTGAAACCGTCAGCGCCCCTCCCCTTTCCATAGCCTGGAGACTGTTTACGATCAGATTGGTAAAAACCTGCCGCAGCTGGTCCTCGTCTCCTTCAATGTCACCTCCGGCCATCCGGTATCTCCGTTCTATGCGAAAGTTACCCAGCGGAATCTGATGACCGATCTGGTTCAGAATATCATCTAAAAGTGCTTCAATATCAAATGGCCGGACGATTTTTTTCTTGGTTCCGGCAAAGGTCAGCAGATTGGACACGATTCGCTCCACCCTGCCTACCTGCTGGATTATCGTCACCACCTCCGATTGATCCGAGTCGTTCAAACCTGCCGACATCTCCAGCAGTTCGGCGTTGCCGCGGATAATAGCCAACGGGTTGTTAATTTCGTGAGCCACCCCCGATGCGAGCAAGCCAATGCCGGCCAGACGTTCAGCCTGGGCCAGATCCTTCTGCGCGCTCAGAAGCTGCCGGCTCTTTTCCTCCAGCTGCCCTGTCCTTTCCAGCACTTTCTGCTCAAGGGTGCGGTTAAGGTTCTGGTTCTCCTCATCCCGCTCCAGCAGTCTTCGCTTCATGATATTAAACTCACCGGCCAGCGAGGCGATTTCATCATGACTCTCCAGGGTGATATCGGGCAGATTTTCGCCGGAAGCGATTCTGCGGGCGCCTTCTTCCAGTGCCCTGATCGGACGGGACAGATTGGTTCCGAGCCATGCCGAAAGGGCGACGCCGATCACGGAGACAAAAAACAGCACCGCCGCAAAGATCATGTTGACCTGCCTGCGCAACTGGAGCAGGGGCTTTTCCGGCATCCCGACATACAGGGATCCGACGACGCTCCCCCGCAGATCGAGTAGCGGCTCATACGCGGTAAAATATCTGGAATCGAGAACAAATGCGCTGCCAACCCAGGGACTGCCTTGAGAAACGGATGAAAACACCTCTTCCGACATCAGTGTTCCGACCGCCGGTTTTCCTTGCTGGTCCAGCACGCTGGTGGCGATACGAACGTCATCTAAAAATATGGTGGCGTTGCCGCGCGCGCGGACGTCGGCCTCGCCCCGCTGGAACAGTACCTGCGTAATGCGGTCAACCAGATGATTGTCACCGTTCATCAACACCCCGCCGTATACGACTCCGGCCACGCTGCCGTCGGGCGCCAGCACCGGAGCCGCTGCAACCTGAAACAGTCCGCGTTCCTCAACTTTCTTGGTGTACGGACGGGCATGGGCGGTTGCCTTGACCCGAATGCTCATCATGAGTGACAGCAGCGGATTTTCCCGCTCCGCCTCCGCCGCATCGAGCAGCATGACACCGCTGACTGGCGCCCCCTTGAGGGCGTCGGCAATCAATTTTTCACCTCTGCGGGAATCGCCGTTAACGGCTGGATTGGCTGCCCGATAGCGAACGAACCCATACCTGTCAACAAGGGTCAGGAAGCTGAGCCGGTCATTTCTAAGAATGGTCTGCAGCGGAGGGACGGAGGAATCCGGTGCCCGCCCCGTCAACGCGACGGACAAATCCGGGGATTGACCGGTCAGGCGGATGATGTCGGAGAGGCGGGACAGGTCGGCGAGGAATATCTCATGGGCCGAATTGAGATCGGACGAGACACTTTGCAGCGCCTGACTGGAGAAGCGGGTAGTTATAATCGAGGCGCCGATCAACCAGCAGACCGCAATGGCTGCCATCAGCGGCAGCAGGGTGGCGACGGTCAGTTTGAAGCGTATGGAGGAGCGCAGACGTTTCATGCCAACCCGTATTCGGCAATCTTGCGGTCAAGAGTTTTGCGTGAAATTCCCAGTATTTCTGCCGCGCGGCTTTTATTGAAGGCGGTCTCTTTCAGAATTGAGGTGATATGCAGTCGCTCGATCTCATCCAGAGCCAGCAGCGAAGTGGCGGCTGCCGCTGCGGGGAGGGTTTCCCGGCGGGCGCCCAGCGGCAGCAGGCCGACCGTGATGGTGCCGCTGCGGGCAAGAATTACCGCGCGCTCCATGACATTCTCCAGTTCACGCACATTTCCGGGCCAGTCGTACTGAAGAAGTGCCTGCAAGGCGGCGTCGTCAATACCTGGCACATCCTTTTTCATGCGCCGTGAGGAAACCTTCAAAAAATGGCGGGCCAACGGTTCTATATCGGCGCGCCGTTCCCGAAGCGGCGGCAGGTTGATGGATATTACGTTCAGGCGATAGTACAGGTCTTCCCTGAAGCGCCCTTCCCTGACCTCGTTCATCAGATCTTTGTTGGTGGCGGCCACGAAGCGCACATCTACCTTGCGCGTGCGGGTTGAGCCCAGGACGATAAAATCTTTCTCCTGGGTAACTCGCAAAAGTTTGGCCTGTATCGCCGGACTGACATCGCCGATCTCGTCCAGAAACAGCGTGCCGCCGTCCGCCTCCTCCAAAAGACCCTTCTGGTTCATGACCGCGCCGGTGAAGGCGCCGCGCATGTGACCGAACAGCTGGCTTTCCAGCAGGGTGTCGGAGAGTGCGGCACAGTTAAGGGAAACAAGCGGTTTGTCCCGCCGCGGGCTGTTTCGGTGCAGGGCGCCGGCGATCAGCTCCTTGCCGGTACCGGACTCACCCATGATCAGGATATTGGCATCGCTTTCGGCCACCTGCAGAGTCAGATCATAGACTTCGCGGAAGGCTGTGCTGCGAAAGATGATGGCATCCTCACCGCCGGCTCCTCGCTGCAGCTCTTCGCGCAACAGTTGGTTCTCCCTGGCCAGCCGGCGATGGTCGAGCAGCCGCTGGAGCATTCCGAGCAGCTTTTCCTTGGGAAATGGCTTGGTAATGTAGTCGTACGCCCCATGCTTGATGGCGACAATTGCATCATCTATCGTGCCGTGGGCAGTCATGATCACTACCGGCAGATCCGGCCAGCGCCCGCAGATCTGCTCAAGCATCTGCAAGCCGCCAATATCGGGCATGCGCACATCCTGCAGGATCAGATCGCACGGCATGACCGTCGCACTCTCCAAGCGCATCAACAGATCGGTTCCGCGTTGAAATGTCTCTACCAGATAGTCGCTGGACTTCAGCAGCTTATCCAGATATCGCAGTATTTCCGGTTCGTCGTCACAGATGAATATGGTTGGCATCGAGGACTCCTTAATACCACCCCCGCCCTGACGGGCACCCCCTCCTAAATCAGGAGGGGGCTGGGAGTGGTTACCGGACAAAATGATACAGCCCTAGACAAAAAGAATCAACATTTGTTTCATTTTTGCGTTTACCGTGGAACACACAGAGGATAAATACGCTATAAACCGGGCGGTTGCAAAATTATCAGTGGCTGTGCACTCTTGGCACGTACGTTGCCGTATACGACGGGATTTATCTGAACAGCTGACTCAAGTGCGGGCAATGCCTTGGCGCACAATTCTATAATATCGGAAGCGGAGGATTAGTATGGGTAACGCAGACATGTTTCCCGGTGTGAACCGTCGGGACTTTATCAAGACATGCATAACCGTCTCGGCGATGTTGGGGCTGCCGGTCAGTATGGTCAGCAAGGTTGCCGCCGCGGCGAAAAAGAGTGACGGCCGTCCCGCGGTTATCTGGCTGCACTTTCAGGAGTGCACCGGTTGCTCGGAGTCGCTGTTGCGCTCGTCGCACCCGACTGTTGCCAATCTGATTCTAGACATGATTTCCCTGGACTATCATGAAACCCTGATGGCCGGTTCCGGTCATCAGGCCGAGAAATCGCTGCACGATTCGATGCAGGCCAACAAGGGGAAGTACATCCTGGTGGTCGAAGGCGGCATCCCCACCAAGGACAACGGCATCTACTGCAAGGTTGGCGGAAAGACCGCCCTGGAATCCCTGAGGAAAGCGGCCGATGGCGCCGCCGCCATCATCTCCATCGGCACCTGTGCCAGCTACGGGGGAATTCAGTCGGTAGGCCCGAATCCGACCGGCGCGGTCGGTGTGCGGGATATCATCAAGGACAAACCGATCATCAACATCCCCGGTTGCCCACCCAATCCCTACAACTTCCTTTCGACCGTCCTCTATTATGTAACCTTCAACAAACTGCCCGAACTGGACCAGCTGGGGCGTCCAAAGTTTGCCTACGGCCGCAAGATCCACGAGCACTGCGAGCGCCGGGCCCATTTTGATGCCGGCCGCTTTGCCAAGGCCTATGGCGATACGACCCACTCCGAGGGGTACTGCCTTTACAAGCTGGGGTGCAAAGGTCCGGCTACCTATGCCAACTGCTCGGTGGTCCGCTTCAACGACGGCGTAGCCTGGCCGGTTGGCATCGGCCACCCCTGTATCGGCTGCACCGAACCGGACCTGCTCTTTAAAACCGCCATTGCCGACAAGGTTCAGATTCACGATCCGACGCCGTTCGACAGTTATGCGCCGGTCGACCTCAAAAACAAGGGCAAGGGCCCCGATCCTCTGACTACCGGTGTCATCGGCCTGGCTGCCGGGGCCGCCATCGGCGTGGGCGTCATGATGGCAAAAAAACTCCCGGACGGACCCGAGAAGGGGGATGACCATGACAAAACCGAGTAGGCGCCAGTTCCTCAAAATTGTGGGGGCAACCGGTGCGGCCCTGTTGGCGGGCCGGGGCGGAGCATCCGCGTCTGAGACACACCTGGTCAACAACGATACGATCGGCATGCTCTATGACGCCACCAAATGTGTCGGCTGCAAGGCCTGCATGTCGGCCTGCAAGCAGGTTAACAGCGATTACGGCAGCCTTTCCTATGAACAGGCGAAATTCGATCCCGACGGACTCTGGGATGCTCCCCAGGACCTCTCCGGCAGCACCCGCACCCTGATCAAACTCTTCAAGGAGTCGGAAAAGAGCTGGTCGTACATCAAGTATTCCTGCATGCACTGCCAGAAACCATCCTGCGTGTCGGTCTGCCCGGTCAGCGCCATGACCCGCGACAAGATTACCGGAACGGTTGATTACAACAAGAACACCTGCATCGGCTGCCGATACTGCCAGGTCGCCTGCGCCTTCAACATCCCCAAGTTCCAGTGGGAGAAGGCCATTCCCCAGATTGTCAAATGCGACCTGTGCAAGAATACCAACATGGTTAAAAAAGGCATCACGGCCTGTGCCGAGACCTGCCCGGTCGGAGCGATTACCTTCGGCAAGCGCAAGGATCTGCTGGCGGAAGCAAAAAAACGTCTGCAGGAGAACCCCGGCAAATACATGGATCATATCTATGGCGAAAAAGAGGTGGGCGGCACCAACCACCTTTACCTGTCGGCCATGCAGTTCAACAAACTCGGGCTGCCGGTCCTCAAGGATGAAGCGCCGGCGGAGTTTTCCGAAAAGATCCAGCACACCATCTACAAAGGTTTCATCGCCCCTGTGGCGCTCTACGGCACACTCTGCTTCGTTGCGATCCGAAATATGAAGAAGGGGCAGACGGACGAAGACAAGAGGCAGGAGAAAAGTGACGAAACAGAGGGGGGGGAACACAAATGAGTCACGACGATTACCAGAAACATGATGCGAAGATCCTGACCCCCTCCTTTATCGTGCTGCTGACCCTTACCATGATCGGTTTTGCCTTGGTTGCGGTGCGCTTCATCAAGGGTATCGGCGCGGTCACCAACATGAGTGACGGTTACCCCTGGGGCATCTGGATCACCTATGACGTCGCCACCGGCACGGCTATCGCCTGCGGCGGCTATGCCATGGCAATCCTGATCTACATCCGTAACCGCATGCATTACCATCCGATGATACGTTCGGCCATCCTGACCAGCATGTTCGGCTATGGCCTGGCCGGTTTCTCGGTCATGGTCGATGTCGGCCGCCCCTGGAATGCCTATAACTTCTTCATACCCTCCAAGTGGCAGGCCAACTCGGCCATGTTCGAGGTGGCCCTCTGTGTCATGGCCTATACGACCGTGCTGCTGCTGGAGTTCCTGCCGGCCGTTCTGACGACGCTGGAGAAGACGGAATGGAAAACTCTTCAGCGACTGCTTGACAAGCTGTATTCCCGCATGGGGATGGAGCGTCCGGAACGGATCGGCGACCGGCTGGACAAGGTCAAGGATCTGGCTGCCTGGCTGAAGCCGCGACTGGACAAGGTACTGATCTTCATCATCGTGCTCGGCATCACCCTGCCGACCATGCACCAGTCATCGCTCGGGTCCTTGCTGCTGATCGCATCCACGAAGCTGCACCCGCTCTGGCACACCGGCTTTCTGCCCCTGCTGTTCCTGATCAACTGCATGTTCATCGGCTACTCCATCGCCATTCTGGAGTCGATCATCTCCTGCTACGCCTTCAGGCGCCCCTTTGAAACCAAGGAGCTGTCCGGTATGGCCAGGATCATACCGTGGCTTACGGTTATCTGGCTCAGCGTGGTTGTGGGCGATCTCGCCTGGCGGGGTCAACTGGGCGCCGCCATCTCATTGGACTTCTACTCGCGCTTCTTCCTCCTGGAGTTCTGCCTGGTTGCCGGCGGCTCGCTGCTGATGTTCAGCGGCAAGAAACGCGAATCGATCCGCTGGCTGTTCGTGTCGGCCGCACTGATTGTCCTGGGAGGGGCACTGTACCGCTTCAATGTGTATCTGATCGGCTTCAACCCCGGCAAGGGATGGCATTACTTCCCGGCCCTGGCTGAACTGCTGATCACGGTCGGCATCGTGGCTTTCGAAATCCTCGGTTATCAGGTAATCGTCAAGATACTGCCGGTTCTGCCGAAGCTGCATACGCGGCAACAGCACGATGCCGAGCACGGCTTGGCGGAGAAGGCGTAAGTCAAAGGCAATAGAACGCTGATGACGCGGATTGGGCGGATAAAGGCGGATTCAGGTAAAAAAGAATCTTTTGGGTTAAACCAAAAAACAGATTTTCAATCTGCGTAAATCCGTAACATCCGCGTCATCCGCGTGCTATTCGAATCATATTTAAGAAATTATACTGGAGGTAACATAATGGCTCGTATAACCCTTGACCCGGTCACCCGTATCGAAGGTCACCTGAGAATCGATGTGGAAGTGAATGGCGGCGCAGTCTCCAATGCCTGGTCGTCAGCCCAGATGTGGCGCGGCATTGAAACCATCCTGCAGGGTCGTCCCCCCCAGGATGCCTGGATCTATGCCCAGCGTTTCTGCGGTGTCTGTACAACGGTGCATGCCATCTCGTCGATCCGTTCGGTGGAACACGCCCTCAAGGTGGACGTTCCGCTGAACGCCCAGTATATCCGCAACATGATCATGGCCCAGCACTCGGTGCAGGATCATATCGTCCATTTTTATCACCTGTCGGCCCTGGACTGGGTTGATGTGGTCTCGGCCTTGAAGGCCGACCCGAAGAAGACCGCGCAGCTGGCGCAGAGCATTTCCGACTGGTCCGGCAACAGCGAAACCGAGTTCAGGGCTGTCCAGGCCAAACTGAAGTCTTTTGTGGAAACCGGCCGCCTCGGTATCTTCTCCTCCGGTTATTGGGGACACCCGGCCATGAAACTGCCGCCTGAAGCCAACCTGATGGCCGTGGCCCATTATCTGAAAGCTCTGGACTACCAGCGCAAGGCGGCCCAGGTTGGCGCGATCCTGGGGGGAAAGAATCCTCACATTCAGAACCTCTGCGTGGGTGGCGTCGCCACAGCCGTCAATATGGAAAACCTGGCGACCATCAACATGGAGAAAATCGCCGCCCTGCGTGCCCTGATGGAAGAGACCCGCGATTTCGTTCAGAAGGTCTATTATCCGGATATGCTGGCCATCGCCTCGGCATACAAGGAGTGGTTCAAATACGGCAAAGGGGTCGTCAATTATCTTGCCGTGCCGGAGATGCCGGAAGACACCAAAAACACCAAATTTGCCCTGCCGGGCGCAATCATCAACAACGGCGACCTGAAGGGAGCCCGCATCATCACCAATCATCAGGATCCGGGCCTTATCAACGGCATCACTGAAAATGTGGCCCACGCCTGGTACGAGGGAAGCGGCAGTCATCACCCGTGGGAAGGCGAGACCAAACCTCACTACACCGATTTTGAGGACAACGGCAAATATTCCTGGTGCAAGGCTCCTCGTTTTGAAGGCAAGCCGGTGCAGGTCGGCCCGCCGGCACAGCTTTTTGCGGCCTATGTCGGCGGTAACCAGAAGGTCAGGAAACTGGTGGACGACTCCTGCCGTAAGATCGGCGTCGGTGTCGGCGACCTGCACTCCACCATGGGGCGCCTTGGCGCCCGTGCGATCCGTGCCCACCTGATGGCCGACTATTCGCTTGAGTATCTGGATAAACTGGTTGAGAATATTGCCAAGGGTGACAAGACCTATGCCAATCATACCGAGATCCCCAAGGGAGAGTACCAGGGGGTAGGTTTCCACGAGGCTCCGCGCGGTTCACTTTCACATTGGATCGTGATCAAGGATAAAAAAATCAAAAACTACCAGGCCGTTGTGCCGTCCACCTGGAACGCCTCACCGCGCGATGAAAAAGGCGCGATGGGTCCTTATGAAGCGTCGCTGGTAGGCAACCCGGTAGCGGACAGCGAAAAACCGCTGGAAGTGCTGCGTACGATCCATTCCTTCGACCCCTGCATCGCCTGTGCGGTGCATACGATCGACCCGGAAGGGAAAGAGATCACCAAGGTCAAGGTGATGTGAAAACGAAAATTCAATAGAACGCGGATGACGCGGATTGAACGGATAAAGGCGGATTGAAAAGAATAAAGAAGCTTATGGGGTAACCAAAGAATTTAAGTTTCATCTGTGTAAATCCGAAACATCCGCGTCATCCGCGTTCCATTTAAGTTTGGAGACTTTATGAAAACACTTATTTTTGGCGCAGGGAACCTGCTCCTCTCCGATGAAGGTTTCGGTGTGCACTTCATCAAGTACCTGGAGAAGCACTACCGCTTCGGGGATGATGTGGAACTGTATGACGGCGGTACCCTGGGGATCATGGTCACCCACCTGCTTGAGGAGGCGGACCGGGTCTGTTTGGTGGATGTTGTCGAGGCCAAAGGCGAGCCTGGCGATATCTACCGCTATGAGAAGGATGATTTCATGCTCGGCAGGCTGCCGATCAAGATGTCGCCGCACCAGATCGGCATCCAGGAGGTGCTGCTGCTGTCCGACCTGCGCGGCAGGACGCCGGATGAGGTGACCCTGTTCGGGATCATTCCTCAATCGTACGATGCGGGAGTGGAGCTGTCGCCGCTGCTGGCGGAAAAGCTGCCCGGTCTGGCCGAGCTGGTGGTGGAGGAGTTGCGGGGAAACGGTCACGTGATCACTACCGTTGAAGCTTAAATTTTGAAGCGTTTAAACAAAAAAAACGGGCCCAGCAGGGCCCGTTTTTTTACTTTTCTGAAGCGGCTTCTTTCCGTATCATCTCGATGATTTTCCGATACAGATCGTCGCCATCCTTGCCGGTCACCTTCTTCTTGTCAACGACCGCCACCGGCTGGTCACGGCAGCTGCCGCACTGCTTGACGCAATCCTTGATTTTAATGTTCAGGTCGGGGAACTCCTCTACAAGCCGCCGGAACACCTTGCCTTTACCTTTGTTATGTTCGCAGAAACGGATCTTCATCGGCAGCGGCTATACCGCAAGTGGGGAGCCGGCCGGGACAACAAAGGGTCGTTGTCCCATTTCTCCGTCGATCATCAAGATGCCGTGCCCGTTGTCCCCCACCAGTTTGAGCTTGGCAATCAGGTCGCGGTCGTTGTTCTCTTCCTCGATCTGCTCGGTTATGAACCACTGCAGGAAGATCTGGGTGGCGTGGTCCTTTTCCTGGACGGCCTGCTCGCTCAAGTTGTTGATGCAGGAGGTAATCAGCTGTTCGTGGGCGAGGGTTTTTTGCATCATGTCGAGCAGAGATTTGTATTTGTTCGGCACCGCCTTGCCGGCCGGCATTGAAATCACGACCCCCTGGTCAGCCAGATAGGTGTAAAATTTCATGAAGTGGATCATCTCTTCACGATACTGCACAAAGAACCAGTTGGCGGCGCCTTTCAGCCCCAGCTCATTAGCGCAGGACGACATGACGAGGTACAGATGGGCGGAAAAAAGCTCCAGGTTCATGTGGGTGTTGAGCGCGTCGGACATTTTCCTGCTGATCATGTTAGTAAACCTCCGTGTTCATTTTTATTAGATATTAGCTTGAAACAGGGCTTTTTCAATAGCGGGAGCAGTATTATTGCAACTTGTGGCGGCGCAACAGCAGCAGGACGGCGACTATGCCGCCGATGAACATCGGCAGGCTGAGCAGCTGCCCCATCGAGAACAGCCCGAAGAAGAACCCGATCTGGGCATCAGGCTGACGGAAGAACTCTACGACAAAGCGGAACAGACCGTAACCGGCGCAGGCGGTAAAGCTTGCGACGCCATTCACGTTTGTTTTTTTCGAGACGAAGCGCACGATAAAAAACAGCACAACCCCTTCAAGGAACGCCTCGTAGAGTTGCGACGGGTGCCGTGGGACCCCGTCACTGCCGGGAAAAATCATCCCCCAGGGTGCATCGGTCGGCCTGCCGTACAATTCCCCGTTGATGAAATTGCCGATTCTCCCCAGCCCCAGCCCGACCGGCGCACAGAGCGCCGCCATGTCGGAAAGTGCCAGAAACGGGATCTTCTTGCGGTGTGCGTAGAGCCAAAAGGCCAGCACAACCCCAATAAAACCGCCATGGAAGGACATCCCCCCTTCCCAGACGGCAAAGAGCTTGAGCGGATTGGCCAGATAAAACCTGAGGTTGTAGAACAGGATATAGCCGGTGCGCCCACCCAGAACAACCCCCATGGCACCGTAAAAAACCAGGTCGGCGACGTCGTCGCTGGTCAGGGAGAGTTTTTTGCGGACGGCTTCGGAACGGATGATGAAATAGGTGGCGATAAAAGAGAGAACATACATCAGCCCGTACCAGCGGAACTGGAGCGGGCCGATGCTCAGGAATACAGGATCGATGCGGGGAAATTGCATGGCGGCTTTTTGTTACACGCCGCAGCCGCAATTACGGGTACAGGCACCGGCTCTCATTTTAAGGGCTTTGATAAAGGTTGCCTCGGTGGCGCTCTTCAGCTCATCTACAACCGGTGCCGGTACGGGCGAATCAAGCGACAAGATGACCATGGCCTCACCTTTTTTCACGCTGCGGCCGAGATTCATCGAGGCAATGTTGATATCATGCTGCCCCATGATGGTGCCGATTCTGCCGATCATGCCGGGGCGGTCCTCGTAGTTCAGCAGCAGCATATGTTCGTCAGGGGTGAAGTCCATTGTGTAGTCGCGCAGGCGGACGATACGCGGCTGCCCTTCAAAAAGGGTGCCGGCGACCAGGCGCCGTTTCCCCTGCCCTTCGAGGGTCAGGGTGATGACATTGGAGAAGGCGTCGGACTGCGTGGATTTGGTCTCTTCAACAACAATTCCCATCTGCTCGGCAATCAGGGACGCATTGACCATATTGACATCCTGGTCGACCTTGCGGTTCAACAGCGCCGAAAGTCCGCATACGGCAAGCGGCGAACAGTCATAATGGGCGATGGCGCCGCTGAAACCGAACGTGACCTTTTCCAGGTTCGTGTCGACCAGTTGCACGCCGAAATCGCAGATGACACTCATCAGGTTGAGGAACGGCCGCATCTGATCCATCAGAGCCATATCGAAACGTGGGATATTGACCGCGTTTTCAAGCGGTTTATCATCCAGGTAGTTGATGATCTCCTTCGATACGTCAATGGCGACATTGACCTGCGCTTCGAAGGTGTTGGCCCCCAGATGCGGGGTGACTACCATGTTCTTGTGAGCGATCAGCCGTTTGAGAGTATCGGTAGCAGGAGGCTCCTCGCTCCAGACATCGAAAGCTCCGCCGATCACCTTGCCGGAGTTCAGGTTGTCGAGCATCGCCTGCTCTTCGATAATGCCGCCACGGGCAACGTTGAGGACGATCACGCCGCTCTTCATCAGGCCGAATTCCCGTGCCCCGACCATCCCCTTGGTCTCTTCGGTGAGCGGGGTGTGAACGGTAATGATGTCGCAGTTTTTGTAGATTTCGTCATGAGAGACCAGCTTGACCCCCAGGTCATGGGCGCGTTTGACGGAAATATACGGATCGCAGGCCAGCACCTCGCATTCAAAGGCTTTCAGGCGTGTGGCAACTCGTCCGCCGACTTTGCCGATGCCGATTACCCCTGCTATTTTCCCCTTCAGTTCGTAACCGGTAAATGGGGCCCGTTTCCACTCGCCTGATTTCAGGCTGTTATTGGCAACCGGGACGTTGCGGCAGAATGACAGCAACATCGCCATCGTGTGTTCCGCGGCGCTGTTGGTATTGCCGAACGGAGCGTTGACGACGATCACCCCTTTTGAGCTGGCATAGTCAACATCGACATTGTCGATGCCGACTCCGGCGCGGGCAACCATCTTCAGGCGCGTGGCCGCATCAAGAAGCGCCTTGTCCACGGTCGTGCCGCTGCGGGTAATGATGACCTCATAGTCGCCGATGACCGCCAGCAACTCCTCTTTTTTCAAACCAAGCTTTACGTCAAGCTGGATACGGGGTTCCTGGGTCAGAAGCGCCAGCCCCTCCGCCGAAACTTCATCGGTAACAATTATCTTCATGATCGAATCTCCGGATGCCGTGGAATTTTGATCCTGCACAATAGCGCTGCAGCAAAAAAAATGCAAGCATGGCAGCCGTAAAAAGTGGTATACAGTTGAGCCATGAAACCATTCAATATTGTTCTGCTAGAGCCTGAAATCCCTCCCAATACCGGAAACATCGCCCGTTTGTGCGCCGCCACCGGAACTGTTCTGCATCTGGTCGGCCGGCTTGGCTTTTCCCTCGATGACCGTTATCTCAAAAGGGCCGGCCTCGATTACTGGGAGTTTGTTGCCCTGAAACTGTGGCCTGACCTGGAGACGCTGCAGGCTGCCGCATCGGAAGGGCGATTCTTCTACCTGAGCACCAAAGTTGACCGGAGCTACCTGGAGGCGGGCTTTCAGCCGGGAGATTACATCGTTTTCGGCAAGGAGACCAAAGGACTGCCGGAAGAGCTTCTGCAGGCCAACCCTGACACCTCCTTCACCATTCCGATGCCATCGGAGAAGGTGCGCAGCCTGAATCTTTCAACTTCGGCCGGAATCGTGCTGTATGAAGCACTGCGCCAGTGCGGAGGGCTGTCGTAATGCTGGCCAGAGCGGTCATCTGGATGAATCTGGCGCTGTTTTTCTACACCTGGGCTGTTTTCAGCGGGCGCAGACAGGGGCTGCACCCAAAGCATCTCGTTATTTTCGGGATCGGCCTTGCCTGCGATTTTCTTGGCACCAACCAGATGAATATCGTCGCCTCGTTGTACGGCAAGGCGCCGGAGTGGCATAACATAACCGGAATCGCCTCACTGGCGGGAATGGGTTTTCATTTTCTCCTGGCGTTGACGGCCTCCCTGCTGCATCGCGCCGAAGCCGTCAACGTGCTGTTCCACCGGGTCAGCCTGACGATCTACAGCTGCTGGCTGCTTGCGTTTGTCACCGGAGCCGTTTCCGGGATGATGCGGATGCGAGGATGAACCTGATGCACCCCTACCTGACCGCGCACATAACCGGAATCGGCGGAACGATCAAGGAATCTCCCGAGGATTTTCAGGTCGCAGAGATCCCATCCTATCTTCCCTGCGGTTCAGGTGAGCATTGCTACCTGACGATTGAGAAACGCGGCATCACCACGCTGGAGGCCATCCGCCGCATCTCGATGGCCCTAAAAGTCCCCGAACGAGAGGTCGGTTATGCCGGCATGAAGGATGCCGCCGGCATTACCCGTCAGACTATTTCCATCCAGCGGATCACTCCGGAAAAGGCTCTCGCACTGGAGCTGGACGGCGTAAGAGTCCTTTCGGCGGAGCGTCACTCCAACAAACTCAAACTGGGACATCTAAAGGGGAATCGCTTTCGATCCGTCATTCGGGGGGTATCCGGAGCGGCAACCCGGCTGGTGCCGGATATTCTGGAGGTAATCGGGAGACGCGGCGTACCGAACTACTTCGGTTTCCAGCGCTACGGCGCGCAGGGCAATTCACATCTGATCGGCGCGGCGATGCTGAGACGGGATTGGCAGGGCTGTGTTGATCGGTTGATCGGCGAGCCGGACGCGGTTCGGGACGAAGGGTGGTCCGCCGCTATTTGCGCCTATCAGCAGGGAGCGTTGAGTGAAGCGCACCGGCTTTTCCCAGGCCACTGTCGCAGCGAGCGTGATGTGCTGCAACGGCTGATTGCCCGGCCGGGGGAGTATGAGAAAGCGTTTTCCGCCATCCACCCCCGATTGAAAAAACTGTACCTCTCGGCCTTTCAATCTTTTCTGTTCGATCAGACGGTGGCTGAGCGGATTGGCGGTATCGACAGCGTGATGACCGGTGACCTGGCAATTAAACATGTCAATGGCGCCTGTTTTCTGGTTGAAGACGCGGCAGCCGAGCTGGCAAGGGCCGCTGCGTTTGAAATATCGGCCAGCGGGCCGATGTTCGGCTGCAAGATGAAGCGGCCCGAAGGTGCGGTGTGGGAACTCGAAGCCGAGATATTGAAACGGGCGGGGGTGGATCTGCCTCTATTTGACCTGCCGGGCGGTCTGCGTATGGAAGGTGAACGGCGACCTCTGCGCGTGCCCGCCGGGGATCTCTCCTGGAGCGTTTCCGGAGATGCCGTGACGGTGGAGTTCACCCTGCCGAAGGGGTCGTATGCAACTTCACTGATCCGGGAGATCACCAAGACGTTCTAAGCGATGCGCTGCTCTGAATCTATTCACAAAAAAACCGGCATAACGCCGGTTTTTTTGTGCTTCATCTGCATTGGTAATTCGCTTATTTTCTGACGAAATCCGCTTTTGCGAACGAATATTGAAAATTCATGTGATCGGTGTAAGTGCCGTTCAGTATGCCGACTACGTCCTCCGTAAAAACCAGTTCCTCGTCGGTCGGGATGACATATACTTTAACCGGAGAGTCATCGGTGGTAATAAGGGTTTCCCGCTTGCGGGTCATGGCGCTCTTGTTGCGCTCGCGGTCAAGGATGATCCCGATGTGCTCAAGTCCCTCGATTGCCTTTTCGCGGATGGCCGCGCCCATTTCTCCAACACCGGCGGTGAAGACTACCGCATCGAGTTTACCGACGGCAGCCATATAGGCCCCGATATATTTTTTCAAACGGTAGGCCTCGATATCCAGCGACAGCTGACAGCGTTTATCGCCGGCAATGGCGTGCTCGATGACGTCGCGACGGTCGGTGAATCGGCCGGTAATGCCGATAACGCCGCTTTTTTTGTTAAGGATACTGTCGATTTCCTTGGCGGAAAGATTGGTCTTCATCATCATGAAAGCGGGAATTGCCGGGTCGATATCACCGCAACGGGTGCCCATGACCGCACCTTCGAGCGGGGTAAGCCCCATGGTGGTGTCGACCGAAACGCCGTTTTTAATGGCGCAGTGCGAAACACCGTTACCGATGTGCATGGTAACGATGTTGGTATCCTTGGGATCCTTGCCGAGCAGGACGGCGGCACGTTTGGAAACATACAGGTGCGAAGTGCCGTGAAAACCGTAGCGTCGTACCTGGTGCTGCTCATACCATTCATAGGGGAGTGGATAGATGTAGGCATGCTCGGGCATCGTCTGATGAAAAGCGGTGTCGAAGATGGCTACATGCGGTACGTTCGGCATCAGGGCCTGGGCGGCCTCGATTCCCTCGATGTTTGGCGGGTTATGGAGAGGGGCCAGGTGCTGCACCTCTTTTACGGCATCCAGCACACTTTCGTCGATCATGACGGAACAGGTGAACTTTTCGCCGCCATGAACGACCCGATGGCCAACCGCGGATATCTGGTCTACGCTTTTCAGAACACCATGTACCGGATCTGTAACCGTCTTGATGAGCAGATCGATCGCTTCCTGGTGATTGGCGCAGTCCTGTTCGTGATGATAGTTTTCACGACCGGGGATTTCGTGCATGATAAACGAGCCGCCGATAATAACCCGTTCTACCATCCCTTTGGCGACAACCTCCATTTTCTGCCAATCAAAAAGCTGGTATTTTACCGATGAACTGCCGCAGTTTAGTGCCATGATAATCATGTGTACCCCCTTCTAAATAAACGGTTACTCGGTTATAATATCAATAAAAATATAACACCTAAACTAAAATAACTAGCTGTAATAAAACTGTTTTTGATATATACACGGAACAGGAAATGAATTCAACTAAATATGTGACGGCGGATTTGCCGGAGGAAATTTTTCTTTACTGGACATTTAAAAATCGGTATGGTAGATGAAACTCCGCTTTCCGTCAGGCGGGCTAATCTAACAAGGAGGTGAAATTGTGTCCCATACTATTACTGAAGATTGTACAAATTGTGCAGCATGCGAGGATTCCTGTCCAGTTAACGCTATCAGCGAGAAGAATTCAAAGCGTGTAATCGACGCCGATACGTGCATCGACTGCGGTGCGTGCGTTGATACCTGCCCCGTAAGCGCTATCCATGCTTAAGTGACATTTGCACACCGTACAAAAAAAAAGCCCGTGGCAACACGGGCTTTTTTTTGTAGTTATTTTCTGAACAGCCACAAGATGAACGACAGGATTGCCGAGAGCAGCAGGCAGGTTGCCAGAGGAAAGTAAAAACTGAAGTTGCCGCGCCTGATGCTTATGTCACCCGGCAGCCTGCCGAGCCAGGTGGGTAGCTTTGACGCGAAGCAGATCAGTATTCCGGCCACAACCAGAAACAGCCCCATAATGATCAGCGGTTTGCCGAGGTTGTTCATACCGGCTTGGTCGTTGGCAGATAACGCTCCTTCTCGCTGTAGATGCAGCCGCAGTACTGCTGGCGGTAGAGTCCCAGCTCCTTTGAAAGCCGGATTCCTTCCTGCCATCCAGGGCGAAAGTCCTGGTAGTAAAATGCCACCCCGTATTCTTTCCCGAGCTGCTCCCCCAATGTCCTGATTTCATCATGCTTCTGATATCGGCTGTAGAGCAGCGATGCGGTGAATGCCTCGAAGCCTCCCTCGGCAGCCGCCTGGGCAGCGGCCCGCAGACGCGATGCATAGCAATAGTTGCAGCGTTTGTCCGGTTCGGCGGCAATGTGCGCCAGAAAACCTTCCAGATCGTAGTCGTCGCGCACAATCAGCGGCATTGTCTCCTGCTCCGCCATCTGCACGGCGGTATCCCGGCGCCTGGCATACTCCTGGTAGGGATGAATGTTGTGGTTATAGAAAAATCCGGCCACATCATGACCGCAAGCCCGCAACTGCCGCAGCGGATAGAGGGCGCAGGGGCCGCAGCAGATGTGCAGAAGAATTCTCATTACAGGTTCTCCAGCAGGTGTCCCATCTTTTCGCGCTTGGTCTCAAGATAGTCGCGGTTGGTGTCGGTAGGCACCGATTCTATCGAAACCCGCTCAACGATATCGATGCCATAACCTTGCAGACCGATCAGTTTTTTCGGGTTGTTGGTCAGCAGGCGAATCTTGGTGACCCCAAGAGCCAGCAGGATCTGGGCGCCGATGCCGTAATCGCGCAGATCGGCCTTGAAGCCCAGTTCCAGGTTGGCTTCCACCGTGTCGCGCCCCCGGTCCTGAAGTTCATACGCTTTCAGCTTGTTGACCAGGCCGATGCCGCGCCCCTCCTGACGCATGTACAAAATCACACCGCTTCCCTCGGCAGCGATCTTCTCCATGGCACGGTGCAACTGATCGCCGCAGTCACAGCGAAGACTCCCGAGCACATCTCCGGTCAGACATTCCGAATGTACCCGGACCAGTACCGGCTGATCTTTTTTCAGCTCCCCTTTTATCAGGGCGATGTGTTCAAGCTGGTCGATATCGTTCTCAAAGCCGATCGCCCGCCATTCGCCGCCAAACGTGGAGGGGAGCCGCGCTTCGGCGACGGTGCGCACCAGCCGTTCGTTCTTGAGGCGATAGGCCACCAGATCGGCAATAGTACAGATCTTTATATTGTGCTTCTTCGCAAACAGCTTCAGTTCCGGCATGCGGGCCATTGTGCCGTCGTCATTCATGATTTCGCAGATAACTCCGGCCGGTTTCAACCCCGCCAGGCGGGCCAGATCGACCGAACCCTCGGTCTGGCCGAGGCGCACAAGCACGCCCCCTTTGCGGGCCCTGAGCGGGAAAACATGACCGGGACTGACCAGATCCCTGTCACTGGCGCCGTCGGCTACGGCGGTCACAATCGTGTGAGCCCGATCAGCCGCCGAAATACCTGTAGTCACGCCATGCTTGGCTTCGATCGACACGGTAAATGCAGTCTCGAAAGGGGAGGTGTTATCTCGAACCATCGGGCGCAGCCCCAGTTCATCACACTTTTCAGATGTCAGAGTCAGGCAGATCAGACCGCGACCATGCTTTGCCATGAAATTGATGTTCTCCGGCGTGGCCGCCTCGGCCGCCAGAGTCAGATCACCTTCGTTTTCACGATCCTCATCATCGACCAGGATAACCATTTTCCCCTGCCGGATGTCTTCGATTGCTTCTTCAATAGTTGATACGGACATGTTGTACCTTTCCTGTTAAATAAATCCATTCTCCGCGAGTATTTTCATGCTCAGGCCGCCGCCTGATTTCCATGGCGACGTCAACCGCTCCACGTACTTGCCGATAATATCGGTTTCAATATTAACCAGGTCGCCGACCTTGAGCCGGCCCAGCGTGGTGTTCGAGTACGTATGCGGAATGATGTTCACCGTAAACCCCTCCTGCGAGACCGCATTGACCGTCAGGCTTATGCCGTCGATCGTTACCGAACCCTTTTCCACCAGATAGCGTGCAAATTCCGGCGGCAGAGTGTACTGCAGCTGATGATTGCCGGAACGGTTTTCCGAGCGGACCAGATGTCCCTGGCAGTCAACGTGACCACTGACGATGTGCCCCCCCAAACGATCACCCAGCCTGAGAGCCCGCTCCAGATTGACAAGGCTGCCGCTGCGAAGCTTCCCGACTGTCGTGCGGGAAAAACTTTCAGGGGAAACGTCGAAGGTCAGGGTTTGCATGCTTTTATCCGTTACGGTCAGACAGACTCCGTTGACAGCCACCGAATCACCAATGGCAATTTCGGCTGTCGGCAGTGCCGTTTCCACGGCAAGCACCCCCGCCTCGCCCCGGCGGTGTAATGAGGCCACACGGCCGGTGTCCTCAATCAATCCGGTAAACATAATTTCTCCGGACGCGCGGAAACCATCATATCAGTGCCGACGCGCCGCATGCTGAGATCGTGAAACGGTATTGAATGGGCCATATCGGTGATGCCGGTGATTGCAAACGGAGAGAATCCATCGCTGCCGATCACTTTCGGCGCGTAAAAAAACACGCAAAGATCAATCAACCCCTGCCTTAGGGCTTCTCCGGCCAGTCGGCTCCCCCCCTCCAGCATAAGAGATTGAACGCCGATCTCCCCCAGCTTGTTCCAGAGGTCATGCAGATTCACCTGGCCACTCTCCGAACTGCAGACCAGTAGTCTGGCGCCACGAATCAGATAGCGGGCATGGACCTTCGGATTTGTCTCCGTGGTAGCGATTATGGTCCCCTGAGCCAAACTGCCGCTTAATACCGCGACGTTCTCCGGCGTGCGCAAGCGGCTGTCGACAATTACCCGCAGCGGATTTGTCCCCCTGACATGCCGTACCGTCAATTGTGGGTTGTCGGCTAGAATGGTATCAATACCGACCATGATCGCATCGCTGTCGGCCCGCATCCGATGCACGACCCTGCGCGACGCCTCGCAGCTGATCCAACGGGATTCGCCGGTGACGCTCGCTATCTTGCCATCCAGAGTCATGGCGCATTTATAGGTGACGTATGGTTGTCCGGTCGCTATGAATTTGAGGAAGGGGCGATTGATGCTGCGGCACTCCTCCTCCAGCACACCGCAAACGGTTTCTATTCCGGCCTGCCGCAAGGCGCGCAATCCGCCCCCATTGACCCGAGGATTCGGGTCGCTCATGCCGGCCACAACCCGTTTGACACCGGCCCGTATCAGCGCTTCACTGCAGGGGGGGGTCTTGCCGGTATGACTGCACGGCTCCAGAGTCACATAGACTTCCGCCCCCCGCGCCCGGGCTCCGGACATCTCCAGGGCATGAATCTCGGCGTGATGTCCGCCAGCCCGTTTATGCCACCCCTCACCAATAATCGCTCCATCTTTAACTATCACGCATCCGACAGCCGGGTTGGGAGAAGTCCGGCCAATGCCCTTGCGTGCGAGGGTCAGGGCGCGTTTCATGTATTTGGTGTCGGCGGAGATCATCGGAAAATTCCATGCTGCTATAAATATGGATTTTGAATTGAATTCAACATCAAAAAATTCAACATTCAACATTGCTTCTGATTTATCTTTTCAACAGATCCTGAAGCTCCTGCATGAATTCGCCGATATCACGAAAAGAGCGATAGACCGAGGCGAAGCGGACATAGGCTACTTCATCCATGCCGTGCAGTTCCTTCATGATCCATTCTCCGATGGCGGTCGTCGATATCTCTTTGTCGGTAGATTCCTGCAGGCGCGCTTCCAGGCGGTCAACCATCTGCTCGATGTCCTCGACCGGAATAGGACGTTTTTCGCACGCCTTCTTGATTCCGGAGATAATCTTCATCCGGTCGAACGGTTCGCGGCGGCCGTCCTTTTTGCAGACCTGCGGCAGCATCTCTTCCACCCGTTCGTGTGTGGTAAAGCGCTTGGAACATTCCTCGCATTCACGCCGGCGGCGGATGGCCGTCCCCCCCTTGTCGGGACGCGAATCGATTACCTTACTGTCGGAATTTCCGCAGAAGGGACATTTCATGCTGTTTCGCCTTTGCTTGATGCGGTAAAGTGAACCACCTCGATGTCCGCCTCGGCGATCATTTCGCGGGCCAGTTCGTCGGCATATCCTTCACCGTAGATCACTCTGGCAATGCCGGCGTTGATGAGCATCTTTGTGCAGATGATGCAGGGCATTGTGGTGCAGTACAGGGTGGCGCCATCGATATTGGTGCCACGCTTGGCGGCCTGAATGATGGCGTTCTGCTCGGCGTGCAGGCCACGGCAGAGCTCGTGCCGCTCCCCGGAGGGTACTCCGAGCCGCTCGCGCAGGCAACCGGCAGCTTCGCAGTGGCTAATCCCCGACGGAACGCCGTTGTAGCCGGTGGCCAGTATGTTGCGATCCTTGACCAGCAACGCCCCTACCTGCCGGCGAAGACAGGAGGAACGGGTCGCCACCAGGCGGGTGATATCCATGAAATATTGATCCCAGGAAGGTCTCTGCATGTACCGTTGATCCCTTGAAAACAAGAATTAGACGAACAAGTTACCCCACTCTGGCGATAAGGTCAATATTGATGCTGGCCGTGGCAGTTAATAGTTGGTCTGCCCGGGAAGAGGTGTCTATTGATATGATCCGTTTTTGGGATATAATAATCTAATAATATTCATAACAGGAGGCAATTATGAAACTGCAAATTATATATTTAGTTTTGTTTCTGATCCTGATAACAATTTGTCCGGCCTTTTCATCGGATCTTGAATCACTGATAAATGAGGGTTATCAAATTGCGGAAACAACCACGGTCGTTGGTGAATTCAAAGGGTGCCTCGCAAGTGCCCCTTTGCGGCTCGCCAACGGTAAAGCTTTTGCCTGTACCACGTTTTCTTACAGTTATTCTGTATATATGCCTCAAGTATATATTCTGAAAAACGACAAGAACGACATAAAAGTGCTGATAAACGGCACTGTCTACAGCGGGACTCTTATTGAACAAGGTAAGTAGGCTGAGACTCATGGTGAAAATGGTGTGAGACGGCAATGACCTGACGTGTGTCAGGTTATCGGCATGAGAGCGAATGGTCTGCCGCAAAATTCACAGACAAAGATTTCCGCATCGCCGCTGGCGGAATCAATCTCCACCCTGCCCGGCTCTTCCAGTTCGTAGGAGATCAAACCGGCATCCTCTACCGGTCCTTTGCAGGAGGGACAGCTGACGGGGATACGCCCCGCAAATACCAGGTCACGGAAGTCTTCAATCGAGTGATACCCGATAAAATCCAGAGAAGAGAACAAGTGTTCAGCAGGTCCGAACTGGCCGACGGTCGGGAACTCGAAGATGCGCCTGTCGATATTGTAGAGGCAAAGCATCCCTTTTTTTAACAGATGTTTCAGCGTTTCAGGAACAGCGGTCAGCTTGAAACAGGGATACGGCTGATTCCTGAGGACATTCTTCAAAGAAGTCATCTTTCCGCTTCCACACTGTCCGCCTTGGCTGCAAAAATGAAGTCGCTCTCCGTCAATCCGTCGATCTTGTGGGTCCAGATAATGAGTTTGGCCTTCCCCCAGGAGAGATGGATATCCGGATGATGACCCTGTGCCTCGGCCACCTCTCCTACCCTGTTGGTAAAGGCAAGAGCCGCCCGGAAATCCTTGAAGCGATATTCCTTTTCCAGGTGATGCTCATCCACCACCCGCCACCCTCCGCCAAGTTCCTCCAAAAGTTCGGTCAGCTCCCGCCCCTTGAGCGGCGGAACGCCTCCTCGGCACGGCGTGCACTCTTTTTTCGCCAGATCCGGCATAAAGACATCTCCTTTCAGGTTTGCTGCCGGCTTTTACCTATGCCAGCCCGAAGCGCTCCTGGATCTCAGCCGGCGCTTCCTCGAAACTCTGAAATTCCATGGTATAGCTCCCGCGCCCTTTGGTGGCGCTGCGCAGCTCGGTCATGAAACCGAACATCTCGGCCAGGGGTACGGTCGCCCGCACCACCTCGCTGTCGCCGCGTTTGTCCACCCCCGTTACCCGGCCTCGCTTCTGCTGGAGCGAGCCGAGTACCTTTCCCAGGTTCTCCGTCGGAATCTCCAGTTCGAGGGACATGAGCGGCTCAAGGAGCAGCGGTCCCCCCTCCCGGCCCGCCATGACCAGCCCGTGCATGGCGGCCGCCCTGAGCCCCGGTTCGCTGGGGAGACCAGCTTCGAGAGGGATCTCCAGCACCTGCAGTTCCAAGTCGGTGAGACTGTAGCCGGTCAGGCAGCCGGACCGGCAGCCCTGTTGCAGGCTTTCAGCCACGGCGGACAGAAGTTCCTGAGTAAGCGGCGGCTCGGCAGGAGGCAGAATGATCTTCACTCCGCTCCCCCGAGGAAGTGGCGTGAGACGCAGCAGCAGTTCCGCCGTCTCCGGGCGCCTCTCCCCGGGGCGCTGGAAAGTCTCCCGATGCGTCACCTGGTGGCGCAACGCCTCCCGATAGACCACCCGCGGGTGCCCCGTCTTAACCTGCACCCCGTATTCGCGGGCAAGCCGGTCGATTATGATTTCCAGATGAAGCTCCCCCATGCCGGTAAGGATCGTCTGGCCGGTTTCCCGGTCCTCGTGGACTTTGAAGGTTGGATCCTCCCACTGGAGCTGTTCCAGGGCAACGGCAAGATGCTCCCGATCTTCCGCCCCCCTGGCTTCCACCGCCAGCGACACCACCGGTTCCGGCATGGTGAGCCCTTCGAGGATCAGCGGCCGGGCCGGGTCGCAGAGGGTATCGCCGGTCAGTGTGCCCTGGCAGCCGGGGACTGCGACGATATCGCCGGGCTGCGCTTCACCGATTTCCTCGCGTTTGTGGGCGTGCATGCGGAACACGTGCCTGATCCGCTCGGGCGACTGCCGGGAGCTGTTTAACACCGCCATCCCGGTTCGAAGTTTTCCGCTGTAGATACGTAAGTAAGTAAGCCGCCGCCCCTCTTCGGCCATCACCTTGAAGGCGAGTGCCAGCAGCGGCGCATCCGGGTCACAAGCCGGCGTTTCCCTGAGGCCGGTTTCGGGGTTATGCCCGTTTGGCGGCTGTACCTCCAGAGGTGAGGGAAGATAATGGCCGACCGCGTCCAGCAGCGGCTGGATCCCCTTGTTGCGCAGTGCCGACCCCAGCAGAACCGGAAAGATGGCGCAGGCCAGCGTTCCGGTCCGCAACGCGCTCCGCAAGCGTTCCACAGTCACCCTTTTACCCTCCAAAAAGTCGGCCATCACCCCGTCATCGAAATCGGCGACCGCTTCGGTCAGCTTCAGCCTCGCCTCCTCCACCTCCTGCACGGCGCCGGACGGAATCGGCTTCCGCAGCACCGTACTCCCCTGATCAGACTCGTCGAAAAATAACGCCTCTTCGCTCAGCAGATCAATCACGCCGGTGAAGCCACCCTCTTCCCCGATGGGAAGTTGAAGCAGTACCGGCCGCGCTTTCAGGCGGTTTTCCATCTGGTTCAGGGTCTGGCGGAAGTCGGCGCCGACCCGGTCCATCTTGTTGATGATGCAGATCCGGGGGACCTTGTAGCGTTCCGCCTGGCGCCAGACCGATTCGCTCTGGGGCTGGACCCCCTCCACGGCGCTGAAGATCGCCACGGCCCCGTCCAGGACCCGCATGCTTCGCTCCACCTCGATGGTAAAATCGATGTGACCGGGGGTGTCGATCAGGTTGATATGGAAATCCCCCCAGCGGCAGGTGGTGGCGGTGGCGGTGATCGTGATCCCCCGCTCCTGCTCCTGGGGCATCCAGTCCATGACCGCCTGACCGTCGTGCACCTCTCCCATCTTGTGGGTCTCGCCGCTGTAATAGAGGATCCGCTCCGATACGGTAGTCTTGCCCGCGTCAATGTGGGAGATGATGCCGATGTTGCGGATACTGTCGAGGTCATGTTTCGCCATGATGCCGCCTGCCCTTTCCGGGTAAATAATGAAACAGTGTACCACTTTTGTCGCGCTTGACGAGCATCCGATAAAAGAACACTTTCATTCACCAGGTCCGGGAAGTACAGATAACTTTATAACTTTTCGCCTCTCATATTGCCTAGCGGCGGAGACGAGGTATAATTGTAAAATTCAAACCACCAGGGAGGACATCATGAGCATAAATGAGCCTGTTATTGTCGAAGTCGCTGCAGCACTGGAGCGGGAACCGGCCGTCAATTTCCACCGTTTTCCGGTACGGATTGAATTCTCCGACGGAGTGCTTACCCTCGATGGTGAAGTGGAACAGATCGCGGCCAAGAAAAAGGCTCTTGAACTGGCTGCGGCCGTAAATGGAGTGACCGGAATAGTTGATCGGCTGCGCCTAGTTCCCGCCGCGCTGATGGAAGATGGTGAAATCCGGGACCACGTCTGCAACGCCCTGCTGGCCGAGAACCTGCTGGCCTCGTGCGCCATCTGGGCCATCGTCAAAAATAAACCGGAGGTGGTAAGGGAGGCCGATCAGGGAGTGGACGGCAGCATCGACGTGGAGGTGAACGATGGGGTAGTGATCCTGAACGGCGCCGCAGCGAGCCTTTCCGAGAAGCGGCTGGCCGGGGTCCTCGCCTGGTGGGTTCCGGGAAGCAGGGACGTGGTCAACGGGATCGAGATCGCTCCGCCTGAAGAGGACAATGATGACGAGGTGGTGGATGCCGTACGGTTGGTCCTGGAAAAAGACCCGTTCGTCAATGCGGCTCAAGTCAAGGTCACATGCCGCAACTTTGCGGTAACCCTGGAAGGCCTTGTGAAAAACAAGATCCAGCGTGAAATGGTTGAGGCGGACTGCTGGTTTGTGTTTCGCGTCGGCCGGGTAATCAATCTGCTGCAGGTCGAGGAATAGGCACAGCAGTCCGGTAGATTTCTTCAGGCATTACCATACGCTTTGCGGTGAGGTGATTTTCTGTCTATAACCGTCTTTAAATAATAAAAAGTATCATGATCCAGCGATTTGAATTGAAACGCCAGACTCTGCTCATTGCTTCTCACTACTTCACCGTCAATAGTTACAGGAGAACTTCTGGAAACGATGGGCAGATTCAAGGATACCGACACTCTCTTACCAACCGGAATGTGATGGTCAGTGTTGATTAACACACCACTCAGACTGAGGTCCTCGGTCAATGCTTCAAAATGGTGGTTATCGATCATCACCATAGCCTTAGAAACGAAACGAACCCTTTCAAGTTTTCTATTTCCCATTGGCATATGAAACACCTCCCCTTGCCCCATAATATTACTCCTTCCTATGTGACAATAACAGAGAAATCAATGGGGTAAGGTCATCAGCTACAAAAGGTATTATAAAGGGTTAGCTCTTTGAGCTAACCCTTTGATGTTTTTTTGGAGCGGGAAAGACTGGCTCTCACCATTAAGTAGATAAAGAGATTTGAAAGTTAGCATAAAGAAAAAGGACTTAAGCATTTAAGCCTAAGTCCTTGATCTAATTGGAGCGGGAAACGGGATTCGGACCCGCGACCTTCAGCTTGGGAAGCTGACACTCTACCACTGAGTTATTCCCGCATTTGATTGATAAAAAACAGGTCCAATGTCGCCTATGGATATAAACTAAACTCTACATGCTGTCAAGACCGCATAGCAGCTGAAAGGCATATTGCTTGATGGGCGCACACGAGTAGCATTGAAGTGCAACAGGTCATCATCGCAGACACTGGAACACTCCCGTGCACCACAGGCATGAGCCGCACGGAACGTTCCGTATATGGCAATCCTGCTGGAAATCATCCGTCTGCACATAATCGCACGGGGCCAGGCCGCAACCGGCACAGGACGGATAGTCATAGGCGAGGACATCCTTCCGAAACGATGCGAATTCCGGATTATTCCAAATATGCACCATATCCTGCTTGGCCAGATTGCCGAATATTTTGGGCTTTACCGTCTGGTTCCAGCCGCTCGCAAAACATTCGTAGCGATGCCAGAGAAAGTAACAGGGAGAGATATCGCCGTTCCACGATACGAAGGCACTACCTTCCTCAACAAAGCTGCATTTCCGTTGTTCCTTGAGAGCCAACTCGGGCAAACGCAACTCCAGCCCCGTCCTGGTGGCTACATCCTCTGCCGCGGCAAAAATAGCACTGATTTCATCCAGCCTCTGATGTTCCAGCTGAAGAAGCTTTTTAATGTCGAGCATGATTCCCTGCTGCTCCGCATCGGCTTTCATCACCTCAACCATATCTACGACAGCCTGTTCTTCCGGTTCGCGGGCATATTTCCAACGCACTTCAGCATAACGCTGAATATCAACGCCGGCCAGAAGCGCCTTCCGGCGCCATACATTATAGAGCGCAAGCGCTTGATCGGTAATGTTGCAAAAGACCGCTTCATGGGCGTGCAGTTCGTCGTAGGGGAGCACATGGGTGACTATCGCAAAGCTTGCCCCGCGGCTGGCAGCCCATTCGAGGGTTGCCGGAAGTTCACAGATATTGCTTCTCATTGCCACAAACTCGATGCCGATCTTTACTTCAGGACGATTGCACAGCGATCTGGCATTATCTAAGGCTGATAAAGCCATGTCTACCGAATCCACCTCTCCGCCCTCGCGCAGTTTTCTGAACTGTTCGGGAGCTATTGCATCAATGGAAACACAGACTTTATCCAGTCCGGCATCGACCAGGGACACCGCGCGAAGATGCGTCATCAGGACACCGTTGGACTGGAAACCGATCCACCCGGCTGACGGCATCAGTTTTTTAGCCCTGCGGATGAACGACTCCAGGTGCGGGTTCATAAGCGGTTCGCCTATGCCGTTAAGAATGAGCGCTTCAACATGCGGCAAAGCAGACTCAAGACGAGAGAAAAGTTCGGGTGAAAAATCACCTTCGCAAACGTCACTGCCCCGGTTCTGCTTGACACACATAAAACAGTTTAGATTGCAGCGGGTTGTTGTTTCAACATACAGTTTGGAGGGAAAAACACCTGTAGCAGCATGAGGCGAGCTTGCACCGGCAATACAATGTGCGGGATCGGCTTCTTTCACGGCATGTTCACCGGTATGTGCCCGATATCGGGTCTTATCATGTGCAAGGCCATTCTCATTACATCGGAATAGCGCTTGATGTCCAGGTTCACCATGATTGCATCAATGCGGTCCTTCTCTTCGTCTGAAACACGCACTGTGATGACCGTTGACATCACGGGCTTGCCTGGCTTAGTTCTGCGTTTGGATACTTTATTTTTGCAATTCTTTCTTGCCGTAGCCATCTCAAAACTCCATCGGCATCGCCTTGACCTGCTTGGCGGTAAAGACCGGGCCATCCTTGCAGACGTAGACGTTGCCGACGTTGCAGCGGCCGCACTTGCCCAGGCCGCACTTCATCCGGTTCTCCAGCGTCGTGTAGACCTGTTCGTCCGTAAAGCCGAGCTTTTCCAGCACCGGCAGGGTGAACTTGATCATGACCGGCGGCCCGCAGACCAGGGCGATGGTGTTTTCGGCCGACGGGGCCGTTTCTTCGAGAATGGTCGGCACGAAACCGACCTTGCCGTCCCATTCGGGGCCGTTGCCCCCCGGATCGACGGTCTTTACCAGGCGCACATCCCCCCGCTCCTGCCACTCCCGCAGCTCCCGTTTGTAGACCA
>WNGL01000940.1_pt1 | contig 75703 bp, 64 predicted proteins | sample 5400591 | NCBI WGS metagenome assembly WNGL01 (sample SAMN13153377, study PRJNA577476) | soil metagenome | isolation source: 80 cm soil or saprolite under Garry oak tree replicate 1 | place: USA:California | collected 2016-06-15 | reverse complement strand
TGCGCCCGCTAAGGAGGCTTCGCGGCATTTTCTTAATGGGCGCAGCCACCCCTCCTTGTCCAAGGAGGGGACTTCGGCTTTCCCTTCAGTTGTTTTCAATGCCCCCGTGTCCAGCAAAAGATGTGGGACATGGCAAGCCGCCTGATCCCTGACCCCTGGCCCCACAACAACATGAAACCAGACGCCGCCATCGCCGTCGTTCGCGAGCTTCGTGGTCATGGGCACGAGGCGTACCTGGTGGGGGGCTGTGTGCGCGACATGGTGATGGGCATTGAGCCCGCGGATTACGACGTCGCAACGAGTGCGTTACCCGAACAAATCATGAAAGTCTTTCCGAGAACGGAGGGGATCGGGGCGCAGTTCGGAGTCGTACTGGTGATCTATCAGGGCCACCCGTTCGAAGTGGCGACGTTTCGTTCCGACGAAGCCTACATTGACGGACGGCGCCCGAGCAGAGTCTTTTTCACGGATGCGAAGCAGGATGTGCTGCGCCGGGATTTCACAATCAATGGTCTTCTCTACGATCCCATCGAGAAACGCGTTATCGACTATGTCCATGGTCAGGAAGATATCCAGGCCAAGCTCGTTCGCGCCATCGGCGATCCTCGTGCCCGATTTGAGGAAGATAAGCTGAGAGTGCTCCGTGCCGTTCGATTCGGCGCAAAGTTGGGATACACGATCGAGCCTGCCACCTGGGAGGCCGTACGTGCTATGGCATCCAGTATCCACCAGGTCAGCAGCGAACGAATCCGCAAAGAGCTGTTGCGCATATTGACTGAGGGCCAGGCCGCTCGTGGTTTTCATATGTTGGAAAGCTCAGGCTTGCGCGCCGAGATCCTGCCGGAGATCGAGTTTACCGATCACCTCCAAAGGTGCTTGGCCATGCTGCAGCCCGGCATCGAGCGGGATTTCGCGATGGGTGTGCTGCTTCATGAGACTCCGATAAGTCAGGTGCGGGACGTCGTAGAGCGCTTGAAGTTTTCGCGCGCCCAGATGCATCATATCGTTGCCCTCGTCGAGAACTTTCCCCAGTTTTACAAAGTTCGCAAAATGTCGATTAGCAGCCTGAAGCGTTTTTTCCGCCTTGTCCGTTTCGAAAATCACCTGGAGCTGGCGCGCCTTCACGGTGTCGCGGCGGGCGAGAAGCTGGAAGAGTATGGCTACGCTTGCCGCAAGCACCAGGAGTGGACCGAAGCGGACATTGCGCCGAAGCCCCTGATTTCCGGCGAGGACCTCATCGCGCTTGGATTTGAGCCTGGCCCGCGCTTCAAGGAAATTCTCACGCGCGTCGAGGACGAACAGTTAGAAGGCCAGCTGGTCGATCATACTCAGGCGCTCAACTTTGTTCGCCGTCACTACGGAGACTCCAAGTCATGAAAGCTGTTGGCGCGCTTCTTCTCATCCTGAACCTGAATACCGCCACCGTGAAGGAACTGGAGACCCTGCCCGGTGTCGGTCCCGTACTGGCAAAACGCATTGTGGAATTCCGTCTGAAGAAAGGTGGCTACAAGCGCGTCGAGGAACTACTGGCGATTCCGGGCATCAGTGAAAGGAAATGGAAAGCGATTCGGGAGAAAGTGGAAGTCAAATGAGGGCAGGCAACAGAATGTTAGAAAGTCTCAATTCCCCTCCTCAGACGAGCTCGCCATGTCCCACATCTTTTGCTGGACACGGGGGCATTGAAAACACTGAAGGGAAAGCCGAAGTCCCCTCCTTGGACAAGGAGGGGTGGCTGCGCCCATTAAGAAAATGCCGCGAAGCTTCCTTAGCGGGCGCAGACGGGGTGGTTGGTTCAAGCCACCGATTATCGGAAGTTGAACGAACCACCCCGGCCGCGCCTGCAAAGGAACGGGACCATTTACTTGATGACGCGGCCACCCCTCCTTTGCCAAGGAGGGGAGTTCGCCTTTGCCGCCTGTTGTCCCAAACGCCCGTGTCCAGCGGACGACTTGTGGGTAACCCTCAGCTCAGACGAGGAGGGGAGTTGCCTGCACGTCCCAACCAATCACTGCTTACGCTGATCGTCCCCGCCGCGAAAAAGTCCGCCGAATAACTTTCCGATGCCGTGCACGACTTTGCCGATACCTTTTCCGGCTTCAGACACACCGTGTTCAAGTGTTTCGGAAATGATGGATCCGTGGAGAGGGCAGTGAGATACCGGAGCGGTACCGGCAATGAAGGCTTCTTGGAACGTGTTCTGGCACGAGGGATTCGCGAGCACGAGGCTATCCGCATCGAGGCGTACGAAATCGATTCCCGGTGGCGCCGCAAAATTCATCGAATCCGGATCACGAGGCGGGTACAACTGTGTGGCTTTCATCATAAACTCGGTCCAGATCGGTAATGCGGAGCGCGCGCCTTCGAGGTTGAGATCGCGATTATCGTCATAGCCCACCCATGCGATAGCCAGAATGTCTTTGGTGTAGCCGGCGAACCAACCATCACGTGAGGTTCCGGTCTTTCCCGCCGCCGGCAGCGTGAAGCCGCGGGCGCGCACGCTCGCGCCGGTTCCGGAATTGATCACGCCTTCCATGAGATGTGTCATCAAATACGCTAATTCCGGCCGCATCACCTCTTGAGGCTCATATTTGTAGGCTTTGTTTGTCGATCCATCCGCCGACGTCACGCGAGTCAGCGTGTGTGGCTGCATGCGGCGGCCCTCATTGGCAAAAGCCGTGTAGGCGCCCGCCATCTCCAGCGGCGTAACTTCAAAAGCGCCGAGAGCGACGGAAGGGTAGCCTTTGATTTTCGCATTCAATCCCATGCGCTTGGCGAACGCAGCCACCCGTCCATAACCGATTTGTTCCGCAACTTTGATTGTCGGCACGTTCAGCGAATGCTCGAGCGCGGTCCGGACCGTTACGAGTCCGCGATATTGCTGCTTGTAGTTATTCGGCTCGTAGGTGCGCTCGTTCTCATAAACAAATGTGGTTGGCTCATCCATGAATGTCGTAATGGGCGTAATCACACCCTCACGGCGGACGGAATCGAACGGGGGACTGGTGTCGGCCGGCGCCGCCTCCGCACTGGCCGGTAGGTCCGCAGGAGTGGATTCCGTAGCCGGCCGAGGACTGTCCTGCGTGTTCCCATCAAATGCCGTTTCGAATGCGGCGGCGTAGACGAAAGGCTTGAAAATCGACCCCGGCTGCCGGAAGGCTTGAATGATCCGATTGTACTGGCTCGCGCTGTAGTCGCTGCCCCCGACCATGGCTTTGATCTCGCCTGTGTGTGGATCCAGTGCAATCATCGCAGCCTGCGGACCCGGGAGGTTATCGCCGTTCTTGCGGTGTTTACTCTGCGCGGCTATCTGTTCTTGCGCAAAGCGGAGACCGTTCTCCACGGCGTCGACTGCAGCTCTCTGAAGCGCAGGATCAAGCGTGGTGTAGACACGAAGGCTGTTGTTGATGAGAGCGTCTTCGCTGAAGTCCTTCAGTAATTCCTCACGGACGAAGTCGACAAGATATGGGGCGTCGCTGGCGTCCACCTTGATCGGTGCAACCTTCACCTCCGCTTTTTTTGCATCCGCGAGTTCCTTGTCTGTGATCATGCCCAGCGAATGCATCGTTGTCAGAATCTGATTGCGCCGTCTCTTCACTTCATCGGGATGCTTGGTCGGCGAAAAGATGCCATTAGGAGCGGGGATGATGCCAGCAAGCATCGCCGCTTCAGGCAACGCGAGTGCCCCCAGGTCTTTTCCAAAATACGCCGCCGAGCCTTCGCCAAAGCCGTGAATACTGAAAGATCCGCGCTGGCCAAGGTATACCTCGTTGGCATACATGGTGAGGATTTGCTGTTTAGTGAGGCGCTGCTCCAGCAGCAGTGATATGAATATTTCGCTGAGCTTTCGCCTCATCGAGCGGTCGGGAGTAAGGAAGAAATTCCGAGCCAGTTGCTGGGTGATGGTGCTGGTTCCGCGAACCCGATCCGAATCGCGAACGCTTTCAACCACGGCGCCGACGAGGCGGACGGGATCAATTCCCCAGTGACGGTAAAATCGTTGGTCTTCCGCAGCTACCAGCGCATTCACCAGAGACTTCGGCAAGTCGTTGAATTCGACGATACGCCGCTTCTGCCGGCTCGCATCGAAAAGATTCGTCACTAGCTCGGCCGGGAGCCAGGCTTCGCCAGTTTCCCCGCCATGGAGCTTCACGATTTTTGCCAGCGAGTTCTTCTGAAATTCAAGCCGCAACGCGTCGCCCACTTGCGGCTTGATCGTAATCTTCGTGTTGCTCACTTCATAAGCGCCATCTTCAGAACCAGTTCTATCGCCCGATTCGAAGCCGGCGCGCTGAAGCCGGCTCACAACGTCTTCCACCGACAATTTCTGACCTGGAAAAATTCGATACGGCGCGGCGTAAATCTGAGCAGTGTTTTTGAAGACTTCGCCGCTGAGCCTCCGGTCGATGACCTTCGAATAATAGTTGTAATAGTAAAGGACGATGGCCGAACTGCAGATGAAGGCGAAGAGAAGGGCCGAAAACAAGACCTTGAAGAGCGCCGAGGCGTAAAGGTTCGAAAGCTTCGACGACTTCGCTTTTTTGTTAGGCTTCTTTTCAGGCATACGCGCGGATTATAGCACCCGTGACAGACCCATCACTCAACACGCAATTTTTGTGCCGAAATTCGGGGACAAACCCCCATTTCTTCAAGCCAAGAAATGGGGGTCTGTCCCCGAATTTCTCAGGGCTTGTTCCCATCCAACAATCTGGTCCTCGTAACGCATGCGCACGTCGGGGTCCTTTACGTCTGTTAGATTGATCCGCATGTTCGCGACGGCGCCGCGGACTGCGGAACGAAGCATCTGAAGTCCGACTTGAAGGTCGGAAGCCACGTTGATGTAAATGATGGACCGCAGTTGTTCAAGAACTCTTAGCGCTTCCGCTGCGCAGTTGGCGGTGCGGGATGGGATTTCAGTCGCGCGGATGAGCGCTTCCTGAATGGTCTTCTCGCGATCCGCTGATTGTTTCGGCAATTGGTAAGCGGCGATGACGCGATTGTAGGCCTCGGCGTCTGCATCGATCAGTTCCAATAATGTCGCGGTGTAGGGGGCTAGACGATCCAGGGCATCGGCATATCGGTCCGCGTGCTGCTGATACTTCTTCTTGTCCTTTGTGATTCTTATGGCCATTTGTCCCAGCGCCGCGCCTAGAGCGCCGGCAAGGGCGGCGACGCTTCCTCCACCGGGGGCCGGTTCAGCCGAGGCCACACGACCGACGAACGTACGAAGGCCTTCGGCCATGCTGCCAGGCGCGGCCGGGGCGTCCGGCATCACTTCAGAGAGACGATTTTCCAGAATCGTAGATGGCCTGAAGTTTTCAACCTGGAGATAAAACGTTGCCGCTTGTTCCAACGCCTTCTGCGGAATAAGTCCCACGATCTCGCTCCCGATAATGTGCACGCCGTATCGCTGGGCTTCGCGCCGCACCGTTTCAAAGACCAGTTCGACGGGCGTCTGCTCGAAGTCGGTAAGATTCATCGAGACCTGTGCCTGGTTTCGATCCTTCAGAAAAACGCCCATCGCCTTCACATAACGAAAGCCGCCGCTCGAGAACCGGATGCGTTTGGCGATTTCCTTGGCAATGGCAACGTCGGGTGTATTCAGGTTGATGTTGTAAGCAATCAGCGGTTTCCTCGCGCCGACAACCGTCGCGCCTGCAGTCGGGTGGATTCGTGGTTCGCCGAAGTCCGGCTTGCGGTCCGGGTTGGTTCCGATTTCATTGCGCAATCCCTCGAATTGCCCGCGCCGGATGTTTTCAAGGTTCGCGCGGCCGGGCTGAGTGGCTGCGGCCTCGTAAAAGTAAACAGGAACGTGGAATTTTTCCGCGATCTCACGGCCGACGCTCTTCGCGATCTCGACGCAATCGTCGAGCGTGACGCCACGAATCGGGACAAAAGGAATGACGTCGGCGGCGCCTATCCGCGGATGCTCTCCCTGATGCTTTGTAAGATCGATGTGGCGGACGGCCGCTTCCACGCCCCGAACTGCCGCCTGGCCGATGGACTCCGGAGGCCCAGCAACTGTGATGACCGCGCGGTTATGATCCCTATCCATCTCGCGGCCCAGCAGGTACACGTTGCTTACAGAAGTGATGGCATCGACAATCGCGTCCACCACCTCGGGCCGCCGCCCTTCACTGAAGTTGGGCACGCACTCCACGATTCGGTTCATGAAGGCTTACGTGTAGGCAAGCATGTAGTTGCGGGCTGAAAACCCGCGTAAACGCGGGCTAAAGCCCGCGACTACATGATGACTACTTCCTTTCCCAGACTATCTCTCCACGCTTGAATGCCGCGACACAGAAGTTTACCGCGGCGAAATAGGGAATCTCACGGTAATCGGACACATCGTACACGGCAATGTCGGCTTGCTTGCCGGCCTCAATGGAGCCCAAGCGATCCTGGCGTCGAACGGCACATGCGCCGTTCATCGTCGAGGCGACGATGGTCTCGGCCGGTGTCATCCGCATTTGCGTGCATGCAAGTGAGAGCACGAATTGCATGTTCAACGTTGGTGATGTGCCGGGATTGAAATCCGTGGCTAACGCCACAGCCGCGCCGCTTTCGATCAGTTCGCGTGCCGGGGCGTAATGCGTTTGGCCGAGCATGAATAAGGTGGCAGGCAGAAGCGTGGCCACCACACCGGACGCCGCAATGCGCCGAATGTCCGGCGCGGAAACAGCGCCGAGATGGTCGGCCGAAGTCGCGCCCACCTCGACTGCCAGTCGAGCCCCTCCGGATGATTGAAATTCATCCGCGTGAATCTTCACGTTCATCCCGAGCGACTTGGCTTCCGCAAAGATCCGTCTTGCCTCTTCAGGTGTGAAGACTCCTGGCTCGACAAACACGTCACAAAACTCCGCAAGCCGGCGTGTATGGATCGAAGAGAGATCATCGATGACCCGGTCGATGAATGCCGCTCGATTGTTCTGATACTCGGGTGGCAGTGCGTGCGCCCCAAGATATGTCGACACAACTTCCAACTTTGGCTCCGAGCGCATGGCTTCAAGCATTCGAATCTCGCTTTCGAGATTCAGTCCGTAGCCGCTCTTGGCCTCGATCGTTGTCGTGCCGTGCTCGAAAAACTTGTCTGCAAAGCAAACCCGCAGTTGGGTCGACTCACGGACGGCTTTCACGCTCGAGAGAATCCCGCCGCCACGCGCCAGGATTTCCATATACGGCGTACCTTCGATGCGCCACTCGAACTCGTCGGTTCGGGTGCGGGCAAACACAGCATGTGTGTGCGAATCGACAAAGCCCGGAAGCACCACCTTGCCGGAAGCATCGAACTCCGGCGCGCCTTTATCGGGTATTTCGCCTGTCGGTCCTACCCATTCGATCACGCCATCGCGAATTGTAACGGCGCCATCATGAATGATGCCGAGTTCACGGAGCTCCGCACCCCTCCGGGCCCGGGAAGGCCCACCTACTGTCACGAGTTGACCCGCGTGAACAATGTTCAATTTCAAGGCAACTTAAGGAACATCAGATCTTGACCCCTGTTTTCTTGGCGAAGTCACGGGCCTCATCATATCCAGCGTCGGCATGGCGGGCAATTCCGATCCCTGGATCATTGGTGAGAACTCGATTCAACCGTTCCTTCATTTCGTCAGTGCCGTCGGCGACGATCACCTGACCGGCATGCAGCGAATAACCAATTCCCGTGCCGCCCCCATGATGGAATGAGACCCAGCTTGCGCCCGAAGCGGTATTCAGAAGAGCGTTGAGGATCGGCCAATCCGCGATCGCATCACTGCCATCCTTCATATTTTCGGTTTCGCGGAATGGGGAAGCAACGGAACCGCAATCCAGATGGTCGCGGCCAATGACTACCGGCGCCTCGACTTTTCCACTCTTCACAAGATGATTGATGCGCTCGCCAAACAGCGCGCGCTCGCCATAGCCGAGCCAGCAGATGCGGGCAGGCAAGCCCTGGAATCGAACCTTCTTGCGCGCCAGATGAATCCAGCGGCTAAGAATCTCATCTTCAGGAAACAGCTCGAGCACCAAATCGTCGATCGTTGCAATGTCACGCGGATTTCCAGAGAGTGCAACCCACCGGAATGGACCGCGGCCTTCGCAGAACATCGGGCGGATGTATGCAGGAATGAACCCCGGAAAGTCATAGGCATTCTTCACGCCGCCTTCGAAAGCCATCGTGCGAATGTTGTTGCCATAATCAAAGGTCACGGCGCCACGTTTCTGCAGGTCGAGCATGGCCTGGACGTGCAGGGCTATGGAGTCGATCGCGCGCTTGGCATATCCCTTCGGGTCCGCCGCGCGGAGCCTCGAGGCTTCGTCGAGACTGAGCCCGCGGGGAACGTAGCCATTGAGCGGATCGTGCGCGCTGGTCTGATCGGTGAGAACGTCGGGAATCCATCCGCGCCGCACCATTTCCGGCAAGACCTCGGCGCAGTTCCCGACAAGCCCCACAGAAAGCGGGCGCCGTTCGCCGCACGCAGCCGTGACCAGACTCCAGGCTTCGTCAAGCTTATTCGTTATCGTGTCCAGATACCCAGTATCGATGCGCCTCTGGATACGCGCCGGATCGACTTCGATACCAAGAAACGCCGCGCCGTTCATGGTTGCCGCCAAAGGTTGGGCGCCGCCCATTCCTCCAAGACCGCCGGTCACGAGAATTCGTCCTTCAAGCGAACTGCTGAAGTGCTTCCGTGCGGCGGCCGCGAACGTTTCATACGTTCCCTGAACGATTCCCTGAGTTCCAATGTAGATCCAGCTCCCAGCCGTCATCTGGCCATACATGGTGAGTTGCAACGCTTCCAGCCGATTGAATTCGTCCCGCGTTGCCCAATGCGGAACGAGGTTCGCATTCGCGATCAGTACTCGCGGCGAGTGCGGAAATGTCCGGAAAATGCCTACCGGTTTGCCCGATTGAACAAGCAGCGTCTCGTCGTTCTCCAGGTTGCGGAGCGCACGCACAATCCCATGAAAGGCTTCCCAACTGCGGGCAGCCCGGCCCGATCCACCGTACACGATGAGCTTCCGTGGATTCTCCGCAACCTCTTCGTCGAGGTTGTTCATGAGCATCCGCATCGCGGCTTCCTGATGCCAATCTTTGCACGAGATGGCGGACCCGCGTGGTGCGCGTACCGGCGTGTAGCGAACAGTTTCTGCAGGCATGTTTGGTCGTCAGGATATTAGCCGCGAATCACGCCAATGACGCCAAAGCAATGCGCGTCATTGGCGCTATTCGCGGCCATTCTCACCTTGATAAAGCAACAAACTCAGCTTCGTTCATAATTCCGGACATCTTTTCGATATCGACCGACAGCACGCGGTCGACCGACACGTGCGAAATGCGGCTGCGAATGTACTGGTATGCGGATTCGACGGTGATCCCGGCTTTGAGCGGGCGCAAATAATCGATACCCTGAGCGGCGCACAGAAACTCGATCGCAAGAATCCTTTCAAGATTCGCAACGATTGGCCTGAGCTTAAGAGCGGCGCCCATGGCCATGGGCACGTGATCTTCCTTGTTGCCTGACGTTGGAATGGAATCGACAGACGCCGGATGCGAAAGGACCTTGTTCTCGCTGGCCAGGGCAGCGGCCGCAACCTGCGCAATCATGAATCCGGAGTTCAAGCCGGGATTATCCGCAAGGAAAGCCGGCAGATCGCCGTACTCGGGATTGAGCAGCCGTTCAATCCTCCGTTCGGAGATGTTGGCCAGCACCGAAAGAGCAATAGACATGAAGTCGAAAGCGAGACCCAACGACTGGCCGTGAAAGTTCCCGCCCGAAATCACGTCGGCCGAATCTGCGTACACGAGCGGATTGTCGGTTGCGCTGTTCAACTCCACTGAGGCAACGCTCCGCACATACTCGAGACACTCCCTCACGGGACCATGCACCTGCGGTATGCATCGAAGGCTATAAGCATCCTGGACCCGCGGACAATCCAAATGAGATTGCCGAATCTCACTCTCGCGGAGAAATCGCAACAGACGCGCCGCAACTTCGATCTGCCCGCGGTGCGGCCTTGCCTGATGAATTCGTTCGTCGAACGCCTGCGGCGTGCCTTTCAATGCTTCGAGCGACATCGCGCCGGCCAGATCCGCCAAATCCAGAAGTCGCCTGGCGCGCCGCCAGCAGACAAGACCCGTTGCCAGCGTCGCTTGCGTTCCATTCAGGAGTGCGAGCCCTTCCTTCGCTTGAAGCTCCAGCGGTTGAAGCCCGATCGCCTGAAGTGCTTCGCGCCCGGTGATCTTAGCGGACGCCCTGAAGACTTCACCTTCCCCGATCAGGACGAGAGCGAGATGCGCCATCGGAGCAAGATCTCCACTCGCGCCGACGCTGCCGCGGCACGGAATGACAGGATAAAAATGATGATTCAGCAGCTCGCATAATCGTTCAGCCACAACCGGCCGCGCTCCCGAAAGCCCTTTCGCCAGGACGTTCGCCCGCAAAAGAATTAAAATGCGAACTTCCTCTTCGCCGAGAGGATCTCCGACTCCCGAAGCGTGACTGCGCACCAGGTTGTGCTGGAGCACCGTCAATTGATCGTGGCCGATATGAACGTCCGAGAGCTTGCCGAAACCTGTGGAGATGCCATAAACGATCCGATCGTCATTCACGATGGCCTCGACCACGGCACGCGATTTCGCCATCTTTTTCGCAGACTCCGGGTGCAATGCCACACGACGGCGGTCGAAGGCGACTTCATGAACATTTTCGAGGGTGAGCGACTCGCCGTTGATCAGCAGGGGTTCCATATAGTTCAATCATAGCCGTGGATTGCGCGATCCTGGGAAGCAAACGCATTTGATTGCGTCGGGGTGATCTAAACTCCCCTCCTTGGCAAAGGAGGGGTGGCCGCTAAGGTGGCTTCGCGACATTTTTTTAATGGGCGCAGCCACCCCTCCTTTGCCAAGGAGTATCCAGAGCTGTCCTGCTGGCCAGCGCCAAAACACACAAGAAACTGCGCCCTCGAAAACAAAGGACTTATCGGCGCAGTTCCTTGAGAGGGGAATCCGCTTCAAACCCTCAACTGCGGCAACAATCAAATGCGTATACTTCCCAGGATTGCGCGATCGGCGCCTATGAGATTTTCACGGAGTCTACTGCGGGCTTCCTTTGAATCTGCGCTTCGCGAATTCAGTGATCTGTCCCCTTAAGCAGTTCGAAATAGCGGTTCGGCATGGAGCGAAGTTTTCCGTTGGGTCCAATGACGACGTGAACGGTGCGGCCTTCGGCAAGGAGCGTTGGACCATTCTTGATCTTGTAGGAAAACTCCACAACACGGCGGCTGAGGCGTGTGATCTCGGTCTCGACAAGAATCTCGTCGTCGTATCGTGCAGCCGTCAGGTAGCGGCAACTGGCTTCGGCAACCGTGAGGAACGCCTGTTCACTGCGCTCGAGATCGCGATAGCTAAAACCGCATTCGCGACAGTAATCGCTTCTTCCAACCTCCATCCATACGAGGTAGTTCGCGTAATACGCCATGCCCATTTGATCGGTTTCGGCATATCGCACGCGGAACCGGGATTCGGTAGTCTGTGCCATTAAGAAGTTTTCAAAACGCGCGAGGGAAGGTCACGTCCTAGCTCCGCCCCGATGAAGTGCGAGGCGCGGCGGAGCAGTTGTAGTGACACTCCAGTTTCAATACCAAGCCGGTCGAGGAGATACAAAAGATCTTCGGTGGCGACGTTGCCGGAAGCGCCCGGTGCATAAGGACAACCGCCCAGCCCTCCTGCCGAGCTGTCGAATATCCTGAAACCCATTTGAAGCGATTGGTAAACATTGGCGATGGCCATCCCATACGTGTCGTGGAAGTGCATCGCCAACTTGTCGACTGCGAACAGGCGAAGCAGGTAACCGCACGTGCTCTCGACATCTCTTGGCGAGGCCGCGCCTATCGTATCTCCGATGGAGACCTCGTCCAGGCCGAGATCGAACAGCAGGCGGACGATAGCCGCGACCTTTTCCTTGGGGACAGGGCCTTCGTAAGGACAGACGAAGCACGTCGAGACGTAGCCCCGAACCGACATGCCCTCTTTCAGCGCACGATCCACGACGGGTCTGAACACATCAATGGATTCCTGAACACCCATATTGATGTTCTTCCGGTTGAACGTCTCGGATGCAGCGGTGAAAACCGCAATGCGGCGGATCCCCGTTTCGATGGCGCGCTCCAGGCCTTTCATATTCGGCACCAGCGCCGAGTATCGGACATTCGGATTGGGTTCGAGCTGCTCGATCAACTCCCGCGCATCCGCGAGTTGGGGCACCCAGTTCGGGTGGACAAATGAGGCAATCTCGATGTCCTTCAGTCCAGCAGCGGCCAGCAGCCTGATGAATTCGGCTTTCTTGCCGGTGGGAACGATCTGCGCCTCGTTCTGGAGGCCGTCTCTTGGCCCGACCTCCACGATTCGAACTGCCCTGGGGACTGCGCTCATGCTATTTCCAAATTATAGTCGCGAACATTTACTGCAGCCGAAGATCTATTCGATGAGCATCAGCAGTTCGCCCATTTCGACAATTTGGCCGGGCTTGCAACGGATCGCTGTGACTCGTCCGGCTTTTGGCGCGCGCAAGGCGCTCTCCATCTTCATTGATTCCATGATGACCAGTGGTTGCTTTTCTTCAACTGTGTCACCGGCGCGGACGTCGATGCGAAGAACTTTGCCGGGCATCAGTGCCGTGATCCTGCCACTGGCGGTGATGCTCGCCGCTTTGGTGAGACCGCCTTTCTCAATGCGCACGAGGTGGTACGTTTGGCCGTTGAACCAAACCGTGCATTCATTGCCAGCGCGACGAACGTGGAAGCGATGCGGCTTGCCGTCGATTTCGATCCAGTTGGGTTGTAGCAGCCGGAAGGGAAGAGATCGGCCGGCAATGTGGGATGTGCCGTGGCCTTCGGATTCTTCGACTCGGACCGTGACGTCCTGCCCGGCGATGGTCCAGTGGATTTCGCGAGAGGTCATGAGTTGCGCCACGACCCGGAGGTCCAGACGCCGGGGAAGGTCGCACGCGAACTCTTTGCCGGATGCGGCGTGATTGAGAGCGATGCCGCGAGGATGGCCTCGATTGGAATCGGTTCCGAAGTGCTGAAGACTTGAGGATGCCGATCAAGAAAGCCCGTGTCGAGTTTACCTGCCGCAAAATCCTCAGTAGAGATGACACGGTACAGGAACTCGATATTGTTGCGGACGCCGAGCAGGACGAAGTCACGGAGCGCGCGTTTCATGCGTTCAATAGCAGCCTCGCGGGAAGGCGCCGAGACGATGAGCTTCGCGAGCATTGGATCAAAGTGGTAGCTCACCACGGAGCCTTGCGCGACGCCGCTGTCGAGCCGAATGCCGGGCCCGGCGGGCGGCTCAAAGGTCTCAACGGTTCCGGTGGCCGGCCGGAACTCTTCCTCGGGCACTTCGGCATAGATGCGGCATTCGATCGAATGGCCGATCTGATGCAAATCGGACTGCCGATACGAAAGCTTGCCGCCTTCCGCGATCCGCACCTGCTCGCGGATCAAATCGAGGCCGGTCGTCATCTCGGTCACCGGATGCTCGACTTGTATCCGAGTGTTCATTTCGAGGAAGTAAAAGTCTCCGGCGGGATCCACGATGAATTCAACGGTCCCGGCACCGCGGTAACTGACGGCCTTTGCGGCGGCCACCGCCGCCGCGCCCATCCTGGCGCGAAGGTCCGGAGTCAGCGCTGTGGAAGGAGTTTCCTCGATGACTTTCTGGTGGCGCCGTTGAATCGAACATTCGCGCTCGAAGACGTGGATGTAATTGCCGTGGAAGTCACCGAGTATTTGAAATTCAATGTGACGCGGCTGGCGGATGTATTTCTCCAGAAACACGCGGTCGTCACCAAACGCACTGGCCGCCTCGCGTGAAGCGGATGCCATCGCATCAGCCAGGTTCGCAGCGGTCTCAACAAGCCGCATTCCTTTTCCGCCACCTCCCCCGACGGCTTTAACAAGAACCGGATATTCGGCAGCCGGCGGACTTCCATGCCAGCCGGGGACGGTCGGAATTCCAGCTTTTTGCATGACTCTCTTGGCTTCGAGCTTATCGCCCATTGTCCGTATAGTGTCCGATTCGGGCCCGATAAAAATGACGCCCGCCTGTTCGCAGGCAGCTGCAAGAGTGGGGTTCTCTGAAAGGAATCCGTATCCCGGATGAATCGCATCGGCGCCGCATTCTTTGGCAGTTCGCACAATTTCCTGCGAGTCGAGATAGCTATGGATCCTCTGTATTTCGTCCGCCGCCCGCAGGTGTGGCGAATGTTCATCGGGTTCGGTAAATACCGCTGCCGTTTGAATTCCCATTTCGCGGAGCGTCAGGGAAATGCGGATCGCGATTTCGCCGCGATTCGCGATGAGGACTTTTCGGATCATTTGTTGTTCGTTTTCTCGATCCAGGGCGGTTTGCGGCGTTCCAGGAAGGCTGTCATCCCGGCCTGTCCTTCTTCACCCGCGCGCGCTCGCGCAATAGCGTCTGCCGTAAACTCGACGGAGCTTTCCAGCGTCCGCGCCGCGACTCCAAAGACCAACTCCTTCGCGGCGGCGATCGCGCCCGGCGCCGACGTGAGAATCTGAGAGATCTTCGACTCGATGAGCGCATCGAGCGCCGCTTCGTGCGCAACGACGTGTTGAATCAGACCGATTTCCAACGCGACCGCCGCAAGGAAGCGTTCTCCGGTGATGAAATATTCTCGCGCGCGGCCCGGACCGATTCGAGCGATCACGAGTGGCGAGATCACGGCGGGCACGATTCCGAGCTTTACTTCGGTAAATCCGAACTGCGCGGATTCCACGGCAATCCCGATGTCGCACGCCGCCACCAGGCCGCAACCGCCCCCCAATGCCGCGCCGTGCACTCGCGCAATGACAGGTTTAGGACACTTGGCGATGGAGTGGAACATGCGCGCCAATATTCAGATCCGCGCCGGCGCAAAACGATTTGCCGTTTCCACCGAGCACAATAACCCGGACATCATCGCGCGCGCCGAGTTCGATGAACGTTTGCGTGACCTGGGGAATCAATTCGTCGTTAAACGCGTTGTGCACATCAGGCCGGTCCAACGTGACGCGGGCAACCGGTTTCTGAAAATCGACTTTCAACATGACGCTACATCCTGAAGACGCCGAAGCGCGTTTCTTCTGAAGAGGTATTCATGGCAGCGGAAATCCCGAGCGCGAGCACCATTCGGGTATCCGCCGGATCGACAACACCATCGTCCCAAAGCCTGGCCGTGCTGTAGTAAGCGTTGCTCTCTCTCGCGTACTTTTCGAGCGTCGGCGTCATGAATTCCCGCTGCTCGGCGGCGCTCATGGTTTTGCCCTGCGCCTTGAGTTGATCCATCTTGACCTGAAGCAGCACCTGCGCCGCCTGCTCGCCGCCCATCACCGAAATGCGCGCATTCGGCCACATCCAGAGCTGGCGTGGTCCGTAGCCCCTACCGCACATCGCGTAGTTTCCCGCGCCGTGGGACCCGCCGATGATCACGGTGAATTTTGGCACTGCAGCGTTAGCGACTGCGTTGACCATCTTTGCTCCGTCCTTCGCTATACCACCGTGCTCGAATTGTTTGCCTACGATGAAGCCCGTGATGTTTTGCAAGAACACCAGCGGGATGTTGCGTTGCGCGCAGAGTTCGATGAAGTGGGTGGCCTTCAAAGCGCTCTCGGAAAACAGCACTCCGTTGTTTCCGATAATGCCGGCCGGATACCCCCAGATTCGCGCAAAGCCGCACACGACCGTAGGAGCGTATAGAGCTTTGAATTCGTGGAACCAACTCGCGTCGACAATCCGGTAGATGACTTCGCGGACGTCGTAGGCCTTCTTCGGATCGCGGGGAATGATTCCGTAGATCTCGTCGATGTCATGATGAGGCTCTTCGGCTTCGGCTATCTGCCGGGTCTCGGTGCTCATCGCTGGAAGGGACCGGAAAACATCTCGAACGATGCGAAGGGCGTCCGTATCGTTCTCCGCGTAATGATCGGCGACGCCCGAGATACGGCAATGGACGTCGGCGCCGCCAAGCTCTTCGGCCGTGACTTCTTCACCGGTGGCGGCTTTGACCAGCGGAGGTCCGCCAAGAAAGATGGTGCCCTGGTTGCGAACAATGATGGCTTCGTCGCTCATTGCGGGAACATATGCCCCGCCTGCCGTACACGATCCGAGAACAGCGGCAACCTGATAGATGCCCTTCGCCGACATTCGCGCTTGATTGTAGAATATGCGGCCGAAGTGGTCGCGATCGGGAAAGACCTCGGCCTGCAGCGGCAGAAAGGCGCCTCCGGAGTCAACCAGGTAGAGACACGGCAAATGATTATCGAGCGCGATCTCCTGCGCCCGGATGTGCTTCTTCACCGTTATCGGAAAGTACGTGCCGCCTTTAACCGTCGCATCATTGGCCACGATAACCGTCTGATGGCCGTGGATCATTCCGATGCCGGTGACGATCCCCGCACAAGGCGCTTCATCGTCGTACATACCGTTTGCGGCAAGCGCGCTGAATTCGAGAAAAGGAGTGTCCGGATCGAGGACTGCCTCGACGCGCTCCCGAACAAACATCTTCCCACGCTCTTTGTGGCGTCTGACAGCCGCTTCGCCGCCGCCCTTCTTCACGGTCTCCAGCTTCGATCGAAGTTCGGCGACCAGTTCCAGCATCGCCTCGCGGTTGGTCTGGGTGTCAGTGGTTACCAATGCCATAATGTCGGCGCGCCCCTTTGAAACGTTCCAGACACCCCCTCACTTCTTACGCACGTTCTTCCGGACGTAAGTAACAATCTCCTCGAGCGAAGCGCCCGGCTGAAAGATTTCGCCGACTCCAAGTGCCTTCAATTTTGGGATGTCCTGATCGGGGATGATGCCGCCGATTACAACCAGCACATCAGCGAGGCCTTCCTTCTTCATGAGCTCCATGATGCGTGGGCAAAGCGTCATATGAGCTCCGGAAAGCACGGAGAGTCCAACGACGTCGACATCTTCCTGCAGCGCCGCGTTGACCACTTGCTCGGGAGTTTGTCGGAGTCCGGTGTAGATGACTTCGAAACCGGCATCGCGAAAAGCGCGGGCGATCACTTTTGCACCGCGGTCATGGCCATCGAGTCCTGGCTTGGCAACGAGCACACGAATCTTCTCGTCCATTAGAATTGTGGTTCCTCGTAGACGCCATACACGGAGCGAAGCGCGTCGCAGATTTCGCCGAGTGTTGTATAAGCGCGGACACAATCGAGGATATAAGGCATCATGTTGACGGAATTCCCGGCCGCTGCATCACTCAAGGCCTCCAGAGTCGCGCGGACGCGGCCGTTGTCCCGTGATTGGCGCAGCTTTCCGAGCTGTTCGACCTGGCGCTTTGTGACCGATTCGTCAATAAGCAGGATATCGATCGGCGGCTCGTCTTCCATGACGAATGCGTTGACGCCGACGATAATCTTGTCGTTGCGCTCGATCGCCTTCTGATATTCGTAAGACGCATCCTGGATGTCGCGCTGCGGGAAGCCTTGCTCAATTGCAGCGACCATCCCGCCTAGCGCATCCAGCCGGTCGAAATACTCCCAGCAACCCTTCTCCATGTCGAGCGTCAACCGTTCGAGGAAATAGGATCCCGCCAACGGATCGGCCGTGTTCGTCACACCACTCTCGTGAGCAAGGATCTGCTGCGTCCTTAAAGCAATTCGCGCTGCATGCTCCGTTGGTAAGGCCAGCGTCTCGTCCAAAGAGTTCGTGTGCAGCGACTGCGTGCCGCCGAGTACGGCGGCCAGCGCTTGAATGGCGACACGAACGATGTTGTTGTATGGCTGCTGCGCCGTCAGCGAGCATCCCGCCGTCTGAGTATGGAAGCGAAGCACGGCCGAACGCTCGTTTTTGCACTGGAATCGTTCGGTCATGACCTTATACCAAACCTTGCGGGCCGCGCGATATTTGGCGATCTCTTCGAAGAAATCATTATGCGCGTTGAAGAAGAAGGAGAGCCGCGGCGCGAAATCGTCCACGTCGAGACCGGCGCGGCGCGCCCATTCCACGTACTCGATGCCGTCGTACAGCGTGAATGCCAGTTCCTGAAGAGCGGTCGATCCTGCTTCGCGAATGTGATAGCCGCTGATGGAGATCGTGTTCCACTGCGGAACGTGTTGGCTTCCGAACTCGAATGTATCGAGGATCAGCTTCATCGAGGGCCGCGGCGGGAAAATGTAGGTCTTCTGAGCGATGTATTCCTTCAGGATGTCGTTCTGGATCGTGCCGCGGAGATTGTTCCAGCCGGCGCCTTGCTTTTCGGCGACGACGAGATACATAGACCAGAGGATGGGGGCAGGCGCGTTCGTCGTCATCGAGGTGCTGATCTTGTCCAGCGGCAGGCCCTTGAAGAGCGTTTCCATATCGGCGAGCGAATCGATCGCAACACCGCACCTTCCGACCTCGCCGTCCGACATCGGGTGATCCGAGTCGTAGCCCATCAACGTCGGAAGATGAAACGCCACGGAAAGCCCGTGCTGTCCGTGTTTGAGCAGGTAATGGAACCGCTCGTTGGTGTCGGCAGCGGTACCGAAGCCGCTGAACTGCCGCGTCGTCCAGTGCTTGCCGCGGTACATCGTGGGATAGACGCCACGTGTATAGGGCGGCTCCCCCGGGTCGCCCAGGTCCTTTTCGTAGTTGAGATCACGAATGTGCTCCGGCGTGTAAAGTCTTTCGATGGGTACGCCGGAAACCGTCGTGAATGGACCGGGGCGTTCGATCCCTTTCGCGGGATCGCTGACGTCTTTGGCCATCGCATGGTCTCCAAAATCAATCATAATGGAGGTGTGGATGTTCGAAATCAAAATTCAGCGATCGAGGAAGAGAAGCGGCGGTACCGCCGATTGCAGTTTCTGATGGACCTGACGCTCAACACGATCGGGCAAACGCCCATGACCTATGACGAAGCCCTGCAGCTCATCCAATCTGCCAAAGACGCTGCTCTGAAGCTCTTTCCCGGCGAAGAGCAGGCCTTTGAGATGATCTACATGTCCCGATTTCGGCGGCTGATTCGGGAGATATGGGGTGAAAGCTTGAACTAGCCGCGAATGACGAGAATTACGCCAATGCCGTTCGCGTAATTGCGTAATTCGCGGTTGAAACACTGCTATGATCCCCTGATTATGGCCGAAGCAAAAATCACCAAGCGCAGCGAAGACTTTTCCAGGTGGTATACCGACGTGATTGCGGCAGCCGAACTGGCGGATTACGCGCCGGTCAAGGGCTGCATGATCATTCGTCCCAACGGATACGCGATCTGGGAGAAGATGCAGCAGGCACTGGATGCCATGTTCAAGGAGACCGGCCACCAGAACGCATATTTTCCATTGTTCATACCTGAAAGTTTTCTTCATAAAGAGGCGGAGCATGTCGAGGGTTTCGCACCGGAAGTTGCTGTTGTCACGCACGCCGGCGGTGAAAAGCTGGAAGAGCCGCTGATCGTGAGGCCAACGTCGGAAACCATCATCTGGCACTCCTATCGGAATTGGATCCAGTCGTATCGCGACCTGCCGCTGCTGATCAACCAATGGGCCAACGTCGTTCGATGGGAGATGCGTACGCGCTTGTTCCTGCGCACGACGGAATTTCTGTGGCAAGAGGGTCACACGGCGCATGCGACGTACGAAGATGCCGAAGAAGAGACGCTGCGCATGCTCGGCGTTTACCGGCGGTTCGCCGAAGAACATATGGCTCTGCCTGTGATCGAAGGCCGCAAGACAGACCGGGAGAAATTTGCGGGCGCGCATCATACCTATTCGATCGAAGCCATGATGGGCGACGCCAAGGCCCTCCAGTGCGGCACCTCACATCACCTGGGGCAGAATTTTGCGAAGGCTTTTGATGTGACGTTTCAAACACAAGAAGGAACACGCGAGTTCGTCTACGCCACAAGTTGGGGCCTTTCCACACGCATGATCGGCGCGCTGATCATGGCGCACGGCGACGATAACGGGATCGTCATTCCACCGCGCCTCGCAACGACGCAGGTTGTCGTCGTACCGATATTCCGAAAGCCGGAAGAGCGCGAGCGCGTCATGGAAGCCGTCGGCAAATTCACCCTTCGGTTCAAGCCGGCTGGTATCGGGTTCAAAGTGGATGACCGCGACCAATACAGTCCGGGCTGGAAATTCAATGACTGGGAAAAGCGGGGCATTCCGCTTCGCATCGAGGTGGGGCCGAAGGACCTGGAAAGAAATCAGGTCGTGCTGGCGCGCCGTGACAACGGGCAGAAGCAGAACGCATCGCAGGAGGGTCTGGAACGTACCGTTCGCGACATGCTCGAAACGATTCAGAGCTCGCTTTACGAACGCGCGCGGGAGTTTCGCGAGAAACACACCCACCGCGTCGACGACTACAAGAAATTCCTCGAGATCCTCGATGCGGACGGCGGATTCCTTTGGTGTCACTGGTGCGGTTCCGGCGAATGCGAAGAGCGGATTAAGGATGAAACCAAGGCCACGATCCGATGCATACCGATGAAAGCCGAGCCCGAAGAAGGGAAGTGCATCCTTTGTGGCGGCCGGTCCGAATTGCGAGTGATATTTGCACGAGCGTATTGAATTAGCCGCGGATTGCACGGATTGCGCAGATTTAATCCGCGTAATCTGCGGAATCCGCGGCTACCCATCGTTTTTATCTACATGACCGACGACCGCGAAATCTGGATCCGCCAATTTTTTCACTTGGCCCTTTTCACTGCCTTCTTTCACGCCCTTCAGTTCGTGGCATCACTCCTGCTCTGGATAGCTACCAGCTCGTCCGCATTGATGGCGTTCGGTTTGGATGCCTTGGTAAGCGCTGCCGCCGCAGTCATTGTTGCAACGAGAATTCAGCGCGGGTGGCGGAATCGTTTCGTTGCATATGGCTACATGGCTGCATCGGCTGGCGCCGCTTACCTGGGCGCTTCGACATTGTGGAGCCGTGAACCCCCAGCGCGAAGCATGCTGGGCATCGTGCTCGCCGCGGTATCGATGCTTGTCCTACCGGTCGCCGGTTCTTACATGAAGACGCTTGCTGTCGAGCTGCGGAGCCAGGCGTTGAGATCCGCAGCGGTTTTCACTTTCGGCAACTCGTATCTATCCATGGTTTTGCTCATTGCGTTGCTGCTGAACATTGGAATGGGTTTAAGATGGGGCGACCCGCTGGGCGCGCTTGTCATGTTTCCGTTCATCGCGCAAAAGGGGATTCAAATCCTTCTTGAGGAAGGCGACCATGAGTACGTGGAAGATTAGCCTGGTTCTGGTGTGTTTTGCTTTGGCATCGACTTTGATTGCGCAGCAGCCGAGCGATGTAATCGCTATTCAAGGCGCTACCGTGATCACCGGCACAGGCCGTCCGTCGATTCGAAATGCCGCGATTGTGATCGAGGCGGGACAGATCCGGGCTATCGGGCCACGCGCCGAGGTGCGCGTGCCTTCAACGGCGCAGACCATCGACGCGAGAGGGAAGTGGGTGATTCCCGGACTCATCGATGCCCACGTGCACATCGGACAATCCGGAGGGCTGTACACCCGCCCCGATATCATCGATCTGCGAAAATGGCGTCCATACGAGAAGGAGCTGGAATGGATCAAACAGCGGCTGCCTTTCACCTTCGAGCGGTATCTCTTGTCGGGCATTACCGGAGTGGTCGACTGCGGCGGACCCATGTGGAATTTCGACATGAGGGACATCGCCTCGCATACCAAGCGGGCTCCGCGCGTTGCCGTGGCTGGTCCCTTGATTTCGACATATGCGCCGCCGGCTCTGCCCACAAACGACCCGGATGTGATCAGAGCCAATTCTCCGGCCGAGGCGCGGGAACTGGTGCGCCGTCAGCTGGACCGGAAACCGGACCTGATCAAGATTTGGTTCATCCGCCGGCCCGGAGACAATTTCGACCAGCAAGTACAGATCGTTTCCGCCGCCATCGACGAAAGCAAGTCTCACCAGGTGCGCGTCGCCGTCCATGCGACAGAGTTGGAAACCGCTAAAGCGGCGTTGCGCGCGGGCGCCGATATCCTTGTCCACAGTGTGACGGACCGGCTGGTGGATACCGAATTCATTAATCTCGTGAAGAGCCGCGACATTCTGTATATGACAACGTTCTTCGTCGAGGACGGATATCGGCAGGTTTTCAATCAGCAAGTGTCCCTTACGGATATCGAGCGGCGGCTGGGCGATCCTGAAGTCATCGCCACCTGGTCGGAGTTGGCCAAGATTCCTCCAAACGAGATTCCCGGCGGTATTCCCCACCTTCCGGATCCGCCGAAACGGCCCGTTGCCTATGACAACCTGATGCTCTTGGAAAGCGCTGGCGTGCGCGTGGTTGGGGCTACCGATGCGGGCAATATCGGAACGCTTCACGGACCGTCACTTCATCGGGAATTTGAGCTGATGGCAGCGGCCGGCATGCGTCCAATGGACATTATCGTTTCGGCGACAAAGAATGCCGCAGCCGTCATGGGCAAGCAAGACGAGGTCGGAACCTTGGAGAGGGGCAAGTTCGCCGACCTGGTCATCCTCGATGCCGATCCGTTGATGGACATCAAAAATACGCGCAAAATTTTCAAGGTGATGAAATCAGGTGAGTTCGTGCGATAAACTCATTGCTTTCCACCCCCACAATAGGGCATAGTAACCTTCGTGAAAGTTGAAAATGATAATCGTTTTCATTTAATGACCGAAACGCTGCCGGCAAAACGCCTCTCGGAAGTCTCTCTGAATGAATGGTGCCGCATCGATCGGCTCGAGGGTCCGCGTGAAGATTGCGAGCGGTTGCTCGATCTGGGTTTCACGCCAGGAGAAGAAATCATCGTTACGCATGCCGCGCCGTTGGGTGACCCTCTTGTGATCCGCGTGCGAGGCGCACTGCTGGCTCTCCGCAAGCGCGAAGCTGCCTGGATCGTTGTTGAATGACAACTCGCCTCAGTGAAGTTGAATCTCAAACCAGGGAATTGACTCTCTGCCTGGTCGGCATGCCGAACTCCGGCAAGACCACGCTCATGAACGCGATTACCGGCGGCAACTTTCGAACCGCAAATTATCCGGGCGTTACCGTTTCGCTTTTGCGGGGGAAAAGCAAACCGGAATTTGGGCCTGCGTTAAGCATCGTCGACCTGCCGGGTGTCCACAGTCCCGTTGCGCCGTCCCCGGAAGAAGAACTCGCATGCCGAGTCATCGAAGGCAATCATGCCCGAGTGCGGCCCGATGCGTTCGTGCTGGTAGCGGATGCGACGCAGCTCGAGCGCCATCTCAAATTTGCGGGGTTTGTCGCCAAGCAGGGAAAACCACTCGTGGTGGCGCTCACCATGATAGACATTTTGCGACGCATGGATCAGTCGGTTGACGTGGAAAAGCTCGCTGCGGCTCTCGGCGTACCGGTCGTCCCGGTGGATCCGCGTAGTGGTGAAGGCGTGCCGGAGCTGGTGAAGACAGTCCACAAGTTTGCGAGTGCACCGCCTGTGGGTAGCGCTCTTGCCCGAATCCCGGACGAACCGGTGTCTGCTTTCAAAGTGATTCGTGACCTGCTTCAGGGCAGCCACGCGGTCCGCCGCGTCAGCCGTCTCTCCGGGCTGACGGATTCTCACACCACGCGGATCGACCGGATTGTTCTGCATCGGTACTGGGGATTTCCGGTTTTTTTCCTTGTTCTGGTGTCGCTGTTCGCTGCAATCTTCTGGGCCGCCCAGCCGTTCGTCGACGCGATCGACGCGGGATTTTCGATGGCCGGCGACCTTGTTGTCCGTGTATTTCCCGAATCGATCATTGCCCGATTCATTGGCGAAGGCGTAATCGGCGGTGTCGGAGCCGTTGCCGTTTTCTTTCCGCAGATCATGATTCTGTTTTTCCTCATGACCCTGCTGGAAGACTCGGGATATCTCGCTCGCGGCGCGACGCTCGTGGACCGGCCCCTGTCCTATCTCGGTTTGCATGGCCGCTCTTTCGTGCCGATGCTTTCCGGATTTGCCTGCGCCATTCCGGCTGTCCTTGCCGCCCGGGCGATTCCTGCCCGCCGCGAACGGATACTCACAATCTGGATCATTCCTCTAATGAGCTGTAGCGCGCGGTTGCCGGTATATGCATTGCTGCTGGCAGCCCTGCTGCCGGGCGCCGCCTGGAGCGCCGGCCTGAGTCTGGCTGGAATCTATGTCGGTAGCTTGTTGATCGCTTCGCTCACAGCGGGCCTGGCGAGCCGGCTCGTGTTCAGCTATCGCAAGCCGTCGTTATTGGCAATGGAGCTTCCGGTCTATCGCACGCCTCGTTGGAAGCCGATCCTGCGTATGACGTGGGCACGGGGTTCATCTTATCTCCGCCGCGCCGGCGTTCCGATCATGACGGTGTCGGCCTGCTTATGGCTGTTGTCGAATTTCGGTTACGTGCCGAAGGCGTTTGTTACGCCCGCAAAGATGGAGGGTTCGTTCGCGGCCCAGCTCGGCCAGAAAATGGAGCCGATGCTGCGGCCTATGGGCGTCGATTGGCGTGTGGGCGTCGGCTTGATCTCGGCCTTTGCCGCGCGTGAGGTGTTTGTGAGCTCGATGGCCATTGTGTTTCATGTCGATGCTGATAATGACCAGACTGCACAGGCGGGTCTGCTCCAGCAAATGCGGACAGCCACGTTCGCCGGCACTTCACAATTGATCTTTACTCCATCGAGCATCTTCGGCCTGATTGTCTTTTTCTTTTTCTCGCTGCAGTGCTTTTCAACGGTTGCGGTCGTCCGCAAAGAGACGAATTCCTGGCGGCTTGCCGGAACGCAGTTGGCGTTCTACACCGGCCTCGGTTATATCCTGGCTGTTGCCAGCGTCCAAGCCCTCCGCGCGCTGGGCGTCGCGTAAGAGTCCGCGCGAATATTCAATATCCGTTCGGCGGCAACGACGCCTCGATACTGCGCCTCTTCAAAAATTGAAAACCCACTCAGGTCCGAGTGCGCAAAATAGATGTTGCCGAGCGGCTCGGCAGCTTTCCTGCGCGCTTCGCTCCAGATGAAGCCCGGCCGTGGACGGATCATGGCGTGGCCCCAGCGCATGATATCGATGTTGCGCACAAGGCCTCGAATTTCCGGATGGGGTTTGGCGAGGTCCGCCAAAATGAAATCCACCCATACCTGCCAGGTGGTGTTGAGCAATCGAGTGCGTTCCTTGGCCGGAGAAGGGCCAGTCAACGGGTAGTAATACGTAAAGACCGTTTGTCGCTGATACGTGTTGAGCCTCTGGTGTGTGGCCACAACATAGCCCAGCGAGTCGCTGTCGTAGATGACGTTGTCCCACGCAATGGGTACTCCTGCCCGCTGCTGCGGAAAAGAGTCCAGCGAGAGGTTCGCGACGAGCCACGGAGCGTATTCAAATTCCTCAACTGGAGGCGGCTTCTCCATCAGATGCTTCGCGAGATACGTGGGACAGGCAAAGATGACGTGCTCGGCGCGAATCCTCGTCGAAAGTCTTTCGCGGACATCGTAGACATCGACGTAATCATGAGAAACATGAAACACGAGCGAGCCCGTCGTGATCCGGGTGGCGAGTTTTTCGCGAAGCCGCTTCACGATCCAGCCGTTGCCTTCCGGCCACGTCAAGACGGTTCCTTCCTCTACATCGCGGCTCGCAAAATAGTGGATACCGGCCCACGCCGACACGTCGTTGTAATTGCAGCCGTAGTCATCGCGGCATGCGTAGTTCACATACCAATGCAGTGCCGGCGAATCCAACCCACGGTCTTTCAAGAAGCCGCTCATCGACATCAAATCTAGGCGCAGCAAATCGTCGTCTCGCGAGCTGAGCTCCATCGGGATCGTGAATTTTTCACGGCTTTTGTATGTGTCGATGATGTCTCTAAATCTTTCGAAATCGTCATGGTCTTGTTGTGAAGCTCCGAGAGTAGGTAGGAGTCCTTCCTGCCAGCGTCCGTGAATGTAAAGCCGCTCCTGCGGATCGAAACACAAGTACTCGTCTTTGTATATTGGTTCGTGGCGCCCATCATAGCCAGTGATAATTCCGAGTTCTTCGAAAAGCTCCCGCACCAGGCGGGATTCTTTCGTTGGCAGCGGCACGTAGTGCGCGCCCCATGGATAAGCCGAAATCTGGTTCTCACCGGACCGCGCATTTCCTCCAGCCTCATTTTCCAGCTCGAGAATTTCGAAATCGTGGAATCCTTCGCGCGACAGCTTCCAACCGGCGCTGAGCCCGGCAATACCTGCGCCTACGATGACGACCGGTACACGCTTTTCTCTGGAAGGTGAAGGTATGCTGCCTCCGCGGAGGAGATGTCCGATTTCGTGAGAGGCGCCCACGAACGATCCCGTGATGCGGCGCTCATCCCCACGCCGGCATCCGCCCAAGAGTCCGGCGCCTAGAAGCAGGAGTTCGCGCCGCGTCATTGCGAGACCTGTTGCCACTCGGATTCGTAGTAGCGCACCAGAATCTGGTTATTGAGCTGGTTGGGTTCCGTGTCGACGTAGCTCATGTCGGGCGGAAAGAGGAAAAAGCCTGGAAGTGTCTCCGTCGTGACAAACTTGAGCTCGTGGAGTGATACGGTGGGCAGGCCGTACGGCTTCTTTGATGCAATAACAAAGCCCCATTCTCCAAACGACGGCACATAGACGTGGTAGGGCGCCGTATGCAGTCCGGCCGTTTCGATCGTCTTGACGATGCACCAATAGGACTGGCGCGCATAGAGCGGTGATGTCGCTTGAATGGCCGCCATGCCGTTGCCGGCTAAATGCCGCGCCAGCATTTTATAAAACGCGGTGGTATACAGTTTGCCGAGAGCGTAATTCGTCGGGTCTGGAAAATCGACAATGGCAAAGTCAAAGACGTCGCTGTTCTGATCCAGCCACACGAATGCGTCGGCATTTACGATTTTCAGCTTTGGTGATTTCAGTGAGTCCGCGTTGAGTTGCCGGAGAAGCCCATTCGTCATGAAAAGATGTGTCATCTCCCGGTCGAGATCGACGAGGGTGACGGATTCCACGGAGTCGTACTTCAGAGCTTCTCGCAAGGCCAGACCGTCGCCGCCGCCCAGTATGAGAACCCGGCTTGGATTTCTAAGCGACTGCATTGCCGGGTGGACCAGCGCCTCGTGGTACCGGTACTCATCCCTGGAACTGAATTGCAGATGGCTGTTCAGGAAAAGCCGGATGTCGTCTTTCCACCGTGTCAGCACGATGCGCTGATAGGGCGATGACTTTGCGAAGATGATGTCATCCGTGTAGAGGTTTTCTTCTGCAAATGTGGTCATTCGTTCGCCATACGCAAACCCGGCAAGGAGTAAAACAATCACTGCGACGCATTGCGCTCGCAGCCCGGCCGCATGCCGGAGTTGGTCTCGGAATAGAAAGGTGGTCCAACAGGCCACCAGAGCGTTCAGTATTCCGAAGAGAAAACATGTCCTGACCAGGCCAAGTCTTGGGGCCAGGAACAGGGGGAAGAGCAGAGAAGCGATCAGAGCGCCCAGGTAGTCGAAAGTGAGGACCTGTGATACGAGATCCTTGAACTGAAGTTTGTCTTTCAGGATCCTGAGCAGAAGCGGGATCTCCAGCCCGACTAGAATTCCTACCATGACGACCTGCGCGTAGAGAATCAGCCGGAAACTTTCCAGGTACGCAAAAACGAGGAACAGAACCGCCGCTGAAGAACCTCCAACCAGTCCAACCATGAGCTCGATGCGGATGAATCGCGAGACGAGCCCTTTGCTGATGAAACGGGAGAAGTATGACCCGAGGCCCATCGCAAATAGATACGTTCCGATGATTGTCGAAAAGTACGTCACCGAATCGCCGAGCAGATAACTCGCAAGTGTGCCTGCGATCAATTCGTAAACGAGGCCGCACGAGGCGATGACAAAGACCGATATCAGCAGCGGGTAAACCATGCCCCTATACTCACCCGTGAATCGCCGCCGCAATGATGATGCAAATGCCCAACGACATCGCGCCGACCACAATCGCCAAAGCGAAGTTGTGCTCATCAACGATTTCCTTCCACAGGTGATATGGCGTCAGCTTGTCGATGAGGAGGAAGGAAATCCAGAAAATGATCACGCCCAAAAAAGCGAACACGATGGCGTTCACCACGAATCCGATGTTGATCAGATCAGCCATAGCTTGCTCCCTTGCTGTGAGGATGTGCAGTCTCCACTTGCCACTTGTCCAAGCCTGTCCCCCTCACTTATGCGGGTATCTTGAATAGACGCTTCTGTAAATCCCCGGATTATTTCGAATCGTTTTAGGCACGTCTTTGATTTCGTCATAGCTGGTCCAGCTCCATCCGTTGTATGTGGCATAGCCAAACAGTGCAATCACAACCGGCCCGAAAATCGCAAACAGTCGATTCATTCGTCGTCATCCCCCTTGAATGAAGGCGTGGTCATAGGATGGTCGCTTTCACTCCACCGTTTGTACTCGAATGTGTGACTTCGCAAGAATGCGAAGCCCGGAACTACGAGCAATGCGGCGACGGTCATCAAGAATGGCGTCCACCGCGGCACATCGCGATACACGCGAATGGAATACCCAGTAGAAGCGCTGCCTTCGGGCTCAATGCGCAGGTAGTAGTGTCCTGCCGGAACCGAAGGAAGCACCGCTTGATCGGAGCGGCTGCCCTCGGTCCAGGCGCCATCGGAGTCAGTACCGAAATAATAATCAATCTCCCGGCCGAAATCGTAGGCGGTGCCGTTGTCATCGTTAACGAGCGCCATGCCCAGGTAGAGCCAATTGTTGTTGATTTTGGCTGTTGACTGGACCACGACGTTTGAAGGGCGGCCGGTCAGTTCAAAAATATTTGTCACGAGCGACTTTTCGCCGAAACCGGTTCTGTACGAGAAACTGTTCTGGTAAACGAGCTGATTCTGCGACAGCGCCAGCGACGTGAGTTGAATCATGAACGCGATTGCGAGGAAGGCCACGGCCAGTCTGAGGATTTGCGCCATCTGGTCCCTATGCGGTGAAGGCTGATTCGCGCCAACACCGATCCTCGCAGGCAGCGGCCTTTCCAATTGGAAGGCCTGCACGATCTCATCGGGTTCGATGTATTTGCCGAGCGACCAAGTGATTTCTTTGTCCGTTGTCTCTGCGCTAAGAATGTACGGCGGCGCAACATAGTCGTGCACCCAGCACGTTTCTCCGGTCTCAACCCGCCAGTAAAATTCACCCACAACGTAGACAACCTTTGCGTTTGCCGATTGGAAGTGACGGAAAGTCGTGCCCTTGTAGTTGACATTGCCGTCCATAAGAGTCCTTGGGCGGTGAAGCGAGGTCTTGATGTAGTTCCAATGACCGTTGTATTCGGAGAGCCATCGAAATCCTTTATAGGGATTAAAGAGAAGGTATTCGCTCCACTGGTACTCAACGCCTTCCACTTGAACCGCTCTGCGCATGAAACCGATGAGCTCGAATAGCCCATCGTCAAGCTTGCCGCGCGTCCCGAGCGGAATGGCGGGCGCGAATTTCACTTTTGAGAGGAATGCTCCGATGATCCGGACGTTCTCGTCGGAGATGTCGATCACAGTTCCGCAGCTTGGACACACCAGGGTTGTTGTCTGAAGCATGCCGCGGACACTTAGCTGCTGCGCGCACTGAGGGCACTGGAGCACTTTGACCTTTGGTGCCGGAGCCTTGTTCAGTGTGGGTTTTACCGGCTCGCCCTTACCATCCATCGAATTGCCTCAAGCCTGAGAAATGGAGATCATCGAATTCGATGTACTCGCCGATGAACACCAGTGGTTGCATTTTGTCGGGGGGTTTTCCTGATGCCGCACCGGCCGCCTCCCCCACGCTCTCGCTATAGTCCAGTGTCGCGAAACTGTTCTTCTCGCCGAGCAGGTCCGCAACCGGCGCATCGTAACCGGCGCCGACCCGAAAGGGAAGCTCCCCGTCGCCGGCGATGCAGTGCGCCGACTCCAGATTCTGAACCTCGAACCACTGCCCCTTGAGCTGCACCTTCTTACCGACCTTGAGTTGATCAAAGGGCGGAAGGTCGTCGAGAACTTTGGTCCGGAACGACACTGCATAAGTGCCTTGAGCTTCGCCGAGCCAGCCGTTGCGTCCGTCGTCGAACATCAGGTGCCATTCGTTCCAGATGCCCTGATCGAAACGCAGTTGAATTCGGCCAATGACGCCGAAGTTGACGCCGCGATAGCGGCCTTGCGCACCGAGCTGAAGCGGAGATCCGTCGAGTTTCAACTCTGCCATCTTGCCGATATTTTCGACGTTAATATCCTGGCGAACGAGAGTGGACCGGCAATACTCACAGACGGCCAGGATCGACGCTGCCGATTTGAAATCGACCGATGCGCCGCAGGATGGACATGCAACAACAGCCATGAATCAAGGATGCCGCTGATAAATCCGCTCGTACTCGCGGACCTGAGTAGCCGTAGCCCCGAGCGCCGTGAAGAGCGTTCGGTGCCAGTCCAGACCCGGCCGTGGAGTGCAGCAGAAAACGTTGATACAAGCCGAGTGGTATTCCGGAAACGTGTGAATTGCCAGATGCGATTCCTGCAGCAGCCAAATCCCGGTCACACCTCCGCTTTCCGGAAAGCGGTGCCAAACGGCTTCGCCAACCGGCTTCAGGTCCATCCTGGTGACGATTTCGTGGAACAACTCCGCAAGCTGCGCCTGTTCCCGCAGCCGCGAATCCGCGCAACCAAAAACCTCAATGAGCCACTCGATGCCGATCATGTGCCCGCGAAATCCGCCGCTAGATTTACTTGAAATGATCTAAATGGGTCAAGTTTCGAGCCGTATGAATAAGCAGCCTTCGGTATGTGACCGTAATTACGTTATCCTCTTCAGCAACTCCGCTTTCTTCGCATCAAATTCTTCCTGCGTGAGGACACCCTTCGTCAAAAGGTCGTGCAGTTTCTCCAGCAACGCGGCGATGTCGGCTGCGGTTTCAGCGGGCGCCTGCAGCGGCTGTTGAATTGCGCCGGCCATGCCGGATACCATGGCTTGCCCCACCGTCAATCCCGCGCCAAGGCCGGCGCCAATGCCGGCCGCGCCGCCCTCGTTCGCCGCGGCAATGGGGATGCTCTGCGCTGTTTGGAATTGTGTCACGCGCCTCATATCGCCAAGAACATCCATTCCAATCCGCTGGTCGAGGAATTTCTGTAATTCTTCCGGCAGAGAGATGTTCTGCACCTGGATGGCGTCGAGCGCGAGGCCGTATGCGGTGAACAGCGGGTCCAGCTTGGCCTTCATTCGCGTGCCGAACTCGTCCTGATTGGCCGCCATGTCGAGGAAGGGAACTGCGGACTCGGCAAACATATCCGTGATGGACGCCACAATCGTGTTCCGAAGCTGCTCGTCGAGGTCTTCAACTGTATAGATCGCCCGCGTTCCACTGATCTTTGTGTGAAAGGTCTTTGGATCGGAAATCTTGTAGGTGTAGATTCCGAAAGCGCGCAGCCGCACGGCTCCGAATTCCTTGTCTCGAATCGTAATGGGGTTCGGTGTCCCCCATTTTCGATTGATTTGAAGGCGCCCGCTGAAGAAATACAAATCAGATTTGAAAGGCGATTCGAAGAATTTGTCCCAATTCCTGAGATACGTCAGGATCGGCAGCGTCTGCGTTGTGAGCTTGTATCGTCCCGGTCCGAATTGATCGGCGATCTGTCCTTCGTTCACGAAAAGCGCGGTCTGCGACTCACGCACGGTGAGCTGCGCTCCGTACTGGATTTCAAAATCCTGCATCGGAAACCGATACGCCAATACTCCATCCACATCTTCCGTGTAATGGATGATGTCGATGAATTGTTTCCTGATAAAGTCGCCCAGTGCCATGCGGGGCCTCCTTTGTGTGAGGGCAAGGATAGCGCAAGAGCCGTCTAATGGAAATCGTGAGATGTAACTTCGGCCTCGCTGACGAGCAGGACTTCGACGCGGGCGGCTTTCACTGAAATAACGTTATCAAGGTTCTGCAGGCGGCCTTCGATGAGTAGGAACCTGCCTTCGGCAATGGTGAAACGGTTTTGTTCGAAAATGCCGGGTGTGATGATGGCGTTGGAAATGCCGGTCTCATCTTCGAGGCTGAGAAAGACGAAGCCCTTGGCGGTGCCGGGACGTTGCCGGGCAATGACGGCGCCGGCAATGCAGACGCCGGTTCCATTTCGGATACTCGCAAGATCGATTGCCCGTAGAACACCTTTGGCGCTCAACTCGTCGCGGTAGTAAGCCATAGGGTGCGGGCCGACCGTCAGACCTGTTCCATGGAAGTCCGCAACGAGGCGTTCTTCGGAAGTCATGATCTCCAAAGGCGAGCTTCGATCGGGTTCTTCGATTTTTTCCAATAGCGGTCCAGTTCGGCGACAAGCCCGCTCCACTTGCCAAAGCGCGTCGCGGCGATGAATCCGATGCTCGGGACTGAGGAAATTCAGCGCCCCCACTTCAGCCAGAAGAACCAATTCCCGCTTCTGCAATTCGGGGACGCGGCACGCAAGATTGTCCAAGGATGTGAAAGGCGCGCTCGCGCGCTCGCGGACAATCGCATGAGCGGCGGACTCCCGCATGCCTTTGATGTAGCGCATCCCGAGACGCACGGAGATTTCGGATTTCGGATTTCGGATTTCGGATTTGGGGAACCGGCTTGGCCAAACGGGTTTCCGAAATCCGAAATCATCACGTTCCAGCGTGCACAGCCAATCCGACTGCGTCACATCAATCGGCTTGATTTTCAACCCGTGCCGTTGCGCGTCTTTCACCAGAGTGGCCGGGCTGTAAAACCCCATAGGCTGGTTGTTGAGCATGGCGGCAGTGAAAGCAGCCAGATAATGGCATTTCAAATAAGCGCTCGCGTATGCAATAAGCGCGAAGCTGGCGGCGTGGGATTCGGGGAAACCGTAAAGCGCGAATGACGTGATGGAGTGAATGATTTGATCCTGCACATCACCAAGGATCCCGTTCTTTTCCATTCCATGCCGCAGCTTGATTTCCACTTCCTTCATTCGTCTTTCGGATCTTTTGAATCCAAACGCCCGGCGCAATTCTTCGGCTTCGCCACCGGTGAAGCCAGCCGCGATCATGGCCATCCGCAGCAATTGTTCCTGAAACAGCGGCACGCCTAAAGTGCGCTTGAGCACAGGTTCGAGGGCAGGATGCGGATAGGTGACGTGTTCGCGTCCCTGACGGCGCTTTAAATAAGGATGGACCATGTTTCCGACAATCGGTCCCGGCCGGATAATCGCAACTTCAACAACAATGTCGTAAAAGCGCTCCGGCCGCATCCGTGGCAAACACGACATCTGGGCGCGGCTCTCGACTTGGAACATGCCGACGGTATCGGCCTTCTGCAACGCGGCATAAACGTCGGGATCACCCGCGGGAAGGTGAGCGAGATCGACTTCATCGCCATTGTGATCGCGAATCAATTTCAGCGAGTCCTCGAGAACGGCCATCATTCCGAGCCCCAGCAAGTCCACTTTGACGATGCCCATGTCCGCGCAATCGTCCTTGTCCCATTGCACGACTGTGCGGCCGGGCATTGTCGCCCTCTCGAGTGGAACAACCGAGTCGAGTTGCCCCTGACAAATCACCATGCCGCCCGAGTGCTGGCCAAGATGGCGAGGCAGGTCTTGAAGGCTCAAACATAAGCTGAGGAACTTGCGGATACGCGGCTCACCCAAATTGAACCCGGCCATTCGGAACTGCGCTTCAAGCGTGTCGGACGGATCTTTGTACTCCCACGAGCTGACAAGGCTCGTCAGGCGATTGAGCGTTTCCGTATCGAAGCCAAGCACCTTGCCGGCTTCACGTGCAGCGGACCGGCCGCGATACGTGATGACATTGGCCGTCATGGCGGCGCCAAGCTCGCCGTATCGCTGATACACGTACTGGATGGCGCGCTCGCGCTGATCGCCGCTGGGCAGATCCAGATCGATATCGGGCCACTCGCCGCGCTCTTCGGAAAGGAACCGTTCGAAAAGCAGCTCCATTTTCACGGGATCGACTGCCGTGATGCCCAATGCATAACAAACGGCGCTGTTGGCGGCAGAGCCGCGACCCTGCACGAGGATGTTGTTCTGACGGCAGAATTGGATGATGTCCCAGACGATGAGGAAGTATCCTTCGAGGCCGAGCTTTTCAATAAGCCCCAGCTCACGCTCGATTTGCCGGCGCGATTTCTCGTCATAAGGCCGAAATCGTTCGCGAGTGCCTTCTTCCGTACGCTTGCGAAGGAATGACGCCATGGTCTCGCCCTCGGGCACGGGATATTTGGGGAACTCGTAGCCGAGATCTTTTAGCGTGAATTGAAGCCGCGATGATAATTCGACCGTATTGGCAATAGCCGCGGGGCAATCCTGAAAAAGCCGCACCATTTGTGCGGGAGTCTTGAGATGGCGCTCGGAGTTCTGCGCCAGCAGCCGGCCGGCGGTTTCCAGTGTCCGGTGATTCCGGATGCAGGTGAAGACGTCGAGGATCTCACGCTGATGAGCCGCGGCATAGCGGACACCGTTCGTGGCCAATAACGGAAGACGAAATGTTTCGGCCAACGCGATGGCTTGCTGATTGATGGCTTCTTCCTCGCGGTCGAAGTGGCGTTGGAGTTCGATATAAACATTGCCGCGGCCGAACATGTGGATGAGACGATCGAGAGCATGAAGGCCATCCTTGTTCTGAATCGCTTTTGTCAGCGGACCATGGCCGCCACCGGTCAGACAGATCAGGCCGCGGGAATATTCGGCCAATTCGTCTTCTTGAATGGCACCCGTCCCTTTCGGCGCTCGCAATTTCATGCGCGTCATGAGCCGGCAGAGGTTTTGGTAACCCGCGCGAGTTTCGGCGAGAAGAGAGTAGAGGGGAGAGAATTTCGGATTTCGGATTGCGGATTGCGGATTGGGGGAGACGGCGGCTGTGACGGAGACTTCGGCGCCGATGTGGGCAAGGATACCCGCTTTCTCTGCGGCCAGGTGGAAGCGGGGTGAGCCGTAAACTCCGTCGCGATCCAGGAGCGCCATGGCGGGCATGGAATATTCGGCACAGGCGCCGATGAGCTCTTCGGGCAGGGAAGCGCCATCGAGAAAGCTGAAGGCGGAGCTGGCATGGAGTTCAATATAGACCGAGCTCAATCGTAAACTCCTTCCGCGAACCAGCGATCGGTATGGACGTCATAGTAGATGCGATAGAGGGTAGATGTGGGGGGACCGACATTCAAATTATGAACTTCAATGTCCCATTCTTCCCGATCCCAATTGTTGGGGCGCCACCAGTCGCCGGAACTCCGCCAAGGGCCGCTGAGTTTTTCAATGGGCCCGTGAACGCCATGGAAGGCAATCCAGGAGGGGATGTTGTTTCGGAGTTGAACGGTGGCTTCGAGAGGAGGGCGGAAGAGGCGAAAAGCAAACGAACGCGGGCTAAAGCCCGCGACTACATTTTGGTCATAACGTGTGGGCATGCATGTAGTCGCGGGCTTTAGCCCACGTTCGTTTCGCGCGAGCCCAAACTTCTTCACCCGAAACGCGTCCGGCCGATACGTGTCCAAAACCTCCGGCGATCCCACTTTCTCTTCACCCACCACTGCGGCAATCCGGGCCAGAGTGAGCTCCAATTTTTCCGGCTCGGGCGAGAGTGGCACAAACAGGCCGTTTTGCGCGACACGGGGCTTGGTGGGAATGGCTTCAACTTTTACTTGTTGGATGGGGGCGCCAGGTGGATGCGCCTCCAGATCGAAGATTAAAAGTTTCGTCAGCAGCTTAGGATTGCGTACGGGAACGGGCAGGCGCAGGACGCGAACGTAAATTCCCAATGCGAGATGAACTTCATGCGTGGCAAGGTTGCGCGCGCGAAGGCGTGAGCAAATTTGATCGAGCATCCGCGACAAAATGAATGTCAGTGGCTCGATCGTTCCGAGCTCATATTCCAGCTCCATGACCTCCATAAATCGGAGCACTTCCTGATGTGGAACCAGTGGCCGCGAACCCGCTCCCCGAGCGAGCTTATGCAGGCGGACGCCTTCTTGCCCAAGTCGCTCGGAAACCTGCACAGCGGGAAGATTTCGAAACGCACCAATCGTGCGAATTCCCCAACGATCCAACGTTTCCAGAATCTCCGGCGAAGGCGCCAGAACATCGAGCGGAAGATCTTGAAGCCGCTTCGCTTCAGTGCCGCGGCCAACTACAGTAACGCCCGCAAAGCCACGGGCCGCCGAGATCGCCGCATCCGGATTCGATGCAACAGCGACATGGGCCTGTATGCCGGCGGCGCGCACGTGTGCGGCAACTTTTTCCGCAATTTCCGAATACGATCCGAACAACCGCTCCAGTCCTTCCAGATCAAAAACAACCGTACCTGGCGCTGTGTTTTCCACGCGTGGCGAGAATGCGCTGGCGCAATCGGACAACGCGGCGTGAGCTTCACCTGAAAAATTGGGAACGTGAATGCAGGCGAACATAAAACACTCATTTCGAAATTCGAAATTCGAATTTCGAAATTGAAGGACGTGTTCGCCGGGAACGAAGGATCTCGACATTCACATCCATAGCGTTTAAAAGAGTCGACCAATCTGTTCCACGCATCTCCAGCCGCAGAACCAGAGCTGCGGCGGACTTCACCATGCTTTCGGGAGTCATCACGACCAGAACGGTAGGAGTTTTTTCTATCGCGCGTTGAAAGCGGAACCAGGATGCCAGTGGGACGGACCGCAAATACGACAACGGGAGATCGGTCAGATCCATTACCACGCGCCCGAAGCCGCCGCCCTGAAGCAATAGATCGGTAGTTTTCAGGACTTGTTCGAGTTTGTGACAACGCACCCACAGCAGCCGCTTTAAATCGAGGTCGGCCGCCATTCCGGATGCCGGATCAAACGCGTCGTTTCCATCCACCAGGGCGCAAACCTCATCGCGTGCCGTCGCTTCAGCAAGAATAGAAAGCATCGCCCTAGTTCGTCCGGAAGACGGCGGGCCAAAAATCTCCGTGATCGCGCCGCGGGGAAGGCCACCCGTTAGAGCATCCACGGGAACAATGCCCGTGGGAACGATTTCGGGGATACGTGTATCGAGGTCGGTAAAAGGCGACGGAATCCGCTCACCGAGTGCAGATTCCAACCGGGCGCGAAGGACAACCGATTGCATAAAAGTAAACCGAGATCGATCTCTTTATACCGAACATTTGTACGGTATGTCAAGCGGGCAACAGATACTGAGCCGCCAATTGCGCGAATTACGCAAAGGGGCCTGAGCCTTTCGCGTAATTCGTGTAATTGGCTCGATAAAAAGGAAATATCCAAACTAAAACTTGAAATTATTCACGACCGCGATGAGGCCGTCCTTAAAGTAGGTGACCACCCGGTCAAGTTGCCCAATTTGAGGAAAGTTTCGGTATTGCGACGCCGGTCCCGCCACATCTTCAGAATCGGGCGTCGGTCATTTTTCGTAGCTCCAAAAGATCGCCTTTAATGACCCTCCACTACAGTGGGGACTATGACCCGGCCACTTATACTTTTGTACCCCGTACAAATCATACCTTCGGACGTTGTTTCGCGGCACTACATCCCCCACAATCGTCCCACTGTGAATTGCCATTCTTTGTTCAAAGCGTCGATCTTCTTACTTTTTTTCTGTGCGGCCGCCTTAGCCCAGAACCCGGCGGCCAATGTCACGGTGGACGCCAACATCAACCGTCATGCCATCGACCCCAGAGTCTATGGCATCGCTTACGGCACCACTGCCCAGCTTTCGGACCTTAACGTTCCGCTGAACCGCTACGGGGGCAACAACACCAGCCGTTACAACTGGCAGTGGAATGCCGACAATCGAGGCCAGGACTGGTATTTCGAAAGTATTGGAGACAACAGCAGCGTTCCGGGCGAACGCGGTGATACGTTCATCTCCGTCACGCAAGCTGCGGGGGCGCGGGCCATGATCACTATTCCGATGCTCGACTGGGTGGCCAGGCTTGGCTCGAACCGCAGCAAGCTCGCGGGTTTTTCGCAGGCCAAGTATGGAGCGCAGACCGGGAATGACGCTCAGTGGTTTCCCGATGCGGGCAATGGCATTCTGAAATCGACCAACCAGCCGGTGCTGAACAACGATCCCAACGATGCAAACGTCGGAAGCACGTCCCTGCTCCAGCAACAGTGGGTGCAGGCCATCGTCAACCGTTGGGGTCCCGCTAACAGCGCCGGGCCGCGCTACTACGTTCTCGATAACGAGCCGAGCATCTGGCACTCCACGCATCGTGACGTGCACCCGGTGGGCGCGACCATGGACGAGGTTCTGTCCCGCATCACGGACTACGCCGTTCGGATCCGCGCCGCAGATCCGAACGCCAGCATTGCCGGTCCCGAGGAGTGGGGCTGGAGCGGCTATTTTTATAGCGGCTACGACCAGCAGTATGGCAGCCAGCACGGCTGGAGCTTCCTGCCCGACCGGGCCAACCACGGCGGGGCGAATTACCTGCCCTGGCTGCTCGGCCAATTAAAGGCCGACGGACGCCACCTGCTGGACATCTTTACCGTGCACTATTACCCGCAGGGCGGTGAATTCAGCACTGACACCAGCACCGCCATGCAGCTTTTGCGCAACAAATCCACGCGGTCGCTGTGGGATCCCGGGTATGTCGACCCCACCTGGATCAACGACACAGTGATGCTGATCCCGCGCCTGCGCAATTGGGTGAACACCTACTATGATGCGGGCACACCTATCGGAATCACCGAATACAACTGGGGCGGCGAAGGCCACATCAACGGCGCCACCACGCAGGCCGACATCCTGGGCATCTTCGGGCGCGAAGGTCTGGATGTGGCCGCCCGCTGGACGACGCCCGATAGCGCCACGCCGACCTATAAAGCCATCAAGATGTATCGCAACTACGATGGGAATCAGTCGAAGTTTGGCGATACCAGCGTTTCGGCTAGCGGGGGCCCCAATCCGGATAACGTCGCTGTGTTCGCCGCGCAACGCACGTCGGACAGCGCGCTGACGGTCATGGTTATCAGCAAGTATCTTTCCGGCAGCACGCCGGTCAACATCACATTAAGCAACTTCGGCAACGCCGGCACAGCGCAGGTGTATCAGTTGACCTCGGCCAATACGATCACGAGGCTGGCGGATCTGAACTTCAGCGGCCCGACGGCCGGGTTCACCGCGCCCGCGCAAAGCATCACGCTGCTGGTGCTGCCGCTGGGCACGCCCAACACGCCACCCACGGCAGTGGCCGCGGCGAATCCAATTTCCGGCATGGCGCCGCTCACGGTCAACTTTCGCTCGGCTGGATCGAACGACTCGGACGGTTCCATCGTTTCCTACAGGTGGGATTTTGGCGACGGTTCCACGGCGAGTACAAGCGCTTCGCCCTCGCACGTGTATTCGACTGCGGGCAACTATACAGCGATCCTGACGGTGACGGACGACCGAGGCGCCACGGGCACGTCGCAGGTGGCAATCGCAGTGAGCCCCGATCCCACCGTCATTAACGCCCCGTCGAACCTAACCGGTTCGGGCGGCAAAGCCTCGGCAACGCTCAAGTGGAGCGACAATTCCAGCAACGAAACGGGCTTCTATATCGAACGGGTAGCTTCCGGTTCCACCAACTTTGCGCGCGTCGGTAGCGTCGCGGCCAATGTGAAAATCTTCACCGATGTTGTCGCCCGCGGCGCCTACACCTATCGGGTTCAGGCCTTCAATGCGACCAACCTGTCGGCATACTCGAACAGTTTGGCTGTGCGGGTGAAATAGCCTCGGGATCGGGATTCTGCGACGCCACCTCTCGTTCCCCACACAGCGGTCTCAAACATCAAGGAGAAAAAATGCCAAAAATTAAAGTCGAGAAAGGTAAGTTACTGCGCATCATTCAAAAGAATCGGGCCGCGCATCACGATATCTTTATCGAAGCGCAAAAGGGATTCCGCAAAGCCGTTATCGAAGGGTTGGAAACGCGTCTGCAGCTGGCACGAGACGGTAAGTGAATCGAACAATACCTAAACTTGCCGGAACCTGTGGACCGCACGCGCGATTACGATCGTGTAATCTCTATGCTGAAAATGGATCTTACCGACACCGTCGAGTTATCGGAATCCGACTATTCTCAGTACGTGCTGGACGATTGGCAGTGGAAACGACAGTTCCTCGGAAGCAACCGAGCGTACTCGGCAAATTTGGCGGATGAAATGGGCGGATCGGATGACTAAGAATGATCGCTTCCCGCGCCTGTCGAATACATTTCTCGAAGCCGTCAAATTCGCATTCGACGCTCACTCTCAACAAACGAGAAAGGGTACGGACAACCCGTACATCGGTCATCCTTTACACGCCGCAGCTATTGTCCTCGATGCGGGAGGCGTGGAGGACCTGGCGATAGCCGCCTTACTCCACGACGTGGTCGAGGATCAAGGCGGCGAGCCGATGCTCCATCAAATTCAGGACAAGTTCGGCGATCGCGTGGCCAAAATTGTTAAAGCCTGCAGCGACTCGATGGGAGAGCCGAAACCACCCTGGCGGGAACGGAAGGAGCGGTACATCCAACATATCGCTTCGGCCGATGCGGACATTCGCCTGGTGTCTGCCGCAGACAAATTCAGCAACGCCCAGGCAATTCTCGCCGACCTCCGCGCCATGGGCGACAAACTGTGGGACAAGTTCAAGGCGGGGAAAGACGACCAACTCTGGTACTACCGGTCGCTCGTCGATGCCTTTGCTCAGGGGCCGCCGGACCCTCGTGTGACGAGGGTTCTACATGAACTCAGAAATGTTGTGGAGCAAATTCACGCGCTGGCCAAACCAGACCAGTGAAAGAAAACTATGCTGAAGATCCGCAAAAAAGAACTCGATCGACTCGAACGTGATTACTTGGGAATCCGGCAGCAAATATTGGAATTCGAAAACGCCGATCTTCCGTCATGCTCCCACTGTGGATCACAGGATACGGCCGCCGTGCACTGCGGCGTCATCGGGCGCACGATGAACATCGCGGCGGGGGATTGTATGTAAACGGTCATGGCGTACTCTAGACTTGTTGTAAATAGGTTGAGGGGATTATACGTCGGGCGAATCACATTTCCTTGAAAACTCGGTCATGCCGGCAATACCCTTCCTGAGCACAAAAAAAGGAGGCCGATATTGCGGGCGCCAAGGCGGTGCTCACGGCCTATGTCGACGATTATGCGGAAGCCTGGATCAATGGGCAGATGCCGCGCCGGGCCGGCATCACCAGCCCCGCCACGATCCAGGGCTTCAACATATCCAATCGGGTCGTCCTCGCCGATTCGGTTAAGGCGGGCGACAAGTTCCAGGTTGCCATCTTCGGCATCAACGGACCAATTTCGGTCGCACCGGCGAACTTCCTGTTTTTCCGGCAGGCGTCGATTGAATTTTACAAATAGCTACGCATCTGCCTTGGACGAAGAGATGCGGGCGATTGATGGAGGCTTCCATGAAGAAGACGTGCAGCGCTCTCGCAGTACTCGCCATCGTAGTGATTGCGGGAATCGGCAGCGGCAACGCGCAGGCCCCGGCCGACAAAGTCGTCAAACTCGATCCGGCCCTCGACGCGCTCATTTCGGTGGACGCCAGAATCGAGAAGGTTGCGTCCGGATTCGGATTCACTGAGGGACCCGTATGGGTGCAGCGCGGAAGGGAAGGCTACCTGCTGTTCACCGACATCCCCGGTAACAAAGTCCACAAAATGACTTCCGACGGAAAGGTGTCTGTCTACGAAGACCAGAGCGGCTATCGCGGTCCGTGGAACGGCTGGACGATGCTCACAGTGGGCAGCTCAACGCCGAATGGCCCGTTCATCATGGTGGGCGCGGATGGCCTCGCGGTGGATCCCGAGGGCAGGCTTCTGCTCTGCGCGTTCGGCGACCGGGCGCTCGAGCGCGTGGAGAAGGACGGCAAGCGCACCATCCTGGCCGACAAGTACGAAGGCAAGCGTCTCAACGGCCCGAATGATGTCGTCGTCAAGAGGGACGGCACAATCTATTTCTCGGACACGTTCGGCGGTCTGCGGAACCGGGCCGATGACCCGAATAAAGGGCTCGAGCGGAATGGTTTTTTCATGCTGCGAAACGGAAAGCTGTCGATGGTGGTTTCGGACATGAAGACCGTGAATGGCCTCGCCTTGTCGCCTGACGAAAAATACTTGTACGTGAACGGGGGCGGCGACAATTACATCCGCCGGTACGACATCCAGCCTGATGGCACGTTGGCGAATCCAAAGTTGATCATCGATCTCTCGATCGACAAAACACCCGGCGCCACCGACGGAACGAAGGTAGACTCCAAGGGAAACATCTGGACGACCGGGCCTGGTGGCGTGTGGATCATTTCGCCGGAAGGCAAGCACCTGGGATCGATTCTGATGACTGAGCGGCCCGCGAACCTTGGATTCGGCGGTGCCGACTTGAAGAATCTGTATCTCACTGCGCGGTCGAGCGTCTACAAGGTCCGAGTCAACACCCCAGGCGTCCCGTGCCCCGCGTGCTTGAGGTCAGCGGGAACGCATTAATCCGGTGAGGACCTGCAGGGGGAATGTGGGCAGGCTCCCCAGTATCCGAGTCCTTGCCCCGACGCAGGCGTCTGCGCGAATATAGTCACACCCACACGAGAGGAGGCCGATCATATGAATCATCCGCGTGCATATCCACCCCTTGGCGACGGAGAAGAGGCGCGAGCATCTTCGGACAGCGGCGTGATGCGACGGCGCGATTTTATCCGGACCGGCACGTGGGGGCTCGCAGGCGCTGCACTCGCGGCCGCCAACTGCAGCCGTGGACCGGAGAACCAGAACACCGGCCCTCTTGGCAATCTGCGCTCCGCGACGCCCGCGGACCTTCAGGGGCTGGTCGGGGACGGGCGGAGGCGCCGCATTCTGCTGCGGGGAGGCGTGGTGCTCACCTTGGACCCCCAGGTTGGAGACTTCGAGAAGGCGGACATCCTGATCGACGGCAAGACGATCGCCCAGATTGCGCCCAACATCTCTGTCTCCGACGCCGAGATCGTCGACTGCTCGGGCACCATCGTCATGCCCGGATTCGTCACGACGCACCATCATCAGTACGAGACGCTGCAGCGCAGCGTCATCCCGGATGGACTCCTCGCGGGCGCCTGGCCGCAGGAAAGCTATGGCTCGGTCGTTCAAAACATCTGGACCGCGGGCCGCATCGCCGATCCGCAAAGCCCGAGCTCGTTGGTCTGGGATCTCGGCCGCTCGCCGTACGACCCTGAGGACTGCTACATCTCGGAGCTCGTGGCGTGTTTGAGCGAGATCAGCGAGGGCATTACGACCGGGACGGACACGTCGCAGTCGTCTCACACGCCCGAGCACACCGACGCCATGATCAAGGGACTGATGGACTCGGGACGCCGGATGGTCTATGCCTACACCGGCGGCATCGATCGGAGCGCTCAGGGTATTCCGTACGAATTTCCCGGCGCGATGAACGACCCGACGAAAGGCATCGGCCGCATCGCGAAGACGTATTTCAACTCGAAGGATCAGCTGGTGACGCTCGGCTTCGGCGGCGGCCCAGGGCTTGCGGCGCCCGGCTCCGAGTACACCGGATGGCAGCTCGCGCGGGCGTTCGGCGCGTCGCTCCACAACCACAACGTCGGCGGTCCGGCGGTTGTGATCAATGCGGCGTCCGACCCGAGAAACGGCAACGACTGGTCGGACGTGACCTTTATCCACTGCACGCGCTGGCAGGACGAACCGATTGCCCAGATCAGTTACGGGCCGCACGGTTACCCCAAAGAGAACCGATCGAAAGCGTGGGAGATCTGGCGAGACCGGGGCGCGCATGTGTCGATTGCCGACCTCATCGAGATGCAGATGCGGCACGGGATGCCGCCTTTTCAGGAGGCGCTCAGCCACGGCATCCTGCCCAGCCTCAGCCCCGACGTCGACACAAACATGACGACGGATCCCTTCTCGTTGATGCGCGGTGCCTTCTGCCTGCAACGCGCGCTGGCCAACGACCTCGCCTTTCGGGAGAGCAATCCCGGGGGATTGCCTGTCCCACAGCTCCTCACGTGCCGGCAAGTCATCGAAATGGCCACTATCGCCGGTGCGGCGTCCAATCGGCTGCTCGACAAGATTGGCACTCTCAGTCCTCGCAAAGAAGCCGACATCATCGTGCTCGACGCGCGGAGCATGAATACATGGCCGATAAACAACGTACCCGGCACGATTGTGACGATGATGAATCCCCGCCACGTTCGCGACGTGCTTATCGCGGGAAGCGTCGTGTTCTGGAAGGGCAAGCTCGTTGGGTGGAACGTCGACGCGTTGCTGCGCCAGATCGAGCAGGCTCGTGACCGCGTGCTGGCGCGAATCAACGGCCCCGCGAAAGCCGGAAAGCTTCCACCCGGCAACAACAGCCTGACCAATCCGTACCGGCCGAATTTCCTCGGGAGCTGCTGCGAGAAGGGACAGAACACGATCGCTCCGGCCTATGCATTGAGGCCGTGAACCATGAGCGGAGCGAATGCAAGCCCGTCAGGGCGCAGCCATCAAGTCATGATGATCATGAAATCACGAGAACACGGATTGCCGTTAATTCGCCAATGGATTCGGGCGAAGCTGAATGTGCTCGATGTTGCCGATCTTGGTTTCCGTGAATTTTGGCATATACGAGCTGTAGGTCGCCCAAATGCCCCGGCCCTTCCAGCCTGCTCGGGGATCATCAATGCGTCCGTCCAGGCCGCGCGTAAAGAACGGCATCGGATACGGGAGGCGAAAGACCGTGAACTTTTCCGTCTTCGGATTGAACATCAACAACGAGTCCGAAGTTGTGCCGGTGACGATAACCGTATCCTTCCCGAGTCCGAGCGTATCGAACTGATCCACCCATAGGAAATAAGGATACTCGGTGCTGCCGGTTTCCTTCCCGGTGCCCGCGAACTTGGGCCCGGGCAAGTCCCAATAGCTGAATTTCCCCGTCTTGGGATCCAGCTTTCCGAGATGCCCGCTTCCGGCGGAGAACCAGAGTATTCCGTCGGTGCTGAAATCAATTCCGTGTGAGAGACGGAGTGGAGGCGGCAGAAGGTAGTCCTTAAATTGCCTGGTCCTCGGATTAAACATGTACAGTTTGTTCTGCGGCCCGTTGACTTGAGGCACGGGTACCCAAACCGTGCCATCAACCGGGCTAACCGCAGTGGCATAGCCCCCGGTTGAAATTTCCTTCTGGGTTTTCGTGTCGATCCGCATCCACGCTCTTTGAGCCGCTGCTTCTGTACGCTCGACGTTATTGGGATCGACCTTGGTAGTGTCGAGCATTCCGAGCACGTCGCCATCGCTCCAGATGCGTCCTTGCCAATCGAACTGCAGGTGATGCGTGTTGTATGAAGTGTCCACGCCGACAAACTTACCGGTTTTCGTATCGTAGTAGCCGAGCTGCATGCCATGGCTGCGCGATGTGAGCCGCTCGACCAGCAGCGAAAGCGCGGTGGGGTCATCGGTATCGGACGCAACCGTGCTCGCCGCCCACTTGGGATTGTTTTGTTTGCCCGGAGGACGAACCGGTACAGTCATCCAAACGCGGCCCTTATCATCGAACATGGGATTGTGCGGGCTGGCCATCCATGCTGCCGCCGTGCCGCCGTCGCCACCTTCATCGCCCGCACCTGCACTCTTGGGGTGGTAATAATCCACTGTCGTGCTGTAACCCTGGGAATTTCGAGGTTGCACCAAGAGCGCTTCGACGGTGTTCTTCACTGGGTCCAGAACCCAAAGCCTGCCGCCGCCGGTGCGATCGGCGCCGTAAACTTTCCCGTACGGATACAGGGTGGGATTGCGTTTATCGGTGGAAGTCAAATCGTGGAAGAACGATTCGGGAGCGCCCCAATCCCATTGCGTAACCACGAAATTGCGTTCGATGCCCGCAGGGCGAGGCGGGGCGGGAGGAACTTCGCCTTTCTGGACACGAGTCGCCCAATCCACGAAAGTCTTCGTGAGCACTTCGCGGCCAAGACGGTTGGCGGCGCCGTCCATGCCTCCATTCATTTTGAAGACGCTGTTCCAAATTCTGGGGTCCGTAAAGGAACGCGAGGCGGCCATTCCAATCTGATGGCATTGGTTGCAGCCGCGCAGGGATGCAAGCCAATGTTCCTGGCTGACGAATGCGTCGGGGAGTTCCTCTTTCGATGGCGGATGAATCAGGGAATTCCAATAGGCGGCTGGATAGATCTTTGCTGCTTCTTGCGGAGATGAAGCGTTGTCGACCACGAGCCTGACTTGGCTGCCCAGCGCAGCGTTGGAGCGGCTGGAATCCTTCAGCCCGTATCCCCGGACCCACAGTTCATAGTCACCCTTGGGCAGATCCGGAACCAAGAATCGCGCCTGATCGTCGGTGACAACAATCTTGCGGAAAGGCACTTGGAGCGATTTCGTTTCCGCAATCACCCATACGCCCGCCTCGGGTCTGCCCCCGTCGTTATTAAGGACAACGCCGCCGATGCTGTTCGCCCTCACCTGAATCCCGAGATCAGCGGCGTTCCGCTGCCCGGCCGCCGACCATTGGAACACTCCGAGTAGCAAGACAAATCCCAGCAACATGCCCCACGCTAGGTTACGCATCTGAAGCTCCTTGTTTGAACCCGTAAGACTTCGGAGAAAGCGCAGAGGCAGACGCTAACAGAGAAACCCGTCGTTTGCAATTGATGAAGCGCGGGCCTACATTCGTGGACCAGTCGATCAACGAAAAAGGTGACGGCGAAGTGGCACGGGGTGTACTATTCGCACACTCAGGAGCCCATACTGGAAATTCCGGCTGAATCGGTTAGGCCGTTACGCGGCGCGCAACGAAAATTTCGTTCTCGTTGCAGCGCCACTGTAGTTGTGACTTGCTGTTTAACCCGGTGGCTCTTCAGGGGGAGGTAAACACAATGGCCAAAGACAGTGATCGGAAAGATCGAAACCTTCAAGGCGAGAAGGCCGTCAGCAGGCGAGATTTCGTCAAGAGCGGAGCTGCCGGCGTCGGTGCGGCCGTTCTGTCGACGTCGGGAACAGCTTTAGCGCAAGTTTCCCCCGTCACCGCCATTCAATGGAACTACGAGGCAGATATCGTTGTTATCGGAGCAGGGGCAACCGGGCTGCCTGCCGCGATTCGGGCGCGGGACCTCGGGGCATCCGTGATCGTCGTCGATCAGAACTTCGACATCGGCGGCAAAATGCTGCATAGCGGCGGAGAGGTCTCTCTGGGCGGTGGGGATCCCCTCCAGTTGAGGGACATCGCCGGCGAAAACGATCGGGAGGGGTTCGTCACGGCGCCACGTCAGCAGAAGGTCGAGGAACTGACCGAGGATACGGACTTCCTGTTCAGGGACCATACCGACTGGTCGGTCATGGACGCCGCGGCCCAGGCCCCTTACCGGTACAATGAACGCGACCTCCATCGGGCCTATGCCGACAACTGCTATGCCACCAGGGAATTCCTGATGGCGAATTACGTCCGCTTTGGCCGGATATCCGGGACACACGGCAATGGCGGCATGTCGCGCGCCAGGCGCGCCGTGACCTTCCTCATGGAAGGCTCCACGACCGACATCAAGAAGGGAACGATCTCGAAACAGGATGCCGGAATTCCCGGCATGCGTTCGAGTCACTTCGCTCCACGAGTGATGGAGGACGGAACCAAGGTCGCCAGCCGGGGCGCGCGCGCGAACGGTGCGGCACTCTCCAGGTGTTTGGAATTCAGCGCTCGTGAAAAGGGTGTGCGGTTCATACTCAACCGCCACATGGACGAGATTGTCCGCGAGCAACAGTTCTCTGGCCGCGTTGTAGGTATCCGGGCCAGCTATTCGCCGAGGTTCGACCCGGAGACCGGGAGGCGTTTGGAGAGCCTTTGGCAAAACGGCGCTATCGACGACCGAACCGAAACGATATACATCAGGGCTCGCAAGGCGATCATCATTGGCGCCGGCGGTCACGGCGCCAATCCGCAGTTCCGCAGTATGTTCTACCCGGCATTCAGAGAGCCTGCTTTCGTGTCCAGCGGCTGGGCCCTGCTGGGACCGCGCGGCCAGGACGCCAGCGGGATCATCGCCGGAATGAGGGTCGGGGCGAACCTCGCGGGGATGCAGCAGAACCTCTCGTACGCCAGTACGTTCCATATTCCGGGAAACCTGGCCACGCGGGATCCCTACACGGACATGCTTCCGGGCCATCCGACGTTCTCGTTCCGGGGATCCACGGGCATCAACCTTCCCGACGATTCCTTCCAACACTTGATCGTTGTCAACCAGGTGGGGAAGAGATTCTTCAACGAAATGCTTATCACCACACGGCGGGGTGGCGCCGCCTTTCCGGCCGGGCCCCGCAAGGGCCAGCCCCACCCGGGGCTCGACCACGTGCAGATGGATTGGCGCAATGCGAGCGCCGCAAATATCAAGGCGACCTACTCCGAGCCCAACAGCATTCACGCTGCGTTGGCGATGAACGAGGGTTCGAAGGCGCCAGACTTCTTCTCCGGGCCGATCTGGACGATCTTCGACCGCGCTGCAGTCGAGCGTGACAAATGGAACATCGATCCGCCATTCACATCGCCGACCAACGGCTTCTTCTTCAGCGCCGATACGATCGCGGAGCTGGCCGCGAAGATCCACCGCGGTCATGAGTTCCAGAGAGTGCCGCTCACGTCCCTGGTGGAAACGGTGGCCAAGTGGAACTCGTACGTGGACAAGGGTAGCGATCCGGAGTTCGGGCGCGGGCCCGATGCGCCCATGTATAGGATCGAAAAACCGCCATTCTACGCCGCGACACTCTATGCGGTCTGGCACGATTCGTACGGTGGTCTCCGGATCAACGGGCGGGCTCAGGTGATCGACATGCAGGGCGAGCCGATACCTGGCCTCTATGCGGGTGGAGAGTCCAGTGGCGGCGGTAACCAGCATGGCCTGGGAAGAGCCCTCGTCCATGGCTACATCGCAGGTACGAACGCCGTAAAGGAACCTAGCATTTCATAAGCGGTCACATGGCTTCGCAAAGCGATAAGATGCGCGGTCACGCGTGCGCAGTCGACGTCTCTCCTTCTGTTGTTGATGCTGGGGCTGAGATGACGCTGCACGGTAAGGTTTCGTGTTCCCCAGCATGCGACCTGCGGGGACACACCCTGTTGATTCAGGACCAGACCGGCGCCGAAGCGGGCCGCGTTGAGATCACCGAATTCGACGGCGTGACAAACGCGACTGGTGAGTTCGTGATGAAATCGCCGGTCAAGCCGGGGGAATATACGTGGTTGGCCGTGTCTCCGGCGGTTGTGAAGGAAGGCGTTTCATACATGCAAGCGTCGACGCCGATTTCGTTTACGGTCAAGCCTCACGCCACGCATGTCGTCGCGTGGGATACCCCATCGGCTGTTGTGGTCGGTGAACGATTCAGGATGAAGGTCGGGATCAAGTGCCCCAATGAGTGCAACCTCACGAACAGGGACTTTGGAATCTACGACCACGAGGAGGAACAAGTCGCTAGCGGGACGCTCACTGGCGACCGCTGGCCGGGGACGAGCGGCCTATATGTTGCCGAGGTCGAACTTGAAGCCCCGGCGCCGGAGGGCCTCTACACGTGGAGTGTCAGGGGCCAGGGATGGGATGTCGGGATCCCGCACGCTGAAGGCTCCATCAGTTTTGGAGTCAGAGTCGTCCGCCATCCCGAGTATCTCGTAACGGTCGAGGCGGTCGAAAAAGATCATCAAACTCCGCTCAGCGGAGCTCGTGTCGTCATGCACCCATACAAAGCCGTCACCGACGAGCGTGGCATAGCGGAGGTGCGGGTGGCCAAAGGTGCGTATAAGCTCTTCGTCTCCCAGACCAAGTATCTTACGTTTGGCCTGCTCGTCGAGGTAACCGCGGACATGAAGGCCAGAGTGGAGCTTGACTTGGAGCCCGTGCCTGAACGCAATTGATCATTGGTCATTCCATATGTTTTCCCCGTTCTACTTTTCCAATGCTAGCGCAATTACTTCGGCCGGCTCCGTCGGCGCACCGACGGTGAAGGCGATGTACACATATCCAGTGGTATTTGAATTTTTTTTTCCGCGTCCGGCTTGCATTGGCTTTTCCTTCCTGGAGCGGCGGCAGCGATTTTGTGGGCTTTTTAGTGGTTCGGAATGAACACCATGGACGCGATGCGCGTTTATTTTCAATTGCGATCCGATTTCCCAAGCTGGACGTATGGACGACGTGAGCCTTGACTAGACATGAAGGGAATAGCCCCAACGGGAATCGAACCCGTGTTTTGGCCTTGAGAGGGCCACGTCCTAGCCTCTAGACGATGGGGCCATGAACTCAAATAACCTAGCACAGACGACCGAGCGCCCGCCAGACCTGTCGTCTGAGGGCGCTCCAAGGACGGGCGCGCGGTCACAGACCGCGGCTACAACCGCGAATGTCCGCATTCAGAATGTCAAGCGGCCGACGATCTGGCCCGATCGCGGCTGAGCCCCTGCCGTCGGGGTCGTGGGAGTGTTTCCACCGTTAAACCAATTGACATAGCCGTAACCGCCGGTCAAGCGCTGGAAGCTGTCTTTCGTCACGGGAGCAACCGGATTAGCCCCAGCCGTCGACGGGAAGGCAGGAAACCCTGTATAAACTGGAATCGGGCTTGACAGGAACAGACGGTTAAATACGTTTTGGAATTCCGCGCGGATCTGGAAACTGATGTTGCGCTCGCGGTTGATGACAAAGTTGCGAGCTATACCCAAAGATTCCGCTGGCTGACGCTGCCAGCGATAGTCGTTGTAGTAGGGCGGAGAGGTACCGAACTCGCCTGGGGCGCTAAGGATGCCAAGTGAAGGCAGGCCAGTCTCGCCGCAGCATCGAGTAAACCACCAAATCAACGTAATGGTCGTATAGCCATTCCGCCTCACGCAGTATCCCTTCCTGCACGAACCCGAGCCGTTTCGCGACGCCCCGGCTCTTCAAGTTGCCTGCGGCACAATGCAGGAGCACTCGATTGCAGCGCTGATGACTGAAGGCGTAATCGGTGAGACGTGCCGTTGCACGTGTCATGATCCCTCGCCCCTGTTGACCGGTATCGAGCCAGTAGCCCAGTTCCGTTTTTTGATTCAGCGAATCCAGGTAGTGCTCTCCGATGATGCCGGCGAGTCGTCCGTCGCAGACGATTCCAAACGTGAGTCCATTTGCATCTTCAGCCTGCTCGACGCACCGCCCGATAAAGCGCAGCGTATCCAATATGCTGGTGCTGTTGTCCAGCCAGGGAAGCCACTCGCGCAGATAGGACCGGTTTCGGTCAATTAACTCGGTCAACTCCTCTGCGTCGTCCCTGCCGATTTGGCGAAGATGGAACGAAGTATCGATATGGACTGTGAGACGTTCCATAGGAGGTGGGTAATTAGCGAGACTTCTTTGCCGCGAATTGCACCAATGACGCGAATCATCCGCAGGATTTGCAGCCATCACCCCGGGATAGGCTAATCCTAATCCTGAAGCTTGACAAGCTCTGCGACCGCACATTCTCCAGAGCTTAGGAGCAATTGAGTTGACTGAAAACTGCCGTTTGCCCCGCTTCAGAACGCCGCTTCGACGGCGGTTTTGGGCGCTTCCAGCAAGTCGATGAGTTGGCCGGCAAGTGGACTGATGCGTGAGCCGGGCGTAATGATGCCGGCAAGATTGAGTGGATCTGCCGCGGTGATGCGCAAAGGAAGGTCTGAGGACTTTCGCCGGATCGCGCGCAAGAGATCGACCGCCTCAGGTTTTGCGAATTGCTCTCCAAGAAATCCGGACACAAAACGCCCGCCGCGAATTTCGCCGCGTGCCTCCATGCGGCGCAGAACGATCAGCAGATCGCGCCAGGCAGGGGCGAGCGTTTCGCGCGAGAGCAAATCGCGGAAAACGATTCCCCAGCGATCCAGATACTGGCGCGCGAGAGATTCCGTACGTTCGTCTTGGGGAGAGCCAGACGAAGGAACTTGCAACAAGGCCCATCGTCCGGCAGAATGCCGCGGCATTTTGGAACGAAAGCGGCCTTCGCCCCTGCGCCGTTTCGGATCGACCAACGCACGCAAATTTTCAAAGCCGTCAGCGGTGACCTGACCGCCGGCCGCGAGTTCCCACAGTCCGTCCTCGACCTCGCTGGTCAGCAGTCCTGTCGCTTTGACCAACTCCGGCAGGAATGAAGCTCCGCGGTGGCCGAGCGCCTCGGCGATGGCTCGGGCTGCGTGCGAGATTCCATCACCGCGAGGAACCGGCTGAAGAAGCCAGGGCATGTCCTCTCGCAGGAAGATGGCCATCGGCGCGACTCGTGTGGGCCGCACTCGGCGTCCTCGCAGATTCACGTCCATTAATAATGACGGATGCGGCGACAGGCGTCCCCACATCACCTCGCCTGAAAGACACAGTTGATCGAGTAGGTCAGGCGTATAGCGAGCCACGCGCTTCGGCAGCACGTCGGACTCCCAGGACGCCGCCGATACCTCGTAGCCCTGAAGCTGTTTGACGATCTGGAGCGTCCCATCGACGCCGTGCAACTGCGTTCCCGGTGCGACATGCTGCCAGGCGAACAGGAACCTCATGAAATCGGCGGCCGTCACGGGCTCGATTTCTTTCCGCAACCGCCCCAGTGTGAGCCGATGAATCCTGGCGAGCAGCCTCCGGTTGCACCATTCGATTTCGGCGTCAGCGGCCCTTGCCCCCGGCGCAAACCGCCCTCTCAGAACCTGCCCTTCGGACTCCAGCCGCGCCAGCGCCGCGTCGACCGCTTCACGTGGCAGGCCAAGCCGGTCCGCCAACGCCGTTGCGGTCATCGGCCCCGTGGATTCCATCCATCCCCGGACCACTTGCGTAGCCGGAGGAACGAAAGTAGCAGATTCCCCTGCTGGGACAGGTGGGGAGGTTGAGCCGTCAAGAAAATGCTGTGAAGCCACCGCAGCCGGCGCAGACGGAGTGGTCATATCAGGGCTGACTTCTTTTGAACCAACCACCCCGTCCGCGCCAATTAAGGTGACTTCGGGGCTTTCTTTCGATGGCGCGGCCTCCCCTCCTTTGCCAAGGAGGGGATTCTGCCAGCTTTTAAATCTGCCTTCTGGGTAAGCTCGCTGGACTGGAGCTATCCGCTCGCTCGCCACCCAGAACTCGCGGCCGTTATTCCCTAGGACGGTTGCCCGCCTTGCTCTCGTCAGTTCTTCAAAAAACCCCTCCCACTCTCGCGTTACTGGCAAGACCATCAGCGTCAGGAGCGCATCATGCAACTCGTCTGCGTCCCTCACCAGCGGCCACGACTCACTAAACACTTCCTGAATTGCTGCCGGGTCCAGCGCCCCAATCTCTCCCGCGTCGACTCCCAGGCTCCGCCGCATTTGGACTGCCCGCGCGCGCCGTTCCTCCAGCGGTGCGTCGTCCAGGTACGCATACGGATTCGCATTCAGGATCTCGTGAGAAAACGGTGACGGCTCTGCCGTATCGATCGCGACGGTTTCAATTTCACCGGCTCCGATGCTGTCGAGAATCTTCTTCAGTCCTTCCAGGTCCATCGCCTCATGCAGACCATCCCGGATCGTTTCGTTGACGAGTGGGTGATCCGGAACTCGAATCTGACCGTTGAGATTGTCTCCGCAAGCTGCCTGATCCGGAAACACCGCGGCCAGGAGATCATCGGATCGCATGCGCTGTATCGGTGGCGGTACCTTTCGTCCGCGTGCGAAGCGCAAGACGGCGAGCGCACGCGACGCATTCCACCGCCACCGGGCGGTGAACATTGGCGAGTCGAGCAGCGCCTGGGTCAGTATGTCTTCAACGGTTGAGAGGTTGAGAAATTGAAAGACGATCTCCAGCGGAAAACTATGTTGTTCCCCGAGCGAGATCACGATGCCGTTGTCCGTCGCCGCCGCCTGCAGCTCGAAATTGAACGTCCGGCAGAACCGCTTCCGCAGCGAAAGACCCCACGCGCGGTTGATGCGCGCGCCAAAGGGAGCGTGCAGCACAAGCTGCATTCCGCCACCTTCATCAAAGAAGCGTTCCGCAACGACCTTCCGTTGAGCGGGAAGCGCGCCGAGTGCCGCGACGCCGGCCCGCACATAGAGCGCTGCTTGTTCCGCCCCGCGGCGATCCAGTGTGCACTCTCGCATGAGCCATTCGACGGGATCTTTCTCCTTCGTGATCGCTTCCCTGACATTCGCGACCTCGGCGGAGAGCTCGACCGTCCGCCCGGGCGCCTCTCCTCGCCAGAAAGGAATTGACGGCGCCGCTCCGTGCGCGTCTTCCACGCGCACTCGTCCATTCTCGACTCGGCGGATGCGCCACGACGTTGTTCCCAGCAGGAAGACATCTCCGGCCAGGCTTTCGACCGCGAAGTCCTCATCGAGCGTCCCGACAATCGTTTCTTCCGGCTCCGCAACCACGTAGTAATTGGCGTTTTCCGGAATGGCTCCACCAGACGTGATGGCCGCTAGCCTTGCTCCACGCCTGCCCCGGACAACACCATTCACCTGATCCCGATGAAGGAAGGCGCCGCTGCGCCCTCGTCCGGTCGCAATCCCATCGGAGAGCATCCCGATGACGGCGTCGAAATCCTTCCTCGGAAGATGCCGGTACGGATATGCCCGGCGCGTGAGTTCATAGAGGTCGTCTTCCCGCCACGGCTCGCAAGCCGCTGCGGAGACGATCTGCTGGGCGAGGACATCGAGCGGCCATGGCGGGATCTCTAGCGCATCCAGAGAACCTGCACGGATCGCACGGACCAGCGCTGCACACTCGAGCAACTCGTCTCGTGTTGTCGCAAACAGCCGCCCTTTTGGAATGCTGGCGGGATCCACGCGGTGGCCTGAACGTCCGATCCGTTGCAGCGCGACGGCAATGGATCGCGGAGAACCTATCTGGCACACCAGGTCCACCGATCCAATATCGATGCCCAGCTCCAGGGAAGCCGTCGCTACGACCGCGCGCAGTTCGCCATCCTTCAATTTCTGCTCCGCATCCAGCCTGAGCCTGCGCGACAAGCTCCCATGATGCGCCAGTACAGCGCTCTCCCCCAGGCGCTCCGCGAGGTGATGCGCGACCCGCTCTGCGAGCCGGCGCGTGTTCACGAAAACCAGCGTCGTGCGATGCGCCAGAATCAATTCCGCGAGCCGGTCGTAAGTCTCCGCCCACATTTCGTTACTCGCCACCGGTCCGAGTTCATCTTCAGGAACTTCAACCGCGAGATCCAGTTCTCTGCGATGCCCGCTATCCAGGATGCGGAGCTGTTTGTGTGGGTTGACAAAACGCGCCACTTCTTCAATCGGCCTTACCGTCGCCGATAACCCAATCCGCTGCGGCGGCTCTCCACCGGCTTTCATCACGAGATCATCCAGCCGCGATATCGAAAGCGCCAGGTGCGCACCCCGCTTATCATCGACCACCGCATGAATTTCATCGATGATCAGCGTCTTTGTGGTCTTCAACAACTCGCGGCTCTTTCCCGCCGTTAGCAGAATGAACAGCGACTCCGGTGTCGTGACGAGACCGCAATCTCCGCCAGGGGCTTCTCTAGGTTCTTGTGAATGTCGTTGCTCAACGCCTTGAGCGGTGACACATACACGACTTCCGTTCTGTCCTCAAGCGAACCGGCAAGCGCCGCGCGAACAAAGCCGTCCAGACATAGCAGAAACGCCGCCAGCGTTTTGCCCGAGCCGGTCGGGGCCGAGATCAGCACGTCGTGACCGGCCGTGATCTCCTTCCAGGCAAGCTCCTGCGGTTCGGTTGGCCGAGCAAACGAGCGATGGAACCATTCTTCAACGAGCGGATGAAAGAGCATGAGGGGCGAGTGTAACAGAATTCGAAACCGTTCACTGACCACTGACCGTTGATCATTTTTCCTTAAGCGGGAGTAGCTGCCTGAGCGATGGCAGCCGCCTCATTCAAGCCTTGCACGTTCCAGCAGAGTTCCATCAACTGGGAGCGCCGGTCTGATGGGAGTATCCCTTCCGTAAGGCCGGTGAACTTTGTCTCCAGGTCTCGATCGCTCATCGGATGGTCGACACTGCCGACGGCGTGTTCGACGAATTTTTCCAAACGGTGTCCGTCCTTAGTTCTCAGAACGATCCGGACTTGATCTTCGCGCAACGTCGAATCAACAATGGTGGAAACGCGATCTCGTAGGGAAGTAACCGTCCGATCGTGTACCGCACGATCACTGAACTGATCGATGCCGCCGCCCCCTTCGATCAGGGCAACACTGGCAGCGTGGTAGATGCTGAACTTTCCTTCCAGACCGGTCTGGGGCAACTTCTTGCTCGTAAGCTGCATGACGAGCGGGTGAACCTTCAGCTCAACACTGTCAATTGTGTCAGCCGTGAGCTTGTGCTCGTTGCGCAGCTGAATACATCCGTCGATAGTGGGATGCATCACGACACCGCAGGCAAATGGCTTGTATGTATTGACGGAGATTTCGTAGGTCTTACCCAGTGTGTTGGTGATGTGGCTGTAATCGTGGGCCGTGCTGACGACATTCGCCCAGCCATACTTGGCTTCAAGACTTTGCTCGGAGCTGGTGAAGTTGCGTGAGGCGAGCAGCGCGGCAGTAAGTCCGTTTTGGGCCGCGCGTCCAGGATGGAAGCTCTTCGTCATGGTCCCGAACATTTCCTGGAGGCCGACAGGCTGCGTCGACGCAAGGCCGAGAGCCCATAACATTTGCTGTTCGGATAATCCAAGTAACTTGCCGGCGGCCGCGGCGGCACCAAAAACACCGGCCGTACCTGTGATGTGCCATCCCGTGTCGTAATGCTGAGGATAAACTGCGTTGCCGATCCGGCATTCCACATCGACACCCGCGACCAGCGCATTCACGAAATCACTGCCCGCGACCGGCCGATGCTCGCTGAGAGCCAGGATCGCGGAGATGACCGGGCCGGCAGGATGAATGATGTTTCGCGCATGGGTATCGTCGTAGTCCAGAACATGCGAGCTGATGCCGTTGATCAAAGCGGCGTGCAGGATATCGAACCGCTCCTTTCTTCCGAGGATGCTCGCTTGTGCGGGCCCCGAAAACGGTGCGAGCGCCGACACCGCAATGTCGACGGTTTCATGATGCGAACCGCCAACCGTGCATCCAGCCCAGTTGAGCAGGGTGCGCGCCGCTTCCTTGCAAACGGCTGGAGGCAGATCTGCAAACTTCGTGGAGACGACGTATCGCGCTAGCGTGCGAGTGACGCCGGTCGTGGATGGAGTCGTGTTCTGCGGAACCATAGGCACCAGGCTCAGTCCTCCTGTAGCAGCAAGAAATTGGCGTCGATTCATATGTGTATCGTCATGTCGTTATTTGTACAACTGCTGAAACTGCTGTCGCAGATACGCGACCTTGGGCAGGTCGTTGATCACGATATAGGGCTGGTTCGGGTGGTGTACCAGGTAGTCTTGATGATAATCCTCCGCCTTGTAAAACGCTTTCAGGGGTACGATCTGCGTCACGATGCGCTGCTTGAACACCTTTGCCCGGTTGAGTTGATCGATGTAGGCCTCAGCAACGCGCTTTTGCTCCTCGTCGGTATAGAAGATCGCGGTTCGATATTGTGTGCCATCGTCGGGCCCTTGCCGGTTAAGCTCGGTCGGATCGTGCACGGAGAAGAAGATCTGGAGAAGCTGACCATAGGAGACCTGCGAGGGATCGTAGACGATTTGGACGGATTCGGCGTGTCCAGTCGTGCCGGTACTCACGATGTCGTACTGGGCTGTGGCCTGAGTGCCTCCGGAATATCCGGACACGGAGCTTTTCACTCCTTTGACGTGATCGAAAACGGCTTCAATGCCCCAAAAGCAGCCGCCGGCTAAGACGGCGGTTCGCTCGCCTTTGGTGGTGACGCGTGCTTCGTCCACGACTGGATTGGGGATTGCCACAGCAGCGCTGGCTCCGCTGCAGGCCGCTGCAGCGCCAAGACAGAGCAAAGTAAGAAACGCAAGAGGGTTACGCACGGGTGTTGCTCCTTTCTATGTGAAGAGTGGAGTATACATTCGCTACAGCCGATTTCCATAGTTTGGACCGGCACGAACAGGTACTCCCCTGCTTCGAAAAGAGGGGTAGCCGCGGAGCGGCCTAAGAACGTAGGCCCGGGCGCGAGCCCGGGGAAGTATAAGCATTTGATTTTTGCGCCCAACTCACGTTTCGATGCGAACGAACTCCTAGCTGTTCGGTCCGCTCACGATCTCTGCAGCACGAAACAGCTCGTCGGCGGCTTGCAGGATGGTGCGCCGGAGACGAATCGGATAGTCTTTTTGTTGAGCGAGAAAGGCGCGGACCGCATTCGCAGCGGGGCGCGTGTTGTGGCCACCCAATGTCGCGTTCATCCAGTTCGTCGGGAAGAAGATGTCGCCGGTGCGTTGGATCTCGCCGAGCAGGTCCAGCGCGGGACGCAAGTATTTGTCGGATTGCGGTGCGCGCAACGGGTGGTTCAGATAGCGCAAGCCTTCGAGCACCCACGGCTCGCGGCGACGGTTCTTGACGTCGGCCAGGCTGGCGAACCAGGCATCGCGTGTATCCTGACGATCGGACAGCGCAGGTGTTACGAATTCGAACCGCGCTTTGCGGTCCGGATTCATGAAGCGTTCCCGCTGTTCTTCGAGAATCCGTGAAGCTGCCGGAACGGAGCGGACGGCGAGCTCGAGAGCGATTGTGGCTTCGTCGGGTTCGGCAAGCGTAAGACCGGGGATCTTCTCCTGGCGCCCCCAAACGCGTTCCAGGAAGGCGACTCCATCCGGTGTCGTGACGACCGAACGGAACGCGGAGAAATACGTCGACTTGAGGCTCGATGAACTCGCATGGTCGAGCCCTGAACGCAGCGTCTCTTCAAGCTTTGGCGCCAGCGATTGCCGTGCGTCGCCGCGAATAAATCGCCAGAACGCGTCGTCGACGTACCCAAGTACGAGCTGCACATTTTGTTCGGTGTCCTCGTGCGGCAAGGCACGAAGCGCGAGATCAAAAAAATCGGAAGGCCGGACTCGCTGGTCCAGCAATTCTTCCCAGAGCGTTACCCAGGCAGCGCCGCGGGTGACGGGATCTTTCAATTCCGCAAGGTGCCGTAGAAGATAGCTCCGCGTCGCGTCGTCGAGCGTGAAATCCCCGTAAGCTAACCCGCCTCCGGTTGGAAGCACGAATACCGGCGGATCGATCTGCAACTCTGTGCGTTGATTCCGGAGATCGACCGCGATAGAACGCAGGCCACGGGCTGTTCCGGCAAGCACCTGGATGTGCTGCGTCCACCGGGGATCGGTTTGGACGAATGCGATGCGCGGTCCTTCAACCTCGGTGCGTACGGACGGGCGGCCGGCTTCCTCAACCCAGGCGCGGCTCCACGCCGTGAGATCAAGAGGAGTGAGGTCATCAAGCACGCGTACCAGGTCAAGCCACGTGGCATTGCCGAATTCGAATTGAGTCAAATAGGCACGGAGCCCATCCCGCAACCGGTCAGGCCCGAGAATGCGCTCGAGTTGCCGCATCACGATGGGCGCTTTCTCGTAGATGATCGCGCCGTAAAGGCTACCGGCTTCATCGAGATTTGCCAGTTCCTGTCGAATCGGGTGCGTGCCCGCAGTGCGATCCACTGCATAAGCTGCCGGATAGTGAGCAACGAGAAACCGGAGCTCGTGATTCACCTTGGGAAAAGCAGGATTCACGATTTTCGCAGCCATGAAGTTGGCGAAGACCTCTTTCATCCAGACGTCGTTGAACCAGCGCATGGTAACGAGGTCGCCGAACCACATATGCGATGTCTCGTGCGCGATCGTGCTCGCGCGATTCAGCATCTGGTTCTCGGTTGCCGACTCATCGAGGAGAATCGACGACGCGTTGTAGAAGATCGCGCCAGGATGTTCCATCCCACCGAACTGAAACGAAGGAATGGCGACGAAGTCGAACTTGCCGAATGGATACGGAATCACAGTGTACTTTTCGAGCCACTCCAGCGATGAGGCGTGAAGATCAAATACGACATCCCGGTTTCGCGCGACCTTCTTCGCATCGGTCTCGCGATGGAACATACGATATATTCGGCCATTGCGCTCGGCGGTCTCGAGTTGAAACTTGCCCGCGGCGAAGGCGAAGAGATACGCTGGGATCGGCTGGGTTTCTGCGTATTGGATTCGAACCCGATTGCCGGAAGCTTCACGCGAAGTCTCCGTGCCGTTTGCAACCGATTGCCAGTCGGCGGGAATCGTCAACTCCAGGGTGTAGCGCGCCTTCAGATCCGGCTGATCAAAGCAAGGAAATGCGAGATGCGCGCGGGCCGGGACAAACAGCGTGTACATGAAATCCGGATTGCGATTCAGTGGGGCATCTCCGGCACGGAACACGATCTCGACCGTGTTTTCACCTGAAGACAAATCTTCTTTTGGAATGATGATGTGGTCTTTGACAGCGCGGAACCGCGATGGCCTTCCGCCTACGGAAAGCGAAACCGGCGAATCGGCGCCCGGCGTGAAGTCCAACACAACGGGCCGTGAAGTATCCTTCAGCGCGAAACGGACAACCGCTCGGCCGGAGACCGGTTCGGATGTTGCCCCGGGAATCGAAAACGAGAGCTCATAACGCAGGTCTTCGATGGCTTGGACGCGTTCCGCAGCCAACGTAAGCGCGATTCCTGGTTCCGGATCGAGCGTGTCCACGGATTTCCCATTCCTCTCACAAGCCGCAAGGGTCAGCAACGCGATGAGCCAGCGCATTGGGGAAATTATAGCCGCGGATTCCCCATTCACAAGCGAGCGTCAAGAAAGGACCGCGTGATGTCTGACGCGAGCCGGGCGGCGCCGGGTTCGTAGCTTTTGCGCGCATCGCAGAAGAACCCGTGATCGGCATTCGAGAATACGACTTCGACGTACTGCTTGGTCGCGTCACGCATGGCTTTCGTGACCTGGCTCCGCTGCTCGGCAGGAATGTGCTGATCGAGTTCACCCCAGAACAGCAACATTGGCGCGGCCAATTTACTCGTGCGCGCGAGCAAAGGAGGGATGCCGCCACCGTAATAGGAGATCGCGGCTTTCAGTGGCACGACGGAATTAGCGAGAAACGAAGTGCGTCCACCCATGCAATATCCGACGCATGCAATCGCATCGCCCACCTCTACGCGATTCTTTAGCCAGTTATAAGTGGCGCGGACATCGTCCTCCAATCCGGACTCGGTTAGTGCCTGCATGTGCGGCATCACGGCGGGAAAGTTGTCATAGCCTCCCTCCCACTTGGGCGGCGCGGTTCGATGAAACAGCTCAGGCGCTATCGCTGCGAAACCCAAGCCGGCAAATCTTTCGGTCACGTCCCGAATATGCGGGTTCACACCGAATGCTTCCTGGAAAACCAGCAATCCACGTTTTGCTTGTTGATCCGACGGCCGTGCAAGCCATGCCAGCATGGTTGCGCCATCATCTCCCTTGATCTCGACGTACTCTGAAGTTACCTTACTCATCGTTCACCCCCGCATAACAATACCAGAAAGCGAGGAGGTGCCCATGACGGCGCGATTTGATTCTCCAGGTGTGATTCTCACCGGTGGTGGTTGCCGCCGGCAGGCAGCCGAGCTGCTTTCGAGTCTGCGCGCCCGCGAGACACTTCTGGTGGCGGATCCTTTCTTTGCTGCAAGTGAGTTCGTCCTCGAGCTTCAGATCGACCTGAAGCGAGCGGGAATCTCCTGTCATCCGTTCAGCGATTTCCAACCGGATCCGACAGACCGAAATGTCGCAGCCGGTGTCGAGCGCTTTCGCGCAATTGGCGGGGATTCCATTCTTGCAATTGGTGGAGGCAGTGCGATTGATGTCGCCAAGATCATTGGTGTCGCTTCGACGAACCGTGAATCCATCCGCGAATTCCAGGGCTACTATCGCATTCCAAATCCCGGTCCGCCGCTGGTGGCGATGCCGACAACGGCCGGCACCGGTAGCGAGGCAACGAAAGTTGCCGTCATCACGGACACGGCGCGAAACGTAAAGATGATGATTCTGGATTCGAAGCTGATGCCTTCAGTGGCGATCGTGGATTACGAATTGACATTGTCGATGCCCAGGCCGCTCACGGCTCACGTCGGGGTCGACACCTTGACACACGGAATCGAAGCCTACGTTTCACGCAAAGCCAACACTCTTACGGACTCGCTGGCGCTGGCTTGCGTCACAAAAGTACAGAACTACCTTCGGGCGGCGTGGGGCGAAGGCGGCCACAGAGAAGCTCGTGAAGCCATGTCTTTGGCTGCCCTTCAAGGCGGGCTGTCATTTACAAATTCGAGCGTGTGTCTGGTACATGGCATGAGCCGGCCGCTAGGTTTGGTCTTTCGTCTGCCGCATGGCCTCTCGAATGCCGTGCTGCTTCCAACCGTGACGCGCTTTTCATGGCGCGGTGCGGTTGAGCGATATGCCGAGGTCGCTCGCGCTATAGGCGTCGCGCCTGCGAACGTGTCGCATGAGGCCGCTTGTGAAACCCTGCTAGATACGTTGGACCGACTAAATCGTGAGCTTCAAGTACCGCGTCTGCGCGATTGCTGTGGAGGCGATTTTGAAAAGTTTCGCTCCGTGCTTTCGAAGATGGCTTCTGATGCGCTGGACTCCGGAAGTCCCCAGAACAATCCGATTGTTCCTTCTCTCGGTCAGATCGTCGAGCTGTATGAAGCAGCGTGGTAAGCCCTGTCACAACGGGCGCCGTTTTCGGTACAATCACCACGAAAACGGTGGGTGGCTTCGTAGGTGCCGGCGCGACGCAAAGGTCCTTCCAGGGCCAGGTTCGTATCAACTTTTGAACGGAGATCCATATGGCTGCAAATCAGGTGACCGTGGTGGTTCGTATTAAATCGAAGCCAGGAATGGAAGCGCAGGTGAAACAGGAGCTATTCGGCCTTCTTGCTCCGACCCGCGCCGAAGCGGGCTGCATCAATTACGACATGCATCAGGCGCCCAACGACCCAGCGCTTTTTCTGTTTCATGAAAACTGGACGAGCGAGGACGCGCTGAACCGGCATTTCCAGACAGAACATATCCAAAGGTGGATCGACAAAGCCGCAATCTTTTTGGCAGAGCCTATGGATTTGACGCTGTGGCGTCGGGTCGAATAGAGCCCGATCTACACAATGGCCACAAGCTGGAAGCCCGTGCCCGGGTCGTTCGCGCGTACGGTACCAGGAAATTTGAGCTCAGGCGGGGTAAAAGTTCTACGATCAAAATCGCGTTTGCAGGCCGAGATGTTTTTCGAATGGGTCGAAATCGCGGTCGTCGTGAAGCAGGGGAAAACCGCGCTCTATGCAAAATGTTGCAATCCAGCAATCGACGATTTTGCGAACAGTGAATCCTTTGGCGCGGAGCTTGCGATAGTTGATCGCGCTCTGTACGGCAATGTAACGCCCGACTATAGTGTGGATAGGGAAATTGGCGAAGTGCCGCTTCACGGTACGAAATTCTTTATCGGTGGCAACGCCTTGCAATACTTCGCTGACGATCAGATCGCCAAGAGCAGCGTCACCCCGGCGTACAACGGTCTCGAGGGTTTCAGTTTGCGGTGTCTTTGTACCCCGGAAAAAATCGATCCAGACAGTCGAGTCAACGACGACCGGCATGATTACGCCCGCTTCGCATCTGATCCAAATCGCCTTGCCAGCGAATCTTGCCTCGCAACGAAAGAATCCGCTCTTGCTTCTTCACTCGAATCAGCGTGCGTAATGCCTCATCGACGATAGCCTTCTTTGTGGGAAGGGCTGTCAGTTTCCGTGCCTGCTCAATCAGTTCCTCGTCGAGGACAATGTTGGTTCGCATCGAATAATCTCGATTCTGATGTGTATTCTATGCACCCTTGATGTGTATGGTCAATGACCAATATTTTACCGCGCCACAGCCCTACTTCCGTTTCAGCATGGAGGGCCCATCTCCTCCGCGCCGGCGATTCGTTGCGCAAAGTCCGAGACCGGACTAATGCCGATCTTATGCAGCCGGTTTTAAGAGTAAAATTCCCAGCACAAGGGAGAAGTCCAGTGAGCAGGCGACGGCTTCCAACAATCGCGCTTCTAGTGGCGCTCGGGTGGGCGTCTTTCAGCATTGGCCAGAACACGAGGAAGACTTCCTCGTCCTTTCAAGTTGTGGAAGCAACCATTGATGAGATACACGGCGCCTTCAAGTCAGGCAAGCTGACGGCTCATCAGTTGGTACAGGACTACCTCGATCGGATCGAAGCGTACGACAAGAATGGACCGAAGATTAACTCGATCATCACGCTCAATCCCACAGCCTTAGCGGAGGCGGACAGGCTGGATGAGCAGTACAAGAAGTCCGGTTTTGTCGGACCATTGCACGGTATACCGGTACTGGTGAAAGATGAAATCGACACAGCCGGCATGCCGACGACGCTGGGATCCGTAGTCTTCAGAGACTACCGCCCGCCACTGGACTCGTTCGTGGTGGCGAAATTACGAAAGGCCGGCGCCATCCTCCTGGGCAAGACCACGCTGAGCGAGTTCGCTGCCGGCGACACTTACGGATCAATGTTCGGCGTAACCCGCAATCCCTACGATCTGGAGCGGACCGTCGGTGGCTCTTCGGGTGGGTCCGGCGCGGCTACGGCAGCCAACTTTTCGGCAGTGGCCATCGGAGAAGAAACCTTCGCTTCGATTCGCAGGCCGGGAAGCTGGAACGACGTCACTTCCATGCGGCCGACTGCCGGGCTGATCAGCCGTACCGGAATGTACGACGGGTATCCGTCTGAGGCCGCCTCCATGGGTCCCATGGCGCGCACAGTGAGGGATTTGGCGCACTTGCTGGACGTCATGGTTGGCTACGATCGCGAAGATCCCTTGACGGCGCTGGGGATCGGGCAGGTTCCGCAAAGGGGCTATACGAATTCTCTGGACAAGGACGGCCTCAAGGGAGCGCGCATCGGCATCCTGCGCGAATCCATCGGCGTGGCATCGGAGCCGAAATCGGAAGACTTCAAAAAAGTCGATGCGGTCTTTGAGAAGAACGTCAACGAGCTGAAAGCCGCTGGCGCAACAGTGATTGATTCTATGGTAATTCCCGGCCTCAAAGAGTTACAGACCAGGCGGACCGGCAACTCCGCCATTTCGGAAGAAGCGCTGAGAGTCTGGCTGGCACGGAATCCAATCTCACCTTTCAAATCGCGTCAGGATATTCAGAAGTCGCAAGATATCGATAAGATCTTCCCTCCAACCAAGGCAGCCCAGTGGAAGAGCACTCCTGGTCCGCCGGATCTCGCCAGCTACGGCGAATACCTTGCCGCGCGGCAGCAGTTAATGATCAACCTGCTTAAGGTGATGGCCGATAACCGCCTGGATGCAATCGTCCACAAATCCGTGGAGCACCAGCCAACGCTGATCGAAGAGGGCACCAGGCCGCCTTACCCTACAAATAAGGGCGTTCCGGTTCTGAACACGTTCCTCGTGTATGTGCCGTCGATCACCGTGCCGTCTGGGTTTACAACCGACAAGCTGCCGACCGGAATCACCTTCTTAGGGAGGCCGTACAGCGAGGCGACCATGCTCAAGCTGGCTTATTCGTATGAACAGTACACCCATCATCGGATCCCGCCAAAGACCACGCCACCATTACCGGCACCGAAATAAACTCACGAGGTCCAAAGGAGCGTGATGCGCCCCGATGAGACTGCACTGGACTACAAGACCATAAAGGGATCGGACAAATGTCCGATCAGTTCGGTGCCGATGTCTAATTGCAGACCCCTTCCTCGCAGTGGTAGCTTGGTTTGTCGTCCAAAAATTTCAAAGTGTTCGACCCGGGGAGGTTCGAACCTGGAACGCATAGAACCGCCATAGACGATGCGGACAGGTTCCACAAGCAGGAGTAAACGTATGACCAGGTTGCGCATTCTGATTGTTGATGATCACCCAATATTCCGTGATGGCCTGCGGAGAGTGCTCTCCTCAGAGCCTGACTTCTATGTCGTGGGTGAAGCGACGGGCGGTGGCGAAGCCGTGCGGATGGCTTGTAAGGTTAAACCGGACATCATTCTCTTGGATAACCACATGCCTGGGTCCACGACAACCGCTATTTTAGCGGATCTCAATAACGCCAAGTGTTGCGCGCGTACGATATTGATGTCCGAAGAGCTCGACCAGGATGAAATCATCGAGGCTCTTCAGTTGGGCGCACGGGCCGTTCTGGGAAAGAACGCGAACACCGAGCTCTTTTTGAAATGCATTCGCAGCGTCATTGCAGGCCAACTCTGGGTTGGCCAGGAAAGTGTCCTCCGGCTCGTCGAGATTCTAAAGAACCCGCTAATGGCGCCGAAAGACTGTTTTGGTCTCACGCCACGCGAGCGTCAGATTACCGAGGCCATTGTTGATGGATTGACGAATCGGGACATTGCACAGCAATGTTCTCTGTCTGAGCAGACCGTCAAGAACCACCTCAACAGAATATTTGACAAAGTCGGCGTCTCCAGCCGCCTGGAACTCGCCATGTTTGCCATCCACCACGGCATACTGAACCGAAATCATGGATCTCCGCCGGCCGCGGCGCGTCTGGGCGCATAAGATCGATCTCAGACCACACGGAGACCATTACGCGAGATTCATAGGAACTTTGGTTCCTATCGTTCTTGGAACTGTCGGTTCATTGTGGGATGAATGATTACCGTAGTAGGGTTTTTTAGTGGATTCAAGTGGGACCCGAAGGAACTTCAGAGGTACAAACGGACGCGAAATGATTTGCGGCCGAGGTGGTTGCTTGCTCGTTCCCACGATGGATCTCAAGTCTGAAAACAACAGGAGGTTAGAGAATGGACGAGAAAGAACTCACTATTGAAATTGAGGTCTTGGAAGAACGCATCGCACCGACTGCTAATGGCTCGTTGTCCTATGAAGGACAACCCGGAAATCAAGGCAACGGACTGCGGGGCTACGAAGGCCACCCGGGCAATCAGGGCGGACATTAGTCTTTAGTCTTTCCCAGAATTCGTGACAGAAGGCCACCGGTCATCCCGGTGGCCTTTTTTTTCGTTCCGATATTTCGTGGTATCCAATCGACTTCAAGGGTTGCAGGCGTTGAACGCGATGGAGATGCGTTCTCCCGATCCCTCGAACCGCTCCACGCGATGTTCCAGCCACGCTGGGAAAAGGAGAAGGTGGCCGGTGGCCGGCGAGAACGGGACGCCCATGCCGGAGCCCACCCAGGGCAGTTCGATCCCCGGAGTTTCGTACATCGCCACAGCCGGGCCGCGCGGATCACGGAAGACAATCTCGCCGCCTTTGATATCTGTTGGGACCTTCACGTAATAAGTGGCCGAAACGAAGCTTCCTGGATGGCAGTGGAGGACGTTATGGTCGCCTGCCCGGTTCACGTTGATCCAGCCTTTCAGGCAGAAGGAGTCTTTCTTTTTGTTGCCGTCTGGCCGGAAGTGATTCAGGAAGGCCTGGACGTGTTGCTCCATCTGATCGCGGAACTCTGCGACCACCGGCTCCTCCACCTTGAAGAGATCGAACGCGTAGTGCCAGCCTCCATGATTCGTCCTTTGGATCGCATTGCTATTGTCCTGCATTAGCTGGTGTGCGAGTTCTTCCAGTCTCTGATTCATGTGTTTTGGCCCGTCCTCGCAGAGGTAGACCCAGGTCGCGAACATTGGCGTCAGGCTGACCTTAATCCGGGGAACACCTTCGGCGAGCGTGCTCGCGGGACCGTTCTGCTGGTTTTGTGTCGACATGGCGGCCCAATGATACCTCCAGTGCTCGCGATACCCAACGGGTTTTGGCGTTCTCTCGCGCGCCGGCGCGGCTGCTAAGCCTGCCGCAGGGCCTGCGTGGGATCGACCCGGGATGCCCGCCGTGCCGGAATTGCTGCGGCGAGTAGCGTCGTTGACGGCATCCGCACCGGCATCAGGAAGAAAGTCAGTCGTAGAGTTCAGGCGGCGCTGTATACTGCGCTCATGACCAGCACACGCGAACAGTCGATGTGGCGGCGTTTTCTTTCAGGAGTGGCAGTTGCGGTGGCGATCACGGCCGCGGCATTCGTTGTCCGGGGAGCGCAGGGACAGGAACCACAGCCACTCAGCGCCTCCGACATTGCCGATGGCATGAGACTCTATCAGCAAAAAGGCAACTGCCAGGCGTGTCATGGGTGGGCGGGTGACGGCCGCAAGACCGACAGCCAGATGCCCGACGGCGCCAACTTGCGTGACACCAAGCTCAACCGCAGCGGCCTGGTCATGACGATCAAGTGCGGGCGGCTCAACTCACAAATGCCGGCCTTCGACAAGTTTGCTTACACCGACGGGCGCTGCTACGGCAAGACGCAGGCCGACTTGAAATCGTACGCGACACGCATGCCCGATCCTCCCGCGACGCTGCAGCAGCGCGAGATCGACCTGATTGCCGACTTCCTGATCGCGAAGATCGTCGGGAAAGGCCCGATGGATCGCGCCAAGTGCGTCGAATTCTGGGGCTCCGAGACCGACGCCTGCAAAGAATTCCCGAAATGAGTTCCAGTTGAAGATCAGTTCAGCGCGAAGACGAACAGATAGCTGGAATCCTGAAAGTTGTCGAATTTCACAGGATGCAGGTGCCGGCCGCTGGCTTGCACTGCGACATACTGCTTTGATCCGATCGCGTACGTCACCGGCGCGCCTTTCAGCGCGGTGCCCACGTTGAAGCGCCACAGTTCTTCGAGCGTCTCGTCGTTATAAGCCACCACCCAACCATCCTGCAGCGCCGTGAACACCACGCCGCCCGCTGTGGCGGTGGCGCCCGATCGAATTTCGATGTCCGTGACGGCTTTCGCGATGACCTTGTGGTTGATCGTGTCGAAGGCCGTCACCGAACCGTAGTAGAGGTCGCTGTTGTAGGTGCGTTTTTCGCTGTTCTTCTGGTCGATGCCGCCGTTCGGCGACAGGAACGCCACCGCCGCACCGTTTTGTGAGAAGCAGCCTTCGATGCCCACGCCATAGGCGATGTGCTTGACGGGGTTATAGGCGGTGGGCTGGTGGGCGATGCCTCCGTGCCAGGTCGGGCATGTCCGCTTCGTGCCGTCGCCACGCAGCGCGCGCGCTACCGGATTGTAAATTTGCACGTCGAGCTTCGGATTGTATTCGAGCGGCTTGCCGGTCTCCGGATCGATGCCCTTGGTCCAGTTCAGATCGTTGACGTACTGAGCAGCCTTGATGAACTTTCCGTTCGTGCGATCCAGAGAGTAGAAGAACCCGTTGCGGCCGAAATGGCTGACGACCTTGCGAGTCTGGCCGCCGATGGTCGTGTCGTAGAGCATGTGGACGCCGACCTCGTCGTAGTCCCACGAATCGTTCGGTGTGTATTGGAAATGCCAGACCAGTTTGCCGGTGTCGATGTTGAGGGCCACAGCTGCGTCGGTGTAGAGGTTGTCGCCGGGACGCGCCTGAGGATCGTATTGCGGAACCGGGTTACCCGTGCCCCAGATGGTGAGCCTTGTGGCGGGATCGTAGGAGCCTGTCTGCCAGATGCCTCCGCCGCCAGTTTTCCAGGAGTTGTTCTTATCCTTCCACGTCTCGCTTCCTGGATCGCCGGGTTTGGGTATCACATACCACCGCCATAGCTCCTTGCCCGTTCTCGCTTCGAGCGCCGCGACCCAGCCCCGCGTCCCAGCGTCTCCCGCCCCGTTTGCAATGATGACCTTGTCTTCAACCGTGATCGGCGCCGTAACGAATTTTTCCCGAATACCGAACTCGGTGGTGCCGGCCACCATCTTGTCCCACAGGATTTCGCCATTGTCGCGTTTGATCGCAATCACGCGGCCGTCGGGAAGGTTGGCGATCACCAGATCTTCCCACAACGCAACGCCACGCGTGCGCGGCGCGTTGCCCTGGTGTTTCACTCCGGGGTCGGTGACCCAGACGAACTGGCCCCTGTTCGGATCACGGGCATCTATTTTGTAGATTGTGCCCCAGCCGTCGGACGTGTACATGAAACCGTTGTCGATCAGCGGATTCACCTCGTTTTCCGGGCCATTCTGCCCGACGTCTTGCAGGCCGCCGAGAGCCAAGGCCCAGACCATCCGAAGGTTCTTGACGTTCTCCCGGTTGATCTGAGAAAGCTTCGAGTACCGGGTTGATCCGTAATCGCCGTTCATCATCAACCAGTTTTGCGGCTCATTCTGCGCGTTGAGCAACCGGTCCTTGTTAACTGTCATGGTGTACTGGGCGGCGAGTGCCGCCACAGCAAGTGCGACCGCCGACACAGCGGCAAGAGCCGCAACTCTGAAAGGTTTCCGCAGGCAATATCGCATCATGATCTCCTTGATGGTGGTGCCGTCACGTTACACGAATCTGCCGTAGCCCGGCCAGTGTTTTTTGGTGCTCTTCTTTCAGCTTGAACGTAGCCCACGACCTGGGGAACTTCGGTCTAGTGGCGTGCGCCTTTTTCCGAAGGATGCTAGTATTACTCTCCAGCTTGAAAGGCAAGAAGAAATCGTTGAGCCGATTCCCGCGCGTCCATTCCGAAGTGCCGGGTCGATTTCACTGCCGGATGAATTTACCGAGAGGTTTGCGATGATGCTTGCAGGTCGAACGAGATTCTGGTTTCTAGCCACGCTTGCGGCGATCTCCGCGTTTGGAGGGGCGGCGCGCGCCCAAGAAACCCGATACCCCAAGCCAACCGAACTGCCCAATCCGTATCGCCTGGTCGAGGGCTGGCCGACGCTTCCGAAGAGCATGAACGGAGGCCACTGGGGAGAAGTAATCCGGGTACATGTGGATGCGAAGGGCAACATCTGGGTCTTCCACCGGTGCTTCAACGTCGTACCTGCAGGCTCGGCCACCTGCATCGGCCGGGGTCCTGCGAATCCGCCGATTTTGGAATTTGATCCGTCGGGCAAGCTCTTGAAGAGCTTTGGTGTGGGGCTATTCGCTTACCCTCACGGGTTCACCATCGACGGGAATGGAAACTTGTGGGCCACTGACGTCAACGACGAGGAGACGATCCTCGGCATGTCCGCCAAAAACGCGTCCGGTGTGATCATGGGCGAGGAAGTGCTTAAGTTGAGTCCGGAGGGCAAGGTATTGATGATGCTCGGCAAGGAGGGCGTGGCCGGAACCGGTCCGGATGCGTTCGATCGGCCGACCGGCGTTGCCGTGGCGCCCAATGGCGACATCTTCGTTTCGGACGGTCATGCGCCGAATAAGTACGGCACAGGTCGCGTGGTGAAGTTTTCGAAGGATGGCCATTTCATCAAGGCCTGGGGACGCAAAGGATCCGCGCCCGGCGAGTTCGACGAGCCCCACGACATCTTCGTCGGTGGTTCCCGCGGTTGGGTGTATGTCACCGACCGCAGAAACAACCGGGTTCAAGTGTTCGACCAGAACGGCAACTTCATCGCCGCGTGGAAGCAATTCGGCCAGCCGAGCTCGGTGTTTGTCGGGAAGGATGACACCATTTATATAGGCGCTTCCTTTCCCGATCCATCCGCCAAAAAAGGAGAACTGAGGGGCATCACGATTGGGAATGCCATCGACGGCTCACTCAAAGCCTTCATTCCCGACCCTGCCGATTTGGACAAGGTGATTAGGGGAACATCCGCCTCTGGCATTGCGGCGGATAGCATGGGCTCCGTCTTCGCGGCAGACGTCGGCGCACACAACTTGCGAAAGTACGTCAAGGTCAGATAGCAGTTTTGATTCGACCGAGCGGCAGGAACTGGTAAATTGCAGGGACACGCCGATCTAAATCGGCGTGTCCCTGCAACCTCAATTTCATTTCGTAGAGCGCGCGGCCAAGGCCGGCCCGATGTCGGCCTGTTTGGCGAGCGTGCCATGGCCGCCGGCAATGGTGGCGCCGGTGATGCCGTATTTCCTCAGGGCTTCACCCGCGGCGGCCGTGCCTTCCGAACGGTCGATCGGACCGCGGGGTGAGATGAGATCGGTCACATACAGAATGTTACCCGTGACTACGTGCGCCAGGAGAAAGCCTTGGACGTGGGGATTCTGAATATTGTAGAGGCGAATTTCAGCGGCCTCGTCCTTCAGTGTCATCTGATCCTTCACCTCGATGATCTCGGCTGACCGCGGCTTCTTCTGCAGATCGTCCGGAACGATCGTCCGAGGCGCCTTGACATCCTTTTCGAAATAGGCCTTGTCCGGAGTCGGAACGATCACCTTCGCGCCTTCGGCCACATACGTTCGCATGCCGCCGGTGTGGTCCATGTGATGATGGGTCAGGACCAGATACCGGATCGGCTTGCCCGGATACTTCGCTTTTGCCGCGTCGATGACCCATCGCGATTGCCGCTCGCCGTAAGGGGCATCGAAGATGACCAGGTGGTCTTTCATCGCAACGATCAGATTGTTGGCCGTTCCACCCTCGACATGCTGCACGTTGGGCGCAAGCTCGACCAGCTTGAGGCCGCCGCCTTCGGGGAAAATGATGTTGTCGCTGTCGGTGAACCGCGTCAGGAAAAGCCGCCGCAATACCCATTGATATGGCACGTTGCCTGTTGCCGCCGGCTTGGCCGCCGCCTTTACCGCGTCAGGGACCGCAAAGGTGTCGGCCGCGATTGCCGGATTGGCGCTGACCTCCCGGTATGTGAGTTTTGCGACTTCGACGTCGTTGACCCGGTAAGACAGCGAATGCGCGACCTGCACGCGACCGACAGCTTTCCAGTCCGTCAGCACGAGATCAAAGTTCGAATCGCCGTTGATGTTGTCGTCATCGCGCGTGCGGACAGCAGCCGGCAGATGAGTCTTGGGATCGAACAGGATGGTGAATGTCGTTGGCCCGTCAGTGTATGAGACCGCCGGTAGCGACTGCTGGCCGAGCCGTTGAGATCCCGCGGCGCGGACCTTACCCGATTCGTCCATGGCCTTCGCCAGCAGCCAGGGCGAGGCGCGCTCGAGCTCGCGCTGATGCGTGGCGACGCGGATGCCGGACATCGCCTGGCTGCTCTTCTCGTCCGTGACGTAGCCGAGCGCCGGCAGCACCGTCTCCGTGTATTTGATCTTCACCGCCGGTTCGGGGTATTTCTGATCGCGGTCCCAAGCGGTGCGCGCCCTGCCGTTGGCAAGATCCCAAGTGATCGCGAACGTCGCATCCCCCAGGAAGCGCGGCTCTGCGCCGGCTACCAATGACTGCCCGGGTTCCCAGAACTTGGCGTCGCCTTTGATGGCCAGACCTTTCAGTGCGCGCAGTTCGGCGCCACCTTCCGCAGCGACGGCCTGCTTGACGAGATCGCCAGTTCCTTGAGCTGAGGCCGGCTGTTGTTGGCTCACCGCCAGCAGCAGTGCGGCAATCGACAGAACGTATTTCATGGCACTCCCTCCTTTGTTGCGGTTAGGCTACCACCCTTTTCAGGGCACTGCGATGAGAAAGACAGCCGATTGCTTACATGAAACTGGATCCACCATCGAGGTGTGGAGTCTTTTGGTATCGTCGGCGCGAGACGTAAGCAGCGCGTATGGACCGGACGCTCAAATCATCTCCGCTTGGCTGCTATCTTCCGGCTTCTTCTTCAGCTTTTGTTTTGAATTCCCGCGCTCGTTGAAGCACGTCTTCAATGTGGACTAGTCGCTGGCGTTTGGCTTTCCCTCTTCTTGTCAAGCCCATCGATTCGGACTTCTGGGCTTCGCCTTCCAATTCTCGGATTTGTCGCTGGTAGATTTCAATCGCGCGGGAGTCGTCGGTGATCGCGTCCCCAAATTGTCGACGTTGTGCTCGAATACCGCCACGCGACAAGTAAGCGTCAGGATATTGTGGATTGATCGTCAAGACCTTATCGTACTGTGTGAGAGCCTGATCGACATTGCCGGCTTGATAGAAAACCATTCCCAATGCATACTCGGCGTCTGGGTAGTTCAACTTGTACCTGAGTGCTTCCTGATATTCCGCTTTTGCTTTCAAGAGATCTCCGCGTACGAACCAAATGTTGCCGAGAAAATAGTGCGCCTCTGAATTAGCGGGGCTCAGTTTGATGGCCGATAGCAAAGCCTGTTCCGCCTCTTCGAGCCGTGCCGACTGCAAAAGCGTGATTCCAAGTGCCAGGTATGCACGATCGTAATTCGAGTTCAAAACGATAGCGGCCTGATACTCTTCTATGGCTTGCTCGGTTTCGTCCAGATCCGCGTAGTAGTCGCCCAAGCGGGCGTGGGTCTCGAGGAAGGTTGGCGCAATATCGGCGGCCTTGCGATAAAGATGTTCGACCTCCGCGTTAAAGTCGATTGAGCCGATTGCATACGCGAGTCCAATCATTGAACGGAAGTGACGCGGGCTGAGTTCCAGAGCGCGCTCGAACGCCTGCTTCGCTTCCGGATACTCACCACGCAATGACCTATAGTTTCCGAGTTCATACTGGATCAAAGGGAGATCCGGCGCCAATTCCGCTGCGCGAAGGATTGCCTCCTGCGAATTGCCCAGGTTCAGCCTCCACAGAACGTACCAATTCATGGCGTCGCTCGGGTCAAGTTCGATCGCCCGGTTAATCATCCCGAGGGCATCGCGACCTGGCCCGCTTAGGGCCCGCAAACGATCCACAAATGGCTTGAAGGTGGCACACTCTGCCGCGCGCTGTATGGAATCTATTATTCCGACAGCTTCCGATACGCGTGGCTCGAATTCTTCCCAGTTGTACCTTTGTTCCTGTGCGAGAAGAATAAGTGACTCGGCGAGATGCAGCGAATATTCGCAACGCGATGGAGCCAGAGTGGACGCTTTGCGAAATGCATCAATCGCTTGTCGGTAGCCTTCAGGAGTCGCCTGCCGGAATGCTTCCAGTCCCCCTCGATATAGCAATTCGTGTTCTGGCGACGCACTGGGAAGCTTTGTCTGAGCTTTGTGACCACAGCTTGAGGCCAGGATCAAGACGACCAAGACGGACCCTCTATTCATGGTGAAGATCCTGGCGACGATCGTTTTATGAATGATTCGCATTCCTTTCTTTCGCGACAGATTCCTTGACAAACTCGGAAAAACGGGCGTAATTTCCGCACGTCACCAATCGCAGCATTTTGGAGCGGAGATTCTTCTCTAATAGGTTTTCTTAATGTCGTCGCACAAAGCTGAGCGATGACCATTATTACCATGATTAGACCATGGTTCTGGCTGAATGAGTCTCATCCAAAAGGGGGGGTTGTATGAGGACAAGGACGGATTTGCACGTACTGCTAAGGGTGGGAACAGGGATTGTCGGATTGATCGCATTGGGAAGTTGCCTGGCCCTTGCTCAAGGCTCCACAGCAGCCATCTCGGGTGTCGTGCGCGACGCCACGGGAGCGGTGGTGCCGGGAGCGACCGTTACCGCTAAACACATCGAGAGCGGACTGACGCGCACGGTTGGGACCAACGAGAACGGCGACTACAAAATGCAGTCGCTTCCGGTAGGCCCATATGAACTCACGACAGACATGCCGGGCTTCAAGCAACAGGTTCGGCGCGGGATCAATCTGGTCGTCGGTCAGGAAGCGGTAGTGAATCTGACGCTGGAAGTCGGAGCCGCCGCAGAGTTAGTCACGGTGACGGACGAGGCCCCCATCGTGAACACGACGCTGAGTTCGACTTCAGGATTGATCAACGAGGTACAGATAAAAGACCTGCCGTTGAACGGGCGCAGCTTTGATCAGCTCTTGACGCTCAACGTGGGCACGGTCGATAACCGCTCGAATATCAGCAATAACGGCTGGACCGCCTTCTCCGTTGCTGGCAAGCGGCCGGAAACCAACAGATTTCTGATGAACGGTGTCGACTACGTTGGCACCAACGGAGCGGGCAGCTACATTACGCCGTCGGGGTCCAGCGGGCAGTTGCTCGGAGTAGAAGCGGTGCGGGAATACAATGTCCTGCAGCACACCTATGGCGCCGAGTATGGAAAACGGGCCGGCGCGCAGGTCACCGTGGTGTCCGCCTCGGGGACCAACCAATTGCATGGAGACCTGTTCGAATATCTGCG
>WNGL01000580.1_pt1 | contig 76016 bp, 67 predicted proteins | sample 5400591 | NCBI WGS metagenome assembly WNGL01 (sample SAMN13153377, study PRJNA577476) | soil metagenome | isolation source: 80 cm soil or saprolite under Garry oak tree replicate 1 | place: USA:California | collected 2016-06-15 | reverse complement strand
TGCTTGTGCAGGGCGCGCCCGCCGGCCCTGGTGATGCTGTAGTACTTGGCTTCGCGATTGGTCTCGGTTCTCTGCCAGGCTCCCTTGATCCAGCCCCGCTGCTCCAGCCGGACGAGAGCGGGGTACAGCGTACCTTGATTGAGGGTGAGCGACGGTTGAGCGACCTGTTCGAGGCGGGCCGCGAGGCCGTAGGCATGCTGCGGCCCCATCGTATCCAGGGCCCGCAGCACGATCAGGTCGAGGGTTCCCTGTAGAAGCTCCACCCGTTCCGTCGCTCTACTGGTCATTCAAGTAGTCTCCCAACGTGGAGGGTCGCGGAATTGCACTTGAAAGTCAAGTAGACGCGTCCCTTGGCGGTGACGCCGCGACAATAGGGATGGTACGAACTCGTGGCGCGGAAGGAGACGGATTTCGGTCGGCTCAGCCCCGTCCGAGGCGCCCAGGCCCCGGCTCGCGATACTCCTTCACGAGGTCCGCGATCCTCTCGCGGTCGGACCCGGGGAGGGCAAGGAACCGCAGCCCGCACCCCGGGGGGAGGCTGTGCACCTTGTGGAGCTGCGTCGAGTTCTCCCAGGAGACATCGGCTTCCACGACGATCGGAGTCTCGTTTCCGGGAAGCTCGAAGCGCAGCCGCACTCTCTCCCCGACCGGCGGGATGGGGTGGATGACGATGTACACGCCGTCGGCGCTGATGTTGCAGCAGACGGCATCCCGCGTGCTGCCCCCCCATTCCACTCGCCAGCGCCGAACGAACGGCACCCGCCACAGCTTGGAGGAGGGCTGGTGGATCATGGCCGGGACGAAGCTGAACCCGTCATGGGTGGGGATGCGTCGGGGGCCGGGTTATGCGGGGAGCCGCACTCTTTGCGCCCGAACCGGAGCCGTGGGAGGTGCCGGCTCCCTTCCCTCCCTTTGCGGCACCGGAACGGGACGAACCGGAGGGCGGCGGGGTAGAGGAGCTGCGCTTCATGACTTCGACCAAACCGGCCGGTTCCTTCTTCTCCAGAATCCCCTCGGCGAGGATCTGACGCGTCTTCTCCTGCGTGACGCCGAGCCGTCGCGCTTCGAGGAAGACGTCCACCAGCCCGTCCGTCTGGTCTCGCGTCCAGCCCGCCGCGGTGGCCGCGGCCAAGACCTCCCGCGTGTCCTCGGGCGGGAAGCCCTTGCGACCGAGCCGGCCCATGACTTCGGCGGCCTGGGAGACGCTCTCGAGGTCCCGGTTCGCCCTCGCCGCGGCGGGAAGCACGCTCATGACGTCTCCGGGCGTCACCCCCATCGAGAACGAATCGGCGAGCCGCAACAGCGAGCGCTCGCGATCACGGACGGCGATCCCCTCCTTGGCGCATCCGCGCACCACGTCGTCCGCCCTCTGCAGCTTCGAAAGGCGGTCGGAGAGGACGGCCAGGATGGCCGAGGGCTCGGCGCGTCGGGCCATCCCCTCGCGCATGCGGTTGGCGAGGGCCGAGGCGGGAAGGCCGCGCGCGTTCGCGCGTTCGAGCATGGCCAACGCCCCCTGCGTCTGCGTCGCGGAAAAGCCCCTCGCCTCGAGAAGGGCGCGAAGGGCCCCGGCATCGAAGGCGGCATCGCCCCAGACCGGGCCCGCGGCGGCCAGGACGAGCAGGGCGAGCCCGGCCCGCGGCGCCCCCCGGTGCCGGTCCGACCGTGTCGCTTTCGCAGTTGCGCCCATTCCGGTCTCTGCTCAGAGGGAGATGTCGAGTACCGAGTCAGCCCCGCCGTAGCCGCTGTCGATCAGCGTGGCCGCCTGCGGATCGGGCACCCACTTCTCCTTGTCGACCACGAACGCGTACTGGTAGCGCCCGGGCGGAAGCGAGAGCGAGATCCTCCACACGCCGTCGTCGCCCTTGTTCATGGTGGCGGCGTCCCAACCGTTGAAGTCCCCGACGACGGCCACGCTGCGCGCACTCGCGCCGGCCAGCTTCAACTCGACGGGGACGCGAGGGGGCTCGGGCAAGGCGTGCCTCGGGTCACGGAGCACCGTGAGGGCGACCAGGCCCGCCGCCAGGGCGGTGGTGGCCGCGGAAAGCCAGAGCAGGCCGCGCCCAGCGCGTGCGCGGACTCGGGGCGGGAAACGCAACGCGGCCACGCGCCGCAGAACCTGGTCCGAGAAGCCTGCCGGGACGGCTCTCCGGCCCTGCCGCAGAGCGCGGTCCGCCCACTCGAGCAAGGCCGCGCGCTCCCGGCATGCGCGGCAGGCCCCCACCTGGCGCGCGAGGGCGACGGCCTCTTCCTGGGAGAGGCGACCGTCCGCCTTCTCGTGAAGCCACCGCTCGATGTCGTGTCCGCAGGAGTCGCTCGACATTACTTCCTCGTCTCCCTCGCAACCATATACGGAGGCTCCGAAACTTTATTTCACCCTGGTTTTCGTCGCTCTCAACCCGCTGGCTTCAAGGGCCTTGAGCAGGAGGCGCCGGGCCCGGAAAAGGCGGACCTCCACCGTTCCCAACGGAAGCCCCGACAGGCCGGCGATCTCCTCGTAGGACAGCTCTTGCGACTGGCGCAGCACGAAGACTTCCCTGTACTTGGACGGCAGGGCGTCGATGGCCTTCTGGAGGCGGTCCTCCGCCTCCTGCGCGAGCACCGCCTGCTCCGGGTCGGGCGATCGGTCGGAAATCTCGGCCTCCGGAGGACGGTCCTCTCCGCGTCGCCGAGGGGAGGCCAGCCACCGCGGAAGCGACCTTCGCCGAAGATGGCTGCGGCAGAGGTTCAGCGCGATCGTGTAGATCCAGGGATGGAACCGCGAGCCGATCCGAAAGGCCTGGAGCCGCGCGTAGGCCTGAATGAAGGCCTCCTGGGCCAAGTCCTCCGCGTCCGCGGGGTTGCCCGTCATCCGGTACGCGAGATTGAAGATGGAGCCTGCGTACTTCTCGACGAGTCGGCGAAAGGCCTCCTGGTCTCCGGAAAGGACGGCGCGGATCGCCTCCCCGTCCTCCGCGTCGGCGGCGGGGGAATTCGTCATGCTTCAAAGCTTATAACCTGGCCGATAGCCCGTTGTCCGACGGAGGCGCCGCGAAAGACCTATCGACGGGTCAGGGGTGGCGTCCCGCGAGCTTGAACACGTAGCTGATGCCGGCGCTCACCAGGAGACGACCCAAGGGCGAAATAAGGGGCTCCCCGGGACGTAAATCCGGTCGTGGATGACAGTTCTTTGGCTTATACCAATCGGAGGTACTCATGAAGCGTAGGTACGTTCTTCTCCCGGCAGTGATTGCCGTTCTCGGTCTCGCCCATTCGGGTTGCAGCAGTACCCCCACTGCGCCCTCGGGCGCCCGGGCCACGATCATGCTGCAAGACAGTCCGTTCAGCGACGCGAAGGCGGTGCTCGTCACGTTCTCCGACGTGAGCGTCCACATGAGCGGCGGGGACTTCGTTACCCTTCCCTTTGCCTCAGGCGGGAGCAGCCGCACGTGCGACCTCAAGAAGCTGGTGGGCGCCCAGGACGTGCTGGGCACCGGTCCGCTGGCTCCCGGCCACTACACGCAGATCCGGCTCGTCGTCTCCGGTGCCGTCATCTACTTCGACAACGCCTCGAGCGGTACGCCATGCGCGGCCACGATGGCAGCGCCCGCTGGCCGTAACGCGCCGGTAGACGTTCCCTCGGGCGACCTGAGGCTCAACCGGGAGTTCGATCTGACGACAGCACAGACCACCATCACCCTCGACTTCGACGGCGACCGGTCCATCAAGCAGACCGGCGACGGGAAGTACATGATGAACCCCGTAGTCTCAGTCGTGAGCGTCAAGTAGCGGGAGTCGCGCCGCCCGCGTGGACCCGCTAATCGCGTTAGGGTGCGAGTGACCGCCCCTGGGAGTTCTGCCCGCAGTCGGGAAAAATGGGGCCTTCGGGGAGAGCCGTCCTTGATCCTCGTCTGTCGAACTCACTGATAATAAATACCTTCCGGCCATCGCCCACCCCGGTACGTTCGTTGCACATGGAGGGAGCGCGGCGCATGAGCGTCGCTAGAGGGGGGGGCTGGCCGATGCAGCGCAACGGGACGACCCTGGACGAGTGCCGCGAGGTCCTGACGCACCGAGTCACCTCCATCCGTGGCCTCTCGGAGACGCTTCGGGCGGAGATGCCCGGCCCTTCGAGCGAGGATCGCACCCAGGCCGTCGAGGCTCTCTGCCGGAGTCTGCGAAAGCTCCAGGACGGCCTGCACGGCCTCAAACGGGCGGTGCGAACGAGAGCGGATGGGCCCGCCGAGAGGCGGTTGGTGCAGTAGCTCCTCGAGGCCACACTTCCTGTCCCGCTACCTGGATGGCCGGCTCTGAACGCGGCCGAAACGTCGGGTCGTGCTACGATTCCTGCACATGGAAGGCGCGCCCGAGGCCTACGAGGTCGCCTGCCACAACTGCCAGCACTCCTTCGACGCGATGGCGGTTCCCTGGTGCTCGTGCCTCGTCGCCGAGCGCACGCTGGTCTGCCCGAGCTGCCTGACCTGCTTCTGCAAGGCCCCGGCGCTGTACAAGCGAAGCTTCTGGTCGGGCGCACCCCGGGCCCTCTGGGACCGGAAGTTCGCCGAGCATCATAGCGAGCTCGTCTCCAGGCCCAATCCGGCTCCGGGAGAGGTGGTCCGCCCCCTCGTCCTCCTGGTCGACGACGAGAAGGACATCCTGCGCGTGGCCACCCGCACGGTGGAGAGCCTCGGCTACGGCATGATCGTGGGAAGGAACGGCGCCGAGGGGCTGGCCCTGGCCAAGGAGTATCGGCCGGATCTCGTGCTGACCGACGCCTTGATGCCCAAGCTGGACGGACGCGAGATGTGCCGCCAGATCAAGGAAGACGCCGAGACCGCCGGCATCAAGGTCGTGGTGATGACCGCCCTCTACACCAGCGTCAAGTACCAGACCGAGGCCTACAAGAGCTTCAAGGTGGACGACTACCTGGCCAAACCGCTGGACTTCAGTCAGCTCCGGGCCCTGCTCGAGAAGCATCTGGGCTGACGGGCGGGCGCACCGCGTCGAACCGGGTCACCACATGCTCGACACGTCGTCCGAGACCGCTCTCGACGATCTGGCCCGCCTCGCGGCCAGCATCTGCGCCACCCCCATCGCCCTCATCAGCCTCACCGGCCGCGAGCCCGGGTGGTGCGCGGCTCGGGTCGGGCTGGAGGCCTCGGCGGTGCCCCCCGACGCCGCGTTCGTCTCCCTCGCCGCGGCGGGGAGCGATCTCCTCGTGGTCGAGGATGCGGCGGCCGACCCGCGCTTCTCCGCGGATCCGGTGGTCACGTCGGAGCCGAGGATCCGCTTCTACGCCGGCCTCGCCCTCGTCTCCCGCGAGGGGGATCAAGTTCTGGGCGCGCTGTCCGTCATGGACCGCGTGCCGCGCCGGCTCGAACCCGCGCAGCGGGATGCCCTGCGCGCGCTCGGCCGGCAGGCGGTGGCCCAGCTCGAGATCCGGCGCCAGGTGCGCGAGCTGGACCGCACTCTCGCCGAAGTGGCCCGGGCGGAGGAGGCGCTGCGCCGCACCATGACGGGCGCCCTGACCGCGAGCGAGGCCCAGGTGCGGGCGATCGTGGAGAACGTGGCGGACGGCTTCGTGACCTATGGCGAAGGCGGGGCCATCGAGATCTACAATCGCGCGGCCGAGCGCCTCTTCGGGTATCCGCCTTCGCAGGTGCTGGGGCGGAGCATCGAGATGCTGGTGCCGGGCGCGGTCGGGGACCTGAAGGACGGCTTCCATGCCGAGGCCGAGGGCCGCCGGGCCGACGGGACCCGCTTCCCCATCGATCTCGCGATCTCGGAGATGTGCGAGGGCGACCGCCACACCTTCATCGCGATCATCCGGGACATCACCGCCCTCCGGCGGACCGAGCGGCGGCGCGCCGCCGAGCACGCCGTGACCCGCATCCTGGCCGAGAGCCTCACCATCGACGACGCGGGCCCGAAGATCCTCGAGGCCATCGGGAGCGCGCTGGGCTGGACCTGTGGGGCCTTCTGGCGCATCCAGCGCGACGCGGCCGTGATGCGCTTCGCGGGTACCTGGCACGTGGCCGCCCATCCGCCGGTCGCGTTCCTCACCGCGACCGCGGGCTCCATCTTCACGCGGGGCATGGAGCTGCCGGGATGCGTCTGGGAGAGCGGGCGGCCCGAATGGATCGCCGACCTGATCCGGGACGGCCGGTTTCTGCGCGGAGCCGCGGCCGCCCAGGACGGCCTGCGCACGGGGGTGGCCTTTCCCGTCGTGGTGGGGGGCGAGGTGCGGGGCGTCATGGAGCTCTTCGCCCGGAGCGCGGAGAAGCCCGAGGCGGAGTGGCTCCAGATGTTCGCCGCCCTGGGCGGGCAGCTCGGGCAGTTCCTCGAGCGCGACGAGGCCGACCGCGCCCTCCGGGGAAGCGACGAGAGGATGCGGGCCGTGGTGGAGAACATGCTCGAGGGGCTGATCACGATCAGCGAACGCAACGTCATCGAGCAGGTCAACCCGGCGGCCCAGCACATGTTCGGCTATGCCGCCGAGGAGCTGATCGGCCAGCACTTGAAGGTCCTCATGCCCCGGTCCACGGCCCAGGGCGCGGACGCCTTCCTCAAGGACGCCGCCCCGCGGGCGTTGGGCCGCATCACCGAGTGGGAGGGCCGGCGGAAGAACGGCGAGCTGTTCCGCTTCGAGCTCTCGCTCTTCGCCTTCCAGACCCACGAAGGCCGGCACTTCGCCGGCCACCTCCGCGACATCTCCGAGCGCAAGAAGCTGGAAAGGCTGAAGCAGGAGTTCGTGGCCACCGTCAGCCACGAGCTGCGCACGCCCCTGACCTCCATCCGGGGCTCCCTCAGCCTGCTCACGGGCGGGGCCCTGGGCGTGCTGCCGGACGAGGCCCGGGACGTGGTGGCGATCGCGGAGCGCAACACCGTCCGCCTGATCACGCTCATCAACGACATCCTGGACCTGGAGCGGCTGGAGGCCGGGAAGTTGGAGCTACACCTGGAGCCGGCTCCCCTCGGTCCGGTGATCGATCGCTCGGTGGACTCCGTGCGCGCCTTCGCCGAGCAGCAGGGGATCGAGCTGAGGGTGGCGGCGACGAACGCCCGGGTCTTCGGAGACGGAGACCGGCTGGTGCAGGTCCTCGTGAACCTGCTCTCGAACGCCGTGAAGTTCTCCCCGCGCGGCGCGAGCGTCACCACCTCGGTGGTGGAAAAGGACGGCGGGGCGGAGGTGCGCGTGGAGGACCGCGGGCGCGGGGTCCCCGCCAGCCAGCGCGAGGCCATCTTCGGGCGCTTCCAGCAGGTCGAGGCCGCCGACTCCCGCCAGAAGGGCGGTACGGGTCTGGGTCTCGCCATCTGCAAGGCCATCGTCGAGCAGCACGGTGGCACCATCGGGGTGGAGAGCGAGCCGGGTCGCGGCAGCACGTTCTGGTTCCGCATCCCCTCCGGGCCCGGGCCCAAGCCTGCCCCCGAGGTCGACGGGTTCCTGGAGGCGCTGAGCGGCCGCGAGGCCCTGGGCCGCGACGTGCTCCTGGCCGACGACGATACGGCCCTGCTCGGGGTGCTCACGCGGCAGCTTGTGCAGGCGGGGCTTCCGGTGCGCGCGGCCCGCACCGCCCAGGAGGCGGTGACGGAGGCCGCGCGAACCCCGCCCGCCCTCCTCGTGCTCGACGTGGACCTGCCGGACGCGAGCGGCTTCCAGGTGATCGAGACCCTCCGCGGGCGCCCCGAATCCAGGGAGATCCCCGTGCTCGTCTACTCCGGGAGGGACCTGAGCGGGGAGGAGCGGGAGCGGCTGACCCTCGGCCCCACGCGGTTCCTGACCAAGTCGAGGGCCAGCGACGCGCAGTTCAAGGCCCTCGTCCTCGAGCTGCTCCAGGCGCCGGGCCACCTCCGGAGCGAGCCATGAAGGTACTGATCATCGACGACGAGGACGACATCCGCCGGATCGCCTGCCTCAGCCTGACCCGGGTGGGCAAGATGGAGGTGGTGGACGCGAGCGGCGGGCTCGAGGGCGTCCGCAAGGCCGCCTCCGAGCGGCCTGACGCGATCCTCCTCGACGTCATGATGCCCGGGCTCGACGGACCAGCCACCCTGTCCGCGCTCCGGAGCAACCCGGCCACCGCCGAGATCCCCGTGGTGTTCCTGACCGCCAAGGCCATGGCCTCGGAGATCGAGCGCCTCATGGGGCTCGGGGCGCGAGGCGTCCTGACCAAGCCCTTCGACCCGATGTCCCTGCCGCAGGAGCTGAAGACCTGCCTGGGACGCCCTTGATGCAGTCCTGGGACGACGCTTTCGCGGAGCTGCGCGTCCAGTTCCTGCGCGAGGCGGGACCGCGCCTCGACGAGATCGAGCGGCTGCTCGGCCGTCTGGCGGGAGATCCGGCCGACCGCGACGGCCTCCGCGACCTGATGCGCCGCTTCCATGGCTTCGCGGGCTCGGGAAGCACCTACGGCCTCCCCGCCGTGACCGATCTGGGCCTGGAGGGCGAGCAGGCCTGCAACCGACTCCTGCACGAGGGGACTCCGCCGGGGCCGGCCGACCTGGACCACGGGCGGCGGCTCCTGGCGGCCTTGCGGGACGCCCTCGCCTCGTCCTCGAGTACGCCCGCGGCCTCCGCGCCGTCCGCCCCCTCCGAGCCGGCGGCGCGGTCGGTGGACATCCTGGTCGTCGACGACGATCCGTCGGTGCTCGACTTCCTCGTGCGGCGGGTGGAGCAGGAAGGCATGACCGCGCGCCGCGCCACGACCAAGGCCGAGGCGGTTCGGGCCATCGAGAGCCGCCTGCCGGACGGCCTCATCACGGACGTGCGCCTGGCCGACGGGTTCGGCTACGAGCTCGTGGGGTTCCTGCGGGAACGGCCCCACGGGGAAGCGCCGGCGGTGCTGATCGTGAGCGTGCTCACCGGGTTTCTCGACAAGGTCGAGGCGATGCACTGCGGGGCCGACGGGTTCTTCGAGAAGCCGGTGGACTGGGAGGCCCTGATGCGACGCCTGCTGCACCTCCTGGACCGGAACCGGCCGGAGTCGGGCCGCGTGCTCGCGGTGGAGGACGACCCCCAGCAATCGTCGTTCGTGCGGGCCGTGCTGAGCTCCGCGGGCTACGAGGTCCGGGTCTGCGACGACCCGCGGCATTTCGAGATGGACCTCGGGAGCTTCCGTCCGGACCTCGTCCTCATGGACGTGGTGCTGCCCGGCATCAGCGGGTACGACCTCGCCCGCTACCTCCGTCAGCAGGAGCGCCACGCCACTCTTCCCATCCTGTTCCTGACCACCGAGGGACGGATCGATGCGCGGATCGAGGGGGCGCGGGCCGGGGGCGACGACTATCTCGTCAAGCCCACCCCTCCGGCGCTGCTCCTCACCGCGGTGACCGCCCGCATCGAACGGGCGCGCTTCGTGAAGAGCCTGCTCGGCCGGGACGGCCTCACCCGGCTCCTGAACCACACGACCTTCCTCGAACGGGCCGCGGTGGTGCTCGCGAGCGGACGCCGGGACGCGAGCCGGTCCGCGGCCTGGGTCATGATCGACGTGGACCATTTCAAGACGGTCAACGACCGCTACGGGCACCCCACCGGGGATCGGGTCCTGACCTCGCTGGCCGCGCTCCTGAGACGGCGCCTGCGCCAGTCCGATACCATCGGGCGCTACGGCGGCGAGGAGTTCGCGGTGCTCCTCGACGACCTCAGCCAGGAGGAAGCCGTGCGCCTGCTCGAGCGGCTCCTCAAAGAGTTCGCGGCCCAGCCCCACCACGCGCCGGACGGATCGGCCTTTCACGTGACCTTCAGCGCCGGCGTCGCCATGCTCGACCCCGCGACCATGGACCTCAATGCCTGGCGGGGAGCGGCCGACGTCGCCCTCTACGCGGCGAAGGGCGCCGGCCGCAGCCAGGTCGCGGCGGGCCCCACTGCGTCCGGGGGGTCCGGGGGCCCGCGGGTCTAGCTGGCCAACCGCCCGGTGACCGGATGGGACCCGTTCGCTTCGTGGCCTTCTACCTGCTCGCGGGTCTGGCCGCGGGGATCGTGCACTGTCTCACGAACCCGGATTCCACGGTTCCCACGGTCGGCGCTTCCGGAGCCATTGCCGGCGTCATGGGCGCATACCTCTTCCTCTTCCCCCATTCCCGAGTGATCGTCCTGCTGCCGGTCTTCTTCTTCCCGCTCTTCTTCGAGTCTTCGGCTTGCCGGTGCGCGGTGACATCCCCCCGGAGTTCCTGGGCCTGATGAACCTCTATCCGCAACCGGTGCGGCAGCAGCCCACGGTGGAATACCTGCCGGAGCCTCGCCGCTCGGACGGTGTCCGGGGACCGCGAGACTGAAGCCTCGTGGTGGGCGGGCCGTTCACGCCCGGTGGTCTCGCAGCAACGGTCCACGAGGTGCTGGACCGAAAGTAGCCCCGCGCCCGCTCGCGCGCGAGGCTCCCTCCGGCGCTCGCCGGTAGGCGCCGGGGGCCACGCCGATCCAGCGCTTGAAGGCCTTGCTGAACGCCGCCTCCGCGTCGTAGCCCACCCGGGCCGCCACCTCGCCGATGCTGGCGTGGCTGGTGCGGAGGAGCCGGGTCGCCTTGTCCATGCGCCAGCGCGTGAGGTACGTGAGGGGGGGCTCGCCCACGAGGTGCGCGAACCGCGCGGCGAAGGCCGAGCGGGACAACGCGACTCGCGACGCCAGCGACTCCACCGTCCACGGCTCCTCGGGCCTCTGGTGGATCAGGCCGAGGGCCTCGCCGATCTGGGGATCCACGAGCGCCCGCAGCCAGCCCTTCGCTCCTTCGCCGGCCTGGGCCAGATGGGCCCGCACCGCCTGTACGAACAGGATGTCCGCGAGCCGGCTCACCACGGTCTCCGCGCCCGGCTGACCCGATCCCATCTCGGACGCCACGAACTGCAGGCTGGCCTCGAGCCATCGCACGGCGGTGCCCCCGTCTCCCTTCACGTGGATGACCGGGGGAAGGGAGACCAGGAGGGGGTTCTTTTCGCCGTCCTCGAAGACGAAGCAGCCGCCGACCATGGTCGTGAGGGCACCCCCCCCGCCCGCGTGACGGATCCCGCCGGGCTGGCACCCCTGGCGGCTCTTCGGGCAATTGCCGAGGACCTCGGCCACCGGCAACGCCCGCGTGCGCCGGCTGTCCCGGAGGACGTGGGCCTGGCCCTTGGGTAGCAGGACGAAATCGCCGCCCGCGAGCTGGAACGGCTCCTCCACGCCCGCCACCTCGAGCCAGCAGGTGCCCCGGGTCACCACGTAGAAGCCGGGGCGGCCCCCGTCGAGCCGGAGGCCCCAGGGCGCCGTCAGCTCGAGGCGCCCGTGGATCATGCTCTTGAGGTGGACGGCCTCCAGCACGTCGGTCAGGACGTCCATGAACTCCTCCGCGCCCATATTAACAATCATCTAGTCATCGAGTCCAATCGTGGACGAACAGACATCAAATATGGACATTCTGTCAGCGAAACTCCACTCCGACGAGCGTATGTTCCGATCAACGGGGCTCCGCGGTCGGGGGCAGCGGATCCCTCCTGGAGGTCTCATGTCGGGACATCGCGCATTGGCCGTGGCCGGGTTGTTCGCCGTCCTCACCACGAGCCCGGCCTTCGCCCAGGAAGGCGAGGGTCGGGGCGTCGTCGTGTTCGCCCAGGGCGGCGGTTTCAGCCCCCTCACCCACCTCGACGAGCTGGGCAGCACGGACTTCAAGACCGGCTACAACGTCGGGGGTGGCGTCGCCTATCAGGTCAACCGCTACGTCGCCGTCCGCGGCAACTTCACCTTCGCCCGGGCCGAGGCCCGGTACGCGGGCGCCGGCACCATCAACGACATCGCCGGGACCAAGTTCAACCGTTTCCTCTACGACGCCGACGTGCAGCTCCGCTACCCGCTCAAGGGCGGGGCCGCTCCCTACGTGTTCGTGGGCGGCGGGGCCGTGACCGTCAAGCAGGACGTCACTCCTGAGCAGCCGAGCTTCACCAAGGGCGCGGGCAAGGTGGGGGTGGGGCTGAGCTACCGCATCCCGCGGTCGAACGTGGGCCTCTACGTCGAGGGAGCGGGCTGGCTCTACAAGTGGGATCGCAACGGCTTCGACAAGACCCAGTTCGACACCACGTGGAGCGGCGGCATCTCGTATCGCTTCGGGAGCTGAACCGTCGGCACCATGAACGGGAAAGTGTGCCAGGGAGACGCCCAATGAGATACCTCGGGCTTCTGGGACGGGTCCTCTACAGCGCGATCTTCGTCATGGCCGGCCCCGGACACTTCAAGGCCGAGACCATCGCCTACTCCGCCGCGCAGGGCGTCCCCCTGGCCGCTCTCGCGGTGCCGCTCTCGGGCGTGATCGCCATCCTGGGAGGGCTCAGCATCGCGCTCGGCTACAAGGCCCGGTGGGGAGCCTGGTTGATCGTCCTGTTCCTCGTGCCCGTCACCGTGCTGCTGCATCGCTTCTGGGGCCTCACCGACCCGCAGGCCGCGATGATGCAGCAGGTGATGTTCATGAAGAACCTCTCCATGCTGGGCGCGGCCCTGCTCATGGCCGAGGTGGGATCGGGAGGGTTGAGCCTGAAACGCTGAACAGAGTCGACGGGCCGTCCGGCCTCCCCCGCAGAAAAAGTATATGATTTGTGCTGTTTCATGGGGAGACCGGTGGCTTGACCCACGCTTTCGGCATCGACCTGGGCGGCACCCACATCAAGGCGGTGTCGGCATCCGAGGACGGGGAGATCCTCGCGGCCGCATCCCGCGAGACCCGTGACGACGAGGGCCGGTGGGCGGAAGCCGCGCGGGAGATCGTGCGCGAGCTCGAGCGGTCCGGCGGCGGCCCTCCGGACTGGATCGGCCTGGCGGCTCCTGGCTTGGCCGCTCCGGATGGCCGGTCGATCGCGTCCATGCCCGGCCGGCTGCGGGGCCTCGAAGGCTTCGACTGGGCCCGGGCGCTGGGAGCGCCCGTGGCCGTCCTCAACGACGCCCACGCGGCCCTGCTGGGCGAGGCCTGGAAGGGCGCCGCCGCCGGCGGTCGTGACGTCGTTCTCCTGACCCTCGGCACGGGCGTCGGCGGAGCAGTGCTGATCGGAGGCCGCCTCCTCACCGGCCACCTCGGCCGGGGCGGCCACCTGGGCCACCTCTGCCTGGACCCCGACGGCCACCCGGACGTCACCGGCATGCCGGGCAGCCTCGAGGGGGCGATCGGCAACTGCACGGTGGCCGAGCGCTCGGGCGGGCGTTTCCGCGAAACGCGGGAGCTGGTGGAGGCCCACCGACGCGGCGACGCCCAGGCCACTGCGGTCTGGCTGCAGTCGGTCCGGCGCCTCGCCTGCGGGGTCGCCTCCATCGTCAACGCGGTCGACCCCGAGGTCGTGGTGCTGGGCGGGGGGATCGCCCTCGCCGGGGAGGCGCTCTTCGAGCCGCTCGCCCGCTTCCTGGACGAGGTCGAGTGGCGCCCGGGGGGCCAGCGGGTGCGGGTCGTCCCCGCCGCGCTCGGCGACCGCGCGGGCGCCCTCGGCGCCGCCCGCCACGCGATGCTCCAGGCCCGCTCGGCCTCCCCCGCCGGCCGCTACCTCGCGGAGGGCGACCGTCTCCTGGAGACGGTGGCCGCGCAGCAGGCGGCGATCGGCCGCGCCGCCGACTGGTTCGCGGAGACGATCGGAGCCGGGAGAATGGTGCACGTGTTCGGCTCCGGCCACAGCCGCATCGTGGTCGAGGAGATGTGGCCGCGCTACGGCTCCTTCCCCGGCTTCAACCCGATCGTGGAGCTCTCCCTCACCTTCCACAACCTCGTGGTGGGGGCGAACGGCCAGCGCCAGGCGATGTTCCTGGAGAACGTCCCGGGCCTGGCCGAGCGCATCCTGCGGAACTTCGACCTGTCGCCGCGCGACTCCGCCCTCGTGGTCTCGAGCAGCGGGGGCAACGTGGTCTCGGTGGAGATGGCGGAGGGCTTCCGCCGGCGAGGGATCCGGGTGGTGGCCATCCTCAGCCGGGATCACTCGGAGGCGACGCCGAGCCGCCACCCGCAGGGGCTCAAGCTCTCGGACGCGGCCGACCTCGTCCTCGACACGGGAGCGCCCCCGGGCGACGCCATGGTGGCCGTCCCCGGCCTGCCCACTCCGGTGTCACCGGGCTCCACCGTGGGCGGCTGCCTGCTCGTGAACGCGATCAAGGCCGAGGTGGCGGCGCGCCTCACCCGCGCCGGCCACCCGCCGCCCGTCCTGACCGCGGCCGCCCTGGTGGGGGCCGAGGAGTCGTCCCGCCTGTTCGAGGCGGCGTACGACGAGCACGCGCGCCGCCTGGCCCGGCTCTACGCGAACCTGGGCGCGGAGAAGGAGCCATGAAGGAGCGCCCGCTGCGCACCACCGTGGTGGGGAGCTATCCGCTGCCGGGCTGGCTCGAGCTGGCCAGCCGCAACCTCGACGCCTTCGGCCCCGCCGACCTCGAGGAGCTGCAGACGGACGCGGTGATCGCGGCCGTCCACGACCAGGTCGCGGCGGGCCTGGACGTGATCACGGACGGCGAGCCCACGCGCCTGGACTTCAACCTCTCCTTCTACGGCCACCTCGAGGGGATCGAGCGGGAGGCGGCCGCCCCGCGCCGGTTCGGCCCTCCGGGGCACGATCAGCGGGGCCGCCACCGGGTGACGGGCGAGATCCGTGCGCGGGCGGGGCTCGGAGTGGTGAAGGAGTTCGAGCGACTGAGAAGCGTGGCCCCCCCCGGGCCCTCGCTCAAGGCCAGCGTTCCCGGGCCCTACACCCTCGCGGGCCGCCTCCTTCCCAGCGAGCTCTACCCCGACCGGTGGGCCCTCGCGGAGGCTCTCCTCCCCGTCGTGCAAACCGAGCTCCTTGCCCTGGTCGCCGCGGGCTGCCGGGAGATCTGCGTGGACGAGCCCTCCATGAGCTGCTACGCGCACCGCGAGGACCCCGACCGCCTGGTCGACCTCCTCAACCGGACCATCGCGCCCGTCGTGGGCCGCTGCCGGCTCGACACCCACCTCTGCTTCGGCAACTACAAGGGGCGCGCGGTGGCCCCCCGGCGGTACGCCCCGCTCTTCCCCGCCTTCCTCTCCGCGCGGGTGGACGAGATCCACCTCGAGATGGCGAGCCGCGAGCTGGCCGAGCTCCCTCGGATCTCCGAAGTGGCGGCCGCCGGCAAGGACGTCGCGGTGGGGATCGTGGACGTGAAGAGCTATTGGATCGAGCCCTCCGAGGAGGTTGCGGACCGCGTGCGGGCCTGCCTGCGCCACGCCCCGCCCGAGCGCCTCGCCTTCGCGCCCGACTGCGGCCTCAGCCAGACCGCGCGCTGGGCGGCCCGGGCCAAGCTCCGGAACCTGGTCGAGGGCGTGGCCCGCGTCCGCGCGGAGCTGGGTCTCTAGCCCCGGGTCACGGCTTCATCTGCCAGGCGAGCACGAAGCCGGCCAGGATGAACGACCCGAGCTGGTCGACCAGGCTGGCCAGGGCATAGGCGAGCGGGAAGCCGTACCAGTTCCAGAGCGACACGTCGATGGCGAGGAACGGCATGAGCCCCATCAGCGAGACGAACAGCACGCGCTGGGCGTAGTCCCGGAGCCTTGCCCGGCCGAGCAGGATCGCCGCCACCGCGGCCAGGAGCACGTCGCTCAGGAACTCGACTCCCAGCAGCCTCGGGAAGTCCAGGCTGCCGCCCGGAGGATGGTAGATCAGCAGGCCGTGGGGAACGGTCGGATAGCGGTCCTGCCAGCGTTGCTGCGCCGCCTCGTCGCGGGGCGCTCCGGGCGGCAAGCCGAAGCCCGGGAACACGTAGAGCCCGTCCTCGGCGATGCCATCGCGCATCGCGTGCAGGACCGCTTCCTCCCTGTCCCGGGGGATCTCCCGCACCCCCGCCTCGCCCAGGGGCGACGCCATGTGGATCAAGGACGACCAGAGGAACATCGCCAGGCCCCCGAGCAGCGCGCACACCACGACTCGCTTCGCCATGGGCACCCCCCTGGCGGGAGCCTATGGGCCGACGCGCAGGGGTGTCAACGGGCGGGACGGCGCCGCGGGGGAGCTTAGCGCTTCGGGTTTCCCTTCAGGAGGTCGTCGACCGGCATAGACCAACCGGGAAGGACGGGCTCGGCCTCCGCGCGCTCGCCGAGACCGTAGACGCGTGGCTCGGCCGGCTTCTCCGCGGCGTACACCCGCACCCGCCTCTTGCGAAGGACGTCCACGTCCCACACGATGCGTGTGCCCGCCGCGAAGTAGTCGGCTCTCTTGGCCGCCATCTTCTTCTCCGCGGCGGTGCCGTAATCTTCCTCGCTTCGCACCTCGGCCGCGAAGATCGGAGCGCCCTGCAGGAACTTCCCCCCGGTCGGCTCGCCGACGTAGAAAGCGGCATCGGGGCTGAAGGACCGCCGATTCGGAAGGTCGACGATGAAGCCCACGTTGTCAGGGATGGCGTAGCCTCGGCCGGTCTCTTCCTCGTATTTCCGCAAGCTGGCGCAGATGGCCCAGCTCGCGCGCCCGGGCAGGAAGCCGGTGGGAGACATCAGGACGAGCTCCCCCGCGACGATCTCCGCCTTGCCGTTCTCGGGCACGCGGTAGAGATCGTCGACGGTGGCGCTTCCCCTGGGCGCAGCCGGCTGCGACATTGCTGACCTCTGGACACAGCGTAAGTCTGTCTCTCGAAAGGGTCAAACCAGGTCCGTGGAGACAGTTAATTGGTTCGGGAGAGGAGCGCCTAAGCCGCCCCGATCTGGTTAGCGCCGGAAGGCGAAGGCGCGGGCGGGGTTGTCGACGAAGACCGACGCGAGGTGGGCCTCGGTGAGGCCGGCCGCGCGCAGGAGGTCGCAGAAGCCCGTGAGCAGCCAGTCGAGCCCGGGGCTGCCTCCGTAGCTGCGCCATAAGGTGGGACGCGCCCCGTCGGTCCCGAGCATGATCTGTCCCGGGAATTCGGGGACCAGCTCCGCGGCGAGGCGCAGGGTGGGGTTGCTGGCGTCGAGGGGACCGCGGAGCATCCGGTCGTACTCCAGGAAGACGCCGGTGCGGAGCAGGGCCCGATGGTAGTCGCGGTCGAGGGTGCGGTCGGTGTGCGAGAGGGTCAGGTGGCGAGGCGCAACGCCATTCGAGGTGAGCCGCTCCACCTGGTCCAGGCCCAGGCCCGGCTCCACGTGGGTGATCACGGGGCAGCCCGTGCGGCGGTGGGCCTCGGCCCCTGCCGCGAAGGCTATCCGCTCGGCGTCGTCGAGGCCGGAGGTCGCGCTCGCGAGCTTGACCACGCCGGCCTGGTGGGTGGTGCGGCGAACCGTGGGTCCCGCGCAGTCGTTCGCGTCGATCCCTTCCTCGATCTCGCCCACGAACAGGTCCGTCAGCTGCTCCACGCCGAGCCGAAACCGCCAGTGCCCCTCCGGATAGAAGCGCGGGACGTGGAGGCCGGTGGGGGCGATGACGTGAACGTTCGACCGGCGCGAGATCTCGGCGAGCTTCAGGACGTTGCGGCCAGCGTCGCAGGGCATGGTCTCGACCACGGCTCCTCCGCCGGCCTTCCGGACGTCCGTGAGCTCGCGCACCGCGTTCTCGGCCGACGGCAGATAGATCTCGGGGAAGACCTGGGTCACGTAGCAGCGCTCGATGACGAGGTGCTCGTGGGCGTAGCAGCGCCCGAGGGAGCCCGGAGGGATGTCGCCGAGCACGGTGCGGACGAAGGTCATGGCCCCTAGCCGCTGACGCACCAGCCAGCGTCCACCACCAGGGTGTCGCCGGTGATCGCCTTCGCGTCGTCGCCCAGGAGGAAGAGGGCGGCGCGGGCCACGTCCTTGGCATCGATCAGGTCCTCGACCAGGGGCTGCTTGGCCTTCATCAGCTCGAGGACCTCGGGGTCGGCCTGGGCACGGGCGCTCATGGGCGTCCTCACCAGGGCGGGGGCGATGACGTTGACGCGGATGCGTTGGGGCGCGTAGTAGGCCGCCAGGGCCCGGCTCATGCCCAGGATCGCGCCCTTGCTCGCGGCGTAGGCGTGGGTGGCGAAGTGCCGGGCCTGGGGCGAGAAGCCCAGTACGCTCGACATGTTGAGGATCGTGCCCCGCAGGCCGTTCGGCGCCACCGGCTGGACGATCATCTGCCGGAGGGCGGCGCGGCAGACCAGGAACATGGACTTGACGTTCGTGTCGACGGTCGCGTCCCAGCCCTCCTCGCTGCACTCGTGCAGGGGGCCGTCGCCGCGGCGGCGGCCGCTGATGCCGGCCACGTTGAAGACGGCGTCGAGGCGGCCGTGGCGCTCCACGCAGCGCCGGACGGCCCCCTCGGCGGTCTCGGCCTGCACCAGGTCGCCGGCGACCGTCTCCAGGCCGGGGACCCGGGAGGCCAGCTCGCGTAGATGCTCCTCGGTCCGGCTCACCACCACGACGCGCGCGCCCGCCTCGGCGGCCGCCTCCGCGGTCGCGGCCGCGATGCCGGTGGAGCCCGTGATCAGGAGGACCTTGTCCCGCAGCGGGTCGCCCATGGCGGTCAGTACCGGACCCGGACCCACCGGCCCGAGCGCATCGAGCGGTAGCCGGCGTCCAGGATCGTGTTGACGATCCAGCCGTCTTCGTAGGTCTCCCGCGGCGTCTGCCCCTCGCGCACGCACTCCACGAAGTGCCGCATCTCGGCCTGGTAGCCGTAGGCGAACGCCTCCTCGGGAAGAGGGCGCGTCCACCCGAAGTCGAGGTCGGCCTTCTCCACCACGTAGCCGGCGGGCTGGCCGGTGAACGACGCGATCGGGGTGGACCGCGTGACGTCGGTGAAGATCGAGCCCTCGCTCCCGTGGATCTCGTTCCGGAGATCGAGGCCGCCCTTCGTCGTCCAGGACAGCTCGCAATGGGCGATCCCCCCCGAAGCGAGCTTGAGGACGAGCAGGGCGTTGTCCTCGCCTTTCGTCTTCGCGTGGTGGACGAGGCGCGCCCCCCAGGCCAGGACCTCGACGATCCTGTCCTTCTTGCCGAAGGCGTAGCGGGCCAGCGCGATCGTGTGGCAGCCGAGGTCGTTCAGGGCCCCGCCCCCCGTCTTGCGCACGTCCCAGAAGTGCGGCCGGTGCGGCCCGCTGTGGGACTCCCGCGAGCGTACCCAGATCACGCGGCCGATCGCGCCCGACTCGACGATGCTGCGCGCTTTGACCACGGCGGGTGCGAAGACCTCGGTCTCCGCATAGCCGTGGAGGGCACGGGAGCGCCGGGCGGCCTCGTACATGGCGCGCGCCTCGCGGGCGTTCCGCGCCAGGGGCTTGGTGCAGACCTGGTTCCGCCCGGCCTTCGAGAGCAGGAGGCTCGCCTTCAGGTGCTCCTCGTTGGGCAGGGCGATCACGAAGAGGTCGACGTCGTCGCGGGCGACCACTTTCCGGAGATTGGTCGCGCTCCCGGGAATGCCCCACCGCCGGGCGAACTCCCGCGCCCGCTTGCCCGACCGCGAGTAGTTGACGACCACCCTCTGGCCGTTCACGTTCGCGAGGCCCTGGAGGTAGAACTCCGCGACGAAACCCGAGCCGAGCATCGCGATGCGGATTTCCCGATTGCTCATCGACCCCCCCTCCTATCCTCCCCCACGTAGGGGGGAGGGGAACGTTGCTCCACGTGCGGCTCCGCCCTTCATCGGCCCCCCGCCCTGTCCCTCACGATTCCCACCCGGTACCTGTAGCGGCGGGCGGAGGCGATCATGTCCGCGACCTCCAGGGGACGGCCGTCGGCGAGCCAGGTGTGGCGGCGCACCACCAGCACGGTCGACGCGCTGGGGCCGAGGGCCCGCCTCTCCACGGGGGTGGCCGGCCGCGCCTCCACCTCCTCGTCCGCGCGCTGCGGGACCAGGCCGTAGCGGACTTTGAGCCGGCGATAGAGCGACTCCTCGTGCAGCCCCTCCTCGTACGCGCACGCGCAGGCGGCATCGCAGCGTCTCCGGGGTGCGGCCCAGTCCGGTCATGGTGTCCGTCCAGCTCGTCAGGCCGCGGCGGTCGTCCTCGACCACCGGCCTCTGCACGACCGTCCCTCGGCCCCGGGTGGAGCGCAGGAGGCCGCGGCGCGCGATCTCGTCGAGGGCGCGCTTCACGGTGATGAGGCTGGTCCCGAACTCGCGGGCCAGCTCCCGCTGGGTGGGAAGGAGATCACCCGGACGGTAGCGCCGGTGGATGCGCTCGAGCAGGGCCTGCTCGACCCGGGCGTAGAGGGGACGGGGATCCGCGGCCATTGCAGAAAGAATATATCATTATGCGGTTTTGTCGGGTCGGCCGTTGACGAGAACGCTTTCGCGGGCGTAGCCTTCGGCGCCGAACATTGGAAGGAACGGCGTGCACCCCAGGGGATCGAGAGCTCACCACCGGCTGACAACCCTGCTCGCCTCCGTGCTGCTGGCGGGGGCGAAGACCACCGCCCCCGCAGAGCCGCCCGCCGACCTCGTCGTTCTCAACGGCAAGGTGCTCACGGTGGACGCCGCGTTCCGCACCGCGGAGGCGGTGGCGGTCCGCGACGGCGTTTTCGTCCGCGTGGGGGCGAACGCGGCCGTACGCGCCCTCGTGGGGAGCGCCACCCGGGTGATCGACGCCCGCGGCAAGAGCGTGGTCCCCGGCCTGATCGACAGCCACGTCCACGCCCTGGGGGTCGCGGCGGGGGAGGCCGTGGACCCCTACCGTGACCTGCGCTCCGTGACCGAGATCCAGGAGTGGGTCCGCGAGAAGGCGAAGCGGACCCCCGACGGGCAGTGGATCTGGACCCCCCGCACCTACCCGCCGCGCCTCCGGGAGCTTCGCTTCCCCACCCGGGCCGAGCTGGATGCGGGTGACGCCGCTCACCCGGTGGTGGTGGACGGAGCCTACGCATTGATGCTGAACACGCGCGCCCTCGAGGCCGCGGGCATCACGGGCGACACTCGCGCGCCCCAGGGCGGGATCATCGTGAAGGATGCGGCCGGCCAGCCCACCGGCCTCCTGCGCAACGTGGGGCCGATGCTCGTGCGCTTCCAGCCGGGCGCGCACGACGAGCGAGGGGCGGACGTCCCCCTGGACGTCCTCGAGGAGGTCCACCGCCGCTACAACCGCGTCGGGATCACGAGCGTGATCGAGCGGGGAGCCGGCCTCGAGGGCTACCGGGCCTACGAGAAGCTCTCGGCCGAGCGCCGTCTTCACGTCCGGGCCACGGTCACCCTGCGCCTCGCCTCGGACGGGACCATGGAAGGAGCCGAGCGGGCCATCCGCGCGCTGCCCGTCCGCTTCGGCGAAGGCGACGAGCGCGTCAAGGTCGGGCCCCTCAAGATCGTGGTGGACGGAGGGATCCTCATCGGCAACGCCTACATGCGCAGCCCCTACGGCCAGAAGGCGGGCGCGCTCTACGGGTTCGACGACCCCTCCTACCGGGGATCCCTCACCCTGACCCCCGAGCAGATCCGGAACGTCATCCGCGCGGGCCACCGCCTGGGCTGGCAGATGTGCTCGCACGTCACGGGCGACGCGGGGGTGGACGCGGTGCTCGACGCCGTGGAGGCGGCCGACGCGGACAGCCCCATCCGGGAGCGGCGATACACCCTGATCCATGCCTACTTCGTGGACGCCGCCACCGCGAAGCGCGCCGCCCGGCTCGGGGTGTGCGTGGACACGCAGCCCGCCTGGTATTACAAGGATGCCGACGTGCTGGCGGGGGCCCTGGGCGAGGAGCGCCTCCGGCCCTTCATCGGGCTCGCGGACTGGATCAAGGGCGGGGTGAGGGTGGCCATCAACACCGACCACATGTTCGGTCTGGATCCGAACGCGGCCCTCAACCCGTTCAACCCGTTCCTCACCATGTACGTGGCGGTGACGCGCAAGACCGAGGGCGGGCACGTCCATGGCCCCGAGCAGGCGGTCTCGCGCCCGGAGGCGCTGCGCACGATGACCGCCGACGCGGCGTACCTGAGCTTCGACGAGAAGCGGAAGGGCTCGATCGAGGTCGGGAAGCTGGGTGACCTGGCCGTGCTCTCCGAGGACTTCCTCGCCTGTCCCGAGGAGCGCATCCGGGAGATCCGCGTGGTGGCGACGATCGTTGGCGGCAAGGTGGTGTGGGAGGTGCCATGAAGAAGCGGCGCGAGTTCCTCAAGGCGTCGGCCACCGCGGCCGCCGGCCTCGTCTTCGTCAAGCCGGGGTCCGTCTACGGGACCCCCGCCAACGACGCGATCGCGATCGGCATCATCGGCTCCGGTGGCCGGGGCAACTACATCGGCCGCGAGATGCTGAACGCGGGGGGCGTGCGGTTGGTCGCCCTGCACGACCTGTTCGACGACCGCCTGGCCGAGACCCGCGAGCGCTTCGACAAGCTGGCCGAGGAGAAGGGCCTGCCCAGGATCGCGGATGGGATGCTCTTCAAGGGCCCGCAGGCGTATCGCAAGCTGCTGGCCTCGGGAGTGGACGCGGTCGTCCTCACCAGCCCGCCCTACTTCCACCCCGAGCATTTCGAGGCGGTCGTGGACGCGAGCAAGCACTGCTGGCTGGAGAAGCCGGTGGCCACGGACGTCCACGGCACCCGGCGGATCGAGGCGGCGGGGCGCAAGGGAGCGGGCAAGATCAGCATGGCGGTGGGCTTCCAGTCCCGCTACGCCGAGGCCTACCAGGAGATGGTGCGGCGCATCCACGCCGGGGCCATCGGCGACCTGGTCTGCGGCCAGACCTACTACTACACGGGTGACATCAGCCGGAAGGCCAAGCCGGGCAGCCCGCCCCTGGAGGCGCGCCTCCGCAACTGGGTCTTCGACAAGGTCCTCTCCGGGGACATCCTGGTCGAGCAGAACATCCACGTGCTGGACATCGTGAACTGGGTCACGCGGGCCCACCCCGTGAGCGCCCTGGCCACGGGGGGCAAGAAGGCGCGGATGGACGTGGATTGCTGGGACCACTACTCGGTGACCTACACCTACCCGGGCGGCGTGCACGTGGCCTTCACGTCCACCCAGTTCAAGAACAGCTACGACGCCCGGGCCCAGCGCTTCATGGGCACGAGGGGCTATGCCGAGGCCACCTTCGGCAAGGGTGGCGTGCACATCGTGGGAGAGGAGCCCTGGGACGCGGGGGTCGAGGAGGGCTTCGGGCCGGCGGTGCCCCGCAAGGTGACCGCCTTCCTGCAGGGCATCCTCACGGGCGGCCTGCAGAACGAGATCGCGGGCGGAGTGGAGAGCACCCTCACCGCGATCCTGGGACGCACCGCCGCCTACGATGGCCAGGAGCGGACCTGGGAGAAGGTGGCGAGCAGCAACGCCCGCTGGAAGGAGACCATCGACCTGAGCCGGCTGGGCTGAGTTGGAGGAGACAGGGGGGGGGTCGATTAAGGGTGCGGAGCAGTACACGCATCAGCGGTTCCCTCCCCCTACGTGGGGAGGGATAGGGTGGGGGGTCGATGAAGGAGGCGCCATGACCCTGGATCGGCGGCGGTTCCTGGAGATGACGGCGGCAGCCCTCTCTGCCCTGGCGGCGCTGCGGCCGCGGGCCGCGTCCGCGGCGGGCGCGCCCAAGAAAGCCGTGCTCATCTCCATGCTGCCCAAGGAGCTGAGCTTCCGCGACCGCTTCCAGACCGCGGTGGACGCCGGCTTCGCGGGCATCGAGATGCAGACGGTGGCCGACGCCCGCGCGGCGGACGCCATCAAGGAGGCCGCGGGGAAGACCGGCCTGCGCATCCACTCGGTCATGAACATGGACCACTGGAACTACCCGCTCACGAGCCCCGACCCCGAGGTCGTGGGCAAGAGCGTGGCCGGGATGGAGACCTCGCTGCGCAACGCGAAGCTGTGGGGGGCGGACGCAGTGCTCCTGGTGCCCGCGGTCGTGAATCCCCAGACCTCGTACCAGGAGGCCTGGACGCGGTCGCAGAAGGTCATCCGGGAGCGCTTGCTGCCCCTGGCCCAGGAGCTGAAGGTCGTGGTCGCGGTCGAGGAGGTGTGGAACAAGTTCCTCCTGAGCCCTCTCGAATTCGCCCGCTACGTGGACGACTTCGCCTCCCCCTGGCTCAAGGCCTACTTCGACGTGGGCAACGTGGTCTTCTACGGCTATCCCCAGGACTGGATCCGCACCCTGGGACCCCGGATCGCGAAGGTCCACCTCAAGGACTTCCAGCTCGACCGCGTGAACGGCCGCTTCAACTGGAAGAACCTGGGGGAAGGCGACATCGACTGGGTGGAGGTCAGGAAGGCGTTCTCCGACGTGGGATACGACGGCTGGGTGACCACCGAGATCCCGGGCGGCGACCCCGCCTACCTCAAGGACGTGGTCGCTCGGCTCAAGCGCTTCCTGGCCGGCCAGAAGCCGGCCTGACGGAACCCGCCCCTCGCTCGTCCGCGGTCACGAATGGAGCCCTACCTCGCGATCGCGAAACGGCGGGCTAGAATGTCCGTTGTGACCTCTCCCAACGAGGAGCGGGCCCGGGGTCAGGTGCGTCTGATCCGGCTGCACGAAGACGACGGGGCTTTCGACCGCGACTTCTGGCGGGGCATCGCTCCGGCGCAGCGGCTCGAACAGGTTTGGCAGATGGTCGAGGAGTTCGTGGCCTGGAGAGGTGATGCCCGTCAACCCCGACTTCAGAGATCTGTTCTCCGCCTTCGGCGCCGTGGGCGCTAGATGCAGGACGCCTGGCCGAACCGGGTCGAGACGGACTATGGCGACCAGCGGATCTGGGTGATCGGCAGGGCGGACCTGATCACGAACAAGCGCGCCTCGGGACGGCCGCAAGACCTGCTCCACCTCACGTTGCTCGAGCGCCACGCGTGAGAACCGAATCCCGGCCTGGCCGAGGACCTTACCTCTTCCGCGTGACTCAGCCGCCGCCTGCGGCCGCGGCCAGGCTCGCGGGTTGCTCCGACGCGGGCGTCGGCAAGCGGCTCGGGAGCGAGAGAGCCGCCACGAGGTAGACGATGACTCCGGCGAAGAGCACGAGGCTGATGCCCCACGTCATGGATACGCCGATGGCCAGCACGGGACCGAGGACCGAGAAGATGCCGTTCGTGCCCAGGGCCCAGGGAACCAGGCGGGCGTTCGAGGAGCGAAGGTGCTCGAGGCCCGAGGGCAGGAACGTTCCCAGCAGCAGGCCGAGCGGGGCAACGAGGCCGATGACGATGGCCGCGCGCGCCCAGAACGGCAGACCCAGGAGACCCGGCAGGCGGGGCATCGCCAGCAGACCCTCGCCGAGCACGACGCCCGCCACCGCGTAGGCCACGAAGCGCACGCCCCCGAGGGTCCGCGTGATGGGCCCCGCGAGGAGCGAGCCGAGTCCGGTGGCCAGCAGCAGGCCCGCCAGGACCACGGACAGGGCGTAGTTCGGATGGCCCAGGAACAGGCCGAATCTCTGGAGCAGGGCGATCTCGAACGCCATGTAGCCCACGCCCAGGCCGGCAAAGAAAACGCCCAGGCGCAGGGACGGTGGGGAGCCGCCCGGTCCGGACAGCCAGCGCAGGGGGAGGTAGATCAGCAGGACCGATGCCCCTCCCACCATGGCGAAGAGCATCAAGAGGGAGTACTCCATCACGGGAGTGGAGCCCCATATCTTGGGATCGGTCGGAAAGAGGTGCCACCAGAAGGTTTGCCGGAAGAAGAACGGCCGGTCATCCTCGACGGGGCCGACATCGAAGGGATAGAGGGCGACGAACCGGGCCTCGCCCGCGGGCGTGCCCGCGGCCAGGAAATCGTGATACGGGTTGGGTCGGGAAGGGGTGAAGCCCGGCGCCGCGGAGAGGGCAAAGAGGGAACTCCCGCCCGTCCAGCGCGCGAGGCGCTCGAGCTCGCCGCGCGTGAAGGGCGTCTTCTTCACCAGCATGGCGGTGAAGTTCCCCTTTCTCGCGGTGACGGTGACGATGTGGCCCGCGGGGCGCGGAACGCCGGCGCGGCGGAGGGCGCCCGTCGCGGTGGTGAGCGCGCGCAGCATCTCCCGCGGCCACTCCGGGAACTCGAACCGCATGACGTTCAGGATGCCCTCGGGGCCGAGGCGGGACAGGTACAGGTCGAAAGCCTCGGCGGTGTAGAGGTAGCTCTCCGAGAAGACGTGGGCGGCCGCGGGGGTGCCGCTGAACGAGTCCACCCCGGACAACTGGATGACGTCGAAAGTGGTCGGGCTCGTGGCCAGCACGTTGCGGCCCTCGCCGTGGACGAGCCGGACCCGGGGGTCGCTCACCAGCGGCCCGAAGAAATCGCGGTCGGAGCCGGTGAGGATGCCGATGATCGCCCCGTTGACTTCGATGGCCTCGACCGTCGAGGCGCCGAAGTGGAGGGCGGTCAGGACGTCCATGCCTCCACCCACGCCGATCACCGCCACCCGGGGAGAGGGCACCGCCGTCGCCTGGTAGGCGGCGCAGTAGATGGTCTCTTCGATGCCGGCCAACGACTCCCGGGTGCCGTCGTAGGCGAGGGCCATGGTGCCGGCGAAGTTGTTCTGGTTCATCCCGCGCGTGAGGCGGGCCAGGAAGGACGGGTTCGTGCCCATGAGGACGGGGAAGGTCGCGCTCGCGGGATCGGGAGGAGGCATGCGGAACAGCTCGATCCTCGCCACGGGATCCCAGGCCACCCGCAAGAGCTGGTAGCCGCTCCCCGGCTCCTCGGTCAGGGCCAGGATGCTCTCGGGCGGGTAGCGCATCTTGAAGACGCGCCCCCGGAACCCAACGGACAGCGCGATGACGACGGCGGCCAGGACGGCGAGGCGCCGCACGCGCGGACCGTGGCCCGGGGCGAGCAGGGCGGCCGCGATCAGGAGCAGCGCGCAGGAAGCGAGCAGCCCTCCTTCCGCGCCCAGGGTGCTGATCGCGGGGATCACCGCGAAGGCGCCCGCCGCCGACCCCAGCAGGTCGAAGAAGTAGATCCTCCTCACCGAGAGGTCGCGGGAAGAGAGCAGGAGCCCCAACACCAGACCGCAGGCGGTGAAGGGCACCGCGTACAAGAGGGCGAGGGGGACGCTCGCGAGGAAGCCCCTGACGAAGGCCGGGCGCGACGTGACGATCTGCGGCCAGGCGCCGGCCCAGCAGAAGATGGAGGTCGCTCCGATCAGGGTCAGCGCGAACAGCGCCGCCGCCGCCACGATCACCTCGTCGCTCCGCCGCAGCAGCGCGTCGAGCCACCGGCTCAGGATCACCCCCGAGAACGCGAAGCCGAGCATGGTCAGGGAGATGACGAGGAAGGCGTAGTTGTTCAGGAGCTTCGCCGATACGATCCGGTGGACGAGGATCTGGGCGAACAGGGTGACGAAGGCGGTCACGAAGGCAAGGGCGGCCGAGCGGTGCTGCCGTCCCATCATCCGGTGGCTCCGATCTCGCGCGTTCGGTGGGACAGGATCTTACCTTCAGTCGAAACCCCCGACCAACTCGCGGATCGCCGTTCGGGCCCATCGGGCGCGCGGGGGGGAGTGCTAAGATCACCCGGTGGGTGGGCGCCTCCCGGCCGCGCTGTATCCCTGGGCGTTCCGCCTCGGAGTCGTCCTCGCCGTCGCCTCCTGGACCGGAGCGACGGCGGCGTTCCTCGCGACCCGAGGAAGGCTGCCCGGGCTGACCCAGTCCGCCCTGGTGGAGGCGGAGAGCGCCTTGGCGAAGGGCGACGCCCAGAAGGCGATCCGCGAGTATCGCCAGGCGGCCGCGGTCAACGCCGGCGACTTCCAGTTGCTCCTGGGCGTGGGGGAAGGGCTCGCGCGCGCGGGAGACATGCCGGGAGCCATGGAGACCTTTGCCAAGGCTCAGGTCCTTCGCCCGCGGAGCACCGAGCTGCAGACGAGCGTGGGCTGGGCGCTGTTCTGGCGCCGACGCTTTGACGAAGCGCTGGCCCAGTTCGACCAGGCGCTCCGGCGCGACCCTTCGAGCGCTCGTGCCTACGCCGGGGTGGGCGAGGTCCGGCTCGAGCAGGACCGGTACGCGGAGGCCCAGGCGGCGCTCCTCAAGGCCGTCGCGATCGACCCCACCGACCCGACGGTGCACAACAACCTTGGGATCACCTACGCCTTGACGGGGCAACCGGATAGGGCCGTCGAGCACTTCTCCACCGCGGCGCGGCTCAGCCCCGGACCCGAGTTCTCCGCCAACTTGAGCCGCGCCCAGGCGGCGCTCGAGGCGGCCGGCCGAGGGCGCGGTCGCTGAGCGTCATGTCCTCTCACGCACCCGTACGCGTCGATCCCGGCCGCCCCTTCGTCCATCCCGCGTTCGACTACCTCCTCATCGGCGGGGGCCTGAGCCTGCTCGTCATCGGCTGGCTCGTCTTCGACCGATCACCCTCGCTCAGGCTCTGGCTGCAGACGCACCTCTGGACCCTGGTCCTGCTCAGCAACAGCGCGCACTTCGCCGGCTCCACGGTCCGCCTCTACACGAAGCCGGGCTCCTTCCGCGACCTGCCCTTCCTGACCATGGGGCTGCCCCTGGCGTCCCTGGGGGTGCTGACCCTGGCCATCGCCTGGCCGGGAGGGCTCGGGCGGCACCTGCAGTCCCTGTACGTCACCTGGTCGCCCTATCATTACGCCGCGCAGGCCTACGGCCTCGCGGTGATGTACTGCTACCGGTCGGGCTCGACGTGGACCGACGCCGACAAGCGCTGGCTCCGACTCGCCTGCTTCGTCCCTTTCCTGCACGCCTTCCTCGCGGTCGACGGGGCGGGGATCGAATGGCTGGCGCCGGCCGCCGTGCTGCGGCAGCCCGCGGCGGAAGCGGCCCGCTCCGGGGCGGCCGCCGTGCTCCGCGTGCTCAGCTTCCTCATGCCGGCCGCGATCTTCCTCCACCACCAGCGGGAGGGGCAGTCGCGCCTTCCCCTGATCAGCCTGCTGATCGTCCTCAGCAACAGCGTGTGGCTCGTCGGCCTTCGCTACACGACCTCTCTCACGATCGCCGTCATCACGATCTTCCACGGCCTGCAATACCTGGCGATCCTGACGATCTTCCACGTCAAGGAGCGGGTGCGCGCGCCGGGAGGGGCCCGCCCCTGGTGGAGCCACGCCCTGGCCTTCTATCTCGCCTGCCTCGCCCTCGGATACGTGCTGTTCCAGGTCTGGCCGCATGCCTACGTGCTGCTGGGCTTCGGCTTCGCGGAGAGCGTGCTCCTCGTGATCGCGGCCATCAACGTCCACCACTTCATCGTGGACGCGTTCATCTGGAGGCTGCGCAAGGACTCGAACTACGCCGTGGTGTCGGCCCAGCCCGCCGTGAGCTGAGCCGGTCGGCCGAGGCTGCGGAGCCCTCAGACCTTCTTCACATCCTCCGGCCGGATGGGCAGCCGGCGGACCCGCGAGCCCGTGAGGGCGAAGATCGCGTTCGCCACCGCCGGCGCGACCGGAGGCACCCCCGGCTCCCCCACCCCCCCGGGCTTCTCCCCGCTCGGCTGGATGTGGACCTCGACCTCCGGCATCTCGTTGAGGCGGAGCACCTCGTAGTCGTGGAAGTTGCTCTGCACGACCCGCCCGCCCTTGAGCGTGATCTGGCCATGGAGGGCGGCGGAGAGGCCGAAGGCGACCCCGCCCTCGATCTGGGCCGCGATCGTGTCCGGGTTGACGTACTGCCCGCAGTCGACGGCCGCCACCACCCGGTGCACCTTCACCTGGCCGCGGGGGCTCATCGAGACCTCGGCCACCTGGGCCACGAAGCTGCCGAAGGACGCGTGGACGGCGATGCCCCGCGCGCGCCCCGCGGGCAGGGGCTTGCCCCAGCCCGCCTTGGCCGCGGCCAGCTCCAGGACACCCCGGTGCCGCGGCTGGCTCCCCAGCAGGGCGCGGCGGTACTCGAACGGGTCCTTGCCCGCGGCGTGGGCCAGCTCGTCGATGAAGCTCTCGACCACGAAGGCGGTGTGCGAGTGGCCCACGGAGCGCCACCAGAGCACCGGGACCCCGGGCCGGGGGCTGTGCAGGTCGACGTAGAGGTTCGGGACCGCGTAGGCCAGGTCGGCCGCGCCTTCCACGGACGCGTCGTCGATCCCGCCCTTCACCATGCTCTCGAAGGGGGTCCCCGCCAGGATCGACTGCCCCACGATCGTGTGCGTCCAGGCCACGGGCTTGCCGCCCGCGTCCAGTCCGGCCGCGATCCGGTCGTGCCACATCGGCCGGTAGAAGCCGCCCTTGATGTCGTCCTCGCGCGTCGACATGACCTTGACCGGGGCCTTGACGACCTTGGCGATCTCGACCGCCTCCCGGATGAAGTCCGATCGGGGGGTGGCCCTGCGGCCGAAGCCGCCGCCGAGGAAAGTAGTGTGGATCTGCACCTGCTCCGGCTTGAGCCCCGCCACCTCGGCCGCGGCCGCCCGGTCCATGGTCTGGAACTGGGTCCCCGTCCAGATCTCGCAGGAGTCGGGCCGGAGGTCCACCACGCAGTTGAGCGGCTCCATCATCGCGTGCGCCAGGTAAGGCACCTCGTACTCGGCCTCCAGCTTCGTGGCCGCGCCCGCCAGGGCCGCGGCCGCGTCCCCCTCCTTCTTCGCGACCACGCCCGGGGTCTTCGCCAGCGCGCGGAACTCCTCGCGCAGGGCGTCGGTCGAGAGGGCGGCGTTCGGACCGTCGTCCCACTGCACCTGGAGCGCGTCGCGACCCTTCTTCGCGGCCCAGAACCCCTTGGCGACGACCACGACCCCGAAGGACGGCTGGCCTATCGCGATCACGCCCGGAACGGCCTTCGTCTTCGTGTCGTCGACCTTGAGGGCCTTCCCTCCGAAGACCGGCGGACGTTGGATGAGGGCAACGAGCATGCCGGGAACCGTCACGTCGAGGCCGAACTGCGCCTTGCCGTTGACCTTCTCCGGGGTGTCGAGCCGGCGCGTGGGCTTGCCGACGATCTTGAAGTCCTTCGCGTCCTTGAGGACCACGTCCTTGGGCGGCGTCAGCGTGGCCGCCGTTTCCGCGAGGGCACCAAAGGAGAGCCGGCGGCTGCTGGCGTCGTGGATGACGAAGCCCTTCTCGGCCCGCAGGCTCGACGGATCCACCTTCCAGGTCGCGGCCGCGGCCGCGACCAGCATCGCCTTCGCGGTGGCGCCCGCCTTCCGCATCTGCTCCCACGACGACCAGACGCTCGTGCTGCCGCCGGTCATCTGCATCCCGAACGCGGGATGGTTGTAGGCCGGGTCCACGGGGGCCGACTCGACGCGGACCTTCGTCCAGTCCGCCTCCAGGTCCTCGGCGATCAGCATGGGCAGCGCGGTGAAGACTCCCTGCCCCATCTCGGCCTTTCCGACCACGACCGTGACGAGGTCGTCCGCCCCGATGCGGATGAAAGCGTTCGGCGCGAAGGGCTTCCCCGCCGCCCGGGCCACGGCTTCGCCGCCGAACGGCAGATGGAACCCCAGGACGAGGCCGCCGCCCGCCGCCGCCCCGACCTTCAGGAAGTCACGCCGGGGGAGGCCGCTCATCGCGCACCTCCCGCCACCGCATCCGCCGCCCGATGGACGGCCTTGCGGATGCGGCAGTAGGTGCCGCAGCGGCAGAGGATGCCGGTGAGGGCGTCGTCGATGTCCTGGTCGGTGGGCTTCGGCTTGTTCTTGAGGAGCTCGGCGGCGGCCATGAGCTGCCCCGACTGGCAGTAGCCGCACTGCGGCACGTCCTCCGCGATCCAGGCCTGCTGGAGGGGATGGCCGAGGTCCGTCGACAAGCCTTCGATCGTCGTCACGCTCTTGCCCGCCACCGCCGCCACCGGCATCTGGCAGGACCGGGTGGCCCGCCCCTCGACGTGCACCGTGCACGCCCCGCAGAGAGCCATGCCGCACCCGTACTTCGTCCCCGTGAGGCCGAGGCTCTCCCGGAGCACCCACAAGAGCGGAGTGTCCGGCTCCGCCTCCACTTCCACCGGCTTCTGGTTCACGGTCAGCTTGATCACGAGTGCCTCTCCCCTGCCCCCGTCGTTTGTCGACCCCCCACCCGATTGTTCATCGACCTCCTATCCTCCCCCACGTAGGGGGGAGGGAAGGCCGCTGAACGTCGGGCACCGCGTCTCGATTCCTGATTCTAGCGCTCCCGCCCCTAGAAGTTGCCGGTGGCTCCCCCGCCGCCCGAGCGGCCGCCCCCGCCCTCGAAGCCCGGGCGCTCGATGGGCCGCGCGGCCGGGCTGAGGCTGGCGACGCTGGCCGCCACCTCGAGGGCCCCGCGGCGCTCGGGATCCGCGAAGAGCGGCTCGGCGGTGAACCCGTGGCGCTCGTGCTCGGGGCCCGCGTCGAGATAGCGGCGGAGGGCGAGGGCCAGACCGAGGGCGCTGGCTCCCCCGAGGAGCAGGGCAGCCCACAGCGGAGCCACGTGCACGTAGACACGGAGGGTGACGATCGAGGCCAGCAGGCCGACGAGGCCCAGGTTGATGAGGAGGCGCCGGTGGGCGCCGATACCCCAGACGAGGGTCAGCACGGGAACGAGCGCGGTAGCCACGGCAAAGAGCGGCCGGCCCGACGTGGTTTCCCGCCAAGCGTGCCCGTGGCCCGCCAGATCCTCGACCAGGCCCAGGTCCCACGATCCGACGTGCACCGCGAGATAGAGGAAGACCAGCGACACCACGGCCACCGCCTGGCACGAGCGGCGGTGGGACGGCGGGAGCCGAACCGAGTCGCCCGCACGCAGGAGAACGGGCGCGAAGACGGCGGGGACGACCACCCACGTCAGCCGTCCCCACGCGCCCCGGGCCAGGAGAGGGAACAGGCCGAAGGCCGCGGCCGCGGCGAACAGCGTGTAGCCCCATCGGTAGGCGGCGGCCGCGCACAGGGCAACGACCAGCACCAGGGCCAGGTTGATCCAGGCCGCCTCGCCGAGCCGCGCGCTCTCCACGAGCCAGAGCAGGCCGCCCAGGAGGTAGCACAGACCGAGGAAGGCGGTGGCGGCTTCGGTGCCCCCCTGGGTGCGTCGCAGCGAGCCCAGCTGCAGCTCGGTCGCTCCCACGAGGACGAGCCCGAAGAGCACGAGCAGGGCCGCCCCCGACCTCGCGAAGGCCTTGGCCATGAACAGGCCGAAGAGCCAGCCGAAGACCAGGACGCGGAACACCGGCCCCAGGCGGGCGCGGTCGTCGGGGTAGGCGGCTTCGATCGCGGCCCGGGCGGCTTCGCCGATGGCGCCCGCGCGATGCCATCCCCGCGCGGCCTCGCGCACGTCGAAACGGCGTTCGGCTTCCGCCGCCTCCGCCCTCACGCCCGCTCCCGCATCGCGCGCTGGGCCATCAGCAACCCGACGAGCACGGCGATCCCGGTCGCCGAGAACCACAGGAACCCGAACATCGCGTCGCGCACGCCCGCCACGACGAGGGCGCTCAAGCCGATGTAGGCGGCGATGAGGCCCATGCCGAAGAGCGGGAAGCGGCCGCTCCGGAACGCCATCGCGGCGAGCCCCGCGCCCACCACGAAGAGGCCCAGGCGGGCCGCCCCCTCGTCGCCGACGCCGGCGAGTATCGCTCCCAGGATCAACAGCCAGCCCAGGTGGGCCGCCACCGGCTCGAAGTGGGCCTTGCGTCCGCTGCGGACGAGCCCGTACCCGAGGCCCACGAACAGGAGTCCGGTGATCAGGGCATCGGTCCGCACGGCCCCGGCCGCGTCGCCCCGGAACCAGAAGGCGCGCTGGAGAGGCGAAGCCGACACGCCCCGCCAGGCCGCTAAGGTGCTGAGCGCGACCCCTGCCACCACTCGCGAGTCTCCGCGCACCGCCAGCGACGCGGCGACGAGGCTCATGACCAGCAGGTGGTAGCTCCAGGCCGGCCCCGGGGGCGTGAACTCTACCTCCACGTAAGCGAGGGCGGCGCCCGTGAGAAGGACGCCCAGGAGCAGGATGTAGTCGAAGGCCAGATGCGTCGAAGGGGCCGGCCCCCAGGAGAACGGCGGCGCGTGCCGCAGGGCCCACAGGACAGCGGCGGCCGCGGCGATCCACAGTCCGGCCGCGATGGCCACCGGCCCCAGGCGGTCGAGGTTCTGCTGGACGAGCACCGAGGCGCCGCCCATCACCGCCAGGACACCGCCGTACAGCAGCAGGCGCAGCTCGGCGCGTAGGGAGACCAGCTCGTCGCGAGCCACCCGGCCGAAGAGCCCCGCTTGTCCCGGCGTCAGGGTGCCCTCACGGCCGAGGCGCTCGACGGCGGCGGCGACGTCGGGGTTCATGGAAGGGCGGTACCCGGGGACGTCCCCCTCACTTCCCGAAGTTCCAGCGCGCCCCGAGCTGGATCTCGCGCCCGGGAAAGTATTCCGTCGGGGCGCCGAACTCCGCGCCCGAGACGTTCGAGACGTTCTTGACGTTCTTGCGATTGAACAGGTTGAACCCCTCGACCAGAAGGGAGAGCGCGTTCTTGCCCCCCACCTTGAACGCTTTCTCGAGCCGCGCGTCCAGCGTGCCGTAGGCCTTCGTCCGGAACCGGTTGCGGGGGACGGCCGTGTCGCGCTGGTCCACCAGCCCGTCCCCGTCGAGGTCCTGGATCCCCCGCGGGTTGAAGGCGAGGCCGCTGCGCCAGGCCAACAGGGCCGCCAGCTTGAAGCCCAGGGGCAGGTCGACGAGACCGCTGGCCGTCAGGGTGTGGGGCACCGACTGGTTCGAGGGGCCGAAGTCCTTCTCGGGATCGTTGTTGTCGCTGAAGGTCGAGCCCACGCCGCCGGTGAGCAGGTTGTCCTTGTTGCTGGAGTAGGTGTAGGAGAGCAGGAAGGCGTAGCCGTGGCGGTACCGCTTGCTGAGAGCCACCGCGACCCCGTCGTACTCGATCCGCCCCTCGTAGGTGACCTGGTTGATGCGCGGGCCGCCGTCCGTGGTCTTCCCGAAGTTCGGGTCCCCCGGCTTCGCCGGATAGAGGTTCACGATGCGCCGGGTCAGGAGGTCGTGACTGCGCCGATGCACGTAGGTCACGGAGGCGCCGAAATCACGGAACAGCTCCTGGTCGAGGCCCAGGCTGAACGCGTTCGTCACCGGCGTGTTGTCCCCCGAGTAGCGCGAGACTTCCCGCGTCACCGCGAGCGGTCCCCGCGGGAAGAACGAGAGGACGCGGTTGCCCACGGTGGAGCCCCCGGGGACGTCGAAGAACTCCCAGTCGGTGCCGGGGTAGGTACGCTCCAGCAGGGCGACGGCCTGCTGCGGCGAGAGCCCGCTCAACTGCTGGATGTTGTCGGCGGTCACCACCGGGGGGAGCGCGGGGTTGGTCACCCTGATGCCGAGGAGGCGGTAGAGCGCGAGGGGGTCCCTGCGCAGGTCGTTCGCGAACCCCTGGTAGGCGGGGTTCTCCGCGGGGCCGCGGGTGCCCGGTCCGGTGGGAAAGCCGGAGGTGATGACGAGGTCGATCAGGGAATCCGTGTAGTCCGCCCCCAGGCGGGGCAGCGCCACGTCGAAGGCGGTGCGGGTGAAGATGCCTCCCTTCTCGGGGACGGTGGCGGCGGCGGTGAGGAGGTTGCGATCGTAGAAGCGGCCCCAGTTTCCCCGCAGCAGGGTGCGGCCCTTCTTGCCCACGTCCCAGGTCGCACCCACCCGCGGGGCGACGTTGTCACCGTCGCCCCCGAACAGGCTCGACTTGTCGTAGCGGAGGCCGAGGTTGAAGGTCAGGCCGCCACCCGCCTTCCAGGTGTCCTGCACGAAGCCGCTGTAGTTCTTGTCGCTGATGTCGAGGTCGAGGGTCTGCCCGGGTTCGGGCAAGGCCAGGAAGAAGCGGGCCGCCGACTGGGCGAACCCGAAGCGGGTGAAGAGCTGCTCGTTGATCGCCTGCGCATTCGGGGCGAGGAAGGCCGCCGAGTATTCGACGTCGTTCACCACGTCGTTGAAGCCCTTGACCCCCAGGTCGTTGAAGTCCCAGCCGACCTTGAGCTCGTGCTCGCCCGCCCCGCCCGCGCGGTTCCAGGTGAGGCTCTGGGCGAGCTGGAAGCGCCGGGTGGTGCGGTCCTGCTTGCCGTTGAAGGGAGCCCCGGTCTGCTGGAAGCCGCTCCGGAGCAGGATCAGGATCGGCTCGAAGCGCCCCTCCCGGTCCAGGTTGTTCCCGAGCCGCCCCTTGAGCAGGGAGGCGGAGCTTTCCAGGAAGGTATCGGCGCTGAGGAACGCGGTATGGCGCACGATGCCCGCGTTGGCGGTGCGGGTGACGCTCGCGGCCGCGCTGGGCAGGGCCGTGGTGCCGAGGACCGGGGAGCTGATCTCTCCCGTCACGTCCTGGTCGCTGCGGTTGGCCTGCACGAGCAGCCGCTGTCGGGCGCCGAGGTTCACGTCGAGCTTCAGCATCCCGTTGAAGCGGTCGGTCTTGGGAGCGATGCCGAAGTCCTCCCGGTCGCCGGGCGTGGCCAGGCCCCGCGCCACGAAGTCCGGGATCTTCGAGCGGTCCAGGTTCACGCCGCGCTGCTCATCCAGCACCTCGAAGGCGCCGAAGAAGAAGGCCGTGTCGCGCCGGATCGGCCCTCCCAGGCTCCCTCCCCACTGATACCGCTCGAGCTTGGGAGCGTCCTGGTTCTCCACGTTGGAGGAGTCCAGGGAGTCGTTGCGGCCGAAGAGGAAGGCCGAGGCCCGGAAGTCATTGGTGCCCGAGCGGGTCACGATGTTGGTCACTCCGCCCTGGGCCCGCCCGTACTGCGCCTCGTACCCCGTGGTGATGACCTCGAACTCCTTGATCGAGTCCTGGGTGTAGCGGATGAACGGCCCCCCGTTCAGGGGATCGTTGTTGTCCGCCCCGTCTACGAGGAAGGACAGCGCCGCCGCCCGCTCGCCGAAGATCGAGATCTGGTCGAGGTTGCCCCCCGGGGTCCCGCCCGTCACGGGCGTCGTTCCCGGCACCAGCTTCACCAGGTCGACGAACTCGCGCCCGTTGAGGGGCAGGCCGTCGATGGCCCGCTCCGTGATGCGGGTCGAGACCTCCGACCGGCGCGTGTCGACAACGGGGGCCTCCGCCACCACCTCCACTGACTCCTGCAGGCCCGCCGGCCTCAGGACGAAGTCGAGGCGCGTCTCCGCGTCGAGCGCGACCTCCACCGCCTTGCGCACCTGGGTCCCGAAGGCCTGGAGGCGGACCTCGAGGTCGTAGCGGCCGGGCGGCAGCAGGGGCAGCCGGTAGGCGCCGGTTCCGCTCGCGGTGGCGGGGCGGCCGTCGGCGGGAAGGCTGCCGCCGCGCGCGGTCACGGTGGCTCCGGGCAGCGCGGCGCCGCTCTCGTCCCTCACCACGCCCGCGATCGAGCCCGTGATCTCGGCCGCCAGGGCGGGGCGCCCCGGCGGAACCAGGAGCGGGATCACGGCGAAGGCGAGAAGCCGCGGAGCCTGAAGACGCGGTATGGCCACTTCGAAACTCCTTCGTGGATCTGATCGTTCTTCCCGTCTGGATACTCTCGATTGGAGACGAGTGTCAAGTTCGCAGGCCCCGCCCCTTCGGCCGGCGGCCGGCGGCCCCTTCCCACGCGGCGGCCTAGCGGTTGATATATACTGGTCTAGACCAGGAGGGTGACGGGTGGCCACCGCCAAGCTGTTCCGCAACGGCCGAAGCCAGGCCGTGCGGCTCCCCAAGGAGTTTCGATTCGAAGGCGACGAGGTTTCGATCCACCGCGAGGGCCGGCGCGTCGTTCTCGAGCCGGTCAGGCGCCGAACCTGGCCCAGGGGCTACTGGCAGAGCTGGGGCAAGGCGTCGCGCGACCTGCAAGTGCCCGAGCCTCTCCCGCCGGGCGGAGGCCCGATCGATCTGGACGATCGGTGAAGTATCTCCTCGACACGAACACCTGTATCTACGCTCTCAAGCGGCAGGGTGGCACCGTCGATCGGCTGCGGCAGCACTCGCCCGAGGACCTGGGCGTCACGATCATCACGGTCGCCGAGCTGTAGTTCGGAGCACGCAAGAGCGCGAGGCCGGAGTCGACTCGTCGCGAGGTCGATGCCTTCCTCAAACCGTTCGACGTGCTCCCCTTCGACCACGCGGCGGCCGAGGCCTACGGCCGGCTCCGTTTCGAGCTGGAGCACCTCGGGCGTCCGATTGGCGAACGCGACTTGCTGATCGCCTCGATCGGAGTCGCCCAGGGGCTCACCGTCGTCACCCATAACGTCTCGGAGTTCGGCCGCGTCCCCGGCCTCAAGATCGAGGATTGGGCATGAGCGGATGGAAGCGGGCCCGGTGAGCGTGGACGCCTTCGCACGGACGGTGTGGGCCTACCATCGGCTGGACCACCCGCTCCAGCCGGCCGAGTGCATCATCGTCCTGGGGAGCCACGACACGCGGGTGGCCGAGCGGGGAGCCGAGGTCTTCCTCGGCGGCTGGGCCCCCCTCATCGTCTTCTCCGGCAACCTGGGCGCGCTGACGAGCGGGATGTGGCAGCGGCCGGAGGCCGAGATCTTCGCGGACGTAGCGCTGGGCAAGGGGGTGCCGCGAGAGAGCATCCTCATCGAGAGCCGGTCCACAAACACCGGGGAGAACGTGGACCTTTCCCGGGCCCTGCTGGAGCAGAAGGGGATCCACCCGCGGCGGGTCATCGCGGTGCAGAAGCCCTACATGGAGCGCCGGACCTGGGCGACGTTCCGCAAGCGCTGGCCGGAGGTCGAGGTCCTGGTCACCTCGCCGCAGCTCGACTTCGATGCCTACCCGCAGGGCGCCATCACGCGGGACGACGTGATCCACATCATGGTCGGGGACCTGCAGCGCATCCTGCTCTACGCGGAGAAGGGCTGGCAGGTCCCGCAGGACGTGCCCGCCCACGTCCTGCGGGCCTACGAGGGGCTGATCGCAGCGGGCTACACGGGCCGGCTGATCGGGCGCGGGTAGGCGCGCCGGGGCTGCGACTCACTCCTTGACCTTGGCCTCCAGCTCGGCCCAACGGGCGTAGAGCTGCTCCACGGTGGCCTGGGCGGCGGCGAGGGCCTCGACCCTCTCGTGCAGCGCTTTGTGGTCGGAGGCCACGGCGGGGTCGGCGGCCGCCTGCCGGCAGTCTTCGAGCCGCCGCTCCGCCTCGAGAATCCGCGCCTCCATCTGCTCCCACTCGCGCTGGTCGTGGTAGCCCAGCCGCTTCGGCTTCCTGCTCGAAGCCGACGGCTTCCCCGCGACTCTCGGGGGAGTGGTCGGCGCGCTCTGCCCCAGCTCCCACTGCGCGTAGTCGGCGTAGAAGGTCGCGCCCCCCCGGCCGTCGAGGGCCAGGAGCTGGGTCGAGACGCGGTCCAGCAGGTAGCGGTCGTGGGTGACCAGCACCAGCGCGCCCGGGAACTCGAGCAGGCTCTCCTCGAGCACCTCGAGGGTGGGGATGTCGAGGTCGTTGGTGGGCTCGTCGAGCAGGAGCAGGTCGGCCGGCTCCAGGATCAGGCGGGCGATCAGGGCGCGGGCCTGCTCGCCGCCCGAAAGCCGGCCCGCCGGCATCTCGAGCTGCTCGGAGCGGAACAAGAAGCGCTTGGCCCAGCCGGCGACGTGGATGGCCCGACCCTGGTAGACGACCGTGTCGCCGTGGGGCGCAAGGATGCGCTGGAGCGAGAGGCCCGGGTCGAGGCGCGAGCGGTGCTGGTCGAAGGTCACGATCCGGAGGTCGGGCGCCCGCTCCATCTCTCCGGCGTCGGGCGCGTCGAGGCCCGCGAGCAGGCGCAGGAGCGTGGTCTTGCCGCAGCCGTTCGCGCCCAGCAGGCCGAGGCGCAGGCCGGGCGACAGCACGAGGTCGAGATCGCGCACGATCTCTCGCGGCCCGAAGCTCCTGGTCAGGCCCTTGGCCACCAGCAGGCGCTTCGTCCTTCGCTCGGTGCCCGAGAAGTCGATGGCCACCGCGGCCGAGCGTGCGCGGGCGTCCTTGTCCAGGAGCTCGTTCTGCAGCCGGTGGGCCGCGTCGATGCGCGCCTGGGCCTTGCGGGTGCGGGCCCTCGCCTTGCGCGAGAGCCATTCCAGCTCGCCGCGCACGCGGTTGCGCAGCGACTCCTGGTAGGTGGCCTGGCCGGCCAGCAGCTCGTCCTTCCTCTCCAGGTACTGGCGGTACCGCCCGCGCACGTCGAGCAGGCCCTCGGCGAAGGCCCGGTTCAGCTCGATGACGCGCCCGGCCACCGCCTCGAGGAAGTAGCGGTCGTGGCTCACGGCCAGGAAGGCCTCGGGCTCGCGCGGGAGCAGCTCCTCGAGCCACAGGATGCCGTCGAGGTCGAGGTGGTTGGTGGGCTCGTCGAGCAGCAGCAGGTCGGGCTCGCGCGCCAGCTCGCGGGCGATGACCAGGCGCTTCTTCCAGCCCCCGGAGAGGGTGGCGGTGCTTTGGGCGGGGTCCCCGAGGCCGGCCTTCCCCATCGCCACCGCGATGCGGCCTTCGACCTCGTGGTCGTCCAGCCCGAGGTCGCGAACCGCCTCGCCCAGCACCGAGGCCACGGTCGTGCCGGGTGCTATGCCCGGGTCCTGCGGCACGTAGCCCAGGCGCAGGCGCTTCCTTACGGCGCGGGTGCCCCCGGAGGGGGGCTCCAGCCCCACCAGGATCTTCAGGAGGGTGGACTTGCCGGAGCCGTTCGGACCCACGACGCCGACGTGGTCGCCCTCGACGACGCCGAAGGAGAGCCCTTCGAAGAGCGGCGCGGCGCCGAACGCCTTCGTCAGGTCCTGGCAGGAAAGCAACAGCTCGGGCATGAGGGGCGCCGATGCTACTACGGCCCGTCCCCGCCCTCGGCCAGGAGGGCCTCCTTGGCGACCCGCGGAAGGTTCTTGATCCGCCGCTCCTCCCGCAGGGCCTCTCCCCAGGTGGCGACCTCGCGCGACCACAGGAGGGTCACCGGGAGATGCGCGCGGGTGTAGCGGGAGGCGCGGCCCGCCCGGTGCTCGCGCAGTCGCGCCCCGAGGTCCTTGGCGACCCCGGTGTAGAGAGAGCCGTCGCCGCAGCGCAGGATGTACACGAAGGCCACGCGCGATTATAGGAGGCGGGCTTCCGTGGGAGAATCGCGCTTTCGCGGGAGGGCTGCGTTGCCGATCGTGGCGAGCCTGGCCGTCGTGGTCGCGTCCGCCTCCTTGGCCTCCGTAAAGGCGCCCGTGCGGCCCCGCGTCCTCGGCATCTCTCACGTGGCCTTTCGCGTGAACAACCTCGCCGCGGCGCGGGCCTTCTACGAGGACTTCCTCGGCTACCGGGCCGCCTCCGCGGCCGCGGGGACGGACGGGCCGGGAGGGCCCGTGCTCGTTCCCGTGAACGACCGCCAGTACGTCGAGCTGCGCCCCGGCCTCCCCCCGGAAGAAGACCGGCTCGACCACGTCGCCCTACAGACGGACGACGTCGAGGCGATGCGGCGGTACCTGGCGGCTCGCGCGATGGACGTCCCGGCTCGCATCGCGAAGGATGCGGCCGGGAACCTCGCGTTCACGGTCCGGGATCCGGAGGGCCACGCGGTCGAGCTCGTGCAGCACGCCCGGGACGGGTGGCCGCGCCGGGCCCGGAAGTCACCCCCAGGCACCAACCCCGTCTCCCGCCGCATCCTCCACGCGGGGATCCTGGTCGGCGACCTGAGCGAGGCCACCAGGTTCTACGGAGACGTCCTGGGCTTCACGGAGACCTGGCGCGGCAGCAGCTCGGGGACCGTGCTGTCGTGGACGAACATGAAGGTGCCGGAGGGGACGGACTACGTGGAGTTCATGCTGTACGGGGAGCTGCCCGCGCCGAACGCCCGCGGCACCCAGCATCACCTCTGTCTGGAGGTGTCCGACATCGAGCAGGCGCGGGCCCGCCTCGAGGAGCGCCCCTATCGCTCCTCGTATCCGCAAACCCTCGAGGTGCGCGTGGGGAGGAACGGCAAGCGCCAGCTCAACCTCTTCGATCCGGACGGCACCCGGGTCGAGCTGATGGAGCCCGACACCGTCGACGGCCAGCCGACCCCCCCCTCCACCGCCCCGCCTCCGCAGCGCCCGGCCCCCACGGTCGCCGCGCCGGCGGTAGAACGCCGCGGCCGATCCGTGCTAGCGTCCCTTCGGTTTTTGTGAGCTCCTCTTCCAGCCCGAGGTGAAGCCGTGCGCAAGCGATTCGCCCTTGGTCTTCTCCTGGCCGCTCTCCACGCCCCGGCCCTCCAGGCCCAGGAGGGCTCCTGGAAGCCGCTCTTCAACGGCAAGGACCTGACCGGCTGGAGGCACGTGGGGCCCGGCGAGATAACGGTGGAGGACGGCCTCCTCCGCACCCACGGCGGGATGGGGCTGCTCTACTGGACCGCCGGCAAACTGAGCGACTGCGTCATCCGGGTGGTGTTCCGGATGCGCGACCACAACGACAACTCGGGGGTGTTCATCCGCATCCCGATCGAGCCGCGCGAGGAGTGGATGCCGGTGCACTATGGCTACGAGGTCCAGATCGACAACGAGCCCGAGAAGTCCAAGGAAGACGAGCACCACGCCACCGGCGTGCTCTATTCCCTGACCGCGGCCCTCGCCCGTCCCGGCAAGCCCGGCCCGGAGTGGAACGCGATGGAGATCACCCTCGACGGACCGCGAACGGTGGTCCTGGTCAACGGGGTGAAGGTGACCGACTACACGGAAGGCCAGCCGGTGCCGGCGCGTAAGTTCGACTTCGAGCCCCAGCGCGGCCCACGTCCCCGCGAGGGGTACTTCGGGCTCCAGAACCACGGCGAACACGATGTCGTCTTCTTCAAGGAAGTCGCGATCCGGCCCTTGAAGAAGTAGCCACCGCGCCCCACCCGGGCCGCGGGCCAGGAGCGCGCCCATGACCTTCCGCTCTTCCCGCCGTCAATTCCTCCAGACGAGCGCCGGGGCCGCCGGCGCCGCCTTCGCCGGCCCCAGGATCCTGCTCGATCCCTCGCCGGTCGAAGCCTCCCCCGTGCCCGCGAGCGACCGCGTCCGCTTCGGGATCATCGGGGTCGGTATGCAGGGGTCGGGACTGCTGTCCACCGCGATCACCCTGCCCGGGGTGGAGTGCGCGGCCGCCTGCGACCTCTACGACGGCCGCCACGCCCTGGCCCGGGAGATGGTGGGCCCGAGCCTCAAGACCACCCGCCGCTACCAGGAGCTGCTCCAGGACAAGGCGATCGACTGCATCGTGGCCGCCGTCCCCGACCATTGGCACAAGCAGATCGTGGTGGACGCGGTGAACGCGGGGAAGGACGTCTACTGCGAGAAGCCGATGTCCCATTCGGCCCCCGACGGGCTCGAGATGGTGGCCGCGGCCGAGAAGGCCGGACGCCTCGTGCAGATCGGCTCCCAGCGCACCAGCTCCGTTGTGTGTGCCAAGGCCCGGGAGCTGGTCGCCCGGGGCGTGCTCGGCGATCTGGGCATGGTGGAAGGCTCGCTGGGCCGCAACAGCCCCAACGGCGCCTGGCAGTATCCGCCCCCGCCCGACCTCTCCCCCGCCAACCTGGACTGGGACACCTGGCAGGGCAGCGTGCCCAAGCGGCCCTTCGACCCCATCGTCTTCGCGCGCTGGCGCTGCTGGAAGGAATACGGGACGGGCGTGGCCGGCGATCTCATGGTGCACCTCATCAGCGGGATGCTCTACGCCTGGGGGATCAACGAGGCGCCCCGCCGCGCCACCGCCACCGGGGGCATCCGGAGGTGGAAGGACGGACGCAACATGCCCGACGTCCACGCATGCCTCTTCGAATACGGAGAGGTGCCGGTGTACATCCGCCTGACCCTGGGGACGGAAAGCCCCGAAGTCCTGCGCTTTCTTGGTTCCAAGGGCCTGCTGGAGCTCAGCCCCACCAGCCTGTCCTTCACGCCCCAGGCGGGGGTCGACACCCGTCCGAGCTATTACACGGCGAGCTTCCCCCGGGCCTTGCGGGAGGAGTACGCCGAGAAGTGGCACCGGGAGAACGATCCCCCGCCGGGCCAGGAGCCGCTGCTGGAGGGCGAGAGCTATCGCGGGCCCTCCTACGACGAGGTGCGGCCCCACCTCTGGAAGTTCTTCCAGGCGGTCCGCACGCGCCAGCCGGTGGCGCAGGATGCGCTCTTCGGCCACCACGCCGCCCTGGCCTGCCACATGGCGAACGAGTCCTACTTCCAACGGAGTCCGGTCACCCTGGACGCGGCCATCAAGAGCTGAGGACGTATTCGAGGCCGTGGTCGTCCAGGAGCGGTGGGGTCCGCGCCAAGTGGTGATCTCCGACACGCGCCGTCCACCGCGGGCTTGACAACCCCTTGCCTCCGTGGTCCCCTCGACAGAAGACACCGTGGGGGAACCGATGGGACAGCGGCACGCGGCGACGCCTCGGTTGCGCGAGGAAGGCCTCGTCGTCCAGGAGCTGCCGGAGGAGGTCCTGGTCTACGACCTCGCGCGCCACAAGGCCCATTGCCTGAGCCCCCTGGCGGCGGCGATCTGGCGCGCCTGCGACGGCCGGACCACCCCGGACGAGATCGCGCGCCGAGTGGCGGCGGCCGGTACCGCTCGCCTCGGGGCCGACGTGGTGGGGCTCACGATCGAGCGCCTGGCGAAGGCGCGCCTTTTGGAAGGGGAGATGGCCGCCCGGCCGAGACTCCCCCAGAGCTCCCGCCGCGAGCTGCTGCGCAAGGCGGCGGCGATCGGCGGGCTGTCGGTGCTTTCCCTCTCTGCGCCGACCGCGGCCCTCGCCATCTCGTGCCTGCCCGCGGGATCCTGTGTGGACAAGACTTGCTTCAACGGAGCGCAGCGGTGCTGCGCGGGCTGCCGGCAGACGGGCAACCTATGCGGGGGGGGCCAGGGCTTCACCTACGTCTGCCAGTGATCCGCAGCCAGCCTACCGCGGCTCGAGGAGGGCGAGGATCCGGGGCACGGCGGCATCGGCCTCACCGCGAAGACCGCTGAACACCGGGGTCGCGGCGACGACCCGAGAAAGCACGACCAGGACGGCCCGGGGCCTCCGGCGCGCCGGGACGGTGTTGTCGAGCAACGCAAGCAGACCGCGGCCCGGGGAGATCCGGCGCGGCCGCCAGCGCGCTTCCCGCCGGTACCGGCTCACCACCACGAGACCCACGGGCAGCGCGCGGCGCTCCCCGCGGCCACCCGTCCCGGGAGGCCGCAACCGGCGGGGCGGCGCGCCGTCCTCGCCTCGGAGGGTGAGGGGCGCCGGGTAGGCGTGAACGCGGCCGCGGGCGTCAAGGACGGCGAACTCGTCGGAGTAGTACGTGCACCCGGCTCTCACGAGGGCGTCCACGAGCCGGCTCTTTCCGGAGTGGCTGCGCCCCGGCAGCAGGATCGCGCGCCCCTGGTGGGCGACGACCCCCGCGTGGACGAAGACGCGGCCGCGGGCCTTCTCCGCGACGTGGATCTTCAGGTCGGACTCGAGGACGGCGAGAGCCTCCTCCAGGTCCAGCGTGCGCGCGACCCGGGAGGCCCCCGCGTAGACGAGGTGGAACCGCCGCGGGCGCGACGCCCCGTCGTCGCCCCCCACGACCAGCGAGTAGAGCTGGTCCACGACCGGCGAGCGGCGCCGCTTCCACCTTGGGGGCAGACACTCGAGGGCGCGGCCCAGCACCGCCGGATCGCTGACCCGCAGGCCGATCCGGAGGCCGTAGCTCTCGAAGCTCGCCCCTGCCGCCCACCCGAGGCGGTCGATCGCCTCCAGTCAGGTCGAGGGTCGGGTCAGCCGAGGGAGTGGCCTCATCGGGAGCGGGCGCGCCGCCGCGCCCTCATCTCCCCCGCGAAGCGCGCGGCCCGCGAGAGGCATTCGCGGATCTGGAAGGGGAGCCGCGGGATCTCGTTGAAAGGCCCGCCCACGCCGATCGTGGCCTCGATCGGGTTCGGCCAGCGGATCCGAAGGGCGCGCAGCCATCCCGCGGGGCGCCACAGGTAATCGGACATGGGCTGCCGCGACCCCTGCGGGGTGTCCGGCGACAACGAGCCCCAGGCCTTCAGCACGGTGGGCACGAGCCACCGGGGCAGGCGCCGCTCCCTCACTCGGGCGGGCGCTCCCTCGAGCGACGCGCCCAGGAGCGCGTGGGCCAGGGCGAGGGCGCAGGCCACCCATTCGTTCCGGCACTGCTCGCCCCCCAGGAGGCGGTCCCAGTCGAATCCCGAAGGAGGCGACTCGAGGGCGACGGCGAGGTCGGAGAGCCAGAGAGGGCGCCAGGCCCCGTGCCCGAGCATGTGCAGGCAGAGCAGGCGCACGTGGTCCTCGAACCCCAGGACCCGGATCGCCCCGTCCTCGAGGGCGACGCGCGCCGAGCCGCCGAGGAGCACCCCCGCAGCGCGGTCGTCGAGACGCCCCCACCCCCGGTGGAGATCGACGGGAAAGCCTCGTCCGGCGAGGTCCAGGGCGATCGCCGTCGCGGCCGCGGCGTCCTCCCCGCGGACGTGGAGATCGAGGTCCGTGTAAGGCCGCAGCCCCTCCTCGGGGTAGAGACGAGCGATGGCCCACCCCTTGACGAGGACGGGATCCAATCCCGCCGCCTGGAAGGCCCGGAACGCCTCGAGGATGCGGCGGCGATGCACCGCGGCCTCGAGGGTGTGCAGCCGGTAGGCCTGGCGGAGCCCCGCCTCCTCGGCCGCCTCCGCGAGAGGCAATCCACGGAGGCGCCACCACGCGAGGCCCGCGGCCCCCGACGCGAGCAGGAGGGGCGCGGCCGCGACCAGGGCTGCGCGGGAGAGGTCGAGATGCGGCGGCGAGGTCCGCCAGGCCCCCGCGAGGATGCGGGCCACCACACGCCCCCGCTCGATCGGTGCCGCCACGCGGCCTCGCTCATTCCCCCGCAGCGGTGCAGGTCAAGGGTCTCTGGAAAGGGTAACGACCACGGGGACCGGGGTCAAACCCTGGCGGAGCGCCGCGCGCCTGGGTTAAGGTACCGCGGTGGAGGTCGCGTTCTGGCTCGCCGCCGCGGTCGTCCTCTACCTGGGGACCGGCTCGAGGTGATCGTCGCCTCTGACAGCTCCACCGACCGCACGAAAGCCATCGCGGCCGGCTTCGCGCCGGAGCACCGCATGTCCCGCAGGGCCGCCGGCCTCGCGGCCCTCTTTCTCGCCGGGTGCGGGTCGCCCGCCACCCCGCCCTCGCCCGCTCCCCCTCTGGCCACGCCCGCCACCCTCGCGTCAGCCGCGCCCCAGCTCAATCCCCCCGATCCCCCGGGGCGGGCGCCCGACGGGATGGTCTGGGTCCCGGGCGGTACGTTCTGGATGGGCTGCGACCACGACGAGATGAGCGACGCCCGACCGTGGCACCTCGCCTACGTCGACGGCTTCTGGATGGATCGGACCGAGGTCACGAACGAGGACTTCGGGCGCTTCGTCAAGGCGACCGGCTACCTGACGATCGCGGAGCGCAGGCCCGACTCGAAGGAGTTCCCCGGGGCGCCGCCCGAGAGCCTCGTGCCGGGCGCGGTGGTATTCACGCCGCCCGGGCACCCCGTGCGGCTGGACGACCATTTCCAGTGGTGGAGCTACGTGAAGGGCGCGAGCTGGCGTCATCCCGAGGGGCCGGGCAGCGACCTCCGGGGGCGCGACAGGCACCCGGCGGTCGAGGTCGCGTGGCCGGATGCCATCGCCTACGCCGAGTGGGCGGGCAAGCGCCTGCCCACCGAGGCCGAGTGGGAACTCGCGGCCCGCGGGGGCCAGGACCGCAAGAAGTACGGCTGGGGCGACGAGATGAAGCCGGGCGGCCGCTGGATGGCGAACATCTGGCAGGGGCGCTTCCCCGACGAGAACCGCGCCGAGGACGGCTACCGCGGGACGGCGCCGGTGGCCTCCTTCCCCCCCGAGGGCTACGGTCTCTACGACATGGCGGGCAACGTCTGGGAGTGGTGCTCGGACTGGTACCGTCCGGATTACTACCGGACGCTGGCCGCGGTGGGCGGAGTCGCGCGCAACCCAGCGGGTCCGCCGGACAGCTTCGACCCCCAAGAGCCCGGAGTGAAGAAGCGCGTGAACCGGGGGGGCTCGTTTCTCTGCAGCGACCAGTACTGCTCGCGCTACGTGCTCGGCTCACGGGGCAAGGGGGAGCCCGACACCGGGACCTCGAACCTCGGCTTCCGATGCGTCCGGGGGCGGACTCCTTGACCGCGAGGGCGGGAGCGGCGATCTTCATGGCTCGTGATGGCTCGTGGCCGGGTCCGCCCCGGCTCGGAGGTGGGTTCAATGAGGTCCCGGTCCCTCCCGTCGATCGTCGCCGTGCTGGTGCTCCCCGCGGTCCTCGCCCGTGGGGGCGAGGCCGACAAGCCGGACGCCATTCCCTGCGGCTCGTCGGAGGGGATCGAGGCGGGCCCGCGCCTCGCCTCCTGGATGGAGCAGCGCAAGGCGAAGTGCGCTCACCTCACGCCCTACAAGCCCAACCTGCTCGAGCGGCAGATCCTCGCCTTCGAGAAGGCGGAGCGGCCCTCGATCGCCGAGGTCAACTTCCTCGGCGTCTACCCGCGCGTCCAGACCATCGACCACCGGTCGCAGCTGGCCGGCGGCTTCCGCTTCTGGCGGCCCGACCTCGAGGGCTCGCGCTTCGACCTCGCCGCGGACGCGTTCTGGTCGCTGCAGGGCTTCAGGTACTACGGCGCCCAGGCCGGGGTGGTGCCCCACCAGGGCAAGGACTTCCCCCTCTTCCCGTTCAAGGGCGACGAGGTGTTCGAGCTGGCCAACGTGCGGCAAGGCGACGACACGCCGTACATGCTCTACGGCTCGTTCTCCCACCGCTGGGCGCCCAGGTTCGACTTCTTCGGGATCGGCCCGGGCTCGCGGGCAGCGGACCGGGCGAGCTTCCGCCAGAGGGACAACGTGTTCGAGGCGGTGGCCGGATACCGGGTCCTGCGCGGGCTGACCCTGAGCGGCCGCCTCGGCTTCTACGACGTCGCTCTCGGGCCGGGCGAGGACAAGGTCCTGCCGCAGATCGAAGAGGTCTTCGACGCGGCCACGGTCCCCGGGCTTCAGGGCCAGCCGAGCTTCTTCCGGTTCGGAGGGGCGGCCATCTTCGACGCGCGCGACGTGGCCCGGAACCCGCACCGGGGCGGGCTGCTCGCGGCCGAGTGGCTCCGCTACGCCCAGCGCGACGGCGGCGCCGGCACCTTCAGCCGCTACGCGGTGGACGGCCGTGCCTACGTGACCCTCGGCCGCCCGCAGCGGGTCCTCGCCCTCCGCGCGTATCTCTCGAAGGACGACCCCGCGCCCGGGGCCCGGGTGCCCTTCTACCTCATGGCTTACCTCGGCGGCAGCCATACCCTGCGGGCGTTCGACAGCCAGCGGTTCCGCGGCGAGAAGCTCGCGCTGCTGCAGGCCGAGTATCGCTGGGAGGCTTCGCCCTGGATGGAGCTGGCCCTCTTCCTCGACCGGGGAGCGGTGGCCGCGACCACGGACGACCCCCTCGACCAGTTCAGGACCGATGGCGGGGTCGGCCTGCGGTTCAAGACCCACGAGCGGACGATCCTGCGCTTCGACGTCGCCTGGGGCGGCGAGGGCACCCGGCTCGCCTTCCGGTTCAACCCGAGCTTCTGAGGATGGGAAGCCTCCCCACGCGGTGCCTGGCCACCGTCACCCTCGCGTCGGCCTTCTCCTTCTCCGTCGCCTCCCCCGCCGTAGCCCAGAAGTTCCTCCCCGACGATCCCCTCCTGCGTGATCACGACGACCTTCACGCCCCCATGCCGCGCGCGATCGAGCTCTCGAGCGGCTACGACGTGATCGAGAACACCTTCTTCCGCAAGGGGCCCGCCAAGGGGACCATCAAGCCCGCGAGCAACGTGAATACCGTGGGGGAGGTGCCCGACTCGAGCTGGTGGACCAACCGGATCGGCGCCCGGCCGATGTCCATTGATGAGCTGGTCCGGGGACCGAACCAGAGCGACGGACCCGACGTCGCCGGGACCTGGACCGTCATCCGCGGCAAGGCGGGGGGCATCACTCCCGGCTTCACGATCCGCGACTCCCGCGGGGACGTCTACTTCATCAAGCTCGACCCCGCTAAGTACTTCGGCCTCTCCACCGGGGCCGAGCAGATCGGGACCAGATTCTTCCACGCCTTCGGCTACTTCGTGCCCGAGAGCTGGATCGTGTACGTCCGGAAGGAGCGGATCCAGGTCGGCCACGAGGCCACCATCCGCGTCCTGGGGAGGAAGCCCCGCGCGATGGTCCCCTCCGACCTCGAGCGGATCCTCAAAGGCGCGGCCGGCCTCCCGGACGGACGACTGCGCTTCGTGGCCAGCAAGGCGGTTCCCGGAAAGGTCATCGGCCCCCACAAGTACTTCGGGACGCGGCCCGACGACCCCAACGACGTCATCCCCCACGAAGACCGCCGCGAGCTGCGCGGATACCGGGTCTTCTGCGCCTGGCTCAACCACGACGACTCGAGGAGCCTCAACTCCCTCGACAGCTACGTGGCCGAGGGCGGCCGGAGCTACGTGAAGCACTACCTGCAGGACTTCTCGTCGATCCTGGGCAGCGGCTCCGACTGGCGCCGGGCCGTCGCCCCCCAGAACCCCCGGGCGGGGAACGAGTACATCATCGAGCTCGGTCCGATCGCCCGCACCGCCCTCAGCTTCGGCATCTGGGAGCGGCCCTGGTACGGGATCAAGTACGAGGTCTACCCGCAGGTGGGTGGCATCGAAGCCACCGCCTTCGATCCCGACGCCTGGAGGCCCGAGTTCCCGAACGCGGCCTTCCAGAGCATGCTCCCCGTGGACGCGTTCTGGGCGGCCCGCATCGTCTCGAAGTTCAGCGACGAGGCCATCCGGGCCATCGTCGAGCAGGGTGACTTCCACGCCCCCGAGGCGGCGAGCCACCTGGCGCGCATGATCATCGAGCGCCGGGACAAGGTGGTGGCCCGATATCTCCGGATCCTCAACCCCCTGGCGGATTTCCGGCTGGTATCGGGAGCCGCCGGACCCGAGATCGCCTTCACGAACTACGGGGAGGACGCGGGCCTCGGTTCGGTCGAGGCCTACGAGTACGAGTGGTTCCGCTTCGAGAACGCGAGCGGCGCCACCGAGCCGCTGGGGCCCACGGCCCGGGCCGCGCGGCGCGCGATTCCGCTGCCCGCCCCCCGCCCGGAGTACCTGATGGTCCGCATCCGCTCGATCGCGGGCGGGGTCGAGGCCTGGAAGAAACGGGTCGACGTGTTCTTGCGCACGACCGGTGAGCTCAAGATCGTCGGCATCGAACGGGAGGCTTCATGACCCTCCGACTCCGGCGGCCCGCCGCCGCCCTCATCATCGTGCTCGCCGCCGTCTCGGCCGCGTTGGCTCAGGCCCCGGCTCGGCGCCCGCTGAAGCTCGACGACCTCGACCGCGTGCGCCAGGTCGCCGACCCCCAGGTCTCGCCGGACGGCCAGTGGGTCGCCTACACCGTGACCCGGGTGGACGTGGCCGCGGACAAGGACGACGCCGACGTCTGGATGGTGAGCTGGGATGGCGCGCGCAGCGTGCGCCTCACCTCGAGCCCGGACGGCGAGAAGAAGCCTCGCTGGAGCCCGGACGGCCGCTATCTCTCGTTCCTCTCCTCGCGGGGCAGCAAGGCCGACGACGAGGTGGCCCAGCTGTGGCTGCTCGACCGTGCGGGCGGGGAAGCCGAGCGGGTGACCGAGGTCGAGGGCGGGATCGACGACTACGCATGGGGTCCCGACGGGAAACGGCTGGTCCTGGTGGTGACCGACCCCGATCCCGAGATCAAGCGGGCGGCGGAGGCCAAGGGGGAGAAGAAGCCCAAGCCGCTGCCGATCGTGATCGACCGCTACCACTTCAAGGAGGACTCCGACGGCTACCTCGGCCCCCGCCGCTCCCACCTCTACCTGTTCGACCTCGCGGGCCGGAAGGCGGAGGCCCTGACCCCGGGACCGTTCGACGAGTCGCTCCCCGCCTGGTCGCCGGACGGGAAGTGGATCGCCTTCGTGAGCAAGCGGGTGGGAGCCGACCCCGACCGCTCGAACAACACGGACGTGTTCGTGATCGAGGCCAAGGCGGGGGCGTCGGCCCGCGCGCTCACCACCTACCTGGGCGACGACAACGAGTCCACGAGCCCGCTCGCCTGGAGCCCCGACGGAACCCTGGTGGCCTATCTGCAAGGTCCCGAGCCGAAGGACTACGCGTACGGCCAGGACCGGCTGATGGTGGTCCCGGCGGCGGGGGGCGCGCCCCGGCCCCTGGCCGCGGATCTCGACCGCCCGGTCGCTTTGCCCGTCTTCACCAGAGACGGCTCGGCCGTCGTCTTCCGCGTGGTGGACGACCGCAGCGAGCACCTGGCGCGGGTGAGGGTGACGGGCGGCCCGGTGGAGCGGCTCGTGACCGGCCCGCGCGTGGTCTCCGCGTTTTCCATGGGCCCCGAGGGGCGCTTGGCCGTCCTCGCCGCCCGCGACAACGAGCCGCCGGAGGTCCACGCCCTCGAGGACGGGCAGCTCCGTCGCCTCACCCACCACAACGACGACTGGCTGGCCGAGGTGCAGCTCGGGACGACGGAGGAGTTCACTTCGAAGAGCAAGGACGGCACGCTCGTCAACGGCCTCCTGCTCAAGCCCGCGGGCTTCGTCCCCGGGCGTCCGTACCCCACGGTGCTGCGCATCCACGGAGGGCCGAACGGACAGGACGACCACGCCTTCAGCTTCGAGGACGAGCTGCTGGCCGCCCAGGGCTACCTGGTGGTGGCCGCGAACTACCGCGGGAGCAACGGCCGAGGGCAGGCCTTCCAGCGGGCGATCTTCGCGGACTGGGGGGGCAAGGAGGTGGTGGACCTCCTGGGCGCGGTGGATCACGTGGTGGCGGCGGGCCTCGCCGACCCCAAGCGCCTCGGGGTCGGGGGCTGGAGCTACGGCGGCATCCTCACGAACTACCTGATCGCCACCGACCGCCGCTTCAAGGCCGCGACCAGCGGCGCGGGCAGCTCGAACCAGATCTCGATGTACGGGACCGACCAGTACATCGTCCAGTACGAGACCGAGCTGGGTCCGCCCTGGAGGAACCCGGCCCTGTGGACCAAGGTGTCGTACCCGTTCTTCCGGGCCGACCGGATCACCACCCCGACCCTGTTCCTCGGGGGCGAGAAGGACTTCAACGTGCCCCTCCTCGGCGGCGAGCAGATGTACCAGGCGCTCAAGAGCCTCGGGGTCGACACCCAGCTCGTGATCTACCCCGGCCAGCACCACGCGCTGCGGGTTCCCAGCTACCGCAAGGACCGGCTGCAGCGCTACCTGGCCTGGTACGCGAAGTACCTGAAGTAGCGCCTTCTCGAGGTTGGCCCTCGATCCACGCGCGAGTTTTCGGGCCCCGTTTCGGACCCGACCCTACCCGACCCGGTGGTACAAGCAGGCATGCGGACCGACCTTCTCGCGTCCCTCCGTCGGCTCTCCGACGCCGAGCTCGTCGCGCGCGTCAAGGACCTCGCGGCTCGCGAGCGTGACGCCACCGTCCTCCTCGTCGCCCACCTCGCGGAGCTGGATACCCGCGACGTGCACTTGCGCGCCGGCCATGGCTCTCTCTTCGCCTACTGCCGGGACGTCCTCGCCCTCTCCGAGCAGGAGGCCTACAACCGCATCGCGGTCGCCCGGGCGGCGCGGCGCTTTCCCGTGGTCCTGGAGATGCTCGAAGGCGGTGCTCTCAACCTCACCACCGTGAAGCTGCTCGCCCCGTACCTGACTCCCGACAACCATCGGGAGGTGCTCGAGTCGGCTCGGGGGAAGAGCAAGCTGCAGGTCGAGGAGATTGCCGCCCGGCTCTGGCCGCGGCCCGATGTGCCTTCTGCCATTCGGAAGCTCCCTGCGCCGAGGCCTGTCGCTCGCTTGCCCGCGGCGCCGCCGCCGTCTCTTCCGCGGACGCCGATCGACGCACGCCCCGGGGCGGCGTCCGCGCTCCGGGCCCTCCCTTCGCCTCCGGCCCGGCCTTCGGGTGAGGTGACACCACTCTCACCGGATCGCTACCGGGTCCAGGTCACCATCGGCGGCGACACCCTGGAGAAGCTGCGCCTCGCGAAGGACCTCCTCCGGCACGCCGTGCCTTCGGGAGACGAAGCCGCCATCCTGGACCGCGCCCTCACCGCCCTGCTCGCCGACCTCGCGCAGCAGAAGTTCGCGGCGACCGAGAGGCCGCGCCCCTCGGACGGGACCCGGCCCGGATCCCGCCACCTCCCGGCCGAGGTGAAGCGCGCGGTGTGGCTGCGCGATCTGGGGCGCTGCGCGTTCGTGGGGACGAACGGCCGCCGCTGCACCGAGCGCGGCTTCCTGGAGTTCCACCACCTCCACCCGTACGCTCTGGGCGGCGAGGCCACGGTCGGGAACATCCAATTGCGGTGTCGAGCCCACAACGACTACGAGTCACGGGTGTGCTTCGGGCGGAATGGCGGCCACGGCGGGGAGGGGCTCGTGCGCGAGGAAGCGGTTCCCTACGGCCTTCCGGCCGCCTTCGGCCACTCGGCCCCTCGCGATCGCCAACTAGTTCCAGGACGAGTTCGACGGGACGGTCGATCTCGGTCGCGGCCTAGGGGCGGGCCCGGGCCCCCTACGCCCCAGGGAAGGAGGCCTAGAGGGGCAACCCGATCAGGATCGGGATGACTCGGGTCGCCTTTCGCCCCCTCCTGCGCGCCGAAGCCCGCTCTGGATACAATCTCGCCTCATGACCCCGGAAGAGCTCCGCGCCCTCCCCCTGGCCCGGCTGGCCGCCGGCCTCCGGTCCGGGCAGCTCTCGAGTGAAGCGGTGACCCGCGCGTATCTCGACCGGATCGAGGCGGTCAACGCGAGGCTGAACGCGGTGGTGCTGCTCCGCCGCGAGGCGGCGCTAAGGGAAGCGCGCGCGGCCGACCTCGTGTCTCCGGAGGAGCGGGGGGCCCTTCACGGGGTGCCGGTCACGATCAAGGACTCGCTCGACACCTCGGGCATCGTCACCACCGGCGGCACGAAGGGGCGGACGGGGTTCGTCCCCAGCGAGGACGCGACGGTGGTACGCCGCCTGCGCGGCGCGGGCGCGATCGTCATGGGGAAGACGAACACGCCCGACCTCACCCTCGGCTACGAGACCACGAATCTCGTCTACGGGCGGACGAACAACCCCTTCGACCCCGAGCGCACCTCGGGAGGATCCAGCGGGGGCGCCGCCGCGATCGTCGCCGCGGGCGGCTCGCCCCTCGACGTCGGAACCGACACCGGGGGCAGCATCCGCCTGCCCGCTCACTTCTGCGGAATCGCCGGGCTCAAGCCCACCGCGGGCCGCGTGCCCCGCACCGGGCACATCATCGACTACGCGGGAGCCTCGCAATTCCTCACCCACGTGGGGCCCCTCGCGCGGCGCGTCGAGGACCTCGTCCTCGCGCTCCGTCTGATCGCGGGACCCGACGGTGTCGACCCCCACGTCACGCCCCTGCCGCTCCCTGATCCGGCCGCGGTCGCGCTGGCCGGGATGCGCGTCGCCCACTTCACGAAGCTGCCGCCCCTGGAGCCCACCCGGGAGACGGCGTCCGCGGTCGAGCGCGCGGTGGGCGCCCTGGAGCGCGGGGGCGGCCGGACGCGGCCCCTGGGGGCGATCCCGGACGCGGAACGGATCTACGACGGCTACATGTCCCTTCTCTACGGCGACGGAGGGGCGGGCGTCGCCCGGATCCTCGAGCGATGGGGCAGCACGGAGTCGCCCCTCCGCGAGCGGCTCCGCTCGATGACGGCCCTGCCGAGCGCCGAGCTCACCGCGCTCCACGAATGGCTCGACCGGTGGCGGAGCCGTATGCTCGCGCTCTTCGCCGACCACGACGCGATCGTGTGCCCGGTCAACGTGGCTCCCGCCCCCCCGCACGGGACCTTCGACCGCGCGACCGCGGTGTATACCCAGGTCTTCAACCTGACCGGGTGGCCGAGCACCGTGGTCCGCGCGGGGACGTCGCCGCACGGTCTGCCCATCGGCGTGCAGATCGTGGCCCACCCGTGGCGCGAGGACGTGTCCCTCGCGGCGGCGGCGCACGTGGAAAGGAGCCTGGGCCCGTTCCCGGGACCGAGTCTCTAGAAGGCGAAGCCCGCCTTGAAGTAGAACGCGTTCCGACGCTCGCTGCGCGCGTAGGCGAGGCTCAGGGTGTTGGCCCGGTCCAGCCAGGCGAACCACAGCCCGCCGCCGTAACCGTAGTGCCACTTGTCCGAGCTCACTCCCGGTAGAACCTCCTGAGCCGGCGCGGCAACGGAACTGCTCTCGAGGTAGACGCGGCCGCCGTCCCCGAAGCCGAACACGCCCCACTCGCCGGGCAGGAGGATCCGGAAGCGCGAGACGTACAGACGGAGGTCGGCGTTGCCGTAGAGAGCCGCGTCGCCCGCGTAGCGGTGGCGCTGCAGGCCGCGGATGGGCTCGTCCCCGGCGGCGCCCACTCCGGCCGCGGTGTCGATCCCTCCGAGCCCGCCGCCCAGGTAGGCGGCCTCGAAGAAGGGATAGCTTCCGAAGACCTTCTTGCCGCCGGCCCGCAGGGCGAGGGTGGGGGCCTTGGTGCTGCCCGGGGTGAGGAAGACGGCCACGCTCCCGTCCACGGAGCCGAAGGTTTCCTTCACGTCCCACGCCTTCGGCCACACCTGGCCTCTCACCTGGAGCAGGGTTCCGCTGCGGGTGTAGCCGATGCTGCGGAGCGCCACCCCCCCGGGGTTCCGGGAAGCCGCCTCGCGGCTGTCCAGCTCCAGGACCCCGGTCGCGCCCAGCTCGCCGAAGTCGCCGTAGCCGTAGGGCCGCTGCAGGTTGATCAGGGTGTTCTCGTCCCGGTGCTTGTTGGAGGCGTACTTGAGGGTGGGGCCCACGGAGAAGGTGAGCTTCCGGGCCAACGGGATCCCCAGGATGGGCGTGAACGCGTACTGCTGCTGCTTGACCTTGAAGAAGCTGGAGTTCTGGTTGCCGCCGTCATCGGTCTCGTTCCCGAAGCCGAAGAAGCGCGAAGACTCGACGCCGGAAGCGTAGGCATACCAGCCGGTCGTCCATCCGCTGTTCTCGGAGCGGAACTCGGCCTTGTAGTCGGCGCGGAACGTGCGGTCCCCGAACGACCAGCCCCCGCGGACGATGTGGCGGCTCGCGTAGGGGTCCTTGCGGAAGCCGTAGGCCTGGGTGTCGATGCCGAGCCCCACGAAGACGCCCAGGTCGGTGCCGTAGCCGACCCACGGAATCCAGAACGTGTTGTGGCCCCAGTCGCGGGGAGGGATCCAGGGGGCGTTCTTGGGCGGGGGGGGCGGGGTGTAGTGCCCGTGGTCGAGGTGCGACCCGTTGCCCGCGACGAGCTGCCCGCCGTCCTCTTCGTAGAACCGCGTTCCCCCGCCCTTCGAGTCGTCCACCACGTCGCGCCCGGGTCCGCCGATCACGCGCAGGCGGATCCCCCCGGGCTCCCCCAGGGTCACGACGCGGTCGTTCCCCCCGCGCAGGTACACCTGAACCTCCTGGGTCTCGCCCTGGTGCAGGGTCCGGCGGTAGAAGGGCTCCCCGGCCGGCTTTCCGTCCTCGCCGAGGCGCCAGACCTGAACCAGAGTGTCACCGCCCGAGAGATGCTTGACTTCGACGTACTCCGAGGCGTCGGTCAGGTAGACCTTGACCTTGTCCGCGATGTGCCCGTAGAACGCCTGGGACGCCTCGCCCAGGCGGTCGCGTCGCCCCTTCAGGTCGCGGATCAGGCGCTCCCCGTCCACCTTGAAGTATTCGGCCGGCATCCGGCGGGCGGCCCGCTCGATCACCGCGTCCGTGATCACGGCCTGGAGCTCGGAGGCGACCTCCTTGAAGACGGGGCGCTCCAGCCCGGCCAGCAGCTCGCGGTCCTGCTCCCACCCGTTCCACGTGAGGCCCGTCATACCAGGGTACGTGGCCTGGTAGTTCTCGAGGATGGGGACCCGGGAGCGGGCCAGGGTCAGGACGAAGCCTTCGTAGCGGGAGAAGGCCTGGTCCCGGTCGTCGGGGATCGGCTGCCAGAGCGGCTGACCGGGGAACTTCGCCCAGCGGAACTGGTCGCGATGGCGGTCCCAGTCCCCGATCAGGAGGTCGAAGAGGCGGGCCTTGAGGAAGGCGCGGGTGTCGGGCCGGTCCTTGGGATCAGCCTCCATGCGCTTGTAGAAGGCGTCGTGCTTCAGCAGCTCGGCGGCCCCCTGGAAGCCGGGGTTCTTGTCGGACTTCGCCCCCGGGAACTCGTAGACCTGCCCGACCAGACCCGCGAAGTCCTTGCGGAACTCCCCGAGCGCGGGATCGTCGGGCATGACCATCAGCTTCTGCGCCGTGCGCAGGATCCCCGCCGCCGCCATCAGCTCGTCCGCGATGAACGGTGATGCCGGGTGCTGGGCGGCGATCTGGTCCTGGACGATACTCCGGGCCCAGGTGTCGCGCAGGTCCTCGGGTAGGATCGTGGTCGGGTCCTTGTCGATCCCCCGGAAGGTGTAGTCGCGGCCGTCCGCGCCCTTCATGGCGAGGCCCTTGGTCTCCTGGCCGCCCACCCGGAACAGGGGCTTGAGGCCGCCCGCGAAGGTCTTGAGGTCCAGGACCTCCACGGTGATCGGCGCCGTCCAGAGGGCCCGGTAGTCCGCCCCCCACAGGCAGCGCTCGATCCCGCCCTTCTTGTACGCGGGCGCGATCACGACCTGCCGGGTGTCCGCTCCCGCCCTGCCCGCCGCCGCCGTCGCCGCCCATCCGGTCAGTACGACCAAACGAGCCCCCCACTTGCGCGCCACCATGAGTGTTCCCTCCGAGACCTGAAGTCTATACTGCTCGCCTCCGGGAGGCACCATGGTCGCCAGAGCCATTGATTTCGCGAAGCCCTTCCGCGTCGACGACGGCCGGAAGTTCAGGCTCAAGGACATCGATCCCGGGGACACGGGGGGCCTCCACGCGAAGGATGAGGCCCGGGAGTGGCTCCGGCAGGGAGTGGAGCGCCTGGCCGAGCTGCAGGAAAAGCTCTACGCGCAGGACAGCTGGGGAGTGCTCCTGATCTTCCAGGCCATGGACGCGGCTGGCAAGGACGGCGCGATCAAGCACGTGATGTCCGGGGTGAACCCGCAGGGGACCCAGGTCTACTCGTTCAAGGCCCCTTCGGCGGAAGAGCTGGACCACGACTATCTGTGGCGGTGCTTCAAGGGTCTCCCCGAGCGGGGGCGGATCGGCATCTTCAACCGCTCCTACTACGAGGAAGTGCTGGTGGTCCGGGTCCATCCAGAGTTCCTGGCCGGCCAGAAGCTGCCCGCGTCCCGGCTGACCAAGGGCATCTGGAAGGACCGTTTCCAGGACATCAACCATTTCGAGGAGTACCTCGACCACAACGGGATCGTGGTCCGGAAGTTCTTCCTCCACGTGTCGAGCCAGGAGCAGAAGAAGCGCTTCCTGAGCCGCCTCGAGGAGCCGGAGAAAAACTGGAAGTTCTCGGCCCAGGACGCCCGGGAGCGCGAGCACTGGGACGCCTACATGGACGCCTACGAGGACATGATCCGGAGCACGGCCACCGCGCACGCCCCCTGGTACGTCGTCCCCGCCGACAACAAGTGGTTCACCCGCCTGACGGTGGCGGCGGCGGTCATCCAGACCCTCGAGGACCTGGACCTCCGCTTCCCCAAGGTGGACAAGGCGAAGCGGAAGGAGCTCGCGGCGGCGCGCGCGATCCTGGAGGGCAGCAAGCGGGCTTGAAAGGCTGGAGGGTTGAAGATGCGTGGCGAACCGCTCCTCATGGTCGTGTTGTCCGCAACCGTCGCCGGCGCCGCGGAAGGCCGTGGCACGTGTCCCGTCCTCACGGGGGCCGATCTGGCGTGTCTGGTCATCGACGCGGAGGGAGCGCTCCGGCCGAATTCGAAGGCCCTCCGTGAGGATCCCACCTGCAATACGGAATGGGTGCGCGAGCACCTGGGCGTCCCCGCCGCGGATGGGATCCTCGAGGCGCTGGCGAACGCGGGGAAGCTGCGCCCGGGAAGGCCCGGCACGGGATCGATCATCGCCCTGATGGACACGGGTTATCGCGCGCATCCGGAGCTTGGGGCGATGGACGATGCGGGCGCCATCCTCCTCCACGATCCTTACGCGGATCCGGACGCGCCGGAGTTCGGGCGTCGCCTTCCCCTCAACTACGTCGAGGGCTGCCCGCCGGACCTCAAGTTCGGCTGCGCTCCTCGCATCGAGCGCGCCAAGCGCAGCACGGTGCGGGACGACACCCAGAAGGCTCTGGGAGACCCCCTGCCAAGGTTCACCACTCCGATCCTGGCCCCGCTCCTGAACAAGGCTCCCCTGCGCCAGCCGGGGCACGCGACGGGGACGGCCAGCCTGATGATCGCCCCCGGACCGGAGCCCGAGCACAAGGAAAGGTTGTTGAAAGGGCTGGCGCCGGGTGCCCGGCTGGTGCCGTATCGGGTCACCAACGGAAGCATCCTCGAGGAATCCCGCACCGTGCAGATGGCCAATGGCATCGTGTCGGCGGCGCTCCTCGACCAACCCCGGGTGGACGTCATGAACATCAGCTTTGGCCGGCGATCTCCGGACGACGTCCTGGAACGGGCGGTCCGCCTGGCCGAGCGCCGGGGCGTGATCGTGGTGGCCGCCACGGGAGAGATGCCGCCCCCCGGCAACGGCGGACCGGTGCGGTTTCCGGCACAGTACCCTTCCGTCATCGCCGTGTCCGGCACCAAGGTGGATGGGGCACCCTGGGGAGGCACGGCCGACATCTTGAGCATCGGCTTTTCTCCCGGCACCGGGGGTGCCGGCAAAGGCCCGGCGACCGCCATCTCCGCGCCTTCCCTCAAGGTATGGAGGGCAGACTGGACGCCCGTGGACGGCGAGGAGTGCCCGACCGTGGGACGGGGAAGCGGGACGTCTTTCTCCGCCCCGTTGGTTACGGCCGCGGCCGCGCTCTGGATCCAGCGTTACGGCCGGGAGAATCTCGACAAGACCTACGGCCGGGCCGCGGTCCCCGGGGCATTTCGCTACGCGCTCACGCACTTCGGCTACCGCACCCCGCACGAGATGTGTCAGCTGGCCAAGGGCATGGCGAACGGCGACGTGGCGCAGAACATACTCAAGGCGCAGGAGTGGGCTGACGAGGACATCCTCCGGCTCGCCGAAGCCCACGCCGAGGACAAACCCTGGCTGAACGCCGAATCGGTGTGCGACGACCTGCTCGCCAAGGAAGATGCGTTCAGGACGGGGCGCCTGGGCGCGGGCATTCTCGCGGTCGACAAGCTGCTGGCCCGGAATGAGCTCCCGAAGCCCGAAGACGTGTGCCAGAGCATCTACGATCAACGCGGACCCGAGGACTGGGATGCCCTCTGCCCGGAAGGCCCCTGGGGCCGCGGTGACCCCGCCGAAGTGCTCAAGTTCCAGCCCCTCCATCACCCCGTGCTGGGCGGTGGGGCGCAGCAGCCCACCGCGGAGGAACGGGAGGAGGACGAGAAGGAAGCGGATCACCGGCAAAGGGCGACGGCAGAGGCGAAGAAGGGACAGACGTTTTCGCCGCAACCGCTCCAAGTTCAGCGCATCACCCTGCTCGCGGGTGCCTCCGCGGGGCGACCATTCGGTTCCGATGCCGGGGTCGGTCCCGCCCTCACTGGAGGCATCATCTTTGGTGAGCACGAGCGGCGCGCACCCCAAGGGCCGCTTCTGCAGGTCAAGTGGTCGGGCGCGAACGTCATCCTCGGGTTCGGCTATGCCGCCGGAGTCGAGTACAACCCGTTCCGCAATTCCGTCGGCAAGAACAAGAACTCGATCATCTGGGGCTTCGGCCCCGCCGTGGGAGCCGGGATCAAGGCAGCCTACATGCGGGCGGCGGGAACGAGCTACGTCGGAGTGGAGGTGGAAATCGTCGTCTTCAAGGTCAAGCTCATGTTCGGCCGCTTCCGGCCCTTCGATGGAGGGCCGGGACGGTGGACCTGGGACCTGGGCAGCGGCTTCTGATCGTCTCGCCGCCCCGGGGCTTCAGCACTCCGGCAGGTTCACCGGGAGGTCGGGGGGGGCTTCCAGCACGTTGACCGCGAGCCCTCCCCGGGCCGTCTCCTTGTACTTGTCCTTCATGTCGGCCCCGGTGTCCCGCATGGTCTTGATGACCTTGTCGAGGGACACGAAGTGCTCGCCGTCCCCGCGCAGGGCCATGCGGGCGGCGTTGATGGCCTTGATGGAGGCCATGGCGTTGCGCTCGATGCAGGGGACCTGGACCAGGCCGCCGATGGGGTCGCAGGTGAGGCCGAGGTTGTGCTCCATCGCGATCTCGGCCGCGTTCTCCGCCTGGGCGGGGCTCGCTCCCAGCACCTCGGCCAGCGCCCCCGCAGCCATCGAGCAGGCGGAGCCCACCTCGCCCTGGCAGCCCACCTCGGCCCCGCTGATCGACGCGTTCTCCTTGTAGAGGACGCCGATCGCCCCCGCGGTCAGCAGGAACCGCACCACCCCGTCCTCGTCCGCCCCCGGCACGAACCGGTGGTAGTAGTGCAGGACGGCGGGGATGATTCCCGCCGCGCCGTTCGTGGGGGCGGTGACCACGCGCCCCCCCGCCGCGTTTTCCTCGTTCACGGCCAGCGCGTAGAGGTTCACCCAGTCCAGCGCGGTGAGGGGGTCGCGCAGGCCGGCCTCCGGGTTGGCGAGCAGGCGGCGGTGCAGGTCGGCCGCCCGACGGCGCACCTTGAGGCCACCCGGCAGCACCCCGTCCGTGGCCCAGCCGCGCCGCACGCAGTCCTGCATCACGCCCCAGATGCGGAGCAGGGCGGACCGGGTCTCCCCCTCGGGGCGCCAGGCCTTCTCGTTCTCGAGCATGATCCCGCTCATGGGCAGGCCGGTCATCCGGCAGTGCTCGAGCAGCTCGGCGGCGCTCGCGAAGGGGTAGGCGAGCGGCCGCGCATCTTCCTTGATGGGGCTCGCACCGACGGCCGCCGCCTCGTCCACCACGAAGCCCCCGCCCACCGAGTAATAGACGCGGCTGCGCAGCGGCTCCCCCGCGCCGCGGAGGGCCGTGAAGCGGAGGCCGTTCGGGTGGAAGGGCAGCGACGTGCGCTGCATCACCAGGTGCTCCGCCTCACGGAAGGCGACCTCGTGCCGGCCGAGAACGGCGAGCCGCCCGTCCCGCCGCACCTTCAGGACCCGGTCCGGTATCCCCTCCACGTCCACGCCCTCCGGGGTCTCCCCGAGGAGGCCCAGGATCACCGCCTTGTCGCTGCCGTGGCCGCGGCCGGTGGCCGCCAGGCTGCCGAAGAGCTCGACCCGGACCGCCTCCGTCTTCCCGAGCAGGCCGGCCGCGTCGAGGTCGAGGGCGAAGAGGCGCGCTGCGCGCATCGGACCTACGGTGTGGGAGCTGGACGGGCCGATGCCGATCTTGAACAGGTCGAGGACGCTGATCGCCACGCGCGGGGACCCTCGAAGGCATGGTACTCCGATTGAGAGTAGAATGAGGGCATTCCAAGGAGCGGCCATGAGAGCCAAATCGGGCGGCGGGCGTGTCCTGCTCGCGGCGGGGCTGACCCTGGCGCTGGGAGCCGCGCTGCCGGCGCGAGCCGAGAAGAAGCCGGACAAGAAGGCGAACGCGGCCCTCCTGAAGGCGGCCAAGGAGGGCAACGCGGCGGCGGTGGCCCAGGCCCTCAAAGGTCACGCCGACATCGCCGCGGTGGATGAAGACGGCAACACGTCCGTGGGCCTCGCCGCGAGCGGCGGCCACCTCGATGTGGTCCAGGCCCTCCTGGCCGCGGGGGCCGACGTGAACAAGGCCGACTCCTACGGCGTCACCCCCGTGATGGAGGCGGCCCTGAACGGGCACGCGCCGGTGGTGAAGGCCCTGCTCGAGGCCAAGGCCGATCTCGCCCCCATGGACCGCCGCGACCGCAACGCCCTGCTCTACGCCGCGCGCGGCGGAAGCGCTCCCGTCGTGCAGGAGCTGCTGGCGAAGGGGATGAGCCCGGGCAGCTCCGACGGCGAGGGCCGGACCGCCCTGCACGTGGCCGCGCGCGACGGCCAGCTCGAGGTGGTCCGGCTGCTCCTCGCCGCCAAGGCGGACCTGAACGCCCGCGAGCAGCGGGCTTCCGCCACCCCGCTCATGGTGGCGGCGGAAGGCGGCCACCTGGACGTGGTCAAGGAGCTGGTCGGGGCGAGGGCCGACCTGGCGGCGAAGAACAAGGACGGTCAGACCGCCGCGGCGGTCGCCGTCGACTGGAGACATCCCGAGGTCGCGGAATTCCTGAAGGGGGCCGTCAAGGCCAAGGCCGCCCCCCAGCCTTCGCCCAAGGCTGCCCCGAAGAAAGCCCCCGCGAAGCCTGCGCCCTAGGCCTCGGCGGCCTTCCCAGCGCTGAGCGCCTTGTATTCGCGGATCAGGAGCACCGCGACCGCGATCCACAGGACCACGAGCACCAGGTTCGCCCGCGCAAAGGCCAGCGTCCCGAAGGCGAGCACGGTCGTACCCAGGTACACGAGGACCGCCGAGAGCACGTCCCCGGTGCGCACGACGAACGTGTCGACCGCCTGCTTGGCCTTGTACTTCTCTTCCCGGCGGGTCGGCAGCCACAGGATCTGGCGGGCCGTGTTCATGACCGAGTAATCGGTCGCGTTCTCCGTGATCTTGGCCAACCGGATCGCGGCGAAGGTGGTGGCCCCGGCCACCACCGCCCCGTAGGCTCCCAGGGCCACGCAGGGCAGGGCCAGCACCACCCCCGCGATCCCCAGGTACTTGACGATGCGGGACACGAGCAAGGCCTGGATCACGACCGCCATTACGCTGAACCAGAAGAAGTAGTCGCCCTTGAAGGCCCCGATGAACGCCTCCTTGTTGAACCCGGGAATGCTCGCGGCCCGCGCCGAGGTTTCGGCGAGCAGGGCCCGGTCGAGGATGTACTCGCCGGTGGTGTTCACGAGGTTCAAGAGCACGATCAGGAGCGCGATGAGGCGCAGGTACGGGCTGCGGGCGAGGAGGGCGAACCCACCCGCGCCGGCTTCGAGCTTCAGGGCCTCCGCGCGCTGCCGCTTCGCTCCCTCCTGCTTTTCGACCAGGCGGAATAGGCCCAGGCACACGACGAGGATCGCCGCCGTGATGTGGAGCATGGAGTAGGCGGGCACCCCGGCGTCGAAGAGCCGTTCGGCGAGCCAGGAGCCGACCGGGCTGCCCAGGGTGGCCCCGATGGCGATGATCGGGAAGAGGCGCTGCCCGGTCTCCAGGCGGAAGAGGTCGTTGCCGTACGACCAGAACTGAGCAATCACCGCGTTGTTGAAAATTCCCACCCAGACGAAGAAGGCCACCCCGAGGTAGGGAATCCCGGCCTTGGCCCCCAGCCAGAACAGCTCCAGGTTGACGATGAAGAAGAGGAGCACCCCGGTGATCAGGCGCATGCGATCCACGCGGGAGGCGAACCACGAGTACAGCGGGATGAAGCCCATGAGGACCAGGGCCTGCCCCGCCGCCGCGTACGACTTCACTTCCGCCCCGCCCCCCGCCAGGATCAACGGCTCCCGCACGGTCTTGCAGACGTAGTAGCCGGCCAGGATCAGGAAGATGTTCGCGAGCAGCAGGAGGACGGTCACCCCCTCGCCCGCCCGCACGTCGCCGAAGGGGCGCAGCAGGCGGTCCAGCCCTCCGGCCCTCTCGTCGCCCTCGAACGCCGCGGTGGTGGTGGCCATGGCCGCTCTGGTTCGGCCCGCCATCATACCCCACGCGTGTCGCCCACAGCTCGGTCGGCCCCGTTTGACATGTGGAGCACATGCGACTAGCCTCTTTGCATGGCGGGCATGATCCAGATCCGGAACGTCCCGGACGAGCTTCACCGCCGGTTGAAGGCGCGGGCGGCCCTCGCCGGCCAGAGCCTTTCTGATTATCTTCTGGCCGAGATCCGCCGTTCGGCTGCGCTGCCGACCCGGGCCGAGATCATCGATCGCCTGAGGCGCCTCCCGCGGGTGAAGGTCCCGGAGAGCGCCGCCGAGGCCCTGGACGCGGTCCGTGCGGGGCGCGACGACCAGTTGGCCGCTCCGCGGACCGCCCGCCGTGGTCGTCGTTGACGCGTCGGCGATCCTCGAGCTGCTGAAGGGATCGATCCCGGGCCGGCGGCTGCTCGACCTCCTGGGAGCGCCGGCCTACGACCTCGGAGCGCCCCATCTCATCGACGCGGAGGTCCTCCAGACGTTGCGGCGTTGGACCCTGACCGCCGGCCTCCCCGCCGAGACCGCCCGCCGGTGGCTGGACGCATACCAGGGGCTCGCGATTCGGCGATACCCGCACGGCGACCTCGTCGATCGCGCCTGGGAGCTGAGGGCGAACCTCAACGCCTACGACGCCCTCTATCTCGCCCTGGCGGAGGGCCTCGGCCGGCCTCTGGTCACGGCGGACGCACGCCTCTCCAGAGCCACGGGCCACCGAGCCCGGATCCAGGTGCTCTGATCCCGGGAACGCCTCAATCGGGCAGCGCGAAGGCCACGTAGGCGTCGCCCGACTTGGTTCCCATCTTTCCCCCGCCCGCCGCGATCACCACGTACTGCTTGCCGCCCACCGCGTAGGTCGCGGGGGTGGCGTAGCCGCCGGCGGGGAGGCTCGTCTCCCAGAGCACCTTCCCGGTCGCCTTGTCGAAGGCACGGAACTTCTCGTCCTTGGTGGCCCCGATGAAGAGCAGGCCGCCCGCGGTGACGATGGGGCCGCCGTAGTTCTCGGTGCCCGTGGGGGGAACCCCGCGCTTGGTCAGCTCGGGCAGCTCGCCGAGGGGGACCGTCCACTCGATGATGCCCCGGCTCAGGTCGATCGCATTCAGGGTCCCCCAGGGCGGCTTCACCGCCGGATAGCCCTGCGGGTCGAGGAAGCGGTTGTAGCCGGTGTGGGTGTAGGGCGTACCGGGGGCCGGGGCGTCCTCCTCCGCCTCCGCCGCCTTCGCCGGCGCTTGCTCCCCGAGCAGGAACGACGCGACCGCGCCCTTGTCGTCGGCGGAGAGGAACCCGAAGGACGGCATCACGCCCTTGCCCTTGTCGAGCAGGTCCACGAGGTCGGGCTTCTTGAAGCGCGGGGCGAGGTCCGTGAGCGGAGGCGAGGCCTGCTGGGGAGCGCCCTCGCGGTCGACTCCGTGGCAGGCGGTGCAGTGCTGCCGGTAGACCGCCGCCCCCCGCGATTCGCCGCGCGCGGCCACCTCCACCATGGTCAGGATCCACGGCATCTCGTTGGAGTTCACGTAGAGGCGGCCCGTCCCGGGGTCGAAGGCCGCGCCCCCCCACTCGCCGCCGCCGTCGAAGCCGGGGAAGATCACGGTCCCCTGCGTGCTCGGGGGGATGAACCGGCGGCCCGTGCGCGCCTGCCTCAGCCGGGCGAGCACCGCCTGTCGCGCCTCCGGCGTCAGATCGGTGGCCTCCGCCTCGGTGAAGAGCTGGCGCGCGAAGGCCGGGGGCTTCGTGGGCAGGGGCTCCGTGGCCGACGCTTCCTCGCGCTCTAGGTCCGAGGGCGGGACCGGCACCTCCTCGATCGGGAACAGCGGCTTCCCGGTCTCCCGGTCGAAGAGGAAGACGTGTCCCGACTTCGTGATCTGGGCGACCGCGTCGAGCTTGCGCCCCTCGTGGGTCACGGTGACGAGGACGGGGGCGGCGGGCAGGTCACGGTCCCAGAGGTCGTGGCGGACCACCTGATAGTGCCAGACCCGCTCGCCGGTGGCCGCCTTCAGCACCAGCTCGCAGTTGGCGAACAGGTTCGCCCCCTTGCGGTCGCCGCCCCAGAAGTCGAAGGCGGCGGAGCCGGTGGGGAGGAAGACCCAGCCGCGCCGCTCGTCGACGCTGATCCCCGACCAGGCGTTGGCTCCCCCCACGCGCGTCCAGGCATCCTCCGGCCACGTGTCGTAGCCCGGCTCCCCCGGATGCGGGATGGTGTGGAAGATCCAGCGGATGGCCCCCGTGCGCACGTCGTAGGCCCGGATGTGTCCGGGGGCGGCCGGCCCCGGTCCCTCGGAGACCCGCGTGCCGAGGATGAGCAGGTCGCGGTAGAGGGCCCCGGGGGTGTTCGACATCACGTAGAGCCCCTTCATGTCCCGGCCCAGCCCCTGGGTCAGGTCCACGCTGCCTTTCGCGCCGAAGGAGGAGATGGGCCGGCCGGTCCGGGCGTCGAGGGCGTAGAGGCGCTGGCCGGCCGTGAACAGGACGCGCCGGTCGGCTCCCTGCGCCCAGTACACCACCCCGCGGTTCACCCCCAGCGCGGCGAGCTTGTCGGATGAGCCCGCGAAGGGGTCGAAGGTCCAGAGCGGCTGGCCGCTCGCCGCGTCGAGGGCGAAGGCCTTGATCTGGGGCGAGCTCGCGTAGAGCACGCCCCCCACCACGATCGGGTTGCACTGGATCTGCGAGCGGTTGTCCGGGCGCGCGTCTCCCGTCCTATAGGTCCACGCCACCTGCAGCCGGCTCACGTTGGCGGTGTTGATCTGGGCGAGGGGCGAGTACTGGGTGTGCCCCGCGTCGCCGCCGTGGAAGCGCCAGGAAGTGTCTGGGACCGGAGCGGCGCGGCGGGGCTGAGCCAGGGCCGGCGCCAGGCCGGCCGCGGTGGCGAGCGCCAGCACCGCCGGCAACGCGAGCGCCCGGGATCGCGAGGCGGAGTCCATGGGTTTCCTTTCGTGCCCGGCCGAAGAGCATACCGCGGAGTCCCGGCGGCCGCACCGCGGGGACCGTCCCCTCTCGGAGTGGCATATCACTCGAATATCGAGGATAATGGCCAGGTGGAGAACCCCCTCACCACCCGCGCCGCCCTCCTGCTGGCCCTCCGCTCCGGGCCCGGCTACGGGCTGGAACTGATCGGGCGGGTCGGGCGGATGACCTCGGGCCGGGTCGAGCTGCGTCAGGGGGCCGTCTATCCCGCCCTGAAGGCCCTCGTGGGTGAGCGGCTCCTGACTCGCTGGGAGGTGGTGCCGGGCCGTCGGCGGGGTGGCCGCTCCCGGAGCTACTACGAGCTGACCGCGCAGGGATCGGCGACGGCGGAGATCCATCGCCGAACCCTTCTGGCGTGCGCGGTCCCGGGCGCGCCTGGCGCCAGCCCGGGCGAGATCCGCCGCATGCGCCAGCGCTTGCACCGGGGAGCCGAGCTGAGCGTCTTCGCCCTCGAGCTGCGGGGGCGAGGCAACCGGGGCTGACCTCGTGGCCCCTCGTCGGGCAAACCGATTCGAGGTGGTCGCCCTGCGCCTGGCCGAGATCGTCGGTGCGGGGGAATGCCTGCTGGCCGGGGGGCTGGCGGTGATCGCCCACGGCTACGTGAGGGCCACCCAGGACATCGACCTCGTGACGCGGCTCCCCTTGCGGGAGGTGAGGGAACGGCTGGTCCGGAAGCGCGTCCGCGCGTCCTTGAAGCGCGGCGACCCCCTGGAGGGAGACTTCGCGTGCGTCAAGGGCGTGCTGGCGGGGATCCCCTTCGACGTCCTTCCCGAGCTGGTGCCGGTCGCCTGGGAAGCCGCCCTCCCCCTCTTCCGCGGTCCCGGCGCGGTGCTCTCCGTCGTCGACCTCAACAGCCTGATCCGCCTCAAGCTGAAGGCGCAGGGGCACCATGACCTCATGGACGTGGCCATGCTGGTCCTTCTGCATCCGGAGGCCCGCCGCGCGGCGCTCGCGGGGGCAGCCGCCTACCGCGTCCGCGATCGGCTCGAGGCCTGGCTCAAGGACCCCCGCCTACGGAGCCAGGCACGGGAGGAGAAGCGGCGCTAGTCCCTCAGAGCGCCCGCTCGAGGCGCCGGCAGAACGTCTCCAGGATCTGGACGCGCGCGAACTTCTTGTCGTTTCCCGCCACCAGCGTCCAGGGAGCTTGGCGGGTGCTGGTGCGAACCACCATGTCGTTGACCGCGGTGTGGTAGGCCGCCCAACGGTCGCGGTTGCGCCAGTCCTCGTCCGAGATCTTGTGCCGTTTGTAGGCCGTTTCCCGCCGGTCCTCGAAGCGCCGGAGCTGCTCCTCGGGGCTGATGTGGATCCAGAACTTGGTGAGCGCGATCCCGGCCTCGGCGAGCTGCTCCTCGAAGTCGTTGATCTCGGGGTAGGCGCGCATCCACTCGTCTTCCTGGGCGAAGCCCTCCACGCGCTCCACCAGCAGGCGGCCGTACCAGGAGCGGTCGTAGATCGTGACCCGGCCCGCCCGGGGGAGGTGGCGCCAGAAGCGCCAGAGGTAGTGGTGGGCCTTTTCCTCGTCGGTGGGGGCCGCCACCGGGATCACGCGGTAGAGCCGCGGATCCATGGCCTCGGTGAGGCGGCGGATGCTTCCCCCCTTGCCGGCGGCGTCCCAGCCCTCGAAGACGGCCACGCTCGACACCTTCTTGTCCGCGGCCGCCCGCACCAGCCGGTTGAGCCGGCCCTGCAGCCGGAGCAGCCGCTTCCGGTACTCGCCGTCCCCCAGCCGTTGGGAGAGGTCGACGTGGTCCAGCACCGTCACCGACGCCTTGGGCACGGGGGGCGGGGCGGGAGGGTGGCTGGGCAGCCGGGGCGCCGCCCCCGCCCCGTTCCCGTTGCCGGAGAGCCGCCGGCGCATCGCTTCCAGCAGGATGCGCCCGACCATCAGCTCGCGGTACTGGGCGTCCTCCGCCTCGATCAGGAACCAGGGGGCGCGGGCGGAGTCGGTGCGCCGCACGATCCGCTCCGAGGCCTTGATGAAGCGGTCGTAGAGCTTGTAGTGCTTCCACTCCAGGGGGGAGACCCGCCAGCGCGTCTCCTTGTCCCCCGCGAGGGATTGGAGGCGCTTCTTCTGGGCCTTCTTCGGCAGGTGGAGCCAGAACTTGAGCAGGAGCGCCCCGTCGTCCACGAGCATCTGCTCGAAGAAGGCGATCCGGTTGAGCTCGCCGTCCAGCTCGGCCCCGCGCAGCGTGCCGTAAGCGCGCTTCACCAGGGGGTCCGTGTACCAGGAACTCAGGTAGATGCCGATCCGGCCCCGGGCGGGGAGGGTGCGCCAGAAGCGCCAGCCGGTGGGGCGCTCGCGCTCCTCATCGGAGGGAGGGCCGAAGGCGTTGGTCTCGAGCCCCCGCGGGTCGAGCCACTCGTGCAGCCGCTGCACGGTCTCGCTCTTCCCTGCCCCGTCGGCCCCCGAGAAGACGAGGATCACCGGGACGCCGGCCGGCCGCAGCGCAACCTGGGCCGCGAGCAGCCCCGACCGCAGGTCGGGGAGCTGCGTCGCGTACTCGCTCTTGGAGACCTTCCGGCCCAGCTCCGCCGCCTCGAACATAGCACCTCGCCGTGTCATTCTAGCGACATGGCCGACCCGCCGTACGTCCTGATCGAGACGGAACGGGCGCCCATCAAGGCCTGGATCCGGGGAGTCCCCTTCGAGGAGGAGGCGGCGCGGCAGCTCCGCAACGCGGCCAGGCTTCCCTTCATCTTCAAGTGGGTGGCCGCCATGCCCGACGTCCATTGGGGGCTGGGAGCCACGGTCGGGAGCGTGATGCCGACCCGGGGGGCCATCGTGCCTGCCGCCGTGGGGGTGGACATCGGCTGCGGGATGGCCGCGGTGCGGACGAGCCTCCGGGCGGAGGACCTTCCGGACGACCTGAGGGACATGCGCTCGGCCATCGAGCAGGCGGTGCCCCACGGCCGCACGGACCGCGGAGGCCGCAACGACCGCGGCTCCTGGAACGCCCCGCCCCCGCGCAGCCTGGTGGCCTGGAAGGACCTCGCCCGGGGCTACGAGCGCATCGTCGACGAGCACCCGAAGCTCGGCCGCAACCATCCACCCGAGCGCCAGATGGGAACCCTGGGCACCGGCAATCACTTCATCGAGGTGTGCCTGGACGAGGCCGGCCACGTCTGGTTCCTGCTCCACAGCGGGTCCCGGGGGGTGGGCAACCGCATCGGCACCTACTTCATCGAGAAGGCGCGCGAGGAGATGCGCAAGCTCGACGTGCACCTGCCCGACCGGGACCTCGCGTACCTCCGCGAGGGGACGAGGAGCTTCGACGACTACGTGGAGGCGGTCGGCTGGGCCCAGGCCTACGCCCGCCGCAACCGCGAGGTGATGATGGAGGCGGTGATCGAGGCCGCGCGGGGGGCGAAGGGGATCCCGCCCTTTGCCCCCACCCTCGAGGCCGTGAACTGCCACCACAACTACGTGGCCCGGGAGCGCCACTTCGGGGAGGAGGTGCTCGTCACCCGCAAGGGGGCGGTGCGCGCGGGCAAGGGCGACCTCGGGATCATCCCCGGCAGCATGGGGGCCCGCTCGTACATCGTGCGCGGCCGGGGCAACCCGGAGAGCTTCATGAGCTGCAGCCACGGCGCGGGCCGGGCCATGTCGCGGTCGGAGGCCCGGCGCCGCTTCACCCTCCAGGACCACGCCGAGGCCACGAAGGGGGTCGAGTGCCGGAAGGACAAGGACGTGATCGACGAGACCCCGGGCGCCTACAAGCCCATCGACGCGGTCATGGCGGCGCAGGAGGACCTGGTGGACGTGGTGCACACCCTGCGGCAGGTCGTATGCGTGAAGGGCTGACCCCCCGGTTTGACAAGCGCCGACCGCGGGCGTAGTTTTTTCTGGTCATGTGGAAGACGTTCCGGGAAGAGCCCATCGCCAGCATCCGCGACTTCGTGCGCGACGCCGCGCGGGACGGCCAGGCCGTGCACATCGGCACCGACTCCCAGCAGGCGGGCCGCCTGACCCGGTTCGTCACCGTGGTGGTGATCCTCACCCCCCGCCGGGGCGGCCGCGTGGCCTACGTGCGCGAGTCGGCGCGGCGCATCGCCTCTCTTCGCGAGCGCCTGCTCCGGGAGGTCTGGCGGAGCGTGTCCCTGGGCATCGAGCTGGAAGCGGTCGTCCCCGGCGACCTCACGGTCCACATCGACGCCAACCCGGTGGTGACCCATAAGAGCAGCGCCCACGTGCAGGAGCTCGTGGGCCTGGTGGTTGGCCAGGGCTTCAAGGCCGCGATCAAGCCGGAAGCCTGGGCGGCCACGCACTGCGCGGACCGCGTGGTGCGCGGCCTCGTCGGCGCCGCCTGAGCAGGCGCTGATCATTCATCGACCCCCCACCCTATCCCTCCCCACGCGTGCTTTCCTCGAGCAGGTGGATGACGCTGCGCCAGGGCCGGCCGGAGGTGTGGGCGAGGCCGATTTCGCAGGTGCGGCTGCTGGAGAAGCAGCCGTCGAAGGTCCGCGAGGCCAAGACCCGCATCTCCTCGCGGGTGGCGGACGCGCTGAGCTCCGGGGTGGTCAGGCCGCGGTCCCCCGCAAAGCCGCAGCAGCCGGCCTCGCGCGGCGTGAACGCGGTCTCCGCGGCCGCCTTCGCCACCGCCTCCAGCTTGGGCGCGAGCCCCAGCTTGACCAGCGAGCAGACGGGGTGGAGGGCGACGGCGCCCCGCTTCCGGCCGACGCGCAGCCGGGGCAGGAGCTGGTCGGCGGCGAAGGTCACCGCGTCGAGGATGCGCAGGCGGTCGAAGCGGACCTGGTTCTCCGGGGTGAGCGACGGCCGGGTGGTGACGAGGCCGTAGGTGCAGGGGCTCATGTCGACCACCACGGGCAGCCGGCCCTCGTCGGTCCAGGCCCAGAGGCGCTCGACGGCCGCGTTCAGGGCGTGGTGGTGCGCCTCGTCATACCCCTTCGAGGCAAAGGGGACGCCGCAGCAGGTGCCGGGCAGGTCTTCGGGTATCCAGAGCGGCAAGCCCGCCCGCTCCGCCACCCGTACCAGGGCCTCGGGCAGGCTCAGCTCGCCCGGCTCGTCGGGCAGCCGTCCCATGACCCGGTTCATGCAGGCCGCGAAGTAGACGGCCCCGGGCTGCTCCCGCGGCGTACGCGGCAGCGGCCGCGCGGCGAGAGGCATCTCCGGGAGCCACCGGGGCAGCTCGTCGCCTCCCACCGCTCGGGAGAGCCTCGTCAGCGCGACCATGAACCGGCTGCCGAACGCGGCCTGCCCGAGGTGTCCGAGCCTCAGGAGCAGGCGGATCCCCGACTCGGCCGCTCGAAAGCGTCGCGCCACGAACGTGGCGATGGCGGGCGACGCTCCCCGGTGGCCCTCCCGGCGGAAGCGCTTGACCAGCTTCCCGGTGTCGATGCCCACGGGACACGCGGTGGCGCACAGGCCGTCGGTGGCGCAGGTCTTGAGCGCCTGGTAGGGGTAGTCGGTCTCGATCGCGCGTAGCGTCCCGTCTCCCGCCCCCGAGGCCCGCAGGCGCTTCATCTCCCGGTTCACCACGATACGCTGGCGGGGAGTGAGCGTCAGATCACGGCTCGGACACATCGACTCGCAGAAGCCGCACTCGGTGCACTTGTCCACTTCCTCCTCGACCGTGGGCATCGGCTTCAGGTCGCGGACGTGCGCCTTGGGGTCCGGGTTGAGGATGACGCCCGGGTTCAGGAGGTTCCAGGGGTCGACGAGCGCCTTGAGCCGCTTCATGATCCGGTAGGCGTCGGGGCCCCACTCGGTCTCCACGAAGGGGGCGACGTTGCGGCCGGTGCCGTGCTCGGCCTTGAGCGCCCCGTCGTACTTCCCCACCACCAGCTGCACCACGTCGTCCATGAATCTCTCGTACTGCAGGACGGCCTCGGCGGTCTGGAACGACTGGGTGATCACGAAGTGGAGGTTCCCGTCCTTGGCGTGGCCGAAGATCACCGCCTCGGGGTAGCCGTGCTTGGCGAAGAGCCGCGTCAGGTCCACCGCCGCGTCGGCCAGGCGCTCCACCGGGAAGGCCACGTCCTCGATGATCACCGCGGTCCCGCTCTTGCGCACGGCCCCGATCGAGGGGAAGGCGCCCTTGCGGATGTGCCAGTAGAGGTTCTGCTGGAACACGTCGAAGGTGAACGCCGCCGGGAGCAGAAGCCTCAGGCCGCCTATGGCCCCCACGGCGGCGCGCTCCATGTCGGGCTTCTCGGCCTCGCTCGCGCCCTGGAACTCGGCGAGCAGGCTGGCCGCCTCGTTCGGAAGGCCCTTCAGCTCCACCGGCATGCCCGGCTGGTCCTCGACCGCTCGCAGGCTGGCCCGGTCCATCAGCTCCAGCGCCTTGGCCCCCGCGTCGCGCAGGGGCACGATGGCCGCGCACGCGGCGTGCAGGTCCGGGAAGGACAGGAGGGCCGTGTACTTCACCGGATAGTCGGGGACCGTGTTCAGCACCGCCTCAGCGATGAAGCCGAGGGTGCCCTCCGCGCCGATCAGCAAGTGGGCCAGGATGTCAACCGGCTGCTCGAAGTCGAGGAAAGCGTTGAGGCCGTACCCGGTGGTGTTCTTCATCCGGTACTTGGTCCGGATGCGCGAGAGGAGCGCCGGGTTCTTCTCGATCTCGCGCTTCAGGTCGAGAAGGCCCGCATGGAGGGCGGGCTCCTTCGCCCTCAGCCGCTCGTCCGCGTCGGCCGCCGCGGTCTCGACGAGGGTGCCGCTCGGAAGCAGGAACGTGAGGGAGTCGAGGGTGTGGTAGGCGTTCTGGACCACCCCGCAGCACATCCCGCTCGAGTTGTTGGAGAGGATCCCGCCCAGCATGCAGGCGTTGATGCTGGCGGGGTCCGGGCCCATCTTCGCGCCGTAGGGGCGCAGGACGAGGTTGACGTGGGCCCCGATCACCCCGGGCTGGACCCGGACCTTCCGGCCGCCCTCCTCGACCTTCACCGCGCGGAAGTGGCGCGCCACCTCCACGAGCAGGCCGTCGGTGACGCTCTGGCCCGAGAGGCTGGTGCCCGCGGTCCGGAACGTGATGGGGATGCGCCGCTCGTGGCTGAACCGGAAGAGCCGCCGCACCTCGTCCACGTCCCTCGGGTAGACCACGGCCTTCGGGATGAGGCGGTAGAAGCTGGCGTCGTGGGCGTGGGCCACGAGCTCGAGGGGCCGGTCCAGGACACGCTGCGGGTCGAGGATGGCTTCGAGCCCCTCGCGCAGGCCCTCGACGCGGGGGGCGAGATCGATGCCGACCGGCGACGCAGCCATGGCGCGTCAGGAACCCAGAAGCGGTCCGAGGGAGGCGACGGGCGAGACTTCCACCGGGTCCTGCCCGCGCCGGAAGATCCGCGCTCCGGCGAGACCCGTGAGCGTCACCTGCTCGCCCTCCACCCGGAGCATCGCGCCCTCCTGGAGGCCCACCACCGGCCGGTCGTTCTCCTCGTGGAACTCGCGGATCCGGGTCTCGCGGGTCTCGCCCATGTGGGTGGAGCGGGGATCGGGGTCGAGGTAGTGCGGGTTGATCTGGAACGGGACGAGCCCCAGCGCCTCGAACGAGGGCGGCTCCACGATCGGCATGTCGTTGGTGGTCTTGATGGTCGGGCAGGCGAGGTTCGAACCTGCGCTGGCCCCCGCGTACCGCATCCCCTCCTCTACTCGACGGCGGAGCACGGTCATGAGGTCGGCCCGATAGAGGGCCGCGAGAAGTCGGAAGGTGTTGCCGCCTCCCGTGAACACCGCCTCGGCTCGCTCCACGGCATCCTTCGGCGAAGAGGCCTCGTGGAGCGAGTCGAGACCGTAGCCGATCGACTCGAAGGCGGCCCTGGCCTTCCTCGCATATCCGTCGTGGTCCTTGAGCGCGTGCGGGATGAACAGGACGCGCCGAGCGCCCCCCAGGAAGTCGCGGAGCTCGGCGAACGCGTGCTCCAGGTAAGGCGTGCCGTGCACGGCCGAGGTGCTGATCAGGAGCAGGGAGCGGGACATCCGGGCCTCGTCGGGATTCGCCGACGCGCCGATTGTATCCCTAGCGCGAGCGCCTGCCCTT
>WNGL01000994.1_pt1 | contig 76296 bp, 77 predicted proteins | sample 5400591 | NCBI WGS metagenome assembly WNGL01 (sample SAMN13153377, study PRJNA577476) | soil metagenome | isolation source: 80 cm soil or saprolite under Garry oak tree replicate 1 | place: USA:California | collected 2016-06-15 | reverse complement strand
GGACGATGCGTCAGATCGCCAACCTTGTAGTTAAAACTGAGCGCGAACTCGCGATACTCCGCGAGTTTCTCCAGATCGGGATTTTCGTGAACGCGATAGATCGTAGGAATGGCGCGTTTCTTTAGCTCGCGCGCGACGGCCTCGTTTGCCGCCAGCATGAATTCTTCGATCAACTGGTGCGATTCATCATTCTCAATGCGCTCGAGCCTCACCGGATAACCGTCCTGATCGACCAACACTTTCACTTCCGGAAAATCGAGGTCGAGCGCGCCGTGTTGGAATCGTTTCCGACGCAATAATGCAGCCAGTTCCCAAGCGATGTGCAGCCGTTGGCTCAGTTCATCGCGCGGCGCCGATTTCAAGATCGCGTAAGCCTGTTTGTAGGTAAGACGGTGTGCGCTGCGAATCACGCTCCGGGCGAAGCGCGCACTCCTGGCGACTCCATTTCTGTCGAAATGAATGAAAACTGAATGCGTGAGACGATCGACTCCTGGATTCAGGCTGCAGACGCCGTTACTCAAGCGTTCCGGCAACATCGGAATCACGCGGTCTGGTAGATAAACGCTGTTTCCACGCCGGCGCGCTTCGCGATCAAGCGCGCTGTCTGGCTCTAGATAAGCAGCGACGTCGGCAATGTGCACGCCGAGGAGCCGGCCGCTGTTTTCCAGTTTCTCAACGTGAATCGCGTCGTCGAAATCGCGCGCATCCTCCGGATCGATCGTGACGATGAATTTATCTCGCAAATCTTCACGGCCCTTGAGTTGCTGCGCGTCGATTTCTTCCGGAATCTCATCCGCTTCCTTCAAGGCTTCGCTCGGAAATTCAGTCGGCAGACCGCATCTTCGGATGATCGAAAGCGTGTCTACGCCCGGCGCTGACGCAGGCCCGAGCACTTCGATGATTTCGCCTTCAGGATTAACATGGCGCGATTCCCAAGTCTCGAGACGGACGATGACCTTATCGCCGACCGTGGCGGCGGTCTGCGACCGCCGGTCCCCCGTAGGGCGCACATAAATGTCGTGCACGATCCGTGGATCATCCGGGACCACGTAATAAAAATTCCGCGAATGCTGGAGAGTGCCGACGATGGTATCGCGAGCCTGCTCCAAAATTCGAATTACCCGCCCCTCGCGCCGGCCTTTCGCGCGTTCGTAGGGCAGATCGCGGGAGATGCGAGCCACCACGCGATCGCCGTGCATGGCCGTCCCGGTATTTTCTGCTGCAATGAAAATGTCCGGCTGGCCCGGTTTTTCGCTCGTAAGAAAACCGTAGCCGGCTCGATGAATCGACAATTTGCCGGTTACCAGATCCGCCTCGGCCGGCAGTACGTACAGATTCTTGCGAATGCGCGCGATTTCGCCAGCGCGTTCGAGCTCGCGCAAATTGTGGCGCAGGGCGACGCGTTCCCTGCCCTTTAACCCAAGCTTACGGGCGATGTCGCTTTTATCGAGCGGCTGGTAATCTTTGCGCCTGAGCAGGGCGAGAATTTGTTCTCGAATCTTACGTCCGTTTGAAGTCATAGCAGCGAAACAATCTCGTTGGGTTATTGTCGATGTAACGCGATTTCAACCGGAGATCGAATAATGCAAAAAGGAACTATTGCGGGCGCATTTGCGACTGCAGTCGCGGTTATCGCATCGTTTGCAACAGGAGGTGCCAAGATGAAGATCACAAGTTCTGCTTTTCAGGAAGGTGCAAGCATTCCATCCAAATTTACATGTGACGGTTCGGATACCAGCCCACCCCTGCAAATTGCGGACGTCCCGTCTGGCGCCAAGAGCCTTGCGCTAATTGTGGATGATCCCGACGCGCCGAGCGGATTGTTCACGCACTGGACCGTTTGGAATATTCCGCCTGAAACCAGTGCGATCGGCGAGGGAAGCACGCCGAAGGGAGTGCAGGGGACAAATGATTTCGGCAAATCAGGTTACGGCGGGCCGTGCCCGCCCTCTGGCACGCATCGTTATTACTTCAGGGTTTTCGTGCTCGATCGCGAGCTGGATTTGCCGTTCGGCGCAAAACGCGGCCAGCTCGATGCGGCGATGAAAGGACACATCGTCGCGCAAGGCGAACTAATGGGGCGTTACTCGCGTAAAAAATAGCGTCAGCTTTTCGGGCTTGCGCAGCCGGAATGTCACAAACGGGATGCATGCGCAAGGTTTGCGACTGTCTCGAATAAACCGTCGTGTATGTTAGTCTCACCGCATGATGGGCGGGAGACAGTGGAAAATCGTGGAGCGCGTCTTTGATCTTTCCCGACAGGGACTGATCATGGGGGTCTTAAATGTTACCCCAGATTCATTCTCGGATGGCGGCAAGTTTTTGACAACGGAGAAGGCAGTTGAACACGGAATGCAAATGGCGGCGGAGGGCGCGGATCTCATCGATGTGGGTGGCGAATCGACGCGACCAGGCGCAGAGTCTATCGCTGCGGAGGAAGAACTGCATCGCGTGATCCCGGTGATCGAAAAACTGCGACCGAAGATCCACATCCCGATCTCGATTGATACTTCGAAGGCTCAGGTCGCCAGCGCAGCAATTGAGACTGGCGCCTCGATTGTAAATGACGTTACCGGAGGTCGAGGCGACGAAGAAATGCTGCCACTTGTTGCCGAAACCAAATCAGCGTTCATCATCATGCATATGCAAGGTAATCCGCGGACGATGCAGCTCGAGCCGCGCTATGCGGACGTAGCGTCGGAAGTGGCTGATTTTTTTCGACAACAGTATGCGCGCGCAATAGAGTGCGGTAGTGATCCCATGGCGATTGCGTTTGATCCGGGAATTGGTTTCGGGAAAACGTTGGAGCATAATCTTGAGCTGCTCGCGCAACTGGAGAAAATTCGGGTGCACGATCGGCCGTTGGTAATCGGCGTCTCGCGCAAGGGTTTTTTGGCGAAACTGATCGGCGCGCCCGAGATGGAAGCGCGGCTCGGGCCTACGCTGGCCTTGACCTCGCTGCTGCGGTCGCGCGGCGCGGACGTGTTCCGCGTTCACGACGTGAAAGAAAATGCAACCGCATTACGGGTAACGGAAGCAATTCTCCAGAAAGCGACATGATTCAGGAACTCATTCATCTCTGGTTTAGAGGATGGCGCAGCGCTGTGGAAATCCTTTTGCTGACCGTCGCGATCTACTACGGCTATCTCTATTTTCGCGGGACGCGCGGCGCTAAAGTGTTGACTGGCTTGGCGATCGTTTTTCTGACGCTGACGCTGATCTCGACCTTGCTCAACCTCGTCGTGATCGGCTGGTTGGTGCGAAGCTTCTCGGTTTTCCTGGCAATCGCGCTGGTGGTGATTTTTCAACCGGAGCTGCGACGCGGTCTGGCGGCGCTCGGTGGACATCCGATTTTTTCCCTAACGAGCGAAAAGCGGGAGACGGTTCACGATCTGGTCGAGGCGGTGACACAACTGGCCAACAAACAGTTTGGTGCGCTCATTGCGATCGAACGCGACACGTCGATTCGCGTTTATGAGGAAACGGGCGTGACTATTGACGGCGATTTTTCGGTAGAGCTGATCCTGGCGATCTTTCATCCGAAAGCAGCTCTGCACGATGGCGGTGTGATCTTGCGCAACGGACGGATCGCGGCTGCGGCTTGCATTTTTCCGGTGAGCCAGCGGGAAACGCTCGATCGAAGCCTTGGTTTGCGTCATCGCGCCGGGCTCGGGATCACGGAGGAATCGGACGCCGTGGCAGTAGTGGTTTCCGAAGAGACAGGCGGCATTTCCATTTGTCACCGGCGGCGAATCGAGCGCAATTTTACCCCGGAAACATTTCGTCAACGCATCGCGGAGATTTTGTTGCATGGTGATTATGAAGAGACTGAAGAAACTTATCCTGAAAAACTGGGGCGCGAAGTTGATCTCGCTCCTACTCGCAACAACGCTTTGGTACCTCATCAAAAAGAACGTAGCGACGACGCCCTCGCCGTCTGAGCCGCGCTCCCAACCGGCAGCCACCGAACGGCGCTAAGGCGTGCGCGCCACCTAGTTTTTGCGACAATCCGCTAGCGCAAGAAACGCGACAGGTTTTCTTCTTCCCAGCGTCGGGCACGCCGATAACTTGGAAACTCACGTTCGCGCCGGTTGAATTCTTGTGTGTGAACGCGCCGGCGGCCAGGCGACAGGACCTCGTCAGGTACGACGGAATGCAGCATCTCGTGATAAAGCACATACTGAAGAAACCAGAGCGGCACGAATGGTCGATTAAGTGCCCAGTTGATCCGGATAACCCGGTCCTCCTCCTGGATTGTGCCAAACACGAAATGATCCCTGGGGCGATGTTTTCGTCGCCGGCCCCACACGACTCTGTAACCGCGAAGGCGTCCACGAAAATACCGCTGATTTAACCGTTCGAAAATTGGGCGAAGATCGAAATGTGTTTCCTCGTCTCGCAAATTCAGTTGCCTTTGCATCGGCAACTGTGGGCGGGCGAGTTTACGTTTCGTCTTCTTCTTTCTTTTGGTCTTCCTGGCCATCGTCTGCCCCCGAAAAACGAACAAGTGCAACGTATTCTAGTGGCCCCAAAATCAAGTGACAAGAGAGGCGACAAATTTTATGCAATTTTTTCAAGTAGCTTATCCACAAGTAGTTATGTGGTTAGATAGAAGGCACGGAACTCTAACATCCAGCGCCGACCATCGAATTCGGCGCTGCAGGTCAGACGACCCTCCGTTGAACGTTTGAGCGTTGGACGTTTTGCCAAGACCGCAACTCGCGTATAATTCCTGTGAGTTTCTGGCGGTGCGCCGGAATTTCACGCGGAGATCAATCGCCATGATGCCCTTTCTTCGAAAATTGCTCGGCCAAAATTGGCTCCTTTTGTTGAGCATGCTCGCGCTGGCCATCTTCGGCGTGATCGCAATCTACAGTGCCACTTCTTCGCGCGCTGATTCCTACGCGGCGGATTTCTGGCGAAAACAGGCCAACTGGGTCGCTGTCGGCGTCTTCGCGTTCATTCTCACGAGCCTGGTTGATTATCGATGGATTCGTTGGGGCGCCTTACCGATGTATCTGGCTGGTATCGTTTTTTTGGTCCTGACGAAATTCATCGGAACAAAAGTTTATGGGGCACGCAGTTGGCTGCATCTGGGGCCGATCAATTTTCAACCTGCGCAGCTTGCTGTCGTGGCCGGGATCATGGTGCTGGCGCTGTTCCTAACTCAATTCCGCAATATTCATCCGATGCTGCGCCTGCTACTCTGCGGAGCGATCGCCGCCGCGCCTTGTCTTCTGATCTTGCTGCAGCCAGACCTGGGCGAAGTGATCATTTGGATACCGGTGCTTTTGGCGCTACTGTTTGTGAGCGGCCTTCCGTCGCGCTATTTGATTTGCATCATTCTTATCGGGTTGGCCTTTATTCCCATCGCCATCAATTTCGGTCTAAAACCTTATCAGCAACAACGGATCACCGCCTTCACTCATCCTGATATCGACAAGCAGGGGTCGGCGTGGGCGATTAATCAGTCACTCATTGCGATTGGCTCTGGTGGGTGGTCAGGCAAAGGATTCAAAGCGCCGAACACGCAGATTGAGTTGGGCTTCCTGCCGGCGACCGCCGTCCACAACGATTACATTTTCTCCGCGATCGGCGAGCAATGGGGATTTGTCGGTGGAGCGTTTCTTATTGGAGGATTCGCCTTGCTACTAATAACGTGTCTCTTCGTCGCCTTTTTCGCCGGGGATCAACTCGGTATGCTGCTGGTGGTTGGGATCACCGCGCTCGTCTTCACGCATATTTTCCAGAACATGGGAATGACAATTGCGATGTTGCCAATCACCGGCGTACCGCTGCCCTTGATCAGTTACAGCGGCTCGTTTGTGCTCATGATCATGTTCGGGCTCGGTCTCGTGAACAGCGTCTGGATCCACCGGCATGTTCCCGCTTAATCGAGGCTGTTGAACGATACTGCGGGAAACCTTCTCACTCATGCTCATGCTCTTGAGCAGCGGCGTCGCTAACGAGCAGGAGCAAGAGTAAGAATAAGAGGATAAGTTACACGACGCATGGCCGCCGATTACAAGGTCAAGCTCGAGGTTTTCGAGGGACCGCTTGATCTTTTGCTTTATTTGATCAAACAGGATGAGATCGACATCTATGATATTTCAATCGAGCGCATCACGCGCCAGTACCTTGAATATCTTCAGACGTTCAAAGAGTTGAACATCGAGCTGGCCGGTGAATTCATCGTAATGGCGGCAAATCTCATTTACTTGAAGAGTCGCAGCCTGCTCCCCATCGATCAACAGCCACCTGCTGAAGAAGCCGAGGAAGACGACCCTCGTTGGGATTTAATCCGGCAACTGGTCGAGTACAAAAAATTTAAGGAAGCCGCAGTGGACTTGCATCTGCGCGAAGTGGAACAAGAAACCATTTTTGCCAGGGAAGCATCACCCATGCTCTCGGAGAACCCGCTTCGCTTGGAAGAAGTTGGAATTTTTCAGTTGATCAACGCATTCCAAAGCGTGATTAAACGCATCGAAGCGCGACAGGAAGTGCAGGAAATTTTCGGCGAACGTTTTAGCGTTTCGGAAAAAATCGATGCAATTTTGCGACGCGTCGCGGCCGGCGCTACGGTCCGGTTCTCGGATTTGTTTGGAGCCATCGTGTCGCGTGTCGAAGTGGTAGTGACGTTTCTCGCGCTTTTGGAGCTCATTCGGCTCAAACAAGTCCGTGCCACGCAGGAGAACGTCTTCGCTGAAATTGAGATCGCAGCGGCAGAGTGAAGATCGACCCGCCTCAGACGGGCCGCGAATCTTGATTGCCGGATGCGGTTACGTTGGGCAAGCAACCGCGGATTTATTTTATGCTGCTGGCTGGGCCGTGGAAGGCTGGGTGTATTCCACAAAATCCGCAGCTAGGTTATCGATTAAGCCGTATCCCGTTTTTGCCGTCGATATTGCGGACCCGGCTGAGGTCTGTGCGTACGCTCCAGCGGTTGCCGCGTTTGACGCCGTAATTCATTGCGTTAGCTCACGTGGCGGCGGCGCAGACTTTTATCGTCAAATTTACCTGAACGGAGGGCGTAATCTTCTCGATCGATTTGCTGGAGCAAGAATGCTCTTTACGAGCAGCACCAGCGTTTATGCGCAGCGAGATGGCTCGTGGGTTACCGAAGAGAGCGAGACCAAACCCGAGCGCGAAACTGGTCGAATACTGCTTGAGACGGAAAGGTTGGTACTCGCGAGCAAAGGCATCGTCACGCGACTTGCAGCAATTTACGGCCCGGGGCGTTCAGCGCTGCTGGGTAAATTTCTAGCCGGCTCGGCGACCATCGATCAGGAAAGCGATCGATTCGTTAATCAGGTGCATCGCGACGACATCGCGTCTGCGCTTTTTCTTTTGCTGGATCGACAATCAACAACGGGAGAAATTTACAACGTCGTTGATGATCAACGGATGTTGCAAAGCGAATGTTACTGCTGGCTGGCGAAAAAATTGAATCGACCAATTCCGCCAAGCGGAAGATCGACATTGATCTCGAAGCGTGGCGCGAGCAACAAGCGTGTCAGTAACGCGAAATTGCGTCGCCTCGGTTGGGTCCCGCGGTATCCTACGTTCGCTGAAGCAATGGAAAAAAGCATTTTGCCCAGCTTCGCAGAGCACCCTACCTAATTAACTTGCGCGGCTTCTGCCGTCGCTAGATCGACACTGCGATGACTCTCGTGCCGTTCGCCGAAAAGTTGACGGATCACTTCTTCCACCGGCACTTCCTGGACATTTATGTCGCTTATGTCACACGCTTCGAGTAATTGCCGGCATGTTTCCGTGACTTTTGCGCGCGGAACCTTCAGCTGCACTGAAGCCGGGGTTTGTTCAGTCACTTCGCCGAACGCGGAGAGGTCGCGCTGTCCTTCGTTTTCAAAAGTAAGGCTGAGAAGTTTGTGTCGGGAAAATCGATCGATGATTTGCATCAGCGGGCCGTCGAAGAAAATCTTGCCGTGATCAATCACCAGCACGCGATCGCAAAGTTCTTCGATGTCTTGCATATAATGGCTGGTGAGGAGCGTGACAATGTGATGTTCCGCGTTGTAAATGCGCAGGAACTCGCGGACGCGCTTTTGACTGACCACATCGAGCCCGATTGTCGGTTCATCTAGAAACAGCACGCGGGGCTCATGAATGAGCGCCGCGATCAACTCCATTTTCATTCGCTCACCCAACGAGAGCTCCCGCACCATCACGTTCATTTTGTCCTGCACTTCCAAAAGCTCCGATAATCCGTCCACAACCTTTTTGAAGCGGTCGTGATCGATCCCGTAGATCGCGCGATTGAGCTCGAGCGATTCTTGCGCGGGCAGGTCCCACCAAAGCGCATTCTTTTGCCCCATGAGCAAACTGAACTGCCGCTTCATTTCGTTGCGCCTTTCCCAGGGAACAAACCCGAGCACGCGCGCATCGCCCGAAGTTGGATTCAGCAAGCCAGAAAGCATTTTGAGCACAGTGGTTTTCCCGGCGCCGTTGGGACCGAGGAATCCGACAAACTCCCCTTCCTCGATCTGAAACGAGACTTGGTCGGCTGCGCGCGTTTCATCGTACCGCCGACGTAACAGACCCTTCACGGAACCCCAAAGACCGCGCTCTTTGCGGTAAGTGCGATAGACCTTGGTCAATCTGGAAGCTTCAATTGTTGGCATAAGCCCTCAATGAAGCTACGTGGCGATGCTAGGTGAGCAAAATGCCGCGTGTTGGCTACCCGGCATTCGCTACATCGGCGGTCATAGACCGCCTTACAGGATGTCGTCAAGACACGCCAGCAAATGCGAGACTGTTTCCTCCGTCTCGTCACCCATGTTCGACAGCCGAAAGGTTTGGCCTCGGATCTTTCCATAGCCGGGATCAATCACCAGACGATGTTTCTGCCGAAGTTTCCTCGCAAACTCCAGCACGTCGATGCCCTTATTGTTTTTGACGGAGGTGAGCGTTTTTGAGCGGAATCCTTCCTCGGCGAAGAAATCGAATCCGGCGCGGCGAACCCAATCGTGCACCAGCGCGTTCGTGCGCGTATGTCGATCAAAGCGCGCCTCCAGGCCTTCCTCGAAAATTTCGTCGAGCTTTGATTGGAGCGCGTGAATGTGCGCGATGCTGGGCGTGCTCGGCGTCATCCATTGCGCCTGCTCCTTCCTGAACTCCAGGAAATCGAAATAAAATCCGCGGTTCGGAATTTTTTCCGCGCGCGCGAACGCTTTTTCCGAAACAGAAAACAACGAAAAACCGGGCGGCAGCGCCAGCGCTTTTTGCGCGCCCGTGAGCATCACGTCGATCCCCAGCGCGTCCATGTCGATCTTGACTGCGGAAAATGAAGAGACCGTATCGACGATGACTGCGACCTCGGGATATTTTGGAAGAATAGAGCAGATTTCCTCGAGCGAATTCATCACGCCGGTCGAGGTCTCACTGTGGATCAATGTAACGGTGTCAAATTTTCCACTCGCCAATTGTCGATCTACGTCCTTGTGGTCGATATGTTTTCCCCAATCGACTTGCAGCGGTTCGGCGTGTTTCCCGCAGCGCTTCGCGACATCGAGCCATTTATCGGAGAAGGCGCCGCACATGCAGCAAAGCACACCGCGATCGACCAGGTTGCGGATGGAAGCTTCCATTACGCCCCAAGCCGATGAAGTGGAAAGAAAAACTGGCTGGTTTGTTCCGAACAGCGTTTGGAGCTTTGGATGAATCGTGCGGTAGAGATTTTTGAAGTCCTCGCCGCGATGGCCAATCATTGGGCGCGAGAACGCCATCCACGTTCTAGGCGAGACCTCCACCGGCCCGGGAGTAAAGAGCTTGTCGTGTGGTTCCACGCACTAAAATTAGCGCCCGCACGGTAGCGGCGCTACAACGGTCGGAAAGATTTTTCTGCCGGCGCGGATTCTACTCGTCTTTTTTGATAAAGCTGATTTCGCCACTTCGTTCCACGCGGGCTAGGCGCACTTGGGAGATGTCATCCGTGTGCCCGAGCAAGCGCATATCCTCATCCAGATCATGGATGGAAACATGGTTGCGTCGCATCACGCAAAGATCGCATTTGCCATCGCGCACAATGGTGTCTGGTGAGCCTTTGACCAAAATTCCGAATCGATGAGAGTGATACGCGAGGTGAGCAAAGACCCGGTGGAGGACCACCAGAACTACGCCTCCGCCGAGTGTGGCGAAAAAAGCTGCCGAACCGTTGATGGCGCGCGAAAGCACGGAGGCTAAAATCACGAGCAGAATGGCGTCGAACGGCGTTTTGTGCGCGAGCGAGCGTTTATGCCCAAGCCGGACCATGATCAGTGTCGCGAGAAAGACGATGATCCCACGCAGAGAGACTTGAACGAAGGTCAAATCTTTCGGTTCCGCGCTCAGGCCGAGCAATGTCTCTAAGAGGTTCTGAAATGCATTCATAGATGAGATTGTATCGCCGGAGAACCCACTGTCGCGTTCATGTCAGTTTTGGCAGTGCTTGCGCGCAAAACTTTCGCGTGGCATAAGACCACGCTCGCGCGGTGCAAATCGGGCGAGAGTAATTGAATTATGCCGACCGCCGCACCTCCTTCGCGCGATGTAGCGCTGGAAACGCGCGTGTTTTGGGAGCGATTCAAATCGCAAATCGTCGCGACCTTGGTTGTCCTTATGGTCGCTGCCGCCGGTTTTGTCGCATATCGCGTTTACGTTGATAGACAATCGGCGGCCGCATCAGCCTTGCTGGCCCGCTCAAAAAGCGCGGAGGATTATCAACAAGTGATCGCGCGTTACCCGAAAACGCCTGCAGGCGCTGATGCTTATCTTCTGCTCGCCGAAGCGCAACGGAAGGAGGGGAAGTTCGCAGACGCAAACGCAACGCTTCAGGTTTTCATCACGCAAAATCCGAACCACGAGTTTGTGAGCACGGCACGAATGGCGATGGCCGCCAATCTGGAATCGATGGGAAAAAGCGATGAAGCGTTGTCGATGTACCAACAGGTTGCATCGCTTTACCCGAACAGTTTCAATGCCCCGCTTGCGCTCCTTTCGCAGGTCTATCTTCTGAAGGCGAAAAACCGAACAGATGAGGCACGTCGTGCCTGCGAAAATATTCTAACGCAATACCGGACAACCTTTTGGGCAGGCGAAGCCGCACAAGAGTTGCGGCTGCTAAGCAGCAGTGAACAACCGCCGCCAACATCATCCCTCCCGGCGCTATTAGCGCGTCCTCCAGCGGAAGGGTCACCATCTGCGCCAACGCCGGGCGGAAAGAAACCGTAAAGATTGGGATCGTCGCCGAGGCGCAAGTCAGATGGGACGCACTCGTCCCATAAATGCTACCGCTTTGAAAATTGGAACCGTTTCCGCGCTCCAGGCTGCCCTGATTTCTTTCGCTCCCGCATGCGCGGATCGCGACGAAGCAAGCCTTCGCTCTTCAATGTCCCGCGCAGATTGTTATCGACCTGAAGCAGTGCCCGCGAAATCGCCAGCCGCACGGCGCCAGCCTGCCCGGTCGCGCCGCCGCCGCCTGTGTTAATCCAGAGATCGTAAGCGTGGACGAGTTTCGCGGTTTGGAGTGGCTGTAGCATCAAATTTTGCAACGACGCGGTAGGAAAATAATCTTCAAAACTCCGGCCGTTTATGTCGATCTTGCCGCTCCCTGGCGACATGCGGACCCGCGCGACCGATGTCTTGCGGCGACCTGTGGCAGTGAATTCCTGAGCGTCCGCCATAAGATTATCTCTACGCGAGTTTAACAAGCTGCGGTCGTTGCGCCGCATGAGGATGAGTCTCCCCGCGATAAACTTTCAGTTTCCGATAACTTGCGCGTCCCAGCCGATTGTGTGGGATCATCCCGCGCACCGCCCGCTCGACCAGCAATTCCGGGTGTCGCGCACGGCGTGCACGGACACTCTCCGATTTGTGTCCTCCGACGTAACCGGAAAAGCTCATGTAGGTTTTCTGCTCTTCTTTTTTTCCCGACAGTCGCACTTTGGCCGCGTTGATCACGATGACGAAGTCGCCCGTGTCCAAGTGTGGTGTGAAGATCGCTTTCTCTTTGCCGCGCAATAAATTGGCAGCCTTGACCGCGACGCGGCCAAGCACCTGATCCTTGGCATCGATCAGCCACCACTTACGCGATACTTCGTTAGCTTTCGCAGAAAACGTTTTCATCCGGCAGAAAGGGCACGAAAACTACGGGCGGCGCAAAGGCCTGTCAACCATATGACGCGAGGTTACTAACTCGCGTGCTTCTTTGATCGCGGAAGTTGAAAACTTGCGCCACATTCTTGCGCGCTTAATCCTTCGCCATGTCGAATTCGGCAACAACAAAGACCGCAATCAGTCCGCGCCGGGAAGACGATTTTCCCGAATGGTATCAGCAGGTGATCCGTGCGGCAGAGTTGGCCGAGCCTTCGGATGTGCGCGGCTGCATGGTGATCCGCCCCTGGGGCTACGGCGTTTGGGAGAACATGCAGCGTCAGCTCGATGCGATGTTTCGTGCAACCGGCCATCGGAACGCGTATTTTCCTCTGTTTATTCCGCTGAGTTATTTCGCGAAGGAAGCGGAGCATGTTGAAGGCTTCGCGAAAGAATGCGCGGTGGTCACGCACAGCCGGCTCGAGGCGGATGCCGATGGAAAATTGAGACCAGCGAGCGCGCTCACCGAGCCGCTGGTGGTGAGGCCAACCTCGGAAACAATTATCGGTGCGAGTTATGCGAAATGGGTGCAATCATATCGCGATCTTCCCATCCTAATTAATCAGTGGGCGAACGTTGTGCGCTGGGAAATGCGACCGCGCCTCTTCTTGCGCACGACTGAGTTTCTCTGGCAGGAAGGTCACACCGTCCACGAAACCGAGGCCGAGGCGCGGGCCGAAGCAAAGTTAATTCTCGATCTTTACGAGCGATTTGCGTGCGAGCATCTCGCGGTGCCGGTTTTCACTGGTGAAAAATCCGAGAGTGAACGTTTTCCCGGTGCGGTGCAGACGTTGTCGATCGAAGCGATGGTGCAGGACCGCAAAGCGATCCAGGCCGGAACCTCGCATTTTCTCGGCCAAAACTTCGCGCGCGCCAGCGGTATCCAGTTTCAAAATCGCGAAGGCAAACAGGAATTCGGTTGGACCACTAGCTGGGGCGTAAGTGCGCGGCTGGTTGGCACTGTTGTGATGATGCATGGCGACGACGATGGAATTATTCTGCCGCCGCGTATTGCACCCACTCAGATCGTGATTTTGCCGGTTACGCCGAGGGAAGAAGCCCGGGCGGCCGTGCTGGAAGCTTGTGATAAATTGGCAGAACAACTCCGCGAAGCTCGATATGTCGATCTTCCGATCGAAGTGGAGATCGATCGGCGGGAGATCGGCGGCGGCGCAAAGAATTGGGAATGGATCAAGAAAGGCGTGCCGTTGCGCGTCGAAATTGGCCCGCGCGATCTTGAAGAAAATTCCGTCGAACTTAGCCGGCGCGATCAGCCCGTGAAGCAGAAACAGTCAATGTTGATGAAAGAATTCGTCGCGCGCGCACCGGAAATTCTCAGGTCGATCCAACAAAACCTTTACGACCGCGCCAAACAGTTTGCCGATGCGAACACGCGCGTGATCGGCAGCAAAGAGGAATTCTACGATTTCTTTACGCCGAAGAATACCGCTAAACCGGAGATCCACGGCGGCTTCGCGCTCGCGCATTGGAGCGGCTCGCGGAAAGTCGAAGAACAAATCAAGAACGATCTCAAAGTAACCATTCGAGTGATTCCATTGGGAGATTCTGAGCCCGGACGATGCATCTTTACTGGCGAACCGAGCCAGTGCCAAGTGGTCTGGGCGAAGGCGTACTAAACATCATCGACCTGATGCTTCAGTTGACGTTGCGATCGCCTCTCGTTTATTTCCCGCCGCAAGGTGGAACTAAAGCTTTACAGTCGGGAATGGTGCTCGTGGTGTATTGACGCGAAGGATTATCTCAGCGAGAAGGGATACCGCTTTCTCGAAATTGACGTCGGCAAGGATCGGGAAGCATACGAAGAAATGAAAAAGCTTTCCGCTCAGACTTATGTGCCTACCTTCGTGGCCGGCGATAAAGTTCTGGCCAATTTCGACACGAGACAGCTCGAGAAATTTCTGAACGAGCACCGGATCAATCCCTGATGCTGTTTCCTCTTCTTGTAACGCTGGGTGCGGCACTGCTCAGCATCGGTTTGCGCAGCTTTCAGAATTCCTATGCGCAGAAAGCGGGCGCGCTCGGAATTCTCGTTACCACTTTCCTTGGGGTTTATTTTATCACTAGAAGCTGGCTACTAGGTTTGGCCGCGGCGGTGAGCTGGCTCTTTCTTCCCTGGCTAGAAATTCTTACTCGGATTCGCGCGCTTCGGCTGCCAAAAGAAAAACAGCTTCGCCCGAAAAGCCCGCCGTCCTCCGATACATTCCCTGCGCTTAGCGAGATCACGCGCGAGATCGAGGACGAAGGATTTGTGCATGTAGGCGACGCCGGATGGGACTGGGAGGATTACCGGCAATTTTTTCGATTGTTTTACAAGGAGGAAGATCGCGCGCAGGCCGCCATTTGTCTGAACGAACAACATGATCTCTCGTTTTATTACCTACGAATTTCGTCACGCAGGAAAAACGGCGCAGTTTGGACGACGTGGAATTATCCGCTTTCCTACGGTTTGAAGCTCACCCCGCAGTTTCGCATTAATCGTCAGCGGCCGGACCAATCATTCTGGCAGCTTTACCAAAGTCATCGCGAGTTTCTGCGGCGAAACGGCGTGGACGCAGACGCGATCGATGCTCTTGACGAAGAGCAGATTCAAACAGAAATGGAAAATGATCTGCGCGATCAAATAGCGCACAACATTCACAAGGGCGTTCTCAAGCAGACCGCCGCAGGTGACGTAAAATATTCCTGGCGCGGGATGATTTATCTTTGGTGCCAGTTCCTGGTCGATCTGGTTAGGCTGTAATGTGGGACGGGCGTTAGCGCCCCGACAGTCGCGGCACTAAGGCCGCTCCCACAATTACACTTTCATGATCTCGGCTTCCTTGTGCTTGAGATGATCGTCGATCGATTTGACGAAGCGATCGGTCAGCTTTTGCACTTCGTCCTCTACGTCACGCAGACCGTCCTCGGTCAGTTCACCCGCGGCTTTGAGTTTTTTCGCTTCGTCGAGCGCCGCGCGCCGATTACTGCGAACGCGGACACGCGCTTCCTCAGCCATTTTTCCGAGTGAACGCGCAAGCTCCTTGCGCCGCTCCTCTGACAACTCTGGAATCGGTAGCCGAATGATCTTTCCATCGACTGCAGGCGTGATGCCGATCTTCGATTCCTTGAGCGCCCGTTCGATATCCTGCACCGTGCCAGCGTCGAACGGTTGAACAACCAGCAGGCGCGGCTCCGGGGTCGTGATCAGCGCAAGCTGTTTCAATTTCATGGTCGATCCGTACGCTTGCACATCGACATTTTCCACAAGGCCGGGCGAGGCTTTGCCGGTACGCACCGCGGCAAATTCGTGCACCAGATGATTCACGCTTTTTTCCATTGACATCTCGGCTTCCAGAAGAACGTCGTCTCTGCTCATGGCGTTGAATCTTTACTTCGGCTCCGACTCGTCGCAAACCAGCGTGCCGACTTTTTGCCCCAGCACGGCGTCGCGAATGCTGCCAGGCTTATACATGTCGAATACGACAATGGGTATCTTGTTGTCCATGCACAGGCTGAACGCGGTCGAATCCATGATCCGGAGACGCTTTGTCAACGCTTCGGTGAATGTGAGCCGATCATAAAGTCGCGCGTCTGCGTGAATATTCGGGTCGCGATCATAGACGCCATCGACTTTTGTCGCTTTCAGAATCACATCAGCGCGAATCTCACTCGCGCGCAGCGCCGCGGTCGTGTCGGTGGAAAAGTAGGGGTTACCGGTGCCCGCAGCAAAAATCACAACGCGCCCCAGTTCAAGATGCCGAATGGCGCGGCCAAGAATAAACGGCTCGGCAACATTTTTCATTTCAATGGCTGTCTGCACGCGCGTTTGGACGCCCATTTGATCGAGCGTGGTGCGTAACGCCAGCGCGTTAATCACAGTGGCCAGCATCCCCATGTAATCGGCCGTGGTGCGATCCATCCCGCGATGCGATGCAGAGAGACCGCGCCAGATGTTTCCTCCGCCGATCACCACCGCCACTTGCACGCCAAGGTCGCGCACCTCTTTTATGCGCTCAGCAATCTCGCGCACCACTGTGGGCGAAATATTGTCCCGGCCACCGCGCTCCTGCATGGCTTCTCCGCTTAGTTTGAGCACGATGCGTTTATAGACTGGCGTTTCCTTTTCCATCCTCAGCCATCATCAAACAAACACGCCGATCTTGAAAAGCAAAATGAACTGTCATCTCGACCCGCGAAGACCGCGAGGGATCCCACCTGCGAGGCTGGCGGCCGCAGACTACTCAGTGTTCTCGAGCAGCCTGTGTGAGATCCTTCGCTTCGTTCAGGATGACAAGACGCGGTGCCCGCGCAGAAATTCCGCCGCGCTCATTTGCCGTTTCCCTTCCAGTTGCACTTCCCCCAGGGAAAGCGCGTCTTTGCCGGCGGCAATAACCAGCTCCTTTTCGCTTCGCAAAATCTCCCCCGGCTTGCCGCGAAGATCGACAATAGATGCAGAAAATATTTTCAGATTTCGGCCGCCGAGTTTTATGAATGCACCCGGCCACGGATTAAATGCCCGAACTTTTCTCTCGATCGCTTCCGCTGGCTCCGACCAGTCGATTCTCCCATCTTCGCGTTTCAGCTTTGACGCATAAGTTGCAAGTATGTTGTCTTGCGGAATCCGCGGCGCGTTTCCTTCCGCAAGCAATCTCAAGGAATCGAGCAGTGCGTTCGGCGCGAGCTTCGCCAATCGGGCGGGCAGCGATCCGCCGGTCTCCGCCGGCAGAATGTCGATCTTGCGTTGTAACAAGATGTCGCCGGTATCGAGTCCTTCATCCATGTACATCACGGTGATGCCGGTCTCGCGGTCGCCCGCCGCGATTGCCGCCTGAATCGGCGCAGCCCCGCGCCAGCGCGGCAACAGCGACGCATGCAAGTTCAAACAGGCGATGCGCGGAATTTCGAGCACATCACGCGGGAAAATTTGGCCGTAGGCCATCACGACAATCACGGCTGGTTGCAACGCGCGAATTTCTTCGATTACTTGTCGATCTTTGATTCGCGCCGGCTGCAAAATTGGTATGCTCGTTTCTATGATCACCTTCTTGATTGGTGGCGGCTCAATTCGCTGGGAGCGCCCCACCGGTTTGTCCGGCTGGGTGACGACTGCTTTGAGTTCGTGCTCAGCTGATTTTTGCAGAGCTTGTAGTGTCGGCACACCAATTTCGCCGCTGCCGATGAAGACGATGCGCATGCCGAGTTACGGCGCCAACTGATGAACGATTGTGGGTCGGCGGCGAGGCCGCGCCGCTATCGCTTGCGCCATCAGTCTTTCACCAGCCGTAATCTCGCGTCGGCCTACCGATGATCCGCAGCCGATGCAAAGATAATCGAAAATCTCCCGATCGGGCAGGACTAAAAGCAGCCGCTCGCGGACCGGCATCGCGGTTTTGCACTTTTCGCAATAGAGACTGGAGGCGGTGAAATTTTCAAACTGCTGCTGGTTCATACACGCCGTCGTTCACGCTCTGGAGGATGTCGAGCAGAACTTTGGCGGGCGGCTGAGTCGCGTCAACCTCTGTGATCAGCTCTGGCGGATAATATGAGAGCACTGGCTTTGATTCCCTTTCGTAGGTATCGAGCCGGCGCTGGATGACCTGTTCATTTGCGTCATCGAGGCGGTTGTCTTTCAAGGCACGCTTTTTCAGCCGAGCAAACAGTGTTTCGCGGTCTGGGCACGCGAGATGAAAAATTTTTTTAACATCAATCATTTCCTCCATAATCTTCGCCTGTCCGATATTCCGAGGAATACCGTCGAGCACCAGCGTATCGATGTCGGGCTTAAACTTGTGCGCCTCTACGGCCGCGTCGATTGCCTCTCGCCAGAGCTCGACGGTGATATCGTCCGGCACGAGCTGGCCTTTGCTCGAATATTCCAGGAACCCTTTGCCGACCTTGGTGCGCGTGTCGATGGTGCGAAATACATCGCCGCAGGCGCAATGATAAAAGCGCGGAATAGTGCCGAGCGTTTTGCCCTGTGTGCCTTTGCCGCTGCCAGGCGCGCCAAAGAGGATGAATGTGCTGTATCTCATGGGCGAATTCGATTTCATAGCGGGGCCGGCGCGAAGATGGGAAGCGGAATCGGCTGCTATGATCCAACGGCCACAGGATCGACATTCACCCGGCGACTGCCGCGATCGAAGCGCACGTTGCCATCGATAAGTGCAAAAATCGTATAGTCACGGCCAAGTCCAACATTTTTTCCGGGCAAAAATTTCGTTCCGCGCTGCCGCACAATGATGTTGCCAGCCACGACCATCTCGCTGCCGAATTTTTTTACGCCAAGCCGCTTACTGACACTGTCGCGGCCGTTCTTAACGCTGCCTTGTCCTTTTTTATGAGCCATTGAAGAAAGTTCTTGGTTGAGAGTTGATAGTCCGCTACGCGTTTTTATTCCTCGATTTTCTTCGCCTCGGCCTTCTTCGCTCCTACACTGATGCTCTTAATTTTTACCCGCGTCAATTTGCGCCGATGCCCCACGGCGCGGTGATAGCCTTTGCGCCGTTTGAATTTGAACGCGATGACTTTTTTGTCCTTACGTTGCTCGAGAACTTCCGCGGTCACCTTCGCGCCCGAAATGATCGGCGTACCATGTGTCACGGTCTTCCCGTCGGCAAACATTAGCACCGAGCTAAATGTGGCCGTCCTACCCGGATCGACGTCCAAAAGATCGACATCGATCGCGTCGCCCTCTGCGACGCGATATTGGCGTCCACCAGTCTTGATAATTGCGTAAGTCATAAGCCGTTTCCGGGGGAGAAAAAGCCGCGCAAAATCCCATAGATAGCGCGCTTTCGCAAGCTCAAAAGTAGATCGCGATCGCCCAGCGCGATGACCTAGGTTGGTCGGCAAAGCCGCGGTTATTTTGCCATCGCCCGCGAAGCGGTCGATCCACCTTCAATCAGTAGCACAATTTCCCCTTTTGGCGGGTGCGCTTGGTAATGCGCGAGCAGCTCGCTGGCGGTACCTCTCCGGAATTCTTCGAATTTTTTGGTGAGCTCGCGTGCGACGCAGAGTTGCCGCTCCGGCATAATATCGATGCATGCGACGAGCGTCTTTGTGAGGCGGTGAGGCGACTCGAAGAAGACACTCGTCTCATTGCAGTCGACGGCTGCTCGCAGTTCTCGTTCGCGTTGCCCGCGTTTCACGGGAAGAAACCCACGAAAACAAAATCTCTCCGTCGAAAATCCCGAACCGAGGAGTGCGATGAGAATTGAAGACGGACCGGGAATAATGCTGAAAGGTAAACCGCGCTTAATGCACTCGCGGATGAGACGCACACCGGGATCAGCGAACCCGGGTACCCCTGCATCTGTAATCAACGCGACGTTTTCGCCTTGGACGAGGCGCTCGGCCAGCTGCGCCGTGCGCATCGCCTCATTGTGCTCGTGATAACTAATGAGAGGCTTTTTGATTCCGAAATGTTTCAGCAACACGCCGGAATGCCGCGTATCTTCGGCCGCGATTACATCCACGGATTTTAAAACTTCAAGCGCCCGCAAGGTGATGTCTGTACGATTGCCAATCGGTGTCGCTACCACGTAAAGCATTCCATATCATCGGTTCAAAACCGGTCTTCCGCTATCGAAGGCGGGGGGGAACCTTAAATTCTGATAAAGCCGGCGCGGTGTCACAAAACGAATCCGTAAGGGAGGCGTAACATGAGAACAGGCTCTTATCTATCGATGTTGGCGCTGCTAGCTTTGGTTGGTTGCGCAGAGGAACCAACGACGGTGACGACGACTACAACGACACAAGAAGTTACGACGACGGGTCCAGCCCGCGAGGTGGTAGTGACTAGGCCACCACCGGCAGTTCGGGTTGAAACGCAGACGGTCACGCCGGGGCTGGGCTATGTTTGGACGCCCGGGTATTGGCGCTGGACGGGGACTGACTATGTGTGGGTGTCTGGTAGTTGGGTCATTCCGCCGCGAACAACTACCGTTTGGGTGCCAGGCCAATGGGTGCGTCGTCCCAGCGGCTGGGTGTGGATTCCTGGCCACTGGCGATAAGGAAGAGGTGCAGCAGCGAGACTGCATTCTGGGGATGAGTTCTGGGCGGCGAGTTGGCACCCGAACTTTTTTTAAAGCTGCTTCCTCCTGCGAACGTGGTATAATAGTCTCGACACAGGCTATGAAACCGACGGGTCCGTCCGTTGCCGGCAAGAAGCGGTTTCCGCAAACGGATTACTGCTTTCATGTGGGTTTTGGCCAATGGCGCGGGTGGTCGCCGTATGACGGAGAAGATCGGTCGGCATTTCGGAATTTTTACAATTTAGGCCGTCAATTCCGCATCGAAGCTGCGCGCGAACGAGCCAAAGAAATGGTCGCGTTTGGCTTTATTGTGGTGACGGCAGCTTGGCCAGTCATCTACATGATCGTCACCGTCGTGAAATTACTGAGCAAGGGGCGGCCGCTGGAGTGAACCTCTTTCGGGCGCTAAGCCGTGGCGGGTAATGTTTTCGGTAACAACGCGCGGCAGGAGGAAGTGCAGCAGATAATCTTCGCCGCCAGCTTTGGTGCCGCCGCCGCTCATTTTGAATCCGCCAAATGGATGACGCCCGACAATCGCGCCCGTGCACGAGCGATTGATATAAACGTTTCCCGCTTCCAATTGCGCTTTCACTCGCTCGATGTTGGCGGGACTACGCGAAAAAAATCCGCCGGTCAGCGCGTAATCGGTGCCATTCGCAACTTCGAGCGCTTCGTCGAGATCGCGCGCTTTTAGGATGCTCAACACGGGGCCGAAAATTTCTTCGCGCGCGATCCGCATGTCTGGTTTTACCTCAGTAAAAATAGTTGGCGGCACAAAATAGCCGTGCGGCGGCACTTCCTTGGCCTGATAAGCAAGCGTCGCCTCACTCTTGCCGATCTCGATGTAATCTAAAATGCGCCGGTAAGCCGATTCATCAATCACGGGACCGACCATGATCCCCGGTTCTTCAGGATCTCCAACGCGCAGACTGGCGGCTGCGGGAATCAAGCGCTCCAGGACACGGTCATGATTTTCTTCCAGAAGAATGAGGCGTGAGAGCGCCGAACATTTTTGTCCCTGGTAACCGAACGCAGAATAAATCGAATAGCCGATCGCTTCATCGAGGTCTGCATCCGAATCGACGATCATCGCATTCTTGCCGCCCATCTCGCAGACTACGCGCTTGAGCTCGCGCTGACCGGGTCGCGTCACTCCCGCCGACTCCCAAATTTTCAGCCCAACTTCGCGCGACCCAGTGAACGCGATAAGATCGACATCTTTGTGATCAACAAGATGCGCGCCGATAACGGAGCCGTGCCCGGACAGAAAGTTCAAAACACCAGGCGGCACACCGGCTTCTTCGAAAACCTGCATCAGCATGGCGCCGCAGATTATCGATTGCTCAGACGGTTTCATGATTACGGTATTACCGGTGACCAGCGCGGCCGACGTCATGCCGCAGAGAATCGCTATCGGAAAATTCCATGGCGCAACCACGAACGCGACGCCGCGCGGCCAGTAATGGTGATAACTTTCCTCACCGGGAACTTGCTGTGTAAGCTTGGGACGCCCCAGGCGCCGCATTTGCTGCGCGTAGAAGCGGCAAAAATCGATCGCCTCGCGGATGTCTGCATCCGCTTCAGACCAGGCTTTAGCTACCTCAAAAACCTCGAGCGCAGAAAGTTCGAAGCGACGGCGCTCCAGGATTTCCGCAGCGCGCTCGACCAAGCGCGCTCGCTCCTCAAACGGCGTCCGGCTCCATTTGCGAAATGCCGCGCGCGCAGCTTTGACGGCGCGCTCGGCTTCGGGAATGCCTGCTTTGGCGGCATAACCGACAATCTCGGTCGGTGCGCTGGGATTAACTGACGGCGTCAGTTGATCGGTCCAGACCTTTTCGCCACCAATGACGAGCGGATATTTTTCGCCAAAGCGGCTGCGCACTTCACGCAGTGCACTGCGCATTTTGTCCTGGCTTTCTTTGCAAACGAAATTCACAAGCGGTGAGTTTTCGTAAATGTCGCCGGAGGCGGTGTCAAGGGAAGCGTCATTTTTGCGCTGTCGATCTTGCACACACGCGACGGAGCGCGCCGCTCCATCCTTCTTGATTAGTTCGTCCGGATTGCGCAGCAGCTCTGCCGCGGAAACATTCTCCGCAAATTTTGCGCGCAGAAATCCTTCGTTGGAAGTGTTCTCAAGTAAACGCCGAACCAGGTAGGCCATACCGGGCAACAGCTCGCCAAGGGGGCAGTATTCGCGGACGCGATACCCCAATTCGACGAGCGCGCGCTTGATCGGTCCGGCCATGCCATAGAGCAGTTGGAACTCGAAGCGGCTGCGGTCGATACCGAGCTCGTCCGCGAAAACCTGAGCGTGGGCGATGCTGCGAACATTGTGCGACCCGAATGCAGCAGTCACAATCGACTCATTTTCGAGCAGCAAGCGGCTGAGCGCTTCGAAATTCGTGTCGCTTTCAGGTTTTTGGAAAAACACCGGACAATCCCAGCCGTTCTGCCGCGATTTCATTGTTTCGTAATCCCAGTACGCGCCTTTCACCAGCCGCACTGTGAAACGCGTGCCACGCGCCCGACCCCACTCGATCAGGTCCCGCAAATCGGCGTCCGCATCTCGCAGATATGCCTGGATAACGATCCCAGCGTGCGGCCAATCTTTGAACTCCCGCTCGGTGAAGATCGTTTTGAAAAGCTCGAGCGTGATATTTTTGTGATCGTAACTTTCCATGTCGAAATTAATGAAGGCGCCGAGCTCTCGCGCGCGGCGCAGAATCGGTCGCAGCTTCGGCGCGAGATGCGCGATGGCGTCAGTTGGATCGGCCGGATTGATCTGCGAATAGAGCGCGGAGATTTTGACGGAAAGATTTACCACCGGAAAAAGCCCGGAATTTTTGCCGAGCGGATCTGTCCAGCCTTGTGTTTCGCGGGCAAGAATTTCCAGCAGCTCGAGGCAGCGCGCGGCGTACTCGTCCGCCTCCCTTTCACTGACGACGGCTTCTCCCAGAAGATCGACAGTAAACCCGATTTTTTGTGCCCGACGCTTGCGCAACGTCTTCATCAGGTCGCGGGGATTTTCTCCAGCGATGAATTGGTGCGCCATTTCCGAGACATTCCACCGCAGAACACGCGCGCTTAGCCACGGAACGACTCCGGCCAGACGAACCCCAGCGCGAATAAGTGGTGTAAAGCCATCGCTGGTATCGGCGAGGTATTCTTGGAGATGCTCGATGACTTCAGCCGACGTGCGCAGCGACGGGAGAACATCGACAAGGCGAAACAGGTGCACTTTGAGTTGCTCATCACGCATCGAGAGGGCCATCATCCGCTGGTGGAAGCCGGCCTTGCTGAAAGGCGATTCGAGATGTTGCTCGACGAGTTCGAAAATGCGCATGCCGCGCTGCTCGATCTCGTTTTTGAGCGATCTCATTTTTAAAGCTAGCCGCCGTTATCCGTTGGGCAATGCGGAACGGAGCGCTCCCCGCTGTATCAAAATAATCGCATGCAACCCGCGCAGTCTGCGGGTCGCGTCCGAAATAATAGATGAAAATTGCTGCATATAATTTCGGGGAGCAAGTGGAGGAGATTTGCCTGGCAGACGCCGGAGGCCCAGGGCTCGGGTCTGTCAGGCAATCTCTTTCCGGTTTTCTACTCGTGATTGCTCTGGAAGGGAAACTCGCGAAGCAAACTGGCAAAAGACGCATGGATTCCGGCCGTTATGGGTTTGCTAGCGACAACACCGCCGCGATTTGTCCAGAGGCGTGGGCGGCGTTGCAAGAAGCAAATGCAAAAAGCGCGCCATCCTACGGTGAAGATTGCTGGACTGCGCGGGTCAGTGATCGCATTCGTGAGATTTTCGAAACGGATTGCGACGTCTATTTCGTTTTTAACGGCACGGCTGCAAACGCGTTATCGCTGGCGCAGCTTTGTCAATCTTTCCACAGTATTATCTGCCACGAATATTCCCATCTTCAGACCGATGAGTGCGGCGCGCCGGAATTTTTGACGAAGGGATCGAAGCTGCTTCTGGTTGGCGGCGCGAGTGGCAAGATCGACATTGCTCAGGCGGAAACAGTAGTCGCACGCCAAAACGAGCTGCATTCGCAAGAGCCGCGCGTCGTCAGCATCGCCCAGGCGACAGAGTTCGGAACCATTTACGCGGGCAACGAGATTGCTGCCATCGCCGAGTTTGCCCGTGCGCGTGAAATGTTTTTTCATCTAGACGGGGCGCGCTTCGCCAACGCAATCGCGTCGCTCAATTGCGCGCCGAAAGCGATCACCTGGGAAATCGGTGTTGATGTTCTCTGTTTCGGCGGAACAAAAAATGGGACGGCCGCAGGCGAGCTGGTAATTTTCTTCAATAAGGAAATCTCACGCGAGTTCGGCTATCGACTGAAACAAGCCGGTCAACTGGGCTCAAAAATCCGTTTTCTTGCCGCGCCCTGGCTCGGTCTTTTGACGAATGGCGTCTGGTTAAAAAATGCGCAGCACGCCAATCGCGCGGCGCGTCGGCTTGCGGATCGCCTGCAAAACGAAGCAAAGATCGACATCGTATTTCCCGTGGAAGCAAACTCGGTCTTTGTGCGGATGAATGAGCCGAGCGTGCGCGATCTCCATGCGCGCGGCTGGCATTTCTACAAATTCATCGAGCCCGATGTTCATCGGTTGATGTGTTCGTGGTCAACGACTGACCGGGAAATTTCCGACTTCATCGCTGACATTGTTGCATCAAATCATTGAACAGATCGCGATCGCAACGCGTCTGTACAGCCAAAATGAATACGTTTGCGCGAGGTATGATCTTTGCGGCGATTTTGCTCGGCGGATGTCGAGCGACCCGTGATGTCGCCGTGACTTCGTATCATGTGACCCGCGGCATCGCAGTGGGTTCGTACCGGGTTGCGACGGCGCCCGTGCATTACGCCTTGCGCAAACGGGGCGAGGGATCAGAGGCAGTCACTACGGAGACTATTCCATCCGACGTTGCCAGCCCCAGTCAATCTATCCCAATATCGGAAGCGGCTGTTAGACAGCAAGCACGGCAGCAGCCCTCAGAGGAAAGGATTCCATCTTCTTCACGCCGCGTGGCCCAAAGGGAGACAACGCAATCCAAGACGAAAACGTCCTCCTCGCTGCCTGCGTCCTCTTCGCAAGCCGAATTTCCAACAGCCAAAGCGGTTCCGGGCAAGCCCGGATACGTCGTTAGCCCATTCGATTCCAGTGGCAGGTATGTCGATATCAGCGGATACGCGTCCGGCACCAAAGTAAAAGATCCCTGGACCGACAAGATCTTCATCGTTCCGTAATTTGCGGCGCAGTCGCGGCGACTCCCTGGCCTACCCTTATTGCCGCGAACTCCCGCGAGTGCTAGTTAATAAAATGATACCCGCATCGCGAGTTATTGCCTGCGCGATCGTTTGCTTGTCGATCTTCGCTGTATTGCCGCAGGGCCAAAGCCAAACTTATGAAGGAAAGCAACTCGTCAAAGCGGAACTCCTCGCAGATACAAACGCGGTCGTTCCGGGAAAAACTTTTACTGTCGGTTTGCTGCTTCGTATGGCGCCAGGCTGGCATACCTACTGGAAATTTTCCGGCGACGCTGGCCTTCCCACAGAATTGAAATGGAAACTGCCACCAGGCTGGAAGATCGGTGAGATTCAATGGCCGATTCCACTGAAAACCATCGATCCGGGCGATATTGAGACTTACGGCTACGAAAACGAAGTCCTGCTGATGCAGGAAATCACGCCGCCGCAGAAGCTCGACAATTCACCAGTAAAACTTTCTGCCGACGTAAACTGGCTAGTCTGCGAGAAAATCTGCATTCCTGGCAGCGCAACATTGCAGTTGGAGTTGCCGACATCGACAACAAGCGAGGCAGCGAACACGGAACTCTTCGCGCTTTACCGGCGTTTGTTGCCGCAAAACTGGCCGGGATCGAACGTGGCATCCGCCAGTTGGAGTCGGACCGGATCCGATCTTCGTCTGAAGGTCACAAGCGAGACCCTCGCTAATTTTCCGACAGTGGATTTGTTTCCGTTGCCGGAGCAGGGCGCTGTTGTTGGTCATCCAAAAATTGACTCGCGGAGTAAGAGCGAAGTTGTCTTTCATATTCCGATTGAGTCGTCGGAGAAAAATTTGTCATCGGTCCCGGGCCTCGTGGTTTTTTCCCTACTACCAAATGGGGACGACCGCGCGGCATGGCAAATTGCCACTCCGCCAAATGTTTCGACGGCTGGCGCGGCGCCCGTGCGGGGGATTTTCACTTTTCTGCTCTTTGGCTTTCTCGGGGGAATCATTTTGAACCTGATGCCATGTGTCCTCCCGGTCATCTCGCTCAAAATCTTTGGATTCATTCAGCATGCTGGCCAAAGCCGGCAAAAGATTTTGCGGAGCGGGATTGCTTTTGCCGCTGGCATTTTTGCGTGGTTCATCGCGCTTGCGCTGCTCCTGATTGTGCTCAAAGGTGCCGGGCGCGAAGTCACCTGGGGCGGATTTCAATTCACTAACGCTTATTTCGTTCTTGCGCTGAGCGTGATCGTCCTCGTGTTCGCTCTGAATCTCTTTGGTGTGTTCGAAATTTCGTTGCCGCAAAGCATGACACGCGGTTTGCTTTCGACCACCGAGCGCAAAGACGATCTCGGCTCATTTTTCCAAGGCATATTCGCGACTGTGCTCGCGACGCCGTGCACTGCGCCGTTCCTGGGCACCGCGCTCGGCTTCGCGTTTTCGCAGTCGCCGGCAATCATACTGTCGATGTTCGTTGCCATCGCTGCTGGCATGAGCGCTCCGTATCTGCTTTTAAGCGCGCAACCGGCCTGGTTGCGCTTTCTGCCAAAGCCGGGCCCGTGGATGCTGCATGTGAAACAATTCATGGGCTTTCTGTTGCTGGCGACGCTGTTGTTTCTTCTTTACGTGGTCGGCGCGCAGCGTGGCCTGGAGGGAGCGATTTGGGCCAGTTGCTTTTTGCTGCTGATCAGCATCGCGTGCTGGATGAAAGGCGCGTTCATCACGCCGACGGCATCCGTGGCGACGAGGCGCATTTCGGTCGTGCTTGTGCTTGTGCTCGTGCTCGCGAGTGGCATTTATTTCATCGGCGGCAAATTTCGGTCAACGACTCTCGCCTCAGTTGATTCGCGGCTTCGAGGAGACTGGCAGGTGTTCACGCCGGATCGCTTGCAAGCAGAACTGGAGCAAGGCCATTCTGTCTTTGTGGATTTTACAGCGGCATGGTGTCTCACATGCAAATTTAACGAGGCCAATGTGCTCGAGAGCGCTGCGGTGCGTGAGGCGTTTCAGCGTCACGCCATCGTCAAATTGAAAGCAGATTGGACCAACGGCGACCCAGTGATCACAAAATTATTACAGCAATTTGGCCGGCCTGGCGTCCCCCTCTATGTGCTTTATCCAGGAAAATCCGAAAAGCCGATTGTGTTCCCGGAGTTGCTCACTAGGAGCATCATTCTGGAGAAACTCGAAGCAACATCGCGCGCGGTTGCTTCGCAATAATCTAAAATGCTACGGGTTTTTGTGAGCGGCGTTGTGGACGCGCCAGCGGAAAAAGTCTGGCCGGTGATCCGGCGATTTGATCCAGCTGCCGATTGGCTGCCGTTTGTGAAATCAAGCCCGATCGAAGACGGAGGCGATCCAACCCGCGTTGGATGCGTTCGCGTTTTGACTCAGACAAACGGGGAGGTGCTTCGCGAGGTGCTCGTTGCGATTTCAGATGCTAAGCGTTTCTATTCGTACACGTTTGTCAGCTCGCCAGTTCCCGTTCGGAACCATCGCACTACGCTGAGAGTTTTGCCGATCACCGACGGCGACCGCTCTTACGTCGAGTGGTTATCCAGATTTGAGATCGCGCCGGAGCATGAGACACAACTTGTCGAACTGATGAACCGCAATTTCCTCAACGATCTTCGCAGTCTCGCCGAGAGATTTCGGAATGAATCTTGAAGCGGGAAAAATGCCAGTTTACCGCGCACGCTGAGAGCCTATGTTCCATTCTATGAAAACGAAAACGATCCTGACCATTATTACGGCACTCATGGCTACTGCGGTTTTTGCCTTTGATCCGCCGCCGGTTGGCAGTGCAGCTCCGGATTTTTCGCTTACCGATGCGAGCGGCAAGACGCATTCGCTTTCGCAATATAAAGGCAAATACGTCGTGCTCGAATGGTTCAACCCGGAGTGCCCGTTTGTAAAGAAGCACTATGGAAGCGGCAACATGCAAAAACTACAGCAACAATACACCGGGAAAGGCGTTGTCTGGCTGACTATCGATTCCAACGCGCCCGGCACTGAGGGTAACATCACTCCGGAACAGGCGCAGAAGATCGCCGAATCTTGGAAAACGCATCAGACCGCGTTGCTGCTCGATCCTGAAGGCAAAGCAGGTCGCGCGTACGGCGCGAAGAACACGCCAAACATGGTCGTGGTAAGCCCGGAAGGAAAAATTGCCTACGAAGGCGCGATCGACAGTAAAGCGACGCCGAATCCGGCCGATATTCCAAACTCGACCAACTACGTCAAAGCTGCGCTAGACGAATCCCTGGCGGGCAAACCCGTCACAACCCCACAGACCAAACCCTACGGCTGCTCGGTTAAATACAAGTCATCGTAAGCTGTAGCGGTGGTCTATGACCGCCGGCAGAATCGTCCTTCGCTCAAAGCGGCTGTCCCGTTCTGCAGCCGCTTTGTTTACAATGTCGATCTTCGCTAATGTGAAGAAAGGCATTGGGAATTGGAAATGGATCCGCTTGAAGTCGTTCGCAGATTTTTCCAGGAGGTTTGGAATGGGCGGCGGTTAGAGCTTCTCGACGAACTTGTCCATCCAAACTGCGTGACTCACCAACTGCGATCGGTGCGAGGCTCGGTCGAGTCACTACCTCGAGGGCCGGCCGCGTTGCGTGAGCATATTGCTGGCTGGCTGAAGGCGTTTCCAGATATCAGTGTCATGACAGATCTGCAGACCGCGCTGGGACCGAATGTAGTCTCATGGGTGACAATGCGTGGTACACATCGTGGTGTCTGGCAAGGGGTGCTGCCGACGAATCGTGAGACTACAATTCGGACGGTCGCCCAACACCGCGTGGAGAATGGCCGCATTGTGGAAGATTGGGTAATGGTGGAGGCGCTCGGATTGTTCCAACAGTTACGCCTTGTCCCGCCAACCCCAGAATTGCTTGCCGCCGGTCGCTGAAGTTAGATGCGCTTCGGCGTGAGTCGCTTCGCCTGACGAGTTGGCTGCACGCTTCCCCGGTCAAACCGTAGCGTCAGATTGCGGCCTCGATTTTTGTAAGATCGACATAACCGCGTCAGTCACCTCTTGCGCGTTGATCGCTTTCATGCAGCGAAAGTCGATCGGGCAATGGCGCAAGAAACAGGGGCTGCACTCGACGTGACGCCGCAGAATGATGTGATCGTTCCCCATCGGCCCAGTTAGAAGCGGCTCGGTCGAGCCAAAAATGGCGACCACCGGCACTCCAAGCAAGGCGGCCAGATGCATCGTGCCGGTATCGTTCGTCAGCAACAAACAGCACTCGCGCAATGCTTCGATGAGTTGATCGAGCGTCGTCTGGCCGATACGGTTGACGCAGTGATCGCCTAGAGCTCTGGAAATTTGCTCGCCGATTGCTGCGTCCTGGCCGATTCCAAGAAGAATCCATTGCACCTGTAATTTGGCAGCGACAGCCCCGGCCACTTCAGCGAAACGCTCTGGCAACCAGCGTTTGGCTGGCCCGTACTCCGCCCCGGCGCAAAGACCAATCTTGGGCGGTCCATCGGTGATAGTTGATGGTTGATCAGAATTCGGAATTCGGATTTTGGACGCTTGATGTTTGACGTTTGGCATTTCTGCCCCGCATGAGCGCGCAATTCGCAAATAGCGATTGCTCTGGTGTTCGAGGTGTCCCGGTTTTTCTCGTTCGCGCACCAGTTGGTTTAACAGCCATTGCCGCGAATGACCGCGGTAACCAACCCGGCGCCGGATGCCGCCGAGGTAGGCTTCAAGCGCGGCGCGCAACGAGTTTGGGAAAAGGATCGCCGCGTCAAAACTTGGTTGCCTGCGGATCAAACGACTAGCGGCAAAAAGGAAGTTGTTCGGAAAAGTAATAGTCGCGTCCACCTCTGGAACCAGTTTCCACATCGGCGCAATTTTCGAGGGTGCAGCTATAGTGATGTGTGCATCGGGGCGCCCACTTTTGATCGCGCGCACGGCAGGCGTGCTCATCACGGCGTCCCCCAGCCAATTGCCTGAGCGAATGAGAATTCGAAATGGCTTCAGGTCCGGCGAAACGCCGTCTGGCAGGTAAACACCGCGTTTGTATTGCGACAGGAGAAAATGCGGCCGGGGCGTTTTCCACCGGTTATGCACCCAAAACCAATCCTCCGGCGCTCGCCGGATTTGTTGTTCGATGATTTCATTTATTTTTGAAGTGAGCGCATCGACGGAGGAATTGGCGGTATCAAAGCGCTCGAGGAACACGATGCGCCATCGAGCGCGGCCATCCGTATAAACCCCGGCAGCGACGAGCGCTGCGCTAGTGCGTCTGGCAAGCAAAGAAGCAAGCGGCGAAGTGGAAGCCAGTCTTCCAAAAAATGGTGCCCACACTCCGTGGTCGCCCGCGTGTTGGTCGCACAAAACACCTACGCCACCTCCGGATCGGAGCAGTTCGATCACGGGTTGAAAACCGTCTTTGCGATCAAAGAGTTCAAGGCCGGTGCGACTACGGGTGCGCCGCACATGCGCGTCGATGAAGCGATTGCCAAGCTTTTGGTACACGCTGGCGTTTCGCACGTAACCGACGAACTTGGGCATCAACTGGGCAAACAACTCCCAAATTCCGAGATGGCTTAACACCAAAACGACCGGAACGCCGGCCCGAAATCGGCTATCCATCGCTTCGATGTTTTCGACTGTGACGCGACGCAGGATTTTCTCTGGCGACATTTGAGTGAGCTTGACGCTGCATAAGAGATTCGCGCCCAGGCGTTGAAAATGACGACGCACAAGGCGGCGCAATTGGCCGGGCGATTTTTCATCGCCGAAAGCAATGGCAGTATTGCGCTGTGCCAGGCGACGATATTTTCCAAGAATGATCCAGGCGCAAAGGCCAAGAAATTGTCCGACGACAAAGAGCAAGCGCAGCGGGAGCGCGTTGGCAACCGCCGATCCCGCGCGATAAAGAAGATAAACAACAAAATCGAGCATGCAGAGCCGGCAGGGGACGGTGTGGCAGGGTAAATTTGCCTCAGCCGTGCTTCAACCGATATAATGTGTGCGGTGTTTCGATCGCCTTTGCATTCTTTCCGCCCTGATTTTGCGCAGCTCGTCTTGGGAACGTTCGAGCGTGACCGTTATCTAATCGTCGGAGGTGCTTCTGCAGAATTGCAACAGCAGTTTGCCGCGTTAGGAAGAGAAGCCGTCGTTTGCAAGTCGTATTCCGATTTGGAGCGAAAGTTTCCCCGGGGCTGCAGCCGAGCACATTTTCAGATCGCGCTCTGGTTTTATTCCGGACAGGAAAGCGACGACGATCGGATGGCCGAAGAACTTTCGCGCTGCGCGAGTGAGATTGTGCTGATTCCCGGCGCTGGCGCCGACGTTGCCAAACGTCGTCCGCAACTTGTGAAATTGTTTGGACGCCTTGGATTTCTGCCTGATTACATATGTGATCTTAGCGAGATCGACCCGGGAACCATCCGCCTCCGGCGGCAGCCCAGCGGGTCGGCCAATGAGGTTGTTTCAGCGGTAGAGACTGCATTCGCAAGACTCAACAGGCGGCTGGCCGATTTGCAGCGAGCCTTGCGCGCGCGCACGTCCGAACTGGATGCGGCCCATCGGCACATTGCAACCGTTGAAGAAAAACTCCTCAAACTGAAGCAATACCGCCGCGAGCTAAAATTACTGAGGGAACAAAGACAGGCGCTTCGCAAATCTCCGGAGCGCAGGATCGGTCAGCTATTGCTCGTGCCATATCGTCTTCCAGAGAAGCTGGTGAAAGCAGTCTGGAAGAAATTGCGTCCGTGTGCCGCGAAGCGTCGGGAAGATCTAACTGAATATCAGCGATGGTTCGAGCAACACCGCGCGAACACGGATGATCTCGATCGAATGCGGTACGAGGCGCGCACGTTTGGGTTGTCGCCGCTCATCAGCATAATCACTCCCGTTTTCGATACGCCCGTGCCGCGAATTGAGGAAGCGGTCGAATCAGTACTCGCGCAAGTTTACGAAAATTGGGAGCTCGTGCTGATCGACGATGGATCGACCGCTGCCGACCTCCTGCGGGCTTTGCCCGCGTTGGGCATGCGGGATCGACGGATCCGTCTCGCAACGCTTGAGAGCCACCAAGGCATCGCCGCAGCATTGAACCGAGGACTGGCCCTCGCGAGCGGCGAGTGGATCGTTTTTCTCGATCATGATGATATTCTCGAGCCGGATGCTCTTTTCCAAGTTGTGAAGCTTCTGCAGACGCATGCCGATGTCGATCTGATTTACTCGGACGAAGACAAATTGGGCGAAAATGGTTTTGAGGCGCCTCTGTTTAAGCCTGACTGGTCGCCCGATTTTTTTCTCTCCTACAACTACGTCGGTCATTTGACCGCGGTGCGGTGGGAAATCGCTCAGAGAATCGGCGGCTTTCGCTCGGAATTCGACAGCGCGCAGGATTACGATCTGTTTTTCCGGATCGTCGAGCAGACCAGTCGGATTTACCATATTCCGCGGGTGTTGTATCATTGGCGGCGAAGCGAAGACTCCAGCGCGATCAGCGTTCGACAAAAGCCTGGGCAACTAGACGCCTCGCGGCGCGCGATTGAAGATCACTTGAAGCGTCGCGGCGAACACGCCCACGTCGCGGTAGATTGGCGGACGCACGCCTTCTGTGTCAGGCGCGAGCTATTGGAAGCGAGGGAGATTTCAGTCATCGTTCCGAGCTGCCACGGCCCGGAGTCGCTCGAACGGTGCGTCGAAAGTCTGATGAGGAAAACGAGCTATCCGAATTACGAGATTGTTATCGTCAACGACGACGACAAATCACCTGAGTCCACCACTTGTTTCTCACGTTTTCCACATCGCTTGCTGCGTTTTTCAGGCGCATTCAATATCCCCGGAGTCAAGAATTTCGTGGTCGAGCAAACTGACAGTCCATGGCTTCTTTTCTTGGACGACAACATCGAAGTGATGGAAAACGACTGGCTGACGATCATGGCTGAGCATATCCAGCGGCCGGAAATTGGCGCAGTCGGTGCGCGATTATTGAATTTGAACGGCACAATCGAACACGCCGGAATCATTCTTGGCGTCAATGGAATTGCACAGCCGGCTTTTCGCGGCTTTCCTGCGGAACATCCCGGCGCGAATCGCCAGTTGCAGATATCGCGCAACTGTAGCGCGGTTTCGGGCGCATGCTTGTTGACGCGCCGGGAAGTTCTGCGGGAGGTTGGCGGGTTCGACGAAAGCCTGCCGGAATCGCTTGCCGATGTCGATCTTTGCCTGAAAATGCGGCAAGCGGGTTATCTAATTGTTTACACTCCGTTTGCAAAACTTTACTGGGAGGCGTCAATACGCGACAAGATCGACATCAGCGCCGAGGCGGCTATGCGCCAGCGCTGGTCTGACGCTTTAGCGCAAGATCCTTACTATAACCCGAATTTTTCTCGCGAACGCGCCGATTTCTCGTTAGGCAAATGAACCATCGTCTGGATTGAAATGAGCAAGCACGGTATGGATCTTTGGCAAGGCGTCGATGCAGATGCACGAAAAGCGTTGAGCAGTCGCAATTATGCCACGCAATCTCTCGCACAGGAGCTTTCAATGCGAGGTGTCGATGCGGGCCAGCTTGCTGCTGCGGATCGTAATGAGCGCGAAGTAAAAGGGGCCTGGATCCCTGGAGTGGAAATTTTTCCCAGAAAAATTCATCCACAGCGGCACCGTGGATCATTTGGCGAGTTCGCCCGGCGGGACAACGGCATTCTCGCGCAGATCGGCTTGTGGCCAAAGCAATGGTCGGGCGCGCGTATGCTTGCACACAGCGCAAAAGGTCTCCACGTGCATCCGCCCAGCATTCCCGGAAATGTGACTGCGACAGATTGGCTACGCCGTTTATTTGTCGATGAACCTGCGAATTATTCGTTACGCCGGTACGACGACGAGCAATGGGACGTGATGTTTTTTCTTCAGGGCCGGGCGGAGGTGATTCTGTGTGATATTCGCGCCGGTTTTCCAAGACGCATCATGCGTTTTTTCGTGGATGGCGATGATCATCGCAGCAGCAACAATGTTGGCATCGTGATTCCACCCGGCGTGGCCCACGCAATCCGGTCAGAGGGCTCGGAGGATGTGATCATGGTTTACGGAACGAGCACGACTTTCCAGCCGGAATTCGAAGGCCGGATCGCGAGCGAAATCGAAACCGCACAGTTGCCCGATTCGTGGCAGAAATTTCTGGGGTTGTAGCGGCGATCTCTGATTGCCGAAAATGCGGCGGCAGCTCCCAGAATGAAGAGAAGCTTCGATCCATCTGTTTTGGAAATGATGGATCGGCCACAGCCGGTCTCAGTTGAGCTGGAGAACGATCTGAAGCGTATCCGTCAGCTCAATCGCTGGTTCGGCAGTCATCGCCTCGTCCGCCACTTTGCACAGCGCTGGATCAAGCCTGGCGCGTCGATGCGGATCGTCGATCTCGCCACTGGTTCGGGAGACATTCCGCGATTGATTGTCGATTTTGCGCGAAGGATTGGCGCGCACGTTGAGATCGACGCGGTAGATCGACAATCTGCCACGCTGGAAATCGCCAGGAAATTGAGCACCGGTTACTCCGAAATTTTCTACCGCGAAGCCGACATTCTCGGATGGGATCCTGTCGCGCCATACGACATCGTGCTTTGCACGCTCACACTGCATCACTTTAGCAATGAAGACGCTGTGCGCCTCTTGTGCCGATGTCGCAAGTTATCCCAAAAATTTGTTCTCGTGTCGGATTTGCGCCGGGGATTTCTGCTTAAGGCTGGCGTTTATCTTTTAACGGCGCTGATTTTTCGCGAAGCAATGACGCGCTACGATGCACGTCTTTCCGCCGAGCGCGCATTTTCATTTTCCGAAATGCGCGCTCTCGCGGCGCGCGCTGGCTGGCAAAATTTTGGCCACAAAAAGTTTCGTTTCGCCCGGCAAGCAATTTGGCTCGAATGACATTAGAGTTACACCGACGCTGTCTTCGGTGCGGAATAGGGCCAAAAATCGCTTGAGGTTTTGCCGGTGAAAGCATACTGAAATTAACGAGTTAAGGAGATACGTATTTTATGCCGCTCTTGAGACCCGACCCGACGTTTTACCCGTCGCCGCGGCTGGCCATGCAGGCCCCTCCAGAAAAGCATGCATTCGTGGCGGCGCTTAACCCGCCCGGCAGCAAGCTTAACGACGCGATACTAGTTGTGGATGTCGATCCCGGGTCGCGCACCTACGGCAATCGTGTGGGCCAAGTGACGTTGCCGAAGTTCGGTGATGAGCTGCACCATTTCGGTTGGAATGCTTGCAGTTCAGCCCTTTGCCCGTATGCGCCACACCCGCATGTCGAGCGGCGTTATCTCGTTGTGCCTGGGCTGCGCTCGTCGCGCCTGCATATCATTGACACAAAGCCCGACCCGCGAAAACCGAAGGTCGTTAAAGTGATCGAACCGGAAGAAGTTTTTGCGCGCGCCAATTACTCGCGTCCACACACGATTCACTGCGGGCCGGAAGGCATTTACGTGAGCGCGCTCGGAGCGCCGAATGGCGACGGCCCGGGCGGCATCTTCATGCTCGATTGCGAGACATTCGACATCTTAGGCCAGTGGGAGATGGACCGGGGACCCCAGTTTCTTCAGTATGATTTCTGGTGGCATTTGGGATTCGACACGCTGCTCACCAGCGAATGGGGTACCCCGAACATGATCGAGAGCGGACTTCAGCCGGACCTTCTCCTCGGTAGCAAATATGGCCATCAAATGCACGTCTGGGACATGCGCCGCCGCCGCCATATCCAAGCGCTGGATTTGGGCAAAGAGCAACAAATGGTCCTCGAGATGCGTCCCGCGCACAACCCTACCAAAGCCTACGGCTTCGCCTGCGTCGTTGTTTCGCTCAAGGATCTGTCTGCATCAGTCTGGCTCTGGCATCGCAACAACGGTGCGTGGGATTTGAAGAAAGTGATCGAAATTCCGGCTGAACCCGCGGATCCAGCGAAGCTGCCGCCGTTGCTCAGGGATTTTAAAGCAGTACCGCCACTAGTGACAGACATTGATTTGTCGCTCGATGACAAATTCTTGTACGTCTCCTGCTGGGGAACAGGTCAGTTCTTGCAGTACGACGTGTCGGATCCGTTCAATCCGAAGAAGACTGGCTCGGTGCGCATCGGCGGGATCGTCAATCGCACGCCACACCCAAAGAACCCCAATCAGCCGCTGGCCGGCGGACCGCAAATGGTGGAAGTGAGCCGCGATGGCAAACGGGTCTATTTCACGAACTCACTTTACGCGGCGTGGGACGAACAGTTCTATCCCGACGGCGTGGGCAGTTGGATGGTCAAGCTTGATGCCGGTCGCAACGGTGGGATTACATTTGACCAAAACTTTTTCGTGGAAAGCAGCGATTACCGAGTTCATCAAGTTCGCCTCGAAGGAGGCGATTCCTCGAGCGATTCCTTTTGTTTTCCGTGAGGGGGCTCTGGCCGTGGCTGGCGGTCTTTGGGCTGGGCGTTTTTCATGGGATCAATCCTGCCATGGGATGGTTGTTTGCTGTGGCGCTCGGATTGCAGGAACAGAAGCGCGCAGCAGTGCTCCGCGCGCTGCCGCCAATCGCCCTAGGGCACGCGCTCTCCATTGGGGTCATCGTTGCCGCGGTTCTTCTGGTCCGAATTAGCCTGCCGCACCGAGCTCTAAAAATTGCCGCCGCAGCGATTCTATTTGCTTTTGGATTGTATCGCCTCATTCGCTCCCGTCACCCGAACTGGGTAGGGATGCGGGTTGGTTTTGGCGATTTGACTCTTTGGTCGTTCATCATGGCATCGGCACACGGGGCCGGGTTAATGCTGATTCCGTTATTTCTTAGACCAGCCCCGTCGCCTCTTGCACCAGGGACACGTCCAATGGACTCACACATGCATTCGACGTGCGGTTTCGGATTCGACAGTTTCAGTTCGCCTTCCTTGCTAGCGGTTTCAGTGGTGGTGCATACCTGCGGCTATCTTCTGGTAACTGGTCTTTTGGCAATGCTGGTTTACGAAAAAGTCGGTGTCGGCATATTGCGTCGCGCCTGGTTCAACATGGATTTGTTCTGGATGCTGGCTCTGATGGTCACTGGTATGTTTATCCTCTTCATTTGATTTGGAGTGTGTGTCGGCCGGATGAATTTCGTAATTCGCGTTTACGATTAAACGGGAAATGTGACCGAGACGCACGAGCACGCTGGTGATTTCAAACAGTGGTGAGTGCTTTGTTTCGCATCGGTCACGCAATGATCAAGCAGCTGTTATTACCTTGCTCCTGCCGGGCTTCGCCGTTAAAAGGACCTGCATGATTCCGCTCTTATCGGCGATCGCGAGGGAGGCAAGCGGATTAAAACGGAACTATTCCGCAAAACATTACGGAAAGATTCCGCGGATATCTCGTTGGCCGGAGGAAGGACATCTGAAACCCAGCAGACGTCGTGACGGCTGAAGTGAACAACTAGAGCCAAAACATGAGGACCGAGAAATGGCTTCGACAAAAGACGTTCTAGATCACCACTTAAAGTGTTTTCGTGAGGACGACCTTGAGGGCATCCTGTCTGATTACGCACCGAGCGCCGTCCTGTTCACGGCGGACGGACCGCTCAGGGGAGCTGACGCGATCAGGCTGTTGTTTGAGGCGATGGTTGCGGAGTTTGGAAAACCTGGCGCAACGTTCAGTATGAAGCAACAGCTCGTCGAGGACGACTATGCTTACATTCTGTGGATCGCAGAGACTGCCGACAACGTGTACGAATTGGGCACGGACACGTTCGTCGTGCGGGACGGCAAGATCCTGGCTCAATCATTTACCGGCAAGATTACGCCCAAGGGCTGAGAAGACGCATTGATTCCGGGAGGCTGCCCAACACCATTAGCCGATCATTGCTTGCTGCTACACTGAGACAGGAGGTATGGCGTTGTCAGCATCTACCGTCGGATTGATAGTGATTATGACGCTCTACTTCGGCATTGGAGTCCTGTCTGCCGCTGGCTCAATTTACATATCGAAGGTACTCCTTACTCCAAAACTCGAACAAATCGTCTTCGCTTTGTTTCTCATCGCGATTGCTTGATTTTATCTAGCGTTCACTGCCTACTTCGGAAGCGATAGAGTGTGGCGATTGGAATCAGAAGCGGTAGTTGCGTTCACTGTTATAGGGCTTGTCGGTGTGCGAGTACCGATTGCTCTCATAATTGGGTACCCATTGCATGGAATTTGGGATGTCCTTCATGAACTGCATGCTCATGGCGGAAGAGACGTTTTCGGGCAAGGGAAAGTAACTGCGATTCCGTTGGCTTACGGCGTCTTTTGTGCCACCTACGATTTGTGCCTGGGGTTGTATTTCTATACGCGCCGCAGCCAATGGCGTGCTGCCTAGGCGCCTCCAGAACAGTAGAACGCTTGATCGGACGTTTGGATTGCGGCGATTGGTTTTTTGTCGAAGTCGGTGTCCCGGAGCAACTTTCTATTTGGCATTCGGGCGAGCGAGATACACTTCGTGATTCGCGCATTGCAGGCAAGTAAGGAATGCTTGTAGCGTGAAAGTTCTCACCACGGTTGCCGGGGCCCAGTCGCAAGTAAAACACCAGCCTCGCATGCTCGTTCCGACCATGGGAGCGCTGCACAAGGCGCACGGTGAATTGATTCGGGTTGCGAGTGAGCATGCTGGCCGCAACGGTGAAGTGGCGGTGAGCATTTTTGTGAATCCGCTCCAGTTTGAACCCGGCAGCGATTACGAGCGATACCCGCGCCCGGAAAAAGCTGACGAAGAATTTTGTCGAAATACCGGTGTCGATCTCTTGTTCCGGCCAAGTCTCGCGGAAATGTATGCCGACGATCGCTCGGTGTTCGTCGAAGAATCGTCACTTTCGAAGACGCTGGAGGGCAAGTTGCGTCCCGGACATTTCTGCGGGGTTTGCACAGTTGTCGCGAAGTTGTTCAATGTTCTTGCGCCTGACGCGGCGGTGTTTGGCGAGAAAGATTTTCAGCAGTTGGCGATTGTTCGCCGCATGGTGCGCGACCTCAATTTTAAGATCGACATCATCGCGGTGCCGACGGTGCGTGAAGCCGATGGGCTGGCGTGTAGCTCGCGCAATCAATATTTGAGTTCCGACGAGCGAAAACAGGCAGCCGTTTTGCACAAATCACTACTCGCGGCTGCCAATGCCGGAAAAACATCCGTGCGAGAACTTGTCGCTCTTATACGAAAGACGATTGGCGAAGCGCCGTTGGCGCGGATCGATTATGTTGAACTTGTAGACACAGAAAGCTTGCAGCCGCTCGAGGTTGTTAGGCCAAATTCGCTGCTCGCGGTTGCAGTTTTCTTCGGCAAAACTCGCTTGATCGACAACATTCGGCTGCGATGAGGGATTACGATTTCGTGGTGATTGGCAGCGGCATAGCCGGTCTGACTTTTGCGCTGAAAGCGGCGAAGCATGGGTCGGTTGCCGTAGTCACAAAACGCAAGGGTTCTGACACAAACACGGCGCGGGCGCAAGGTGGAATCGCGTGCGTGACGAGCGACGAAGATTCGTTGGAGCTGCATGTGCGCGATACCCTCGAGGCGGGTGCGGGCCTTTGCGATGAGGCGGTCGTCCGCACAATTGTCACCGAAGGTCCGGACCGTATTCGCGAATTGATCGCGCTCGGGTTGCAATTCGATGAACGCGAAGTCTCAGGGCATCGCGAGCTTGATCTGGGCAAGGAGGGCGGTCACTCGAAGCGTCGCGTTTTGCATGTGCGCGACGTGACCGGCAAAGAGGTCGAGGAAACTTTGCTGCGTGAACTCGACCGGCAATCGCGGGTCGAGCTACTGGAAAATCACATGGCGGTTGATCTGATCACGGCGGCCAAGCTCGGGTTTGCCACAGAAGATCGCTGCCTTGGCGCCTACGTTTTGGATGAAACGGCCGGAAAAGTTGAAACGATTCGCGCGGATCGAATCGTGCTCGCGACTGGCGGTTGCGGCAAGGTTTATTTGTACACGACCAATCCCGATATCGCGACGGGGGACGGTGTGGCTATGGCGTGGCGAGCAGGCGTTGAAATCGCCAACATGGAATTCATCCAATTTCATCCGACTTGTCTCTTCCACCCTCAGGCCAAATCGTTCCTCATCTCGGAAGCAGTGCGCGGTGAAGGCGGAATTTTGCGCAATGATCGCGGTGAAGATTTTATGAAACGCTACGACGCCCGGGGCTCGCTCGCTCCGCGCGACATCGTGGCGCGTGCGATCGATTCCGAAATGAAGCGGTCGGGTGCAAAATGCGCGTTTCTGGATATCACGCACAGATCCCCGGAATTTCTTCGGGAGCGCTTCCCACACATTTATCAGACCTGCCTGCGATTTGGGATCGACATGTCCAAGCAACCGATACCGGTCGTGCCAGCGGCGCATTATCAATGCGGCGGAATCAAGACGGATGTGAATGGCGCGACGAGTTTACCCGGGCTTTACGCCATTGGTGAAGTGGCCTGTACCGGCTTGCACGGAGCGAATCGTCTCGCGAGCAACTCGCTACTCGAAGGCTTGGTGATGGCGCATCGGGCCGCCGCGACCGCTGTGCATGTGGAATCAACTTCAAAGCGGAAAATTCCTTTGCCCGAGTGGAAATCGGGAAATGTGCAGGACGTCGATGAAATGGTGGTGATCTATCATAATTGGGACGAGATCAGGCGGCTGATGTGGGATTATGTGGGAATTGTGCGCACGGATAAGCGGCTGCAGCGTGCTAGCGCCCGGCTCCGGAATCTCCAGCGCGAAATCCGTGAATTCTATTGGAATTTCAAAGTCTCCGTGGATTTGTTGGAACTGCGGAATCTCGCGACGGTGGCAGCGTTGATTGTCGATTCGGCGTTGAGCAGGAAAGAAAGTCGCGGTCTGCATTACACGCTGGATTATCCGCAAGCCGATGATCGCGAATTCAGGCAGGATACGTTGGTCAGGCGCAATTGAATTGGGGAGGCCGGGAATATTGGGCCCCCAAAAAAAATCTTGCCTAATTGCCGGTGATCGGATAAGGGGGACGGCGATTATCTGCGCATGAAGAGGCTTTTAGCGTTTTGTCTCACCCTGGGGATGGCGGGCGCGGCGAAAGCCGACGAACAATCCACGTCGCCGTACGCAACGGCGGCGGATTTTGCCAAGTATGCCATGAAACTGCGGGAGCAAGCGCTGCTCAAAGTGGAGCCGCAAGTTTTCGTGCCGACGAGTTCTCGGCCGATCACACCGCGTTATCCATGGAAGACCAAGGTAGTGACCACGGTGTTTTGGGTTGGCGAACAAGCGAGCGGCAACAATCCTGTGCCCAATTTCAGGAGTTCCTGGGACGCAAATTGGACAGGGAGTTATGGCGGCTTTGACAGCCCCGATCCATCGGCGCGGCGCAACTATATCCCGGTGGCGTTTATTCCCCACCTAAATCCATTCTACTGCGCGCTGCCCTACAACGATGTCACGCATGGGCAATTTAAGCCAGAGGCGGCGCTGGTCATTCCGTGGTTTAAACAAGCGTATACAGGGCCGGGTCAGTCGGTTTGCCAGCATCGCTGGGTCGCCATTCGGAAAGGCAATCGCACTTGTTACGCGCAATGGGAGGATTGCGGCCCGTTTCGCACAGACCATTTTGCGCTGGGCTGGACGTTTCGCCAGCGGTGCGCGATTATCTCGGGCTAGCGCCAACCGATGTGACTGATTGGCAATTTGTGGAATGGCGTGAAGTGCCTCCAGGGCCATGGCGAAACTATGGCGATAACAACCATTTCGTCACCGCGCATCGTCAGCTTGAGCAGCAATTGGCCAAACAAACCGCCGCGGCGAAGAAGTAGTCGGTTCGGATTTCAGACTCCTTAATCGCGTGGCGCAGAGGTCCGAGAAGGAGTCGCTGATGGTGACGGCGAGGCGACTGTGGCTGGAACGCTTGCCGTTGCCTCAGGCTGTGGCAACGCCGACGGGCGTTGAGGTACGGCCATTCGAATCACTTCCGATACTGTGACGAACTTGAATCCCTTTGCTGCAAGGGCGTCGAGAGTAGAAGGCATCGCTTCGATTGTTCCTGGATGAATGTCGTGCGACAACACGATTGAGCCGGGCTGAGTCTCTTTCAAAATGCGGTTGCGAACCACGGCCGGGCCGGGCCGTTTCCAGTCATAGGGATCGACGTCCCAAAGAATGATGTCGTAGCCCAATTCATCGTGGATCCAACGTTTCTCCCGTGCTGTGATCGAGCCGTAGGGCGGCCGCATCAAAGTGGGGCGCTTGCCGGTGGCGTTTCTAATTGCGTCGTCCGTTCGCCACAACTGCTGGTGCACGCGGTCCTCCGACATCTTCGTAAAATTCGGATGCGACCAACTATGATTGCCAATCTCATGGCCTTCTCGCGCAGCGCGAGCCACAATCTCGGGATGCTCCGCGACATTCTCTCCAATTACGAAGAAGGTTGCCTTAATGTGACGGGCTGCGAGTAGATCCAGCAATTTCGGGGTAAGGGTTGCGCTTGGGCCGTCGTCAAAAGTCATCGCGATGTAAGGACCATCCACGTGAACTGAACTGAACGTGATGCTCTGTTCCGTCGCAGCATTACGCTCGCTCTTTTCTGAAGTTCGCAGCGGGACTTCCTTCTCGGTTCCAAGAGCAAGCGTCGCGATGAGCCCGACAAAGCAAAGGAATAGTAAACGGAAAAAAAACATCAGCGCGAAAGCGGTGGATTAAAATGCGTGTATCTAGCAGAGGTCGCCAGCTACGCAAGGCGCGTCACGGAGTGAAAATTCGAACGAGTTTTCGCCGTCCCGCGGAAAAAGCCCATTTGCTTAGCCTTTACGCAATTTCTCCAATTTCGCGATAAGCGCTTCTGTGCCGCCTGGAAAGTAGCCTTCGAACTCCCAAAGTTTCTGCCCATCGCCATCGAGAACGATGAGGGTGGGAAATCCTTGCACCTGGTATTGCTGCGCAAGATCCTGGTTTTGCTTCTTTAATGCGGCGGCTTGCGCCTGCCAACGAGAGCCGCCGGGCCGCGGGAAATCCAGTTCCAGAAGGATCAAATTTTTGCTCGCGTACTCTTTGAAATCCGGTTGGGAGAAAACTTCCTTGTCCAGCTGGATGCAGTAGCCGCACCAATCGGAACCGGTGAAATCGAGCAGCAGCAGTTTGTTGCCCGCTTTGGCCTCCTGCTGAGCTTTCTTGTAATCGTTCAGCCATCCGGACGCGGCGCTGCCGAGCGGCGCATGGAGGAAAATGCAGGCTGCGACAGCAAAGAGAATGAGATGACGCTTTTTCACATCTCCATCTTGAACCAGACCACGATCGAGCGCAAGGACGCCAAACCACGACGGTGGATCACTCTCGACTGGCTGCGAGTGACGATGACTGCTGCTGGATCAATTTCATGTGTCCGCGCGATTAATCTTCCAATTCTGGCGAAAAGAAGCGCGTAGTTAAGGTTTTTGAGCAACGGGCCGAACCGCTTAGCTAACTCGCAAGCTCGAGAACGTCACTCGCGGAGCCCCATGAAAGGGTGAAGCCGGCGCCGCCATGGCCGTAATTGTGAATGACGATGCGGCCATCGCGCAATCGATCGCGTTCGAGCCGCACGCCTGATCTTCGGAAGGGGCGCAGGCCGACGCGCTCTGCAAGCACATTCGGTTTCTCGATCTCCAATACCCGACTGCATTCCTCGAGAATCCGCGCTGTTGAGCCGGGATCGACAGCGAGATTATCGCTGATTTCGTTTGTCCCGCCGAATACGCAATCGTTCGCGCGCGGGATTGCGTACATGAGCGGTGCGTCATCGCAAACGATCGCGCTCGAGAGTTTTTCAATCTTGGGAATAATGACGACTTGGCCGCGGTGCGGCTCAAGATCGGCATCGTGAACGAGCTCGCGGGCACCAATGCCGGCGCAGTTGATCAGGAGATGGAATTCGGGGGGGACGTCTTCGAGTTTTTCGAGGCGGGCATCGGCAGTTATTGATCCGCCAGCTTTTTGAAATCGGTTCGCGAGATAATCGAGATAAATCGTTGTGTCCATCAACGGGACAGTGATGGCATAGCCGCTGGTAAATTCGCGGGATTCCTTGGTCCGAGCCGGACTGGCGTTTTCGCTTGGAATGACATGGGCGCCGAACGAATGCGCCCAGGCGGGGATTTGAATTTCGCCTGTCCGAGAAAATTGACGCAGCTCGATCATGGAAACGCCCGCGCATGGATCACGGCAAAGATCGACAAGCGCCCGGTATGTTTCCAGCGCCCACGGGATCACTTTTTCAGCGGGCTGCGCGTCGTACGGGAACCAAACCGCCGCGGCTGCGCCGGAGGTTGTTTGCTGCCCCGCTTCTTTTGCAAAGATTGCTGTCTGGTAGCCTCGCTCGGCTAGAACGACGCCGGACGTCAATCCAGACACGCCGGCACCGATGATGGCGACATCTTTCGGCATGAAAGAAAGCTTGTAGAGCAGGCGCGGTGCCTGCCAACCAAAAAAACAGCCATGAGCCGAGTCGGATTCAAGCAAGAGCAAAGGGTAGGATGGCGAATAAGAATACGAGAAAGAAAGAGACGTGCAGAATGCGCAGCAGTCATTTAGGGTTGGATTGACATGGGGCTACCAAATGGAGGTGCGCTAATTGAAAAGGTGTTGGCGGGTCAGCGAATTTCGTGCGAGGACGCCTTAGAGCTCTACCGCTTCCCGCTGCAAGAACTTGCCGCGCTGGCGGACGAACGACGCCGAGAAGCGAAACGCCTGTCCTACAACGGCAGGGGAAATGAGATCGTTACTTACATTGTCGATCGAAACATCAATTACACGAATGTTTGCAATGTTTATTGTAAATTCTGCGCATTTTATCGAACCGAGCGCGACGAAGATCATTACGTTCTGAGCTTTGAGCAGATCGATCAAAAACTGGACGAACTTTCCGCGGCGGGCGGGGTTCAAATTCTGATGCAGGGCGGGCACCATCCGAAATTGCCGTTCGCATGGTACATCGATCTCCTCCGTCACATCGGGAAGAAGTATCCGTACATCAATATCCACGGATTCAGTCCGCCGGAGTTCCAGCATTTCGCAGAAACTTTTCGGATGCCGTTGCGGGAAGTGATCTCCGAATTCAAAAATGCGGGCCTCGGTTCGATTCCCGGCGGTGGCGGCGAAATTCTGGTTGATCGCGTGCGGCAGAAAATTTCGCCGTTAAAAATTAACAGCGATCAATGGTTGGAGGTGATGCAGGTGGCGCACGAACTGGGGTTGAAATCGAGCGCCACGATGATGTTTGGGCATGTGGAGACGGTTGAAGATCGGATCGAGCATCTGCGACGCGTCCGCGAACAACAGGACCGGAGCGGCGGGTTTACCGCATTCATTTGCTGGACCTTTCAGCATGAGCACACCGTTTTGAAGGTGAAGCACCCCACCGGCGTGGCCGAATATTTGCGGACGCAAGCGCTGGCCCGGATTTTTTTGGATAACATCGACAATGTCCAAAGCTCGTGGGTGACGCAGGGACCCGGCATCGGCCAGGTGGCGCTTAAATACGGAGCGAACGATTTCGGCTCCGTGATGATGGAAGAAAATGTGGTAAGCAGCGCCGGGACAACGTTCCGATTGAATGCTGAGCAGATCGAGTCTCTTATTCGCGATGCCGGCTACGAACCGCGCCGACGGAATAATTGGTACGAGCTTTTGAATTAAGACCCGCGACCAATCTCTCGATGGATGCATCACTGGTGACCACGAAAAATCTTGCCTTGACGTTTGGGCTCTTCTTTCCGATATAGCCGCCTGTCCGCGTGGAACGGTTTGCGCGGGACTGCGCTTCTTAACCTATGAAAGAATTTTCCGGATGGATGCGCCCCCCGCTGTCTGCGACTTGGGTTGCATTCATTTGCGCACTGCTCGGAGCGGCGTCGGCCCGGTCACAAGCTCCGCAGGCTTCACCGGGTGCTCCTGTCATCCGGTCCATCGAAGTGGAATACACAGGACCGGAGACGGTGAGCAAGGAGCGGATTCTGGCGCAGATGCGGATGAAAGTAGGCCAGCCATTCAGCAGCGCAATGGTGGAGCAAGATGTGGAGGCGCTTTACAAGAGCGGTGCCGTTTTAAACGTCCGCATCTTTGCTGAGCCGGAAGGCGATGGCGTCAAAGTGATCGTTCGGGTGCAGACGCGTTCGATCGTGCGCGAGATTGTAATTGATGGAGCCGAACGCATCAAAGCGAAGAGGCTGCGCAAGGAAATCAAATTGCGACTCAACCAGCCGATCAAAGAAGAGCAATTGGAGGAAGCGCGCCAAAAAATAATCGAAGTTTATCAGGCGCACGGCTTTACCGATGTCAACGTGCAGTTCCGTGTCGATCCGATTGACGAGCGGCGCGGGACTGCGCGGGTCGTTTTCACCGTCAACGAAGGAGCGAAAGGCGCGGTGAGCCAAATCCGTTTCGAGGGCAACCTACATTTCAGCGACTGGCGGTTGCGCAAGGAGATGAAAACGAAGCGCAAAACGATCGTTTCGTTTATTGATAAATCGGGCCGGCTCGACGAGGCGCAGTTGCAACAGGATCTGGATAGCATCCGTGAGTGGTATCAGAACCATGGCTTCATTGATGTGGAAATTAAAGATGTGCGCCGAGAACGGAACACCAAGGGCACGCTCACTATCACGATCGTGATTGCGGAAGGTCCACAGTATCACGTAGGCAAGGTCACCGTTTCGGGAGAGAAAGTGGCGAAGGAAGAAAGTATCCGTGCACTGTTAAAAATGAAGGAGGGCAGCGTTTATTCGCCGAAACAGTTGCACGACGATGCAAAAGCGGTGGCCGATGCTTACGGCAGCGGCGGTTACGTCGATCTTGTGATTACCCCGGAAAGCACGCCAGCCGGTCCTGCCCTTGTGGATGTGCATTATAAGATTGAGGAAGGCGAACGCTCGTTTGTGAATCGAGTCACTATTGCTGGTAACACGCGCACGAAGGATAAGGTCATCCGCCGGGAAGTTCTCGTTGCGCCGGGAGATGTCTTCAACACCGTTCGAGCGGACCTGACTAAGAAGCGTCTGGAGAATCTCGGGTATTTTTCCAAAGTGGAAACTTACCCCGAAGAGACGGATGTCCCCGGCCGGAAAGACCTCACAATTTTGGTGCAAGAGAAGCGCACCGGCTCGTTCAGTTTTGGGGCGGGTTTCAGCACGATTGATCAATTGGTTGGATTCGCGGAACTGACGCAAGGCAATTTCGATTTGTTCAACTGGCCCACCTTTACCGGCGGCGGCCAGAAATTCCGGTTGCGCGTCCAGTACGGCACCCAGCGCAAGGATTTTCTTCTTAACGTGACTGAGCCGTATTTCCTCGATCGAAGGTTGTCGTTGAGCGGCCAGCTTTTTTACACGGAGGCAGATTACTTGAGCGTCGAATACAACCAACGCAATTATGGGTTCACAATCGATCTGCGCAAACCCATTACTTCCTTTATTTACGTGAGCCTGGGTTATCAGCTCCAGGACATCGATATTTTTAATGTGTCCTCCGGGGCCTCCGCGTTCATTAAGTCACAGGAGGGTTCGTTTACCGAAAGCAAGATCATAAGCAGCGTCGTGTTCGACCGGCGCGACAATGCGTTGCTCACGCGGACTGGGCAACGCATCACCCTTGCGCCTTTTGTTGCGGGTGGTTTTCTGGGTGGCAACACTCAGATCTACGGATGGGACCTGGAGGGATCGCAATATTTTCGTCTCAAGTGGGACACCATCCTGCTCATCAACGGTGAAATTGCGACGGTTGATAATTGGGGAAATGGTAGCGGGGTTCCAATCTTCGAGCGCCTTTATCTTGGCGGCGCAAACAACCTCCGCGGATTTCCCTACCGCGAAGTTGGCCCGCAAGATGTCACTGGCGAACCAATAGGCGGTCTATCAATGGCTCGGGCGACGGTTGAATGGACTTTCCCGATCATCGAAAAAGCGCGTGGCGCAATTTTTTACGACACTGGTTTTGTCAATAGTGACGCCTGGTCCTTTGGCTTCAAGCATATCGCCTCCGATGTCGGTGTGGGGATTCGACTCAATCTGCCTATCGGCCCGTTGCGCCTTGACTATGGGTATCCGCTTCAACGCGATGGCTACAATGGCGGCGGCCATTTCAATTTCAGTGTTGGTTACCAATTTTGAACAAATATAAATGGTTGCAGTCTAACGCGGTTCCATCGACCGTTACCTCCGTTTTATGAAGAAGTTTGTTTCCATGCTGTTTGGCTTGACGCTGGCCTTTCCGATTGCGGCCTTTGCGCAAGGCACACTAAAAATCGGAACCGTCGATGTGAGGCGCGCGTTTGATGAGTATACCAGGAAGAAAGAGGCGGACGCGAAATTGAACGACGCCAGAAACGCTGCTCAAAAGGAATTTACCGATCGGGCTGACGCCTACAAGAAAGTACTGGATGAGATCAATAACTTGAACAAGCAACTGGAGTCGCCAGCGCTGAACGCCGAAAAGAAAACTCAAACCGCCAAGGAGCGTGACGACAAGATCGCCAACATCAAAAACATGGAGCGGGAGATCAATGATTTCCGCCAGACCCGCGAGCGGCAGTTGCAAGAACAGGCGATGCGCATGCGAGAAGGCATTGTGAAAGAGATCACCGACGTAGTGATGGAGAAGGTCAAAGCCAAAAATCTGGATCTCGTGTTCGATAAATCGGGCATGAGCATTAACGGTGTTCCTGTTGTGATGTACGCACCCGATAATGATGATTTTACCAATGAGGTCGTTGCCGCCCTAAACAAGCCGGGCCGCGCCAGCGCAAGTTCGACCTCAACCAGTCCGTCTCCGTCGCCAGCAAGAGCGTCGAGACCGTAGCTTTAATTGCAACGAGTTCAAATACACGCGAGCCCAAGCTCGCGTGTATTTTCGTACAGTGAAAAGCAGACGCCTACTCCGGTCTCAATTCGTTTGCCAACGGCTACAAAATGCGAGCATGTGGGGTTGCCCGCTGTGGATTGTAGATCGGACTCGATTGCGGCCACACCAGTCAGCCGCAATTGGGCTTCTTCTCCTTTTTGCTTCGGCGCTTACGTCGGTTGGGGCGAGTTGGCAATCAACTCTCACGAAAGATCCGCCCGGTAATTTTCCTGAGCTGCGACCTCTTCGTGCAACATACCGGTTCGGATGGGCGGGTTTTACCGCAGCTACGAGCGAAATCCATTTCACAAAATCCTCGGAAAACAAGTTTCAATTCGATGGCACAGGACGGACTATCGGCCTCGTGCGTGCCTTGTGGAAGCTGGACGCGGACTACCATGCAGTCGCCGATCAGGAAACGTTGCGCCCCATCGAAGCACGGCAAACGGAGAATTATCGATCTAGGAAAATCGCAACCCATCTTGCCTTTACAAGCAACGGGGTCACTCGGACGAAAACAGAAAGCCAGATAAGCTCCCCCGGAACAAAGGCACGCCAATTCCGCTTTGCTGACCTCTTCGATATGCATTCGGCGATACTTTATTTGCGGAGTCAGCCACTCAAAAACGGAGATGTTTACCGGCTTGTCGTTTATCCCGCCAATAACGCCTATCTTGCTACCACTACAGTAATTAGCCGGGACAGAATTTCCGTTCAGGCAGGCGCCTACAAGGCCATCAAAATCGATTTGCAACTGGAGCGGATCGGGAAGCACTTGGAATTGGAACCACACCGGAAATTTCGTCGGGCCACGATCTGGGTCTCGGACGATGCCGACCGGATTCTGCTTCGCATTGAAGCTCAAATTTTCGTCGGCACAGTTTGGGCCGAGCTACAATCGCTGCAATTCGACAATCCACGATAGAACCGTAGGGGAAGCGGATAGCTTTCCCGCCAAGCCTTCGGGAGGTCAACAACTACTCGGGAACCCATTCGCCACGCACAGGCGGCGGCGGTCGAAAGCGTCGCCGCGACGGATCATAGACTGGTTCGCGTGGCGGCGGCAGCAAGCGGAGCGCGGCGATCGTTTCCAGATCGAGCTGGCCAGTAATGGGAAGGTGTGTTCGTGCCTGGTAGGCGCGCAGGGAAAATTCCATTTCCGTGCTGTAGGCACCGTCGATTTCTCCTCGATACAGGCCGCGACGGCCTAGGGCTATTTGCGCAGAGACGATGACTTTGCGTTGCACCTCTAAAGGTGCCTTCTCATATGGGGTTCCGGGAAGGAGTCCTGCGCCCGGCGAAGCGCTTGGATACACAGGGCTGGACGGATAAACCTGTCGATCTTGTGGTGCGTTTGCAAAAGGCTGAACTGGCGCCGGCGTCGCACTTGCTCCCGGGCGGGTAGACTGCTCGCCGGGATTTATGGCGCCGAGACCGGGTGACGGACTGGGTTTTGTCTCGCGCCGTGCCACGCCTGAAGAATCAATGCCAAGGGACTGCAATGTTTCACCATTAAGTTCGCCGTTTACTGTGAGCCCATTACGGATTTGGTAGCGACGAATCGCTGCGGTAAGATTTGCGCTCGGTTCACCGGTGATCTCTCCATAATAAAATCCCTGGTCCTTCAGCGCCTGCTGAACGCTCTCAATCATTTGGTCCGCGTACGCGAGCGCAATCCAACCAAGGAAGATGATCGCGCCCACTTTGGTCTTCATGGAATGTTATTTTTGACGCTTTGCATTCTCGCCTATTCAGTGCTGTTCCGCATTTGTAACGGCAATTGTTGATTGACGCTGCTTCACTGCATCGCGGTAGCGCAAAATTCCGTCGCTGACCGCCGCGGCAATTTCCTCCCGGTAATCTTCGCTGGCGAGCTTGGAAATGTCCTCTTTATTCGTAAGAAATCCACCTTCTACCAGAACAGCGGGGCAAGTGACATTTGAGATCACAAAGAACTGTTTCGCCTTGGTGCCCCGGTCGAGCGCCCGCGTGCGTGCCACCAGCGCTTCCTGAATAAAAGCGGCAAGGCTTTGGCTTTCAAAATTTGGCGATTCGGAAAGTGCGCGCCACAGAAAAGGCAGCCACGAAGCCGCGAATGAGCCCCCAGTAATTTGATGGGCCGCGTAATAAGTTTCGACTCCAGTGGAAACGGGCCGGTTATCTTCGTTGAAATGAATGCTTATCAGGATGGAATCTCGTACGCGATTGGCGAGCGCCGCGCGATCGGCCAGTGAAACATAGCTGTCGCCCACGCGCGTCATCACGGTAGCGATCCCGTCCGCCTCCAATAGCCGTTCGATCCGTCGGGCCACATCCAGGGTCAGATCTTTTTCAAGCACGCCACCGCAGATGGCACCCGAGTCTTGGCCGCCGTGGCCGGGATCAAGAACTACTACTACGAACGGCTTAGGCGTGGGCTGCGGCTGCGCGATCTGCGGTTTCACCGGCCGCTGCCGCCCCGGGATTCGCTGCATCCAGACGAAGGAGGCGATCATCAGCAACAACCCTGCCAAGGCCAGTATGCTCCCTATGGTTTGTCTTGCTCGTGGTCTTTGGCCGAACATTTCTCTCCATATTTTATTCGTGAATCAATGCGCGCAGTTCCTTATCCAGTAATGAACGATAGCGAATTGCCCGGCTCGCGTCGCGCTCAAGTATTCCGGCTTCAACTCCAGCTTTGGCGAGTTGCTCCTGTCGATATTTCGTAATGGCGGTGCGTTCCGGAAGTTCTTTTGCGTCGCTTGTCTGCAAAGTCATATGTCCAATGCTCCAGGCATCGAGCCCGGATTTGAGCGCTGCTTCAAAACCGGCGTCCGGCGAATGTTCGGCTTGCAGAAATGATTCCATCTGCTCGCTCGATTGCCGGGTTCCGCTCAGCACAGCGAAATCCCGCCGCGCCTGCGTGAAGGTTGCGCCGTTGCTTGCAATCTCGCCGTCATAATCGACCCGCAGGAACAAATCTTCTTCAGGCCGATCGCCGACCTCGGCAAAAAGCATCCGCGCCAGATAAGGCGCGCCATATACCTGTTCGAACGCCCCCTTCATCACCGGACTGAGCGAATAATGCACCAGCCGCCGCAGCGAAACATCGGCCGCTGAGCGAGTGAAGCCTTCGGTGCTAGCCAGCTCGATGGCCGCCATCCGCAGCCGCTCGATGTCCCCTGGATGACCAATGGCGCCCATGGCAATGCGGTCGTAAATCTCAAAAAGTTTCTGCCGTCTCTGACCGAAGGTGAGAAACAAGATGCCATCGCGATAGCCAAGCGCCACGATAGGACTGCCCGAGGCGAGCTGCATTTCGATGTACTCGCGGCGGTTGGCGATCGCTTCAACCCAACGATACGGCTCTTCGATCATGCGACCGTTTCTTTAAACACGGCAGCGATTTTGCTTTCCGGCAAGGTCCTGATGCCTTCGCGCGAGACGATCTTGATGAGCGGATAGATTTTCCCGCTGCGATCCACGCCGCCCGTCGATGTGTCGGACTCCGCAGCCGTGTCCAGCGCGCGCAAGGCAATCGATATCGCTTCGTCCTCGCTCGTTTTTTGCAGCGGCTTCCCGCCCCAGTTATTTTCGTAATAAAGAATGCCGCGCACGGCCGGCGACCCCGACCCGGTCGCGGCGTAGTCGGCCGCTTCAAACTGCGCGCCCATAGCGTCGTAAAAATAGAGTCGCGCCTCCGGTTTCGGATGAGAATTGTACGTCGCGAAAATCGGCACTACTACTCCCACTCCTTGCATGACGAAGCCGATGTTGTCCCGCAACAGCTTGGAAAGCGCGCGCACCTTGCCATCCACGCTCATTTCCTGTAGTTGCGTGCGTCGGAAATATTGAAACGAATGTTCGAGCACGCGCGCCATTTCCCACGCCGTCGCCGGCACGCCTGCGATTGCCATGATCGATTGGCGATCGATTTCCAGTACTTTGTCGGCGCGATCGTAGACGACAGTATTGCCAGCCGTGGCGCGCCGATCGCCAGCCACTAGCACGCCGCCAGAAAACTTGAACGCGAGAATGGTAGTGGCCTCCGTTGGCTGCCACGATTTTTGGTGCGGCGTCGCCACCGGAGAAGTCGAAGTGACAGTCGCCGGAGCGAGTAACCCTTTGCGCCTGAGCAATGCGGGAAAATCGTCGGCCGTGCCGGAAAAATGTGGCCCAAGCGTCACCAGGGACGGCTCCATTATTGGCCGGTGCGCTGGCGATAGCGCTTGGACTGGTTAGGATCGACCTTGCGCATTTTTTTTAAAAGATCCTTGGTGTCCGGCCGTGAAACGTCGGGTGAACGCGGGCCGCCGCCATCGCCTTGTTTGGGTCCCCACGGAACTGGATCGAGTGGCTTTTGAATGCGCTCTGGCATAAAAAAATCTAAGGGCAAATATTGGAAAGGCAAGCGATCCCGCGCCGTGGGTCTCGCAAAATTCGGCTACCGCCCCACGCTTGCCAGGCAAAGCGGCCGATGCCAACATTCGGGAGGATGAAGATCCTTCCTGTTGTTGCTGCTGCGTTTTTCTTCAGCGCGGGGCCGTTCCCTGCGGCGTGGGCGCAAGCGCCGTCGCCAGAATCGTTGAAATCGCCCGAGCATGCTCAACTCGAAATGTTGGCAAAAAAAATCGACGAACAGAACGCAAAGATCGACGCGCTCTCTCAGGAGATCCTGAAACTAGAACAGCAGCTTTCACACGTTCGCCCGGGCGTAATGATTGGAGAGAGCACGCCTGCGACTCCTACGGCAGGCGCTCCGGCCGAATCTGCGTCGCGTCCTGAGAATGGCAACACACACGTGGTTGCCCGCGGCGAAACGCTCACATCTATCGCAAAATTGTACAGAGTAAGCGTGGATGAATTGCAAAAGGCCAATCACATCGAAGACGGCCGTAAACTGCAGGCCGGACAGACAATCATCATTCCTGCGGCGTCATCGCCCGCGCCGTCTGTTTCCCCGCCACCACCCAATTAGCAAGCGCGCTTGTGGTACGGAGCCGCTCCGTTCAGTTAGACAGGCAATTGCTCATCTAAGGTGTCAATTGGCGTAATCTCAGTTTCTGCCGGGGTTTGGAATTGAGGCTGCGGTGATGTCTCAAGCAGGCTTTGTTCGCAAAGGCGCGCATATTTTCCGCCCAGCGCGATCAATTCGTCGTGCTTGCCTCGCTCGATAATGCGGCCGCGATCAAGCACCAGAATTTGGTCTGCGTGCACGATTGTGGAAAGCCGATGCGCAATCACGATCGACGTCCGATTCGCCATCAAATGTTCCAGTGCTTCCTGAATCAGTCGTTCCGTGGCGGTATCCACGCTGGCGGTTGCTTCATCAAGAATCAAAATCGGCGGGTCCTTTAAGAGCGCCCGCGCAATTGAGAGCCGCTGTTTTTCGCCCACGCTCAATTTCACGCCGCGCTCGCCGACCACGCTCTCCAAGCCCTCTGGCAAACGCTCGATGAATTGTCGCGCCTTCGCCGCATCCACGGCACGCCACAGTTCCGCATCGGTGGCAGTCGGTTTCCCCATCAAAAGATTTTCCCGAATCGATCCGTTGAACAGGAAGCTCTCTTGCGTCACCACTCCGATTGCTTCGCGCAACACACCTAGCCCGTACTCGCGAATAGGTCTGCCATCGATATAAACCCGGCCGCTCGTAAATTCGTAAAAGCGCACCAGCAAATTCACCAGCGTCGATTTCCCGGCGCCAGTCGCGCCGACCAGCGCAATCGTCGCGCCCGGCGCTGCATGAAACGAAACATGCTTGAGCGCGGGCAATCCTTCCGTATAACTGAAGCTCACGTCCTCGTAGCGAATGTCGCCAGCAATTCGCACCAACATTTTTCCCTTCTCGATCAATCCCGGCTCGGCTGATTCATCGAGAATCTCAAAAACGCGTTCGCCCGCCGCCCGTCCGGCTTGAACAAGTTGATTGAGTTGATGCAGCCGGCTGATCGGATCGTAAAGAAATGCCGTCAACAAAAGGAAAGCGACCAGATCACCCATCTGCATCCCGCCGTTTAAGACGGCATAGCTGCCAAACCCAAGCACGAGCACGGCGCCGATCGCTTCAAACATCGACATCGACGGCGAGTAAATGGCCCACGTCCGCATCACCACCAGTGTGGCGCGCCGCAATTGATCGCTTACCCGATTGAAACGCGCATGTTCCTCTCGCTCGCGCACGAAACTTTTGATCTGACGAATCCCGGCAAGATTATCGTGCAACAGCGCGTTGATGTCCGATGACGCGCGCCGCTGCAATCGATAGCGTCGATGCGCGGTGAGCGTATAAGCTAGTGCGCCCGCGATGAGCAGCGGAAACGGCACCAACGCTAGGAGCGCCAGCTTCGCATTCCAATAAAACATCACCGTCATGACGATGACAATTTGCAAGACCGCAACCACGCCCTGCTCGATTCCATCGATGAGGACACGCTCGACGGAGTTCACGTCTTCTATCACCCGCGTCATCAGATCGCCCGTGGCGCGATTATCGAACCAGCGCAACGGCAGCAATTGAATGTGGGAATACAAATCGCTCCGCAGATCGAAAATGACTTTCTGCTCGAACGTGTTGTTGAGGATGATCCGCAGCGCGTTGAAAACGTGCTGAAGCAGAAATGCCACTGCCGCCAGCAAAATGAGCGGCAACAATTTGTCCGGTCGCTGCGCGCGCACCACGTCGTTAATGATCCATTTGGTGACGCTTGGGAAAACGATCACCATCAGCGTGGTCAGAATCGCGCACGTCAACGTGCCTGCAGCCATCCATGGGTACCGCGTTAAATAACCAAATACGCGCCAGACCGTTTTCATCTCCCGGTCAAAGTCGACGCGCAGGTCACCACGTCAAGATAGGGCGATTCACCTCAATCGCTCCGCTTTACGTCGAAACACGTTGTCGTCCTCATCCGCACTGCGGTAATCTTGCCCAATGACCAACGAATCGAACCCTTTCGCCGACGAAATTCACATTGACCAACTTGAGATTTTCACACATATCGGGGCTCCGGAGGTAGAGCGCGCTGCTCCACAACGCTTAACCGTCAGCATTTCCTTTTGGCCGTATCAGCAAACGCCCGATCTGGCAGATAAAATCGACCAGACAGTTAACTATTCAGCCGTGGCCGAGGAGACGAAGAGTTTCGTGCGCGATCAATCGGTCAATCTGATCGAGACGTTGGCGGACCGGCTCGCAACGCATTTACTGAAAACTTTTCCGATACAGAGGGTCGCCATCGACCTGCGGAAATTCCCTTTGGAGGATGCCAAGTACGTCTCCGCAACTGTAACGCGCACTGCATCCGTCGGTTGACGATGCGCAAAGGACGATTCAACACACCCGCTGCGGAGATCGCCCAGCGCTACAGCGAATCCGTTTCGTTTGATTGGCGACTTTATCGCTACGATATCGCAGGATCGACCGCGCATGCCGCAGCGCTCGCCCGCGCACGAATCATGACTAGGGCTGAACACCGAAAAATTGAGGGTGGCTTGCGCGCAATCCAGCAGCAGATCGAATCCGGCAAATTCCAATGGGACCGCTCGCGCGAAGACGTGCACATGAACATCGAAGCCGCGCTTACGAAACGAATCGGGCCCGCCGGCGCGAAACTGCAGACTGCCCGCAGTCGGAACGACCAAGTTGCGCTGGACATGAGGCTTTATGTAAAAGACGAGATCACGGAAGTCTCATCGCGCCTGCGAAATTTGCGGAGAGCGCTGCTCAACCTCGCCGAAAAACACGTCGATGTTGTGGTGCCTGGTTACACGCATCTCCAGCGCGCCCAGCCGATCACTTTTTCGCATTACTTGCTCGGGCAAATCGAGGCTTTTGAACGAGACGCGGAACGGCTTCGTGATTGCCTGGTTCGAACGGACGTTCTCCCGCTTGGATCTGGCGCGCTCGCCGGATCGACAATCGTCCTCGATCGCGAACTTATCGCGCGCCAACTCGGTTTTTCGCGCGTGAGTCAGAACAGCACCGATGCCGTGAGCGATCGCGATTTCGTGTGCGAATTCCTTTTTTGCCTCGCCGTGATCGGCCTGCATCTGTCTCGTTTAAGCGAAGACTTGATCATCTGGAGCACGAGCGAATTCGGATTTCTGGAATTCACCGACGCATTTTCCACCGGCTCCAGCCTGATGCCGCAGAAAAGAAATCCCGACATGGCCGAGCTGACTCGCGGCAAGACCGGCAGGCTTTACGGAAATTTGATGTCGATCCTGACGATGACGAAAGCGCTTCCATCTTCCTACAATCGCGACCTGCAGGAAGATAAGAAACCGCTTTTTGACTCCGTGGATACGGTCCGCGCCGCGCTGGAAATTTTTGCGGCGATGCTCCCCGAATTGAAAGTCAATCGCAAACGCATGCAGGCCGCAGCAAGCGACCCGAATCTTTTCGCGACCGATCTGGCGGAATATCTAGTGAAAAAAGGAATACCCTTTCGCAAGGCTCATGAAATTGTCGGCAGTCTCGTTGCAGAATGCGCGAGGAAGGGAATCGCACTTAATCGGGTGTCCCTCGCCGAACTGAAAAAACGTTCGGTGCTGTTCGATGTCGACGTTGCTGATGTTTTCGATGTTCGCCATTCGCTTTCGCAGCGCCGCGCCATCGGCGCGCCATCACATGAGAACGTCGCGGCGCAGATCAAGCGCTGGCGCGCGGATCTCGGTAGGGGCGATTGACCTCAATCGCCCGCCGGCGGTTTCGATGAACCGCCCTACCTAAGCATTCGCTTTTCTGCCTCCTGTTCATACTCTTCGGATATGAAGCAGAGCAACATCGTGCACGGAGACCAAGGTTGGGAAACCGTTTCCAGCGAACGGCATTTCGCCGACGCGCATGTCGAAGTTGTAACCGATCAAGTGCAAACGCCGACTCGAACCAGGCCGCGTACATGGACAATCGTGCACCGCAAAGCAGCCGTCGTCATTGCGCCTATGGCGCAGGACGGCAAACTCGTCCTCATTTGCCAGGAACGTATCCCGATCCGCGAAGCAATCTGGGAAATGCCCTCGGGTCAAATCGATGTTGTAGCCGGGATCGGCGATCCCGGCTACCCCACGGGAACAATCGAACAAGTTGCATTGCGCGAACTTCGGGAAGAGGCCGGTTACGAGCTGGCCAAGGACGGCGAGCTCATTCCACTCGGCCATTACTTCTCATCGCCGGGATTCACGGATGAGCGCGGCTACTTCTTCCTGGCGCGCCCGGTCGTACCGTGCCCGGATTATGTGCGCGACGAGTCGGAATACATTTTGGACTGCCGCGCGTTCGCGATCTCCGAAATTCGCCGCATGATCGCCGAGAACGAAATACGTGACGGAAATACTCTTGGCATTTGCGCACGCCTAGCGGCGCGCGGTTTTATCTCGATGGAGTCGCGCTGACTCTGAAATCGGTCCCGAGTAAATTATCAATCCGATGGCGCTGCGAGACATTTTCAAATTCCGCGATCTGCCGGAAAGCGAAACGTCGAAACCGTTTCTCGAGCACTTGGAAGACTTGCGCTGGATGATCGTGAAGATGGCGATCACGCTCGCTGCCGCGATGATCGTTTGCTTCGCCTTTCGCTCTACGCTCGTGCGGATCATGCAGGCGCCCCTGCAGGATGTCGGTTCGCAAATCGGCACGCTCAAAGCGCTCGGCATCACTGATTCAATCGTGATTTCGTTTCATCTCGCCTTTTACGCAGGAATTGTTCTCTCCTTCCCGCTTCTTCTCTATTTTCTTGCGGAATTCGTTTTGCCGGCGCTCACCGCGGTGGAGAAACGCTTTTTATTTCCCGCGATCGGCGTCAGCTTCGCGCTGTTTCTCCTTGGCGTCTCGGTTTGTTATTTTTGGTTATTGCCAAAGACGATTCTCTTTTTCTTCCGTGACACCGAGTCGCTCGGCTGGGCGCCCACGTGGACCGTGCAACAGTATTATTCTTTCGTGACACGATTCACTATCGGGTTCGGCCTGGCGTTCGAATTGCCCGTGGTCGTTCTGGCGCTAGTTCGATTTGGATTGATCACCTACAGATTCATGGCACGCACCCGGCCCTATGCCGTCGTCCTGATCTTTATCCTGGCGACCATCATCACGCCGACGCCGGACATTCTGACATTGATCGCGATGGCGCTGCCGATGTGTCTACTCTACGAGAGCTGCATCTGGATTGCCTGGCTCATGGAACGCCCCAATTCTGGATCCATCGCCAAGTGATGGCGGCGTCTCAGAGTAAATCCAGTTGCGGTTTTGCAGTAGTTGGGCGGGACTTTTTCTTTCGGCGCGATTTTGCCACAGCCGGAGCTTCGATTGCGCCGTTGGGCCTTTCCAAGTACGCGAGAATCTCCTTGGCTCGATCGAGAATCTCTTTCGGCAACCCAGCGAGGCGCGCGACCTGAATTCCGTAGCTTTTGTCCGCGCCGCCGGGCACGATTTTGCGCAGGAAAATGATCTGATCGTTCCATTCGCGCACAGCGACGTTGAAATTGCAGACGCCGGTGCGTTCCTCGGCGAGTTTGGTGAGTTCGTGATAATGGGTCGCGAACAAAGTGCGCGCTTTGATCCTGTCGTGTAGAAATTCGGCGACGCTCCAAGCGATGGAGAGGCCATCGAATGTCGATGTTCCGCGGCCGATCTCGTCCAGAATGACTAGGCTGCGCTCAGTGGCGTTGTTCACGATGTTCGATGTCTCGTTCATCTCCACCATGAACGTGGATTGGCCGCGTGCCAGATCGTCGTTCGCGCCCACGCGTGTGAAGATGCGATCGACCAGCCCGATCTCCGCGCTTTCTGCGGGAACGAAGCTGCCGATCTGCGCCATCAACACAATTAGCGCGACCTGGCGGATGTATGTTGATTTCCCGGCCATGTTCGGCCCAGTCACGATCGCCACTCGCAAGTTCTCGCCGTCCAGCGCTGTGTCGTTAGGCACAAATTTTTCTTCCACCAAATTTTGATCGAGCACTGGATGGCGGCCGTCCTTAATGATGAGACGCAGCGAATCGTTCAACTGTGATCGGCAATAACGAAAGAGCCGCGCCGTTTCCGCCAACGCGCAAATGACGTCGAGAGTCGCGATTGCGGCTGCCGTCTGCTGGATCGGTCCCAGTTCACGCAAAGTTTCGTCACGCAGTTTTTGAAAGAGCTGGTATTCAAGCTGACGCGCGTGTTCGTCCGCGCCAAGAATTTTTGCCTCCATTTCCTTCAGCTCTGGCGTGACGAAACGTTCGCCGCCTACGGTCGTCTGTTTGCGCGTATAATGCGCCGGCACGCTCGCGAGGTTCGATTTCGTTACTTCGATGAAATAGCCAAAGACCGAATTGTAACGCACTTTGAGTGACTTGATGCCGGTTGCCGCGATCTCGCGCTCTTGCAAATGGCTGATCCAGTTCTTTCCCTCGCGCGATGCCTGACGCAGCGCGTCAAGATTGACATCGTATCCGTCGCAGAAAATTCCGCCTTCCTTTAGCGCCAATGGCGGATCATCCGTCAGCGCTTTCGCCAATTTGTCCGTCAGCGGCGGCATCTCCTCGATTTCGTTTTGCAAACGTTGCGCCAACAATTCGACTTTCTCGCCTTCCTTGACCCGATTGGCGCCAAAAACCAGTCGATCGAGGAGCTTCTGTAATTCGCCCTTCAACTTCGGGATTTGTTGCAACGAAGTTTTCAATGCGACCAAATCGCGTGCGTTACCCGACGCCTGACTCAATCGTCCCGCTGCGCGCTCGATATCGCGAATTGATTTCAGCTCTGCGCGGATGGAGGCGAGCAAGTCCGGCTCTTGCAACAAATCGGCGATCATTTGCTGTCGGCGTTCCAGCTCGGTCAGATTGCGCAATGGTTGCAGAATCCAGTCGCGCAATTTCCGTCCGCCCATTGGCGTGACCGTGCGATCGAGCACGGCCAGCAGGCTGGTGTCGCGCGCGCTGCGCGATTCAACCAGTTCGAGATTGGTTTGCGTAGCGGCATCGAGCAACACGTAATCACTCGGCGCATCGCAACGTAGCGAGGTGAGATGATCGATTTTCCGCCGAAGCGAATGCTTCAAGTAATGAACGATCGCGCCTGCGGCGGCAACCGCCTGCGGCATGTGCGTGCAGCCGAATCCGTCCAGCGATTTCGTTTTGAAATGCTCGCACAACGTGAAGATCGCCTGCTCCAGTAGAAACGCGTAACTGTCGTAGCCAAGCGCTCCGGTGATTTCTTTGAACTGGGTCTTCTGTTCATCGCTAACGAGAAGCTCCGACGGCGAAACGCGCGCAAGCTCGTCGAGGAGCGCTTGTCGATCTTGCAATTGCGTGAGCCGGAACTCGCCCGTGGTCAGATCCGCATAGGCAAATCCAAATACGCGATCATCGACATAGACCGCGCCGAGATAATTCGCGCGTTTCGCTTCCAGTAAATCCAGATCGCTCACCGTGCCCGCGCTGATTATCTGAGTGATGTCGCGCGAAACAATTTTGCCCGGCTGCGGTTCGCTGGTTTGATCGCAAATCGCCACGCGCCGCCCGGCCTTGATCAGCTTGGCAATGTAAGTTTGCGCCGCGTGATAGGGCACGCCGCACATAGGGACCCCATTGCGTTTTGTCAGGGCGACATTTAGCAGGCCAGAGGCCTCCTTTGCGTCCTCGAAGAACAGTTCATAAAAATCGCCCAGTCGAAACAGGAGCAATGTGTCGGCCGGAATACTACTCCGCAGCCGCCGGTATTGCTGCATCATCGGAGTGAGCGGATCGCGCATTGCACAATCTTGCTAAATCACGAGGCGAAGTAAAAGACTCCTTGCTCAGAACCCACTAAAACGGAGTGAAATCCGGTGGACTTGACTCGCTGATTTTCCAGCCAGAAATTTGGTGCAGTTCTTTGTTCTGCTTAATGGATCGGCGAGTAGCCGGTTCAACGGGGAAACCAAATTCCGTCTGCAAACGCGGCGCGGATAGGGGCGAACGATGCGCGGCATCGAGAGCATTTAATGGCTCCAGCCCGACAGCTAACCCCGTCAGCATCATTAAAGTGCAAGGATGTCGTGAAATCCGGCTCCTGAAAGTGAGGCGCCTCGTCGCGCGAGGCCGCCTCGTTTGAGTCGAATCAATTGATACCAACAGACGTTAAGCGACCGCGCAATGTGGATTGGAAACGCGCGGCGGCGATTTTGTACGGCGACTGGGGAACGAGCAAGGCCTACGTCATTGGGCTTGCATTCGCCGTCGCCGGTTACGCTTCGTTTTGGCTGATCGCAGCGATGTGCGTGCTGACGGCACTCGTCGGGATCAACTACATGATCATCTGCCGCCTTTACCCTGACGGCGGCGGGGTGTATGCAGCTGTCCGGCACCGCTCGGAAGTGATTTCGATCGTCGGTGCGTTTCTGCTCATCGCAGATTATTTGGTAACGGCAGCCATCAGCGCGCTCTCCGCCTTTCAATATCTTGGCGTCCCGCATCCGGAAAAATTCGCGGCGCTGTCAATCCTCATCATTGGCTTGCTGAATTTGTTAGGCCCGAAACAAACTGGCGGCCTTGCGTTCTTGATTTCAGTCCCGACCGCACTCGTCGTGATTATTCTCGGGTTGTTTTGTCTGCCGCACCTGGGTGAAGCATTTGTTCATTTGCAGCCGTTGCATGGAACATTCGGGCAAAACTGGGCCGCTTTTGTCGGAATCGTGCTAGCACTGTCGGGAGTGGAAGCGATCGCGAATGCCACGGGCGTGATGAAGCTCGATCCGGGCAGCACCGATGCGCAACCGTGTGTGATCAAAACTTCTACGCCCGCAATTTTATGCGTGATGATCGAAGTTTGCGTTTTTACCGCACTCTTTGGGCTCGCCGCCCACGCTCTGAACGGATTGCAGGTGGTCAACGGTGATGTGAACGCGCCCGGAGCCCAAGGCGTGCGCGATTACATGCTGCGTTACATGGGCCAAATTTTCGTTGGCGGCGCACTTGGACCCGCCTTTGGCCATCTTTTCGCGGTGGTTGTCAGTATCGTATTTGCTTTCCTGCTCCTTTCGGCCTCAAACACCGCAATTGTCGATCTCATCATGATTCAATTCCTGATGGGTCGCGACCGCGAACTGCCGGGAATCTTTCACCGGCTGAATAAGTGGGGTGTACCGAATTTGGCTGCCGTGCTCGCCACGGTCGTCCCGATGGCGCTGGTGATTTTTGTGAAAGACATGGCCGGCTTGGCCGATCTTTACGCTGTCGGCGTAGTCGGCGCGATTGCGACAAACCTGGGCGCGACTTCAACTGACCGGAAGCTGTCGATCAAAACTTGGGAACGCAGCCTAATGTTGGGAACCTTTCTAGTCATGGCCGCGATTGAAATATCGCTGCTGGTCGACAAACCGAACGCGCGTTACTTCGCCGTGACCATTCTGGCCGTGGGGTTAATTCTCCGGGGACTTGTCCAGGAACGGCGGATGAAAAAGCAAGTTCTTCCGGAGAAAGTGCCTGTCGAGTTTACACCGCCCAAACCAGCATCTGCACCTGCACCAGCATCGGTTGGCGCCGAGTCAACCCTATGCGCGATCCGCGGCACTGGTCGCACGCTCGATTTCGCATTGCGCGAGGCCCGCAAGACAGGTTCGCGGCTCTATTTGCTCTTTGTGCGCGAACAACCGTTCATGACCGAGCAGGATAGCAAACGCAAATGGCAGGAGGATCCCGAAGCCAGCACAGTTTTTGCCGAAGCCAAGGAGAAGTCCGCTTCGGACCAGCCTCCGCTCTTTTGTTATGCCGTCAGTCCATCGGCCGCGGAGACGATTGTCGATGTTGCCGCGACGGTTGGCGCCTCGCGCCTCATTCTCGGCGCGCCGCAGCGCAGCGCGTTGATGAAACTTCTTCGTGGCAACGTCATCCGGGAAGTCTCAGACTCGCTTCCAGAGGAAATCGATCTCCTCGTTTACGCGTAAACTGAGTCGATCAATCCCGCAACGTCTTCATCCCCAGCCGAATGATTCGCTCGATCAGTTGCGGATAAAGGAGCCCGGCCTTTTCGGCCGAGAGCGCGAAGTCCTCGTCTGCCGCCAGATGCGGATTCGGATTCGCCTCGATGAAATAAACTTCGTTGGCTGGCGTCAGCCGCAGGTCGATGCGCGCGTAACCGTCGATCGTGAGCAGGCGATAGATGCGTTTGCACGTCTCCTCGATTTCGCCAACGAGCGCGGGATCGAGCCCTTCGGCGAATTCATTCCGCAAGCCTTTGCGCTTGCGATATTCATCGTCCCATTTTGCGCTGTAGGTCGCAATCTTCGGCTCGTTCGGATGGGCGTCGCCGAAGATCATCTCGCGAATTGGAAACACCGTTAGCCGCACATTGCCCAGCAGGCTCACGTAAAGTTCGCGGCCATCGATGTATTGCTCGGCAATCGCGTCGGCGTTGCGTTTTTCGTGAACAAACGCGACGCGTTCCCGAAACTGCTCGTCGGTCTCGACGAACGATGCCTGCGAAATTCCGTAGGACGCTTCTTCTTTCACGGGCTTGACCAAAATCGGAAACTCGAGCTGTTTGGGTCGTCCAATGCGCTGACCGCGCGGAATGACGACAAAGTTGGGAACGTGGATGCCGTGATAATGGAGGATTTTTTTCGAAATACCCTTGTGCTTGCAAAGGGCGAGACCGGTAGCGCCACACCCGGTGAAGGGTAGCCCTTGCAATTCGAAAAACGAAACGATGTTCTGATCGAATCCTGGGTTGTTCTTGAACTGTTCGACCAGGTTGAAAAGAATGTCAGGCGCGAAGGTCTCGAGTTTTTGCCGCATAAGATCGACATCGTCGTAGATGCCGAGATGCTCGGCGGTGTGACCGAGCTTGCCGAGCGCGGCCATGACGTCCGCCTCGGTTTTCCAATCCTTCGTCTTCATTTCCTTCGTGAAATCCTGATCGACAGTGGTCGGGCTGGTGCCGTCGAAAAGCACGAGGACTTTGAGTTTCTTTTTCACGGCTCGCTATTTGGTTCGCTTGAATTTACCGGTGAAAAGATAATTCATCACCAGCGTCGTGATGAAAGAGGAGACGCGAAAATCCTCTTGTGGATCGTCGTTCAACACGTGGAGTCCAAGCTGGTCGCAGCGACGGATGAGTCGCGCGAGGAGCTGGTTTACCCGGAACTTTTTCTCGTTTGTCCACTGACAAACGGCGTTCAGTAGTCGCCGTCTCCGCCTTCGCAGATACGCGCTCGCTTTGATTCCGGCCGGCGCCGCGAAGAGCTGCCGCAGATCGGCGTCGTAGAAATCCGGATACGTATCTTCGTAGAGCTTGCGCTTGCGCGCGTAATAAGTCTTGAGCTTAACGTTCAGAAAATCGTAATCGACCACGCGATACTGCGGCGTGTGCACTGGTGGCTTGCCTGCCAGCGAACGCATTACTTCATCCACGTATTCGAGTTTTCTCAGCGCCCGCCAGCCTGCGTACTGTTTACGCCAGTCCAGCCCTGGCGTGAGCCAGATCGCGAATGTCTCCGCGAAATCTTCGTCTGGATGGCTTTGCGCGTACCAATCTTCGAGGTGCATGACATAGCTACGACTGAATGGCCGCGGCCGGTAAGTATTCGGCGTTTCCTCGCGCGATGTGCGCCCGAAAGTCTGCTGCCACTTTTTCTTGCGCTGAAGCTGGTACGCGTAGCTGTAGGCGTGTCCCGCCTCATGCCGCATCAATTTCATGAACCACTCCGGCGTCTCGCCCTCGACCTCGAGCATCATGGTTCGCTCCAGTGCGCGCAGCCGATCATGGACGAGAAAAAACGGAATGAAGATTGCCGGGATACCGATCGGTACGAACCACTCGTCGCCGATATGACATGGCGGATGGAACACAAGCCCCTTTGCCGAGAGCTCGTCGTAGAGCTGCTGAATGAGCGATTGAAGGGCTGTGTCCTCCAAGCGCAACCCGAGCATAGAGATCCGGCGCTCAAGAAGTTCCTCGTCGCTCAGTGATGCCCAATCGAAAGTTTCCATTTTGCCCACGGTATAGTCCGCGCGCAATGGTGTCACCCTTCCGAAGGCGAGAAAATTACATCTTGGCGTAAACGCCGACCAGGGGCCGACGCGACGGCGTTTTTGAAGAGAAATCGCTGACGAAACCGTCCCTGGTGCGGAGCTCCACGTGGCCAGCGGTACGGCTCGTGCCATACACGAGCACTGAACCGACTGGCGCAGAAAATGGGTCTGTCACCGATAATTTTTTGAATCCGTAATTGCTGACCAACTCTTGGGCAGCGTCTCTCGCGAGCTCGCTTTTCGGACGGGAATCGATGACGCCGGAAGCGAGTAATGCCTCTTTGACATAATGCCAGCACATCGAGCGCGAATGCGCATGAGCGCGTTCCTGCGCGATCGTCGCCGCTTGCATCAATCTGCCATCAATGTGCCGATCGACCCTGCCATACGGGTAAACGATCTGCCTGGGATAATAGTGCGTAATGACGGGAACTGATTCTTTTTTGCCCTCCGGGGTTTTGAAGCTGAAATGGGCAAAAGGCCATGTCGTTTTACTTGTGCTTGGTCTCTCAATTGGTTGCTCCATTGGTCGCACCGGCTCTGCCGCAAATGTTCGCACCGGCTCTTTGGCGATTGCTCGCGCCGGCTCTTTGGTGATCGATTGTGTCAGTTTTTTCGTAATCACTGGCGCCCGCTTTTTCATAATCGCCTGCGCCGGCTTATCCGTGATCACTTGTACCATGTCGTCCGCGGTCTTCTGATCGTGGCTCGTAAAATCCAATGTTGAGGGAGCGAGCGTCTGCGCGTGCGCGGCTGCGCTTGAAAGGACAAGAAGCGATGTAGTTACCAATGCGAGGCAGACCGGTTGCCGCATGGAGGCGAGGTATGCCGGGAATCGCGACGTTGGGCAAGCTTTTTTTGTTCTTAAGCGATTTTTTTTGGAAGACCGCAATGCGAGCTTTTTAGGTTTTTGCCAGAAATTTCTTGCTTGCTGGAGCGTCCTCGCATCGAATCGGCTCTGTGTTCGTAACTCGCCGCGTTCATCCCCGGCGCCATTTCCTGCTTGTTTCCGTCTTACTTCTTGCCCCGGCGGCGGTTTGGTCGGTTCCGCTCCTGCAAAAGAATCCGCCGGTCCGTCCTGCGGATGCGGACTCACCAGTATTGATTTGGGACATCGACCTGGAGCTTGCTAAGAATCTGCCGCGCAATTTTCGCACGACTGACGATCGGCTGAAATCGCATAAGCGCGAACAACTTCCGGCAACTAACGGCCTAACGGATCTTCATGCCTCTGGCAGCGGAGAATTCACAGCTGATAATCTTAAACTCGTGCTGGCGCGGACGCGCGGTGCGGTGACGGTTTTCGATCTACGGCAGGAAACGCACATATTCATCAACGGTCTGCCGGTTAGCTGGTTTGCCACAAACGACTGGGCGAACGTTGGTCGCAGTCGGGCAGCAATCGAAGCGGACGAAAGCGCACGTGTTCAATCGCTCAAACCCGGGAGTGAAATCGCTGTTCATCCGGGGGAAGCTGTCAAAAAAGCAGGCGCTGATTCCGCAAAGTCTCAGCACGTGACTGTTGAGCGGGCGAGCACTGAACGCGACATCGTCGAGGCTGGAGGCGCTCATTATGTGCGCATCACGGTCACGGATCACGCCCGGCCACTCGATGACGAGGTCGATCGATTTATTCTCGCTGTTCGCGCGCTGCCGCTGGATGGCTGGGCGCATTTTCACTGCGAAGCCGGTCGCGGGCGAACGACCACCTTTATGGTGCTCTACGACATGTTACGAAATGCAGCGCACCTTTCACTCGCAGATATTGTGCGCCGTCAGAAATTACTCGGATATGACTACGATGTCCTCCGTCCCGCTGAACCCGGAAACTGGAAGGCGCCCTACACCGAGGACCGCATCGCTTTTGTGCGCGCCTTCTACAATTACGCTCGTGTCAATCCGAATGGTCGGCCACAGCTTTGGAGCGAGTGGCTGAAGTCGGGTGGGAATTGAGCAATAAAAAGTGCGCCTGCGCTGCACTCCAAGCGAAGGCTGGAGGCGAGGGGAGTCGAACCCCTGTCCTCGTCGCTATCCACGCAAACATCTACATGTTTATCCGGCGGTGAGTTTTAAGGAGCCGAACGTTGCACCGGCGCACTGCCGGCTCCCGAGCGTCCGCGAAATCGATTCACGAACCGGCGCGGTCGCTCCGCCGATTTGCCAGCCTGCTGTCCACGTTTGCCGCCGTAGCAGGCGTCCAGCGTCAAACGTCGCGGTCAATTAAGCCGCGAGAGCGAGACCTTCGTTGTCTGCGTTTATTTTTTTGGTCCGGTTTTTAACGAGGCCAACGAACCATCCTCGACATGCCGCCTGCGCTTCCAACGATGAGTCGAAGCCAGTGCGCCCCCTTTTGTGCTTGAACAAATACCTCGTTTTGAGGTCTTATGCAAGGCACCCCAGCATTGTCCGCATCTCTTTTGCGTGTTGCGGGTTAAATGAAGAGTCCTCCAGCATGGCAATGGAAATAACATCTCGGTCAGTGCCCGGTACGCCGTCGGCCGAGATCGCCACCGATAAGACGACCCAGCCCGGCACACCTGTGGAGTTGCCGGACCCGATGCAATCTCGGCCTCGGCGTGGAATTTTGCGAATGGCGCCGCAATTGACACGCCGCAATTTCAGTAGCCGTGCAACCGAGCTTTCCGGTGGGAAAGCCATCGTGCTTTCCGTTCCGAAAAGCGGACGTACGTGGATTCGGACATTTCTTTGCGCCTATTTTTGCAAACTGCACGGCCGCGAGTTCACTCTTCGGCCGGAGCGTTACGGCGAACCAGGCATTCCTCGCCTCGTTTTTTCCCACGATCTATTTGAGCACCGCACCAAAGGTGATCTTTGGGACCGAGTTCGCGGCAAATACCTGGTGCCAAAGAGGGAGCTTCAACGTGCGAAGATCGTTCTGCTGGTGCGTGATCCGCGCGATTGTTTCGTTTCGCTGTACGTGCAAATGACCCGGCGCGATCCGACTGCTCCGGCAAAATTCCAAAAGAAAACGGTTAGCGATCTTCTCCGCGACGAACGGTTTGGCATCCCTGGTATCATCAGGGCGATGAACGACTGGCTGCATGAATTCGCTGGCCGCAACAATTTCATGATCATTCGGTATGAAGCATTGCGGGCGTCACCCGCCGAACATTTCCGAGAACTGCTGGCTGTGCTTGGCGAAACGGCTCCAGATATGTCGATCTTTCAGGAGGCGCTCGATTTTTCACAATTCGAGAACATGCAAAAATTAGAGGCAGCCGGTGCGTTTGATTCGAAAATCCTGTTGCCCGGCGACGTGCGCGATCCGGAATCATTTAAGGTGCGCCGCGGCAAGATCGGTGGATATCGCGAGTATCTTCCGGCCGAAGACCAGGAATATGCAGCCGCTGTGTTGGCGGAGCTTGATGAACGGTTTGGATACGGTCGTCCTGAGACCGCGCCTATAGCTTAGGTCCGCGGCACCGGCGAGGCCCCATTTTCGTACAAATTCCTACTTGCATAGTAGGATTAGATCTGATTTCCTACTTGTCCGATAGGATATGAAGGTGTCTAAACGTGGCGAATATGCGCTCCGCGCTCTCATCGATCTCGGCATCGCTTCCGAACTGGGCTGGCCGATGCTTCAGGTAAGTGAGCTAGCCGCGAAAGAAAAACTGCCGATCAAATTCCTCGAGCAGATTTTCATGCAGCTCAAGGCGGCCGGATACGTGAAAAGCAGACGCGGGAAGTTTGGTGGCTACTCACTTGCGCGGCCCATGAGCCGGATAAAGTTTGGCGCCGTTATTCGGTTGATTGACGGACCGCTGGCGCCAATTCGGTGCGTTAGCCAAACATCCTACACTCGCTGCTCATGCCCGGACGAGGTGCACTGCGGCTTGCGAATGTTGATGCTCGACGTTCGAAACGCGATTGCCAAACTGCTCGACCGCTACACGCTCGCCGACATCGTCGAGATCACGCTTCGCAAATTTCGCCGGGACAAGGTCACGCCGCCCTTCCTCCACCGATCGGTCCCGCTCGCGTCGATCTTGTCCGAAGAAGGCAAGCTACCAATTCGCGGCAGGGGAAAAGTGGGGGCATTCAAGCAATTTTCAGGGTCCCGAGGGAGCCAGTTACGCAATGGCCACGCGAAAGGCGCGGCAAAATAGGGAGAAAAATTATGTCAATCAGGAAATGTTTTTCACAAACCAGCGTTGTTGTTTCCATACTGTTGCTAACGGCGGTCCGACCGCTCGCTGCAGCAACCCCTTCCGAGTCTGAGCGACTCGAGAAACTCGAACGCGCGGTCGAGCAATTGCAAAAACGCAATGCGGAACTTGAGGCGGAAGTCCGCAGCTTAAAGAAGCAGACTGCGTTTGCCCCTGAGGGCAAAATGAAGAAGCAAGTTACGTACGACGGCAAAACGTACGTGGAGAAAGCGGTGGTCGAAGAAGAGAAACCGATCGTTTATGTTCAGCAGCGCGGGCCGGAATTGAAGCTGGTACTCGGCGGATTCATTCAGACCAACTTCGAAGACGGCGACGTCTCGGCGTTCGAAGGCCGCTTCGGTCAGACCGCGTTGAAGGATCGTTTTCGCCTGCGCCGGGCGCGGATCGCCATGACCGGCGATTTTGCGGAGCAATTCGATTTCAAAATGGAAGGCGACTTCGAGAACAGCGACGGCACTTCCCCATCCAACCGGACCGACTTTTCGGGAACAGACATTTGGCTCAACTGGCATCGGTTTCCGGCAGCGCAAATCAAGATCGGCCAATATAAAGCGCCATTCGGCTTGGAGCAGCTCACTCCTGACACCTCCCTGTTCATTATCGAGCGCAGTCTTCCCACCGGGGCTATCACTCCAGAACGGCAAATCGGGGTCGAACTTTGGGGAAAGCCATTTACGAACCTCTGGCCCGAGCAGAAGGACTTGCTGACGTACTACGCCGGCATCTTTAACGGGAACGGACGCAACATTAACAATAACGACAACAACAATTTCATGTATGTCGGCCGCTTGGAGTTAATGCCGTTCAAAGGCAAAATCTTCGGTCAGACTTCCAGTCTGAAACTTGGCGGCGACGTGCTCAACAGCCGCGACGATCAGGGAACAAATATCTCACCATCGGGGAACCTGTTGGTAAACTCCGATGGCTCTCTCTCGTCGTTCGTCCTGCCGGGCGCGGATGAAAGGACGGCATGGAGCGTGGACGCCTGGCTAAACATCGGGCCCTTCGACCTGATTGGTGAATACCTCGAGGAATATGTGAACGGTCGCACCGTGAACGGCGTCCCACCAGGGTTTGCCAACTTCACGACGAGCGGATTCCAGATAACCTCAGGCTTTTTCCTGATCCCGAAAAAGTTTCAAATTGCGGTTCAGTGGCAGGAATTGAATCCCGGGCAAAAGGGCAACGACGGCATTTATTCGATCACCGGCGGCCTGAACTACTACATCCACGGCGACGATCTCAAACTGATGGTCAACTACATTCATACCTGGTCGGATTTTCGCCAAGCCAATCCTGAGTTTGGCCAGGACCAGTTCAATGAAGTCATCGGGCGCGTACAGGTAATGTTCTAATCAGCGAATCTTGAGCCAGCGACGAAGCCGATTGTCTGTCCGTTTGTAAGCACGCTCTGCTATTGGAGACCAACTATGAAAATCAAAATAACGGCAATCGTTGGAATGTTCCTACTTTGGGCGTCCTTCGCGACCGCGGAACAGAAAATCGCGATTCGCTTTGGGCATTTTCCAAACATCACTCATGCACAGGGGGTGATCGCACACGCGCTCTCGCGGCGAGGCAAGGGCTGGTTCGAAGAACGGCTGGGGCCGAATGTCGAGATTCAATGGTTTACGTACAATGCCGGGCCTTCGGCAATGGAGGCGATCTTCGCCGGATCGCTCGACATCACTTACGTCGGTCCGAGTCCCGCGCTTAACGCGTATTTCAAATCGAACGGGGAGGAGATCCGTGTCATTTCCGGCGCAGCCAATGCCGGCGCCGCCTTGGTAGTAAAGGCAGATTCGCCTATCAAGACGCCAGCCGATTTTCGCGGAAAAAAAATTGCCACGCCGCAACTCGGTAACACGCAAGACATTTCCTGTCGTGCATGGTTGAAGGCGCACGGATTCAACGTCACGCTAACCGGCGGCGACGTGACGGTGATCCCGACAGCGAATCCAGATCAGCTCGCGCTGTTTCAAAAAGGGTCTGTTGATGCCGTCTGGACCGTCGAGCCGTGGGTGACGCGGCTCGAACGCGACGCGAAAGCGCGCGTCTTTCTCGAAGACAAGGACACGATTACCACTTGGCTTGTTTCCAGTGTGAAATTCTTGCGTGATCGACGCGACTTAGCGAAGAAAATCGCGGCCGCAAATGTGGAGCTGACGAAATGGATCCAAGAGAATGAGGGGGAAGCGCAGAAGTTATTGATCGAGGAGTTGAAGGCCGAAACGCGAGCCGACTTTGCGCCGGATCCGGTCGCCCAGGCATGGAACCGGATTCAATTTACAAGTGAAATATCGCGCGACTTGATTGCGAAATCAGTCCGAGACGGGAAAGACGCGGGTTTTTTAAAGGGCTCGACGGATACCTCCAAGCTGATTGAGAACCCATAATGCGCCAGGCCGCCCGCCACCATTCTTCAGTGACCGAGGAGCTCGAGGTCATTGCGCCCTCGAAGCTCGCGATCGAGGGCGTCTCGAAAAGTTTTCGAAGCGCCTCGGGCACTGTCCTGGCACTTGACCGGGTGAGCCTGAACGTCGCCGAAGGCGAATTCGTTTGTCTTGTCGGCGCGAGCGGCTGTGGCAAAACGACTTTGCTCAATATCATCGCCGGTTTGGAGAAACCGGATAGCGGTACGGTGCTGGCCGACGGCAAACCCGTGACAGGACCTGGCCGCGAGCGGCTCGTTATGTTTCAGGAACCGGCTCTTTTTCCATGGCTGGACGTCTTCGGAAATGTGCTCTTTGGGCTCAAGCTGAAGCCAAATCTGACAAAGAAAGATCGGCGTGACGTCGCCACGTATTATCTTGAGCTGGTCGGTCTCAGCAGGTTCGAGCACGCCAATATTCATGAGCTTTCTGGCGGGATGAAGCAGCGGGTTTCGCTTGCTCGAGCGCTCGCTCCGAACCCACGAATGCTTCTGATGGACGAGCCATTCGCCGCTCTTGATGCGCTCACGCGCGAGCAACTATATGGCGATATTCAGGAAATCTGGAAAGCGCGCCGCAAGACCATTGTTTTTGTCACCCACAATGTTCGCGAAGCAGCATGTCTGGGCGACCGCGTCCTTGTCTTTTCACCACATCCCGGTCGCATTAAGGAAGAATTTGCGGTGAAGCTGCCGCGACCGCGCGACATTAACAGTGTCGATCTTGCCGCTCATGCTACACGAATTACGAAAGCTCTGAAGAGTTTCGGTCAGGCGGAGGCCGCAGTCACAGGATGAAACGATTTCTTTTGGCTGCTGCTTTTTTCGTTGTGCTCCTTTTGATTTGGGACGTGGCGTTTCGCACCAAAATCTGGTCGCCCGTCCTGTTGCCCTCGCCATGGCAGGTGGCGACCTACTTAAAAGGCGCTGCAGTAGATGGAACTTTGGCGAAGGCGACCGTGATCACGATGCGCCGCTTGCTCGCAGGTTACTTCATTGGCCTTGTCGTCGGGCTTCCACTGGGACTGCTGACAGCGCGCTGGAAATTATTTCGCGACACGATAGGAACCATGGCACTTGGTTTGCAGACGTTGCCCAGTGTCTGTTGGGTGCCGCTGGCGCTCTTATGGTTTGGACAAACAGAGGCCGCGATGCTTTTTGTGGTGGTCATGGGGACACTCTGGTCGGTGGTTATCGCCACCGAGACCGGCGTGCGCAATGTTCCGCCAATTTACCGCCGCGCCGCGTTGACGATGGGCTCTAAACGGTTGCACATGTGGTTCAAAGTCATCCTGCCCGCAGCGCTTCCATTTATCGTAAGCGGGATGAAGCAAGGTTGGGCGTTTGCCTGGCGCTCGCTCATGGCAGCGGAAATTTTTGTGACGATTCTGACCGGATTTGGCCTCGGCCAACTTCTGCATTACGGGCGTGAGTTAAGCGCCATGGATCAGGTCATTGCCATCATGCTCGTGATCGTCGTCATCGGTCTGCTGGCCGACAAAATTTTCTTTTCGCCGATTGAAAAGTTTCTGCATCGGCGCTGGGGCACGAGCCAGGCATGACATTTCGCGAAAAGCGACAGCACGTGTCCGCGCAGCGGGAGGTGCACATTACCAACAAACTCGGCTTGCATGCCCGGCCAGCCGCGCAGTTCGTCAAACGCGCTAGAAGTTTTCGATCGGAAATCTGGCTCGTGAAAGAAGGGAAGCGATATTCTGCCGCCAGTCTCATTGATACTCTTCGCGCGAACCTCGATTGCGGAGCCAGCGCGATTCTGGAAGCGCATGGCGTCGATGCCGAAGAAGCCCTTGAGGACTTGGAGAAGTTGCTCGCCGAATTTCGCAAAAATGAAAATGACTAGCGCAATGGCCGCGCGACCAGCATCCCGCTGTCCGAGCGATAGCGATAGAGATATTTCGAAAGCTCCGAATCCACAGTGACACGGCCGTAATTAGTGGGAGAGGACGCGTGCATGAAGTGCAGAACGCCGTCATTCGTGCGCAACGCGAGGCCGACATGTGCCGTGGAATAAAGTCCACTTCGATCTCGCGAGATAATTCCGATGATGTCGCCGCTGCGTAATTTCGATTCAATTCCAGCCACTCGGCTTTTTGGAATTTCATAGAGCGGGCGTGACGAAACATTTGCTTCCATGCGGGCAAGTGGTCCAAGCAGCGAACGGTTTGCGGCAAGATAACGATAATGTCGCCAGCCCACGCTCATCTCCCGCGCAGAGTGTGGAACGCTGCGACCACCCAGATCGCGGGTCATATCTTCTACGAGTCCTCGGCGATCATTATCGTAAAGCCAGTCTTCCAGGTAATGCAGGCGCGAAAGATATTCGCCGGTGCATGCGCCGCCGCGGTACCGATCCAGCTCGATGTAATGCAATAGACGCTCGGGAGTCCAGTTCGATTCCGGCTCGTTGAGCATTCGAGCGAAGCTGAGCGCGATCTCGAAAAAGGTCCAGCAATCCATCCCTTGAAAATTTACTGAGGGCGACTCGACCCGGTTGTCGATCTCGAGAGTAAAATGTTTGTAGCGTGTCCCCACTAGCGCTTGTCCGACGGCCGCAGTGCGTTCACCAATCGGCAGCGCTTTCCAGTTCTGCGCTTTGGCTTTCGCGACGAGCCGATTGAATTGGTCTTGTCCTCTAAAGACCGTGCTGAACGGCAACCGCGATTCGAATGCGAACGCGACCGAACAGATCAAACAGAGCGGAACAAGGCCTTTCCAACTTCGCATGACGCGGACAACTCAACGCGGAATTCAGCCGCGATCAAGCTCCACGATCGAATCGGCTAGAAAGAGTCCAATTTAAGAACGAATGAGGAATGAAGTGAAATGGCGAAATCCGAATGACGAATGACCAATTAATGCCGAAGCTCGAATGACGAAAAGCGGAGCGTTCGCTTCACTTCTTTTTGCGCTTCGTCGTTTGGACTTCCTTCGTCATTCGACATTCGTGCTTCGTCATTTGGGCACCATTGCTCCGCATGGCAAATGATTTTACTTACCTGGAGCAGACTTATATCCTTCCAGAATCGTGCCAATTCGTTTTCCGAGAAAAAGTCGGCGAAATATTGTTCGCCAGACCTCGAGAGATGGCGCAACCACGAAGCGCTCCACGCGTGTTCGCTTGCGTCCGCGAGCCGATTGGCATAAGCGCAATTTTCTTACCAGCGTCCTGATCCCTTCGCTTTTTATCAAACGCTCCGGCGGTTACGCGCCGCCGCAATTTCCGAAGATCCGCGAAGGCGAAATCTGCATCACCTGGATCGGGCACGCCTCGTTTCTAGTGCAAACCCACGAAGTCAACATCTTGATCGACCCGATCTGGTCGAAATGGCTCAAGGTGATCAAGCGATTGAAGCAACCAGGCTTCGAAATTCATCATCTGCCCTCGATAGATTTCGTACTCGTAACTCACGCTCACTTCGATCATCT